>RCUO01000959.1_pt1 | contig 12008 bp, 8 predicted proteins | sample 2166161 | NCBI WGS metagenome assembly RCUO01 (sample SAMN09932617, study PRJNA488358) | compost metagenome | feature: garden; material: soil; isolation source: compost soil in cyclohexanecarbonitrile-enriched culture | place: Germany: Experimental Botanical Garden Goettingen | collected 2016-01-27 | reverse complement strand
TATCCTCCAGTGCATGGCGGGTCTGCGGAATAATCTGATTTCTAAAAATAAAATAAAGCATCAGCAGCACCAGCAGCACAACAGCCGACACCATTATGGCAACCTTAGTCCGTAAACCGATTAGTTTTTTTCTGGCCATTTATTGATAAGTCCTCTCCGGCTTGTCCTGCTTTCATTATGGCATATTGCCGCTTTCTGCGCGATGAAGCCTATGGCGGAGCAGCAGCCAGCTGCCCAGCGGGGCCGCTCCCAGAGCAAACAGCAATACAATAATTACCCGGGTGGAGCTGCTGACTGACAGCACAGCGATGAACACCAGCATACCCAGGAGCCGCCCGCTCATCAGGCTCAGCTCACGCAGCACCACCCATTCAACCCGCTTGCCGGCGCTCTCCGCCGACTCTCCCATCAGATCGAAGCTGGTAGATGTCATTGGCAGCATGTACAGCGGGATAACAAGCGAGGTGCCGATTCCCATCAGCAGCATCGTGCCGTAGCTGAACTTCCAGAGCAGCGGGACCATAACGGCCAACAGCAGAATTCCGCCCGTAAGCATGCCTGCAGAGCGGTAGCGGGGCTTGAACCATTTGCCCGCCGCATAGTAGCTGAGCAAAGAGACCGCCGAAGTAATCAGGGCAAATTGCCCGAGTCTGCTCTCCGCCTGCGCTGCAATGTATACCAGCAGACCGATAAGAAAGGAGAATACTCCCTCCCTTAAGCCCTGAAACAGCAGTGCACCGGCAACCGGACGCCACCCGCTGCCGCTTCTCCGCAGCTCCCTCCACGGCTCCAGCCAGAGATAGGCTCCTTCACTTTTCCTTTTCTTCAGCCAAAAACTAAGTACGGCCGCGGCGGCATATATACAAAGTGAGACAATGAACACCACCCTGTATCCGCGTTCCCCCTGCAGCCTGGAAATGAGCCAGCCGGACAGAAATGGGCCGGCAATGCCGGTCAGCGAACCAAGCAGCCCCATCCATCCGTTATAATGATCACGGTTCTGTGCATCCGTAATTTCAAAGTAGATAATATTGTAGGCCAGCCAGAATAGCCCGATGGACACGCCAAGGATCAGTCCGAGCGGCCAGATATAACGGGATGCATGGTCCCCGGCCCACAGCACCAGCAAATAAAAAATGCCCGATACGGCGATTCCCAGCCGCAGGGCATTCATTTTATTGTGCTCCTTAACCCATTTGCCGGCCAGCCAGAAGCTTAGCCCCACCGCCACCTGCTGGCTGAACGCAAACCAGCCGATCATGCTGTAATCCTGGCGGGCTTTCCACAAATACACATTCAAAAAAGTACCTGCCAGCACACTCGCCAGCAGATACAATCCGTTCACCGCAAGCAGCAGAGCCGCCTGATTGTGTGGTTCTTTTCTCAATGTAACGCCCTCCCTGCCATCTAGACTGGACAATCAATCCTGTATAGCTTGTCCGGCAGGCGGGCGTAATATAAGAAGTCCTGTTATTGTCCGCTGCTCAGGTTGCGTACAAACTGAATGCGGTCTTCCTGAGCCAGACTCTGCTGCACATGGAAACACGACGGACATACATACAGATTCAGCGAGAACGGCGCCTTCAGCACAGGACCGCTCAGCGCTTCGGAAGCTGCAGGCTCAAAGCCGGTTACCGGCTGACTGCCGGCCAGAACCAGCAATTCGTGGCATTGCGGACATTCCGGTGCTTCAAGCTGTGCAGCCAGAACTGCGGCAACACTTAGCTCATATTGCTGCAGGTCATAGTCCTCACCGAATTGGCTAAGCGTATTATAGATCGGAACTACGCTTTCCTTATCGTCGTCATCCCACAGGTTGTCATTGCTGAGCTCCTCGGATTCCTCCTCCGCAGAAGCTTCAGGCTCTTCATCCTCAAGATCATCCGCACCTACAGTAATCGTCCGGTAGCCGCTAAGCTCATTGTTACAATGCGGACAGGTCTCTTCAGGCCCGAATTCCTCGTCCCATACAATTTCGGTATGGCACCACGGGCATACAGTTGTTTCCATCATCACTATCTCCTTCATACATCACATATACAGTTCAGTTTAATACCAGATAAAGAATTCCTGCGGCTAAAAAAGCGGCGGCGGAGATAAACAGCACCCGGATCAGAATTTTCATCAGTTCGGCTCCTAAATCAGGATATCGCGGCTCCGATCACATAGGACAGCGAGACCGAGATCAGCAGTGCTGTAAACCCGACAGCCCGGTTATCCGCGGCAATTTCATCGTCAATCGAAAAGACAGGGGTAAGAAATTCGAACAGGAAGTAGGCGAGCAACAGCAGTAAAAATCCGACCAGCGACCATTTCATTGTCTCGTAAATAGAGGCCCCGGCCTGAATGCTGAAGCGCAGGATGTTACAGATCCCGAATATTTTGCCGCCGGTAGCCATCGCCACTGCCAGATTTCCCTTACGGATTTCCTCCCAGCACTTATACTTGGTCACCATTTCAAAAAAGGACAGGAAGATTACCAGACCCAGAATGGCTACAGTGAAATAACCGAGCAGAGCGCCCAGCGGATGATCCAGCAAAAGATCAATATTCCCTTGCATAATTCCCCTCTTTCTGCCGGGCTTCCCCGCTACTCAAGCTCAGCCACGGTTACTCCCGCGCCGCCTTCGTTGTAATTTCCAAGCCGGTAGCTCTTGACATGTCTATGCTTGCGCAGATACTCCTGGATTCCGGTCCGCAGTACGCCGGTCCCCTTGCCGTGAATAATATGGATCTGTCCGAGATTTCCAAGGAAAGCTTCATCAATAAAACGGTCTGTCTCCATAATGGCTTCTTCAAGGTTGGTTCCGCGCAAATCCAGCTCAGTGCGGATATTCTCATCACGGGTGCGCTTGACTGTCGTTGCCTTGCGCAGGGCAGGTGCGTGCTGATCCGGTGCAGAGGCAAGGAACTCCAGGTCGCTCACATTGACCTTCATCTTCATGATTCCGAACTGGACAACCGCCTCTTTCGTTCCGCTCAGCTCTACTACATAGCCCTTTTGATTCACACTCGGCAGCTTCACCTCATCACCGGCCTGCAGCTGGCGCGGGGCCTTGGCGGTGCGGGATACTGCCTTCTTGCGCGGGGCCGGCTCTGCTTCATCCAGGCGGCGGCGTGCTTCGATCAGCTTGTGCTCCTTGACCGAAGCACCTTCCTCCATGGCCAGGCGGCGCAGATCACTGATAATCTCCTCAGCTTCCTTACGCGCCTTCTCCAGAATGGTGCTTGCATCCTTCTCCGCCTTCTCCAGCCGCTTGTCGCGCTGGCTTTCCAGCTTCTCCAGCTCAAGCTGCTGGCGTTTGCGGAATTCCTCAGCTTCGCGGCGGATGCCCTCGGCCCGCTCACGTTCCTGCTCGGCAGTAAGCCGGTTTTCCTCCAGGGAAGCGATCATATGCTCCACGCGCATATCTTCTTCCTTCACTTCACCGCGGGCATGCTCCAGAATAGCACTTGGCAGGCCCAGCCGCTCAGCTATCGCAAAAGCATTGCTTCGTCCCGGTACACCAATCAGGAGCCGGTATGTAGGGCTTAAGGTCTGCACATCAAATTCCATACTGGCGTTAATGACGCCTTTACGTTCATAGGCGTAGGCCTTCAGCTCACTATAGTGTGTTGTAGCAATCATCCGGCATTCGGTGCGGTGGATATGCTCCAGAATGGCGATTGCCAGCGCTGAGCCTTCAGCCGGGTCTGTTCCTGCGCCAACCTCATCCAGCAGGATCAGACTCTTGGGAGTCATCCGCTTCAGAATGGAGATAATATTCGTCATATGGCTGGAGAAGGTACTGAGGCTCTGCTCAATGCTCTGCTCATCCCCGATATCGGCATAAATGGCATCGAAGACACACATCTGGCTGCCTTCCTCAGCCGGGACGAATAAGCCCGACATCGACATGAGGCTGAGCAGGCCGATCGTCTTCAGCGTTACTGTCTTCCCGCCGGTATTCGGTCCGGTAACGATAATGGAGCTGTACTGGTTGCCCAGCTCCACATCCAGCGGCACCACATGCTCCGCCGGAATCAGCGGGTGACGGCCCTTGCGCAGCTTCAGATAACCGCGGTCATTCATCCTTGGCTGGGTCGCCTTCATCTCACGGGCCAGACGGGCCTTGGCAAAGATAAAGTCCAGCTGGCCGAGAATATCGACATCGTAGGCCATCTCCTCGGCAATACCGCCCACCATATCGGTCAGCCGGTGAAGAATAATCTCAATCTCCCGTTCCTCGCGCAGCCGGGTCTCACGCAGCTTGTTGTTCATGGCCACTATCGATTCCGGCTCAATGAACAGCGTCGCCCCCGAACCGGACTGGTCATGCACAATCCCGCCGAAATGGGATCGGTATTCCGCCTTGACCGGAATGACAAAACGGTCACCGCGGATCGTCACAAGCTGATCCTGAAGCATCTTGGCTACAGAGGAAGAGCGGACCATGGAATCCAGCTTCTCGCGGATTCTCGCTTCGCCGCCGCGCAGCTCCCGGCGTATGCCGGCAAGCTCAGGACTGGCCGAGTCAAGCACATTCGCATCCTCATCGATGCAGGAGCGGATGGCATCCTCTACATGCTTCTGTTCAGAGAGCAGATCACCCAAGGCATACAGCATAGGAATAGGCTCTTCCTCATGCAATGCGGCCAGAAAACGCTTGACCCGGCGTGCTCCGCCGATCGTATTGCCAACAGAGAGCAGCTCAACCGTACCGAGCATCCCCCCGATTGATGCACGCTTCAGGGCAGGCCGGATATCGCTTACCCCGCCGAAGGAAGGAATGCCCTTAAGCCGGTCAACATTGACTGCCTCATCCGTTGCCTGAAGCAGCTGCTTCACTCCCTCGAAATCACCTGAAGGCTTCAGCGCCTCCGCAGCAAGCTTTCCCATCCCGGTCTGCGTATATTGCATCAATTTATTTAAAATCTTGCGATATTCAAGCGTATGCAAAATTTTGTCGTCCAATTACAGTCACAGCTCCCTTCATAGATGTTTACATTATACCTAATTCGGCCCATTTGCGCTATTTGAGGCATAGAAAAGCCGGACTCAGGTCACAATAACAACTGCACATATCCTTATGCGAAGGCCAAAGGAGGTTTATCCAGTGAGATTTTTAGGTCATGTAGTCCGTTTCGTGGTGGCAGCCATTGTGCTGCTCGTCGTAGGCTGGATTGTTCCGCAGTTCACGATCGGCGGGTTCTGGAGCGCACTGATACTGGCTCTTGTTATCGCGCTGCTCGGCTGGGTGGTTGAAGGGATTTTCGGTAAAAAAGCAACCCCGTTCGGCCGCGGAATCGTCGGTTTTCTCGTCAGCGCCCTCGTTATCTGGCTCGCCCAGTTCATTGTGAGCGGAGTTAGCGTCACTATTCTCGGCGCCCTGCTGGCAGCACTGGTCATCGGGATCATCGATCTTTTTCTGCCGGTATCCACACCGTTTGAAGCCGGGAAGTAATCCCGAACCTCGCCTGCAGTAAGCAGACAACGAAACCCCCTCTCTCCGGCTAAGTCCGGATAATAGGGGGTTTATTGTGTGCCTTCAGGCATAGATAGTTCCTTGCTGCAGGGAAGAGGAGACGGTGACGACCATGTTTTTGCCTCCGTGCTTGGCTTTATACAATGCATTGTCGGTTTTGCGGAACAGCAGCTCCTTACCGTCTCCAAGCTGATAATCACATAATCCGATACTGACTGTAATCGGCTTCCCGCCGGCATAAGGATGCTCCATACGGCTGATAGCCTCCCTCATTTCCTCCACAGCCGCACCGGCCTCCTGAAAGCTTTTGTCCGTAAAAATAACCGCGAACTCTTCCCCGCCGTATCTGGCAGCAAAATCATTCAGTCCGATCATTCCCTTCACCCGGGCCGCTACCTCTTTGAGCACCAGATCGCCGACCCAGTGACCGTAGGTATCATTTACACGCTTAAAGCTATCAATATCAAACAGGGCAAGCTGCAGGTGCAGGCCGTTGCTCTCACACTGCTCCAGCAGGGAGTCCAGATATTCATGAAAGGTTTTATGATTATACAGGCCGGTGAGCGCATCGATTTTGAGCAGCTTGTCAGAGATGGCACGCTCCACCATCAGCTCCTGCTCCGATTTGGTCAGCTGCTCCAGATGTTCCCTGACCTCCCATGCACGGACAATAACCATCCGCGCCATCACAACAAAGACAATGAATACACATTCCACAAGGAAAAATTCAAGCAACGGCTTCTCCAGCACCAGACGTTCCAGTCCAAAATAAACTGCGGCATAAAAAAGTATACTGAATATCCCCAAGTAATGCAGGAGCTTCCGGTCAAAATAAATCAGCGAAATCATAATCGGCATCATCAGCGTCATCTGCGCCCCGTCCACAAAAGGCTCCAGCACAAAATACATTAAATAGGAAACGATAAAGCCGCAGCTGACGACAGCATGCTTATGATATTGAGCAGCCGTGCGCAGCCACATTTCCGCCAGAACCATCGCAATGACAATTAATACATTACAGGCAACAAACAAATGGCCTTTAGCCGGCAAAAAAGCTGACTTCACCTCAGGCATATGGGTGGACATCACAAAAATAAACTGGGCGGCGAGCATCAGCAGCACGATCACCCAATATCCGTATAAAATTCTGCGGTGCCATACTCCCGCCTGCTGATCATCAATAGCATTATAAATGTAAATCCCCTACTTCTAAACACTGGTATAGTAGCTATTATTATAATAAATTTAAAATATCTTTGCACCATTTTTTTGCACATTTCGACAAACAACGACTTTTATCTACTATTCAACACTTATTCAAAGTTTATGAAAGACTTCCAGCAAAAACTAAGCTATGCTATTGTGGAATCTACTCTCAAGGAGGATGCTTATGTTCAAAAGGCCGGCCCTATTACTGTCTTTCATCTGCCTTATTTTTCTGGCTGCCTGCGGCAGTGTGCAGGAGAATTCCTCCGCTCCGGGCGCCTCACCGGAAAACATAACTGCCGAAGAAGAGATTACGATTACGGCAACGAATTACAGCTTTGACCAGGAAGAATATCATCTGAAGAAGGGCGTGTCGGTTAAAATCATCTTCAGTAATAAAAGCGGTAACCATGGAATTCTGGTTCCCGGGCTGGAACTGAGACTGGATGCCAAAGCTCCATCGCAGGTGATTATCCCTGAAAAAGCCGGAACCTATGAAATGACATGCGCCATTATGTGCGGCTCCGGCCACAGCTCCATGAGCGCCAAGCTGATTGTGGAATAGAAATACAAAAGCGGATGCCGCCCTTAAGGGGCAGCATCCGCTTTTGCCTTGCATCCGCCATTCAACTGTCCTGTTCGATCAGTTGAATCCATTCATTATATTCATTCTGCAGCTTGGCATATTCCGCCTGCAGCTCGCGGTGTTCCTTAGCCAGCTTATCCAGTTCTCCCTCGCGGAGCTCGAACTGGGCCTGCAGCAGCCTCAGCTGGCTCTGGGCCAACTCAAAGTTCTCCCCGAGCTCACCCAGCTGCTGCTGCTCTTCGCTGCGGGACTCGCTTAGCAATTTGGCCTGTGCCTCAGCTTCTCCGGCCTCCTGCTGCCAGATCTCTATTTCTTCACGCAGTGCGGCTTCCGTCCCGCTCCACTGCATTTCACGCTGCTGAAGCTCATCGTACCGCTGCTTCCAGGAAGCTTCAACCTCGCGTGCTTCGCGGATGGCCTCCTGCTGCTCTGCAGCAGCTGCTGCAGCTTCACGGGCGGCTTCAGACAGCTCTTCGAGCCGCCGCGCAGACTCCTCAATCTCAGCCTCCAGAAGTCCGTATCTTTCCTCCAGCTGCTCCTTATCCTGCAGCAGCTCATCATACTGTGCGATCAGATCCTCATACCGGCTGCGCAGGGCCGCCAGCTGCTTACGTACCTCCGCCGACTCTTCAAGCTGTTCAGCAGACTGAAGCTCGGCTTCCGCACGCAGGCTTGCTTCGCGGTCCAGCTTCTGCTTCATTTCAGCGGCTTGGCTGACCAGAGACTCGCGCTCACGCTTCAGGGAATCGGACTGCTCCTCCGCCTCCAGCAGGCTCATCTCCAGTTCACCTATATCTGCCATATGCTTATCGGCAAGCTCCTGCCAGTTCCGCGCATCTGCTTCCGCACGGGTGAGCTCATCCTGTACCCGGCTTAATGCTGCTTCCTTCTCATTCAACAGGCCGGACAACCCGGCCGACTCTTCATCAGCCTGTCTGCTGCGTTCATGAAGCGCAGCTGACTCTTGCTGTGCCTGTTTGTACTCCCTGCGCAGCTCCTCCAGCTCTTCATTCAGCAGCGTGTTCAGCTCTTCTGCAGATTGTAATTCGCTGTGCGCCTGGCTTATTTCTATTTCCTTCTCTTGAAGCTGGCTGCGCAGCACGGCTGAATCGCGTCCTGTCTGGTCATAGCGTTCACGCAGCCCCGCTGATTCTTGCTGTGCCTGTTCGTACTCCCTGCGCAGCTCCTCCAGCTCTTCATTCAGCAGCGTGCTCAGCTCTTCTGCGGATTGCAATCCGCTGTGCGCCTGACCGAGCTCGGCTTCCTTCTGTTGTAACTGTCCGTGCAGCTCTTCCGTTTGCCGGCCGGACTGCTCATAACGTTCACGCAGCTCTGCTGATTCTTGCTGCGCCTGCCCGTACTGCCGGCGAAGTTCGTCCAGCTCGTCATTCAGCAGTGTGTTCAGCTCTGCAGCGGACTGCAGTTCACTGCGGGCCTGACTGAGCTCAGCATCCTTCTCCTGTAACTGAACGCGCAGCTCTGCTGATTCCCGGCCGGACTGCTCATAGCGTTCACGCAGTTCGGCTGCCGTCTGCTCCGCTTGCCCATTCTGCTGGCGCAGCTCCTCCAGCTCAGCGCTAATAAGCTCACCGAGCTCATTCGCTGACTGCAGCTCTTCACTGGTCCGTCTGAGCTGTTCCTCCGCAGCCTGCAGCGCATCTCTCAGTCCGGCAGCATCGTTCTGCGACCCATCGTAACGCTGATTCAGCTCTTCCAGCTGACCGTTAAGCAGCGTAATCTGCTCAGAGGCAGACTGCTGTTCGGCGGCGAGCTCCTCTTCCCGGGCCAGCAATGTTTCATATTGTGCCTGAAGGCTCTGGCGGGTATCGCGTTCATTCTTCAGCCCTGCTTCTGCTGCACGCAGCCGGGATTGAAGCTGTCCGCTGCCGCCGCGCAGCTCCTGAAGCTGCTTGTCCAGCTCCTGAAGCTGCTGCTTGTGGCGGTGCTCCTGCGTCCCCTGGGACTGCCGCAGCTCCTTGATCCTTGCCTGCTCCTTCTGCAGAACTTCACGCTCTTCACTCAGCTCTTTCTCCAGAGCTGCCTTGGTATCAGCCAGCTCCTTGCTAAGTGAAGTGCGGATCTCCACAACCTCGCCGCCGAGCGATTCTCTGGTGCTGGCAAGCTCCTGCTCCAGCTGAGACAGCGTTTCCGCTTTCTCCTTAAGCAGCGTCTCCCGCAGCTGCTCCAGCTCCTGTGCATGCGCCGCCCGCAGCTCATCGAGCTGCTGCAGCCGCTGCTCTTCAAGCGCTGCCAATTCCTGACTGCGGGAATCACGGCTCAGCGCCTGCTCCTGTTCGTAATGGTTACGCAGCTCCTTCAGCTCCGCCTCACGGGCTTGCAGCTGTCCGGCAAGCTGCTCCCGGGACGCCGCCGCCGTCCGTTCAGCCTGCTCCAGCTGCTCGGTGTGAGCCTTGCGCTCCTCCTCACGGGCCTCCAGGTGCCGTTTGCGCTCTTCTTCGGCTTCCGCTACCAGCCGCGCGGCTTCCGCCTTGGCCGACTCGCTGAGCCGCTCATATTCCTCCTGCCGCTCGCGCTGCACTTCCAGAAGCCGCGATACCTCCACCCGCAGCTCTGTACGCTCGCCGGTCAGCATATTCAATTCATTTTTGAAATCCTGAACCTGGATAGCCTGCTCCGCCATATGTACGGCTGCAAGCACCGCTATTCTCGGTGTATCCAGTCTGGAATGGGATTTTGAAATAGCCTGCATATGCTCGTCCACATAACGGGCGACTTGCTTCATATATTCGCTGCTGCTTCCGACTAATTTATAGGAAGTTCCATATATCTCCACGGCGACACGGGTCCGGTCCATAGCCACAGTTGTGCCCTCCTTTGTATGTGTGCGGATTCTAAGCTGGTCTCTCTGCTCCTATTGTAGCGTGATTCATTCTCTTTTGCCAAAAAGCGCTGATTGCATAGATTTTCCGGTAACGGCCGCAGCTCAAAAAAGTGAGAAAAAGCCGCAGCGAATTCCGTTTGTAAATGGATTCGCTGCGGCTTTGCACAATTCCTGCTACTTTCTTAATTCTGCGCCAAAAGTTTGCTGAAGTGCGGAAACCACCTTGTCATGCACCTCTACAACCTCTTCGTCGGTCAGTGTATGGTCGGTATGACGGTACAGCAGCGAAATAGCTATGCTTTTCTTGCCGCTCTCCATCTTACCGCCAGTATACACATCAAAGACCTGGACGTTCTGCAGCAGAGTTCCGCCGTTCTCACGGATGGAGGCCAGCAGGTGCCCGGCAGGCACTGCGGAATCCACCACAACAGCGATATCCCGCTCCATTCCCGGGAAGCGCTGCAGTTCACTGTACTGCAGACTGGTGCGGGCGGCGCTGTAGAGCGGCTGAAGCAGCAGCTCGGCTACGTAGGTATCTTCCAGGTCCAGCTCACGCTGCAGTTCCGGATGGAGCTGGCCGAGGGTTCCCAGCTTCACACGCCCTTCAGTGCCCTGCAAATAGATGGAGGCGGAACGGCCCGGGTGGTAATTTTCCGGCGCATCGCCTTCATAGCTTACGCTGCCGCCAAGACCCAGATAGTTAAACACGGTTTCCAGCGCACCCTTGAGGTCGAAGAAATCCACAGGCTGCTCTTCCACATTCCATTGCTTGGCTGCCCGGCTGCCGCTCAGCAGAAGGCCCAGCACCGGCAGTTCACGCGGCTGGCGGGTCAGCTGCTCTTCGTCCGTGAAGAAGACATTCCCGATCTCGAACAGCGCCAGATCACTTTGGCGGCGGTTCGTATTGTAGCGGGCAATGTCCAGCAGCTGGGGAATCAGGCTGGTGCGCAGAACGCTGCGCTCCTCGCTCATCGGCATCGCCAGCTTCACAGAGAGAAGGCCTTCGGCAAGCGCCGGGAACAGCTTGCTCTGCTCCGGCTGAATGAAGGAATACCCCATAACCTCCTGGTAGCCCCCATGTGCCAGCAGGCGCCGCAATTCCCGGCGCTGGAACTGCCGGCTGGTCAATGCTCCAGGTGTGGTCACACCCTCAATCAGGGTTGTGGGAATGTTGTCATAGCCGTACAAACGGGCGACTTCCTCTACCAGATCGACATCATAGCTGATATCACCGCGTCTTGTCGGCACCTGCACCTCTACGAGCCCCTGACCGGCATCCCCGCACTTGAAGTGCAGACGGCCCAGCAAAGTCTTCACTTCGAGCAGCGACAGGTCTGTACCGAGATAACGGTTCAGCTTCTCCAGGGATAAGGTCAGCACCTTCTCCTCCGCGGTCGCCGTCCCCGCCTGCACAATACCCTCGTGCACTGTGCCTCCGGCATAACGGGCAATCAGGGCAGCTGCACGGTTCAAAGCGGGGATCACGGCATTCGGATCGACTTCCTTCTCGAAGCGAAGAGAAGCTTCGGAGCGCAAGCCCAGCTGGCGCGAGGTTTTACGGACCGTTCCCCCGTCGAACTTGGCGGATTCGAGTACAATGTTCACTGTCTCTGCCGTTACTTCGGTCTCCAGGCCACCCATGACTCCGGCCAGGGCCACAGCTTTGGCACCGTCAGCAATAACCAGCATTTGCGGCTCAAGCTTGCGTTCCTGTCCGTCAAGCGTGGTCAGCAGCTCGCCTTCACGGGCAAACCGCACCCCCAGCACTCCGCCTTCCACTTTATCACCGTCGAACGCATGCAGCGGCTGTCCGTACTCCAGCATCACATAGTTGGTAATATCCACAATGTTATTAATCGGACGCACACCCGCCGCCATCAGGCGGTTCTGAATCCAAAGTGGTGACGGG
>RCUO01000958.1_pt1 | contig 12020 bp, 9 predicted proteins | sample 2166161 | NCBI WGS metagenome assembly RCUO01 (sample SAMN09932617, study PRJNA488358) | compost metagenome | feature: garden; material: soil; isolation source: compost soil in cyclohexanecarbonitrile-enriched culture | place: Germany: Experimental Botanical Garden Goettingen | collected 2016-01-27 | reverse complement strand
GATTAAGCAGTCTTTCGATAGGGGTGTACATACGTCTGGAACCGATCCATGCCAGAAGAATGGAGAACAAGAGCATAATGGTGCACACGATTATCGTAAACATCCCGATTTTATTGGACTCCTTCGTCAAGCTTTCCATAGAAGTAACCGATAGATAAACCCAGCCATTTAACTGAGAACGCATGAAAGTGACGGAGTAATTCTTTTTGTTGATCACAGTCTTGAACTGTCCGGATTGTTTAGAAGGATCAGAGATTAAAGGGACTTCTTTAAATCCGCCTTGCTCTTTAGGTTTTCCGATTAAGCTGGTATCCGGATGGAGCAGGAAGCGGCCAGCTTGATCCAGAACGATAATGTCATCGAGTGGCTGCACATCTGAATTAATGAAATCCTGAAGACTGCAGACCGGAATATTAGCTAGGGCAAGCCCATATTTTTGCAGCTTATTGGTGGGAAGCTTTTTGATAAGACTAATGCTGTAATTGCAGCCAGTGACGTTAATGCTCTCCTCGCTATAAAATAAGGACGATGGATTCAAAATCCATGAAGTATCGTCAGCTATATTCATTAGATTAGAGAGTTGCGCGTGGTTTTTGTATTCATTCAGACGGTAGACGCCTGAATTTTTGATCATCCAGTTCTGCTGCTGATTGAGCAGGATGACATCCTCAAGTTTCGTATCGAAGGATTGCATATTACGGATTTCGTTTCTTAAATCATTATATAAAATGAAATCGGTTTCACTTAAAGGGTTATTTAGTGCTTTTTTTAATACACTAGAGTTGATCACTTGGTTTAATGTTTGATTGACAGTTGTTAACTTATGTTCTACATTTGAGGTGATTTGTAATATAAGTTCCATTTTACTGTTGTTTACGTTCTTTTGGATCTCATTAGATGATGTGAAATAGGAAAAAGAACCGATGAATATCACCGGCAACGTGCTAATTACAAAGGCAAAAATCGTTAATTTACTTAAAAAGCTTAATGGTCTCACGGGGCTCAGCACCTTTACTTATGTAGAAGTAGACACTTGTTCTTAGTGTATGAAACCTGGTGGAAAATAACAATAATCATCTCGTTCTGCAATAATCATTAACCCTAATTATGACTACAAAATGGAAAATCTTCAAGCTGTAGGGTGAAAATCCTTACAATACCTTAGGAGGCTGTAGAAATGTTTAGACAATTTTTGTGTAGAAGGGCAACGTTATGTTGCTGCTTATTTTTCATGCTTGTTTTCCCTATGTTAAGCGCTTGCAGTGATGGAAAGTCAGCTGGTTCTGTACTGCAAGAAGTTCGCCCGAGCATCTCCATCTTGGCACCCCTTCATTTTCCACAGCAGCCTTCAAAAAAGATTATAGCTGAGATTGAAAGATTAACAGGGGTGGAGCTTGATATCACGTGGGTGCCTGAGGGTGTTTATACCGATAAAATGAACACGGCGTTGACCACTAATTCCTTGGGAAAAGTCACCTTTGTGAAGTTCTCAGACTATAATCTGGTGAAAAACGCCATCCGTTCTGAAGCATTTTGGGAGATCGGCCCATATCTTCAGGAGTTCCCCAATCTTAAAGCACTGGACCCCGCTATTCTTAAACAGACCGCTGTAGATGGAAAGATCTACGGCCTATATACAGAACGCCCTTCCTCCAGACAGGGTGTCATTATACGTAAGGATTGGCTGGACAATCTTCATTTAAGCAATCCACAGACCTTAGATGATCTATATGAAGTAATGAGGCAATTTACATATAACGATCCGGATCAGAATGGCAAACAAGATACCCTTGGATTAGTCGATCGTAATGATCTTGTTTATGGTGTATTTAAGACACTAAGCTCTTATTTTGGCACACCAAATAATTGGAAGCTAGAGAATCATCAATTTGTTCCGGAATTCGTAACAGCGGAGTATATGAACACAATGAATTTTATGAAGAAATTATATGATGAAAAAATCATAAATCAGGACTTTGCTCTTACCAGTAAAGAGGTTCAACGCGATAAATTCATTAACGGAATCGCTGGTGTGTTTATTGGCAGCATGACTGATGTGCAGCGGTTGTCAATTGAAGCTCAAGCATACAATCCAAAGGCTGAACTTACGCTGATCAATCGTATCGAGGGGCCTGATGGATATAAAGTGTGGTCTATCCCCAATTACAACGGACTGTATCTCTTTTCCAAAAAGTCCATTGCCACAGAGGAGGAGCTTCGGCAGGTGCTTGGATTTTTTGATCGGACCATGGATAAAGATGTAGCCAATATAATGATGTATGGCTTTGAGGGGCGGCATTATAAGCTTGAAGGCGGCAAGATTATCCTTCCCGAGGAAACCTCACAACTGCGGGTACAGGAAGTGAATCCGCTATATGCTTTAATGATCGCGGACATTAGTAATAAAAACATTATGGAAGTGGCTCAGAAGGAGCAATTAACCTCTCTAGCAGATCAGCTGAGTAAAGATAATGAATCTTTTCTGGTCGATGACCCGACAGTTTCTCTGAGCTCATCTACTTTTGATGAGAAGAATATGGAGTTATCTACAATCATTGTGGATGCTACATATAACTATATATTAGGTAATATTACCGTCGAGGGATTCCAGCAAGAGGTTGAGAAATGGAGAGCTCGTGGAGGCAATCTTATTATTAAGGAATATGCTGAGGCTGAGTTTGGGACAGAAAAGTAAATAGGTTAAAAAGGTTTTGATCCACTGCGGATAATGCGGTGGATTTTTTTGTGCTGCGATATCACGATAATCATTTGCTCAGATCCCTTTCAGAACGCGCCGTTATGGGGAAATGATTGTTTTCGTAACCTTGCCGACGATGTAACGTGGAACTCGTAACCAATACAAATTATGGAGGTCAAAATGGTATGAAGAAGAAATCCTTCACCATGTTGTTAACAGCACTGTTAACATTCAGCACATTGTTAGCTGGATGCGGTGGTAACAACAATAACAAAGAAGAAGCAGCAGCCCCAACTACAAGTGCAGAGAACACTACGAAGGTGGAAGAGACTGAAGCACCTAAAGAGGAACCTACAGAAATCAAAATCATGCTTCCATTGAATACATCAGAGACTCCGCCTGATACGATTAAGAATGAACTTGAGAAATTGACCAACACGAAGCTGACTTATCAATTTTTTCCGGCTGATACTTATGAAGAAAAACTGAATTCATCTTTTGCAACGGGTTCATTACCGCAAGTAACATATTTGAAGAATCAGACAACCTTCATTCAGATGAAAGAAGCGATAAAAGACGGACAATTCTGGGAAATCGGTCCACTATTAAGCGAATTTCCGAATTTGAGCAAATTGAAACCAGAAATTCTTAATAACACGAAAGTAGATGACAAGCTTTATACCCTATATATCGGGCGTCCACTTGCACGCCAAGGGATCATTTACCGCAAAGACTGGGCAGATAAATTAGGACTTGCTGCACCAGCTAATGTAGATGAATTATTTGAAATGGCTAAAGCCTTCACAGAACAAGATCCAGACGGTAATGGAAAGAAAGATACTACCGGTATTATTGACCGTAATGAGTTGACCTATGGAGCTTTCAAAACTGTTTCGTCTTGGTTCGGAACACCGAATACCTGGGGTGAGAAGGATGGCAAATTAGCGCCTGAATTTACCTTCGATGAATATTTCGACACAATGGATTTTTTCAAAAAAGCTCGTGATGGCGGATACATTAATCAAGATTTCGCTGCCACCAGTAAAACGGATGCAGTAAATATGTTTAAGGCTGGAAAGGGTGGACTCTATATTGGGGGCTCCATGCAAGATATTGATTCCCTCAATAAAGATACTATTAAGAATAACCCTGACGCTGTTTTGGATGCGCATAGTATGGTTGCAAGTCCAGATGGAAAATATGCTCAATGGATGATTCCAGGCTATAACAATGTTGTCTTGTTCCCGAAATCTGCTGTCAAGGATGAGGCAGAGCTGAAGAAGATTCTTGCTTTCTTTGATCAAATGATGACCCCAGAAGTAGCTAATTTGATGTATTGGGGAATTGAAGGTACTCACTATACCGTTGAAGACGGTAAAGCGAAAGCTGCAGACGACAAAGAATTGATTGAACGTGAAGTAAAGGGATATAAGGACAGCGTTATCGGCGAAGCTGAAACCAATGGAATGTACGAGAACTATAACACGCTGCCAGGAAGAATTCATGCAGATCAATTGGTTCTTGAGAATGTCAAAGTTGGTGTAGCGGATCCAACAGCTGCTATGGATTCGGCTACCTATACAGAAAAAGGCGTAGAGCTTCAACAGATTATTACAGATGCAACCTATAAATATATTTATGGTCAGATTGACAAGGCTGGATTTGAGAAGGAAGTAGAGAACTGGAAGAGCCGTGGTGGAGATAAGATTATTGAAGAATACAACGCGTTATACAAAAAATAGTAACCCGTACTCGAATAGTTAAGCGACAAATTGTAGCTGAAAAGGTTGTTGATCTTGTTTCAACAACCTTTTCTATTCCTCACTGGGTTCAGAAATATCGTGTTTGAATAAAGAAGGAGAAAGGAAGAATATCATGCAGGAAGTCACCGCACAGCCCAGCTCAGCTCCTCAAATGAATCCTAAGCCTGAAATTTATAAAAGCAGCAGCGAACTGAAAAAGCGGCTGTGGAGAAATAAATGGCTCTACGTCATGCTAACTCCGGGAGTACTGTATTTTCTGATTTTTAAATATCTTCCAATGTACGGATTAATTATCTCATTTCAGGATTACAAACCCTATCAAGGGATCAACGGTAGTGATTGGGTAGGGATGAAGCATTTCAGCAGGTTGTTCACAGAGCCGGATTTCTTAAATATATTAGTGAACACACTTATTCTTTTCGGATTAAATATTCTTATCTATTTCCCGATGCCGATTATTCTTGCCCTGATGTTAAATGAACTTCAAGGCAGCTTTTTCAAAAGAACCTTTCAGACGATCTTCTATTTGCCCCATTTTCTGTCATTGGTTATCATCGTCTCCATTTCTTATGTAATGGTCACGATGGATGGAGGGATTATCAACGAGCTGCTTGTCTATTTTGGCTTTGAACCAATCAATTTCCTGCTTAATCCAGGGTGGTTCAGGCCCATGTATATTATTCAGGTGATTTGGAGAGAAGCAGGTTGGGGAACGATTATTTATCTGGCTTCGATCGCTGCGATTGACCCAGGGCTTTATGAAGCATCGCGTATGGACGGAGCTGGAAGACTTAGACAAGTCTGGCATATCACTCTTCCAGCGATTAGAGGCGTAATTATTACATTATTTATTCTGAAAATTGGTTCCGTTCTTGATCTTGGATTTGAACATGTATATCTGCTACTTAACTCCATGAATCGAGAAGTTGCGGAAATTATCGATACGTATGTATATACTGCTGGTTTGAGACAAGGGCAGTTTAGTTACAGTACAGCTATTGGATTCTTTAAATCGATTGTAGGCTTTGTAATGGTGATGATGGTGAATAAATTATCCAAGAAAATGGGAGAAGAAGGCGTTTATTGATATTTTGTGGGAGGAATCGAAATGGTAGAAGATAAAACAATCAGTGGTAGAATCTTTTCTGCTATAAACTTTACGCTGCTTGCGATCATTGCTTTAATTACTGTGCTTCCCCTTGTTCACGTTGTAGCAGGCTCTTTCACAACGAGTGCAGAACTAGCTTCTAGCAAATTTGTACTGATTCCAAAGGTATGGAGTCTGGAAGCGTACAAGTTCATCTTTTCGACGAATACAATATTTAAAGCCATGGGTGTTTCCATTGGTATCACGGCAATTGGTTCTATTTTTAGTTTGTTTATAACTTCTTTGATGGCCTACGCTCTTACCAGAAAAGATCTGGATGGTCGTAAAGTGGTTAACTTCATGGTTGTGTTCACCATGCTTTTTCATGGTGGGATGATTCCAACGTTCCTCGTGGTGAAGGAATTAGGACTAATTGACACGTACGCATCACTGATCCTACCGTCAGCGATTAGTGCCTTTAATATGATCATTTTGAGAAACTTTTTCCAAAATATACCTGAAGGTTTGGAGGAATCGGCCAAAATTGATGGTTGTAACGATTTTGGAATATTATTTCGGATTGTATTGCCACTATCCTTACCTGCGTTAGCGACTATCGGATTGTTCTATGCGGTAACGTATTGGAATACCTACATGAATGCGATTCTGTATTTGAATGATAGTGCGAAATGGCCAATACAGGTTCTGCTCAGACAAATTGTCGTCCTTGCCAGCGGTATGGATCACAGCGCTACACTGGATGCTGCTGTTCCGCCGCCAGATCAATCAATTAAAATGGCTGTTATCGTTGTAGCTACCTTACCAATAGTTTGTGTGTATCCGTTCCTGCAAAAGCATTTTGCCAAAGGTGCCATGTTGGGTTCTATGAAGGGCTAGCAAGAAAGAGAGAGACTATACTTAGGGGAGGAGCTTCGAGATGACTGTACAGATACCTACAACGCCGATAGAGTGGGCAAAAAAAGCTTGCGATTCACTAATGGATACTTACAGGGCGGGAGAGCTTCCCCCCGCGCATCGATGGCACTATCATCAGGGTGTATTTCTGTGTGGCATGGAGCTTTTGTGGAATGCTTATCAAGAAGACCGTTATATCAACTATATTCAGGAATATGTAGATGATTTGGTGGATGAATACGGGAACTTTTATTTTGCACGTGATGAGCTGGATGCGGTTCAAGCAGGACAGCTACTATTCACTCTTTATGAACGGACAGGCAAACTTAAGTATCGTATTGCAGCAGAGAAGCTAAGAAATTTACTGCTCACACTAAATAAAACCTCTGAGGGCGGGTATTGGCACAAGGATAAGTACGCCAACCAAATGTGGTTGGATGGACTTTATATGGCAGGCGTATTCTCCTTGAAATATGCTAATGTCTACGATGAACCAAGCTTGCGTGAAACGGTCCTTCATCAGGAAATGTTAATGCGCAAGCATATGAAGGATGAGACAACGGGTTTGTTATACCATGCCTGGGATGAGAGCCGGCGGATGCCTTGGTCGAATCCGGAGACGGGTTGTTCACCGGAGTTCTGGAGCCGATCATTAGGATGGTATGGTCTCGCCTTATCGCAATTTCTGGATCTGTTACCTTCCCATGATTCAGCCCGGACAGAGCTTTCTACTACGCTGAGAGATTTTGTGGATGCACTTATTCGTTACCAAGATCAAAAAAGTGGACTTTGGTATCAAGTCGTAGATAAGGGACATGAGCCAGATAATTGGCTGGAGACTTCAGGGTCATGTTTGTTCGTCTATACGATTGCCAAAGCCGTGAAGCATGGCGTTGTAAGTGATGTGACTATCGCTACAGCTGCCGCTAAAAAAGGATATGAAGGGTTAACCAAAGTAATCCAGTGGGATGAGCATAACCGATTAGTTCTGCCGGACATTTGTATCGGTACCTCAGCTGGAGATTACGAGAGTTACGTGACTCGGCCTAAGGTTAAAAATGATCTGCATGGTGTGGGCGCATTGGTGATGGCTTGTGTTGAAATACAGTCAATGCTCCAAGACTGAATCGCTCCGTATCCTTACTAAACAATGACTTGATTCTCTGAGATTGCAGAGAATCAAGTCGTATTATTTTATGTACAAAGTAATCCTTAAATCGGGTGAACCTATTTTTAGTTTTTGAGCTCTTAAATTTATAAATATTTTGGGGGTTGGGATGAAGAAATCACAGTGGGCAATTCAAACGGCAGACTCTATTATGGCGCGGACACCGAAGCTTTATGAAGATAAAGGCTACAAAGGAAGCTGGACCTACGATTATGGCGTGGTATTGAACGGTTTTGAATGGCTTTGGAAGCAGACCGGTGATTCGAAGTATCTGCAGTTCATTCAAGATAATATGGACTACTTTATTCAGGAAGATGGCAGTGTCAAGGGCTACCACCTAGAGGAGTATAACATCGATCATATTAACAACGGAAAATTATTATTGACTCTATATAAAGAAACGAAGCAGGAAAAATACAAAAAAGCGGCTGCTTTACTTAGAAAGCAACTTGAGACCCATCCGCGAACCTCGGAAGGTGCTTTTTGGCATAAAAATATATATCCCTATCAGATTTGGTTAGATGGACTTTATATGGGCGCTCCTTTTTATTTAGCCTACTTGCTAGCTTTTGAAGAAGGGCAGGGACTTGAGGATGTAACCAAACAATTTATCTTGTGTGAGAAGCATACGAAAGATCCGGTAACAGGTCTGCTATATCATGCATGGGATGAACAGCGTATTCAACCTTGGTGCGACCCTGAAACAGGACTTTCGCCTAACTTTTGGGCCCGTTCACTTGGCTGGTATCTCATGGCATTGGTTGATGTTCTGGAATTGCTGCCTAGTGAGCACTCAGATTATCCAGAGCTGGTACGAATACTAAATGATACCTTAACTGCGGTGAAGACATATCAGGATAAGGAATCCGGGGTCTGGTATCAAGTGATGAATCTAGGGGAACGCAAAGGAAATTATCTTGAGGCCTCTGCTTCAAGTATGATCGTGTATGCCATGGCTAAAGGTATCCGATTAGGCGTGTTAAACGCTGGATGGTACGAAACATTAGATCTGGCTCAACAAGGACTTATCTCGGAGTTTGTACTAGAAACCAAAGAAGAATGGGTCAATTTAAATAAGAATTGCCAAGTAGCAGGATTAGGTGGAGTGGACCAACGTGACGGTACTTTCGCTTATTACATTAGCGAGCCTATTGTCACTAACGACCAAAAAGGTGTGGGTGCTTTCCTTCAGGCCTGTGTGGAATACGAACAATTAAGAGGCTGGATCTGATATAGAACAGGGGGGCTTATGAATGTTGATCTACAATATTGAGGATTTTGGAGCGCTTAAGAATAGTAAAAAGTTAGCGACAGAAGCGATAACGCGTGCAATTGAAGCGGCAAATAAAGCCGGTGGAGGAACCGTTTATGTGCCGGCTGGTACGTTCTTAACCGGTGCAATTCATATGAAAAGCAATATCGAATTGAATTTAAATCCTGGTGCCATTCTTTCATTCAGTACGAACCCGGAGGATTACCCTGCAGTGGAATGCAGATGGGAAGGGGTGAAGCAGCAGGTTCATTCACCTTGTATTTATGGAAGAGAGTTAGTTAATGTATCGATCACTGGCAGCGGAATGATTAACGGAAATGGTGAACTCTGGTGGGATAAGTTTCGGAACCGCCGGGAAGAGCTGCAGTATCCCCGGCCGACTCTAATCGGCTTGGACAGCTGTCAGCGGGTAACCCTTAAAGATATCGCGCTGGTCAATTCTCCAAGCTGGACCGTTAATCCGATAGGCTGTTACAATGTGACTATTGATAATATTTCCATTCTGAACCCGGCGGACTCTCCAAATACAGATGGCATTAATCCAGAGTCTTGCACCAATGTGCGAATTAGCAATTGCAATATTGATGTCGGTGATGACTGCATAGCGATCAAGGCAGGAACTGAGGATACCAAAGAACGAGTTCCTTGTGAGAATATCACGATCACCAACTGCACTATGGTACATGGACACGGGGGTGTCGTACTCGGTAGTGAAATGAGTGGAGATATTCGTAATGTCACGATTAGTAATTGTGTGTTTAAACAAACCGATCGTGGAATCCGGATGAAATCAAGACGGGGACGCGGGGGAACGATTGAAGATATTCGGATCAGCAATATTGTAATGGAGGACGTTATTTGTCCGTTTACTCTAAATCTATATTATTTCTGTGGACCACGCGGAAAAGAAAAATATGTGTGGGATAAAAATCCTTATCCGGTTACAGAGGAAACGCCGTGTTTTAGACGCATTCATTTTGCCAATATTACCGCACGTAATGTTCATGCCGCAGCGGGTTTCTTATACGGGCTTGCGGAGCAGTATGTATCCGAGATTACGTTTACCAATGTGGACATCTCCATGGCGACGAATGCAATTCCCGGCCATCCAGACATGATGACAGGGATCGAAAACATGAATAATCGCGGGTTTTTCCTCGGGAATGCAAGAGATGTTCAATTTCATCAGGTGACGATTGAGAACCATGAAGGGCCTGCTTTTTACATTGAAAATGGAGAAGCTGTAGAGATCATAAATTGTCGATCAAAAAACACGAAGAAGCCGGAAAAATTAGTAGAACAAGCTACAGTGTCACCTGAAGAACAGAATGTCTGTCCATAAGAGAGAGTCATCAATTTATTGAAAGGAAAAGAATCCACTATGCTTGTTGTAGGAAAAGAATCCTTTTGCGCTTATCACACGATTCAAGAGGCGATAGATTCTCTAGAGCAGGAGCCATCCGCTCAAGCGGATACGCTTTATATTTTGTCAGGGGTCTATAAAGAGGCAGTGCGGATTTATCGTTCTAATCTTACGATCATAGGGATTGGCTACGTGGAGATTGTTATGAATCGTTACGCGAAAGAGCGTGATGAAGCGGGCGAAGAAATCAATACATTCTCTACACCAACGTTATTTCTGGGCGGCAGCCATCTGATCTTGGAGAATCTGGTGATTACCAATAATGCAGGGCAGGGTGAAAATATCGGGCAGGCGGTAGCCGTGTATGCTAATTGTGATCAAACCGTATTCAGAAATTGTACTTTAAAAGGGTATCAGGACACGTTGTTCACGGGACCTTTGCCACCTGCACCCAAAGAGCGATCTACGTTTGGAGGTATACCACTGAGAGAGCACCATGCCCAATATCGGCAGTTGTATCAGCATTGCTATATAGAGGGAACAGTGGACTTTATATTTGGTGGGGCTACAGCATATTTTGACAGATGTGAAATTCGCAGCTTGCGTCATAGTGAGAATCAAGCAGGTTATATTACGGCAGCCTCCACACCCGTGGGACAATCGTATGGTTATATTTTTAAAAATTGCTTTTTAACAGCGGCTCCTGATATTGCTCCGGTGTTTCTGGGCCGTCCATGGCGTGAGTATGCTAAAACCGTATTTGTAGATTGTCAGCTGGGTGCACATATTCATCCACTTGGCTGGGATAACTGGAACAACACCGCTAATGAACAAACCGTTAGTTATCAGGAATATGGCGTGAAGGATGCAATTCTCCTGAGTAAGCAACGTGTTTCTTGGGCAGATTGCTTTGAAGATGGGGACGAGACGCTGGATAAAGAGTTTGTTTTTGCTGGCACGGATTTTTGGAAATAGATAATTTAATTAACGAGTACACAAATAAAAAACGGTAGTCTAGATGAGACGCATAAAGTCTTAGACTGCCGTTTTATTTATGTGTTGTATCACTTTATTTTTAATATGATCTTTCCTTTAGCTCTGCCCGATTCGGAATACTCCATCGCTTTCTGCGCCTCTACAAAAGGAAACACTTGATCAATAACAGGTTTTATTTATCCGGACCTTATCAAATGCTTCGGTTTTATAATTGATAATTTGATCGGCTCCAAGTGACTTGACCAATTCTGCTCCAGCATCGCTTGTAGTAGTAGCCACGTATATCCCCATCGCTTTGGCAAGTTGGATAGCAAAAGTGCCAACACCGCCCGCTCCCGCTTAAATCAATACCTTTTGTCATCACCTATCTTGAATTTTTTAACATTCTTTCCTACTTGGATGACAATCCCTGAAAAATCATTTCCTAAAACTAGGGGCATGTCGTATTTCAACAGCGTACGGACTTTGCCATCCCGCACTTTGAAATCGATAGGATTAATACTTGCTGCGTGGATCTCTGCCAATACATCATAATCACCCACTGCGGGTGTTGGGACGTCGGCTAGTTGAAGAGGATATTTTCCGTATTTTTTAATTATCATTGCTTTCATCCTAAAAACTCCAACTCATTAATTATTCATTTTTGCTGTTCCACAAAAATAACTCATCTCAACGGGGGAGATGTTTTTTGGTTCCGATCGGTCTTCGCTTTTATCTGAGCAGTCTCGGCGATATTTCCTTTGTTCCAGCTTTATAT
>RCUO01000957.1_pt1 | contig 12029 bp, 8 predicted proteins | sample 2166161 | NCBI WGS metagenome assembly RCUO01 (sample SAMN09932617, study PRJNA488358) | compost metagenome | feature: garden; material: soil; isolation source: compost soil in cyclohexanecarbonitrile-enriched culture | place: Germany: Experimental Botanical Garden Goettingen | collected 2016-01-27 | reverse complement strand
GAGCCGGGCTTTCAACCAGCGTTTGAAAAAGCTTGTGGATAACTGCCCGTGGGTGCATTTCGCGCAGACTTATCCACAGCAGGCGCTGGTGCCCAGGCATGCGGTCGAGCCGCCAGCCGAGGCGGGGCATGAGCCGGACCATTCGGCGGTGCTGATGCCGGATCGGCCGCGGTCGCAATAGTTTTTTGTCGACAATACTGGCCTCTTCGCGGGCAAGCCCGCTCCCACAGGGTTTTATGTTGGAACACCAATCTGCGTCCGGACATTGATCCAATGTGGGAGCGGGCTTGCTCGCGAAGGCGCCAGACCAGACAACCTCAGTGCCGGATCAGTTTGTTGCGCACCTCGACACTGAGTTGCTGATCCAGCTCAACCCAAAAATGCTGCTTGCCGGCAATCTCGGCAGCAACCGCCAACCCGTCGCGATACACCAGCCGATTGCTTGCCAGTGCCGGGACTTTCGCGCCAGGCAATAGCGTGCCGGCGAGGTTCAGCGGATCGACCCCGCACACCGCGACCAGGCTGCCGTCATGGGGCCGACGCCGCACCTCCCGCAACAAGGGGATCGCCTCGGGCAGGGCGAATTGCTCGCCCGCCAGGCCACTGACAAAACGCCCGCCACGAATCTCGCCGCGAGCCTCCAGGCGATGGAAAGTACGCAGCAGTTCGCGCCAGCTCGGCAGCCAGTCCGCCTCACGTTCCAGCAAACGCCAGAACACCACGCCGTAACGGCGCAGCAAGGTCATGGCGATGTGCTCAAGGGTATCGGCAGGCGTCCGCTGGTTTTGCACCACCGGCGCGACAGGCGTGCGTCGCAACAAGGCCCAGCGCCCGGCGTCGTCCATGCCACCAATAAATGCCCCGCGCCCGCGTCGACTGTTGCGAGGCTGGCGCTTGCTGGCCGGGGTGATCAGTGCGCGCAATCCGGCGAAGCTGTCAGCATTCACCAGCCCCGCGCCCACCAGTTCCTGCAAGGCGATTTCCAGCTCCGAACGCAGCAGATGGGCCTCATGGATCAGCTCATCGAAAAACAGCGCGCCGTGCTGGCTGAGGGCGGCGTGGACCTTTTGTGTTTTCGGCGACAGTTCGCTGACCGGCGTCTGTTCGGTCAAGCCGCTCCAGAGGCCGACCCGGTTGCGCGGCAGCAACACAATCGGCGTGCTGCGCAGCGCGGTGCTGGCGCTTTTGTTGTGCGCAGTCAGGCGCGTCCACACCAGTCTGCCACTGCGGCACAGCTCATCGAGCCAGGTCGCCGAGTAGTCCTTGATCCGCGCCGGCAGGATGTCGCTGTCCCAGGCTGAAGCGGCAGCAGGGTAGCCTTCCAATTGCGCGACGACGGCTGGCAGTACCGCGGCGCCCTGACCCTGGCTTGCGCTCGACACATGCTGCCAGTCGAACAGGAATCGCATGAAATCCTGCAACGCCACCGGTTCGATTTCCCGGCGCAGGCGCTTGACCGTATAGCGGTGAATCCGCGCCAGCAAATGCCGCTCGCACCATTCTTCCCGGGTGGCACCCGGGGTAAAGCGACCGCGCAGCACATAGCCTTCGCGTTCCAGTTGCGCCAGGGCCTGGTTGACCTGCGCAGCGGGCAAGCCGAGTGGTTCGGCAATGCGATCGAGCGCCAGCGGCCCGAAGGCACTGAGCCGCGCGCGGATCAGTTCGAGGATGGCGTCGTCGGCTTCCCAGACCTCGTCGAAGTCCGGCAGCGCTTGCAGCGACGGCGTCAATTCGGCCTGGGGATAAATCGCCCGCAGGCAGGTCAGGCGCTCCAGAGCCAGCCACAGCGATTGCCCGGCGTTGATCTGCAAACGGCTCGCGCGGCCGCTGTCGGCCAGGGTCTTGAGCCAGTCGAACCACTGCGGATTGGCGCCGGCCTCGGTATCGGTGATGCACGCCAGGCTCATCAAGGCCTCGTGCATTTCGTCGACCCCGCAGGGCGCGGGCCAGGCTTCGTCGCGCACGGCGGCAATCGCCTCGGCGTCCAGGGCGCCGAGGTCGTCGGTGGATTGCGGGTCGCTCCAGCGCCGATTGAGCACTGCCTGGGTTCTACGTTCCTCCAGCGGTGCATCGTCGAGAAAGGTATAGGGCCGGGCGCTGAGAATCTCCGCCGCCAGCGGCGAGGGCGCCGGCAAGTCGCGGCTGATCAGGCGAATGTCGCCGCGTTCCATGCGCCGCAACAAGGCCAGCCAGCCTTGGCTGTCCATGGCTTCGTGCAGGCAATCGTCGAGGGTCTGTTCCACCAGCGGATGGTCGGGAATCTCCCGTTCGCCGGCGAGGTTTTCCACGCAGGCGATCTGATCGGGAAACACGCTGGCGATCAGGTCTTCGCTTTTCATCCGCTGGATCTGCGGCGGGACTTTGCGCCCGCCGCTGTAGCGCGGCAGCGCCAGGGCCACGCCGGCATTCCAGCGCCAGCGCACGCCGAACAGCGGCGCGTCGAGCACGGCCTGAATCAGCAGGTGCTCGGCGCTGTTGCTGTGCAGGTAGCGCCAGACATCGTCCAGTTCAAAACTGTGGCTGGTGGACAGCGACAGCACGATGGCGTCTTCGCTGGCGGCGGCCTGCAATTCGAAGTTGAAGGTACGACAGAAACGCTTGCGCAGGGCCAGGCCCCAGGCGCGGTTGATGCGGCTGCCGAACGGCGTATGAATGACCAGTTGGGTGCCGCCGGACTCGTCGAAAAAACGCTCCATCAGCAGCGTGTCTTGGGATGGCAGGGCACCCAGCGTTTGCCGCGCACGGGCCAGGTAATCCACCAGTTGTTCGGCGCTGGCGATGTTCAAACCCAGAGTCTCGGTCAGCCAGTCGAGCGCTGGCTGCAAGTTACCTGGCGCAGCCCCCAGCAGGTCATCGAGTTGTGCCTGCAAGCGCGCCACCGCCGAGGACAATTCGGCACTGCGCCCCGGTGCTTCACCGAGCCAGAACGGAATGGTCGGCGGCTGGCCCTGGGCATCCTCGACCCGGACTTTGCCGGTTTCCACCCGCAGGATCCGATAGGACGTGTTGCCTAACTGGAAGATATCCCCGGCAATGCTTTCCACGGCGAAGTCTTCGTTGATGGTGCCGATGTTCAGCCCTTGAGGCTCCAGCAGCACGCTGTAGTCGGCGTTGTCCGGAATGGTCCCGCCACTGGTCACCGCCGTCAGTTTCGCGCCCCGGCGGCCGCGCAGGGTGCGGCTCACAGCGTCGCGATGCAGGTAGGCGCTACGGATGCCCTGACGACCGTTGTAACCCTCGGCGAGCATGTTCAGCAGCGCCTGATAGTGTTTGTCGTCGAGTCCGGCGTAGGGCGAGGCGCGGCGCAGCATCTCCAGTAGCGCTTGCTCCGGCCACTCCTGGCAACTGACCTCGGCGATGATCTGCTGCGCCAGCACGTCCAGCGGCGCTTGCGGGATCAGCAAGGTATCGAGTTCGCCCCGGCGCACGCAGTCGAGCAGCGCGGCGCATTCGATCAGGTCGTCCCGGGTGGTGGCGAACAAACGGCCCTTGGGCGTGCCGCCGACCTGGTGCCCGGAACGGCCGACCCGCTGCAGAAACCCGGCAATCGAACGCGGCGAGGCGATCTGGCACACCAGGTCGACGTCGCCGATGTCGATCCCCAGTTCCAGCGACGCCGTGGCGATCAGCACTTGCAGGTCGCCGCGCTTGAGTCGCTGCTCGGCATCCAGGCGAAACTCCTTGGCCAGGCTGCCGTGGTGGGCGGCCACGGCATCCTTGCCCAGGCGCTCGCTCAGGTGCCGGCTCAGGCGTTCGGCCAGGCGCCGGGTGTTGACGAAAATCAGCGTGGTCCGGTGTTCCCGGGCGAGGGCGGCGAGGCGGTCGTAGACCAACTCCCAGACATCGTTGGCCATCACGGCCGATAGCGGCACGGGCGGTACTTCGATGTCCAGGTCGCGGGGGCGGGCGTGGCCGATGTCGACGATCTCGCACGGGCGGTCGCGACCGACAAGGAAGCGCGAGACGGCTTCGATGGGCTTTTGCGTGGCCGACAGACCGATGCGCAGCAGTGGCTCCGGGCAGAGGGCTTGCAGGCGTTCAAGGCTCAGTGCCAGGTGGCTGCCGCGTTTGCTGGCAGCCATGGCGTGGATCTCGTCGACGATCACCGTTTGTGCGGTGCCGAGCATCTGCCGGCCAGAGTCGGAGCCGAGCAGCACATACAGGGATTCCGGCGTGGTCACCAGTATGTGCGGCGCGGTCTTGCGCATTGCCGAACGATCTTTTTGCGGTGTATCGCCGGTGCGCACGGCCGTGCTGATCTGCAGTTCGGGCAGGCCCATCATGCGCAATTGCTCGGTAATGCCGGCCAGCGGGTTTTGCAGGTTGATCTGGATGTCGTTGGACAGTGCCTTGAGGGGCGAGACGTAGACCACCAGGGTTGCGTCGGGCAAGCCTTCGGGGCTTTCCAGGCCGCGGTGCACCAGGTCATCGATGACGGCGAGAAAGGCGGTGAGGGTCTTGCCGGAACCGGTGGGCGCGGCGACCAGGGTCGAGCGGCGCTGGCGGATCAACGGCCACGCCCGGGCCTGGGCGGCGGTGACCGCCGGGAACGTGTGGCTGAACCAGGCGCTGACGGCAGGGTGGAAGCCGCTCAGGGCACTGTCTGCGGGAATGGGCAGGTTCATGCAGCAAGTTATGCGGGTGGGTGGGCCAAGATGCAAGTACCGCTTGGGGATCTCTGTTGACTGACAGGACCCCATCGCGAGCAAGCTCGCTCCCACAGAGGGGCGGCTTACACAAAACCATTGTGGGAGCTAGCTTGCTCCCACAGGGGGGCGGTTTACACAAAACCATTGTGGGAGCGAGCTTGCTCGCGATGAGGCCAGTGACAGCACCACAAATCCCCCGGATCTACACTTTACGGGTGACGGTTGCGCACTAAACCCGCAAAATGCAACGATTCCGGCAATTATCAACGACATCGCCTGGGCGCGATGTCGATAAAGCCATCGTTTCAATCAGACTGGGCCTGCTGACTCTATGCGAATGCGCCTTATGTTACTGGGCGGCGGAAATGCCCTTGGGCAGGCGCTGATTCGCCTCGGTGCGGAGGAAGACATCGGTTTCCTCGCCCCCCGCCCGCCCGAAGACGGCTGGGATGCCGCGAGCCTGACACAACTGCTCGACGACACCCGTCCCGATGCATTGATCAACCTTGCCTACTACTTCGACTGGTTTCAGGCCGAGGCGGTGAGCGAATCGCGCCTGGCCGGCCAGGAGCGCGCGATCGAGCGTCTGGCGGAACTGTGCCAGCACCACAACATCGTCCTGCTGCAACCCTCCAGCTATCGCGTGTTCGACGGCTCCCGTGCCACCGCCTACAGCGAAAAAGACGAACCGGTGCCCCTGGGCCTGCGGGGTCAGGCGTTGTGGCGGATCGAGCAAAGCGTGCGCGCCACCTGCCCGCAACACGTGCTGCTGCGTTTCGGCTGGCTGCTGGACGACAGCCCGGACGGTGCCCTTGGCCGCTTCCTCGCCCGTGCCGAACAACCCGAAGAGCTGCTGATGGCCGACGACCGACGGGGCAATCCGACGCCGGTCGACGATGCCGCCCGCGTGATCATTTCAGTGCTCAAGCAACTCGATTGCGCGGCGCCGCTGTGGGGCACCTACCACTACGCCGGGCATGAGGCGACCACGCCGCTGGCGCTGGGGCAGGCGATTCTGACCGAAGCCCGCAGCCTGCATCCGCTGGCCATCGAAGCCCCGACCGCCCAGGCCCACGCCGCGCGTCCGGATGCCGCCGAAGAACCGCAACACGCGGTACTGGCCTGCAAAAAAATTCTGCACACCTTTGGAATCAAACCACGCGCCTGGCGTGCGGCGCTTCCCGGTCTACTGGACAGGTTCTATCGCCATGGCTGACGGCCCCGTTTTGATCACCGGTGGTGCCGGTTTCATTGGTTCACACCTGACTGACGCCCTGCTTGCCAGGGGCCATGCGGTGCGGATTCTCGATGACCTGTCCACCGGCAAGCACAGCAATCTGCCGCTGGACAATCCCAAGGTCGAACTGATCGTCGGCGACGTGGCCGATGCGGCTTTGGTTGCCCAGGCGATGGCCGGATGCAGCGCCGTGGCGCACCTGGCCGCCGTGGCTTCGGTGCAGGCCTCGGTGGACGATCCGGTGCGCACACACCAGAGCAACTTCATCGGCACGCTGAACGTCTGCGAAGCCATGCGCCAGACCGGGGTCAAACGCGTGCTGTTTGCCTCCAGTGCGGCGGTGTATGGCAACAATGGCGAAGGTGAGTCGATCGACGAAGACACGCCCAAGGCGCCGTTGACGCCTTATGCGGTGGACAAGCTGGCCAGCGAGCAATACTTCGACTTCTACCATCGCCAGCATGGGCTGGAACCGGTGATTTTCCGCTTCTTCAACATCTACGGCCCGCGCCAGGATCCGTCCTCGCCGTACTCCGGGGTGATCAGCATTTTCAGCGAGCGCGCGTTGAAGGGCTTGCCGATCACGGTGTTCGGCGATGGCGAGCAGACCCGGGATTTTGTCTACGTCGAAGACCTGGTCGACTTGCTGGTGCAGGCCATCGAAATGCCCCAGGTCGAAGTCGGTGCGGTCAACGTTGGCTGGAACCAGGCGACGACCCTCAAGCAAATGCTCGAAGCGCTCGAAGCCGTGGTCGGCAATTTGCCACCGGTGAGCTACGGCCCGGCACGCTCCGGTGACATTCGTCATTCCCGGGCGAACAACCGGCGCCTGTTGGAACGCTTCACGACCTCGGAGCAGACACCGATGCGTGTGGGGCTGGCGCGGTTGCTGGGGCGATAGATCGCTTCCATGCGGACATGAAAAAGGCGCCTTTTTACAGGCGCCTTTTTCACGGCCGGAATTTACTTACAGCTTGTGTAATTCCTGTGGCGAGGGGGCTCGTCGGATCGCCGCATCGCCCCGTTCGACTGCGCAGCAGTCGCCGTCATTTTTAAGTCTGCTCACCACCAAGCCTCATTCACCACCACGTGAACGTTCTTTAGAACTTGTAACCCAGACCCACCATGTAGATGAACGGGTCTACATCGACGTCCACCCGTGCCCGGGTGCCTGGTGCGATCGAGTTGTTCTCGACGGTGGCGCGGGTATCGATGTCGATGTAGCGCACCTGGGCGTTGATCATGATGTTATCGGTCAGCATGTAGTCAGCACCGACCTGCCACGCCAGACCCCAGGAGTTTTCCGCCTTGAAGTTGCTGAAACCGGCGGACTGGGCCTGGCTGCCAACGTGTTCGTCGTAGATATAGGTGTAGTTGATGCCGCCGCCGACGTACGGCTGGAAGGCCGACTTCGGATCCAGCGGGTAGTACACCAGGCTCAAGGTCGGTGGCAGGTGCTTGAGGGTGCCGAGTTTGCCGTTGGCCGCGCTCAGGGCCGTGCCCTTGAGTTTCACGTCATGCTCGAACGGTGTGGCCGCCAGCAGCTCGATACCCAGGTGGTTGGTGAGCATGTAGGCGAAGTTCAAGCCCAGTTGCGTGTCGCTGCTCATGGTCGCCTTGCCGCCCAGGTCGGCGCCCGCCAGCGGGCCTTGATCGACCTTGACGCTGGAGCTGTCGGCTTCCGGGTTGACGGTGATTGCACCGGCGCGAAGGAGGATGTCACCGGCTTCGAAGGCATTGGCGAGCGGGGCTGCGAGCGCAAGGGCAACCAGCGAAGCGCTGAGCATGGACTTGTTCATGGGGGCTCCAGAGGACGTTAAAAATGTTCGATGTCCAATGGTAAGCCGGCTAACTATTCGGTCTTTTGATGCAGCTCAATGAAAGTGGCAAGGACTGGAGTTTGTAGCGATTTCGAGGGCCCCTTCGCGAGCAAGCCCGCTCCCACAGGGGGGAACGCATTCCAGTGTGGGAGCGAGCTTGCTCGCGATGGCGGACTGACAGTCGACACAAAACGACCTGATTCACTCCGGCAGTTCATACAGATAAATCTTGTCCGCCTCCATCTGATACCCGGCATCCGCCAACTCGCTGGTGGACGCCTTGACCTGCAGCGCGCCTTCGATCCAGTAAGGCTGATACAGCTCGTCCAGCTTCACGCCGACTTCGCTCTTGACGTGCACGATCTGGTTCGACGGCGGTGGCGGCACATGGATGCAGGCGCCGAAATACGGCACCAGCAGAAACTCCGTGGTACGTCCTTCCTCGCTCACCTCCAGCGGCACGATGTAACCCGGCAGGCGAATATTCTGGCCGTCGAGGGTCTTGACCACCGGTGCGTTGGGCATGTCCTGCTTGGCTGCTGGCGCCGACTCTGCAGAGAGCGTGCTGCTCATCTGCGACAGATCATGCAACGGCGTCATGTTCGGCACTTCTTTCGGCGCGTCGGGCGGGATCATCTCCGACCAGGTCAGGTCTTTTGGCTGGGCCGCCCACAGGGGCAGGGCGACCAGCATCAACAGCGCAAGTACAGCGCGGGGCATTTTCAACGTCCTCATAAACGGATCGACAAGCCATCGGCCAGGGATTGGCGATAGGCGCGCCAGGCCGGCACGCTGCCCATCAGCAACGCGGCGATCAGGATGCCACCGAGCAGCGTCCATTCATACTCGCTCGGCCAGGACAGCGGCAGGAACAGGCCGTAGTTGGCTTGCACATAACCTTGGGCCGCCGCGATGCACACATACAGCAACGCCACGCCGGCGATCACGCCCGACAGCGCCAGGGCAAAGGCTTCGAGTACCAACAGCGTCGCGATGTGCCAGGGGCGTGCGCCCACCGAGCGCAGGATCGCCATTTCCCGACGGCGCTCGTTGAGGCTGGTGAGAATCGCTGTGAGCATGCCGATCAACCCGGTCAGCACCACAAACAGCGAGACCACGAACAAGGCTTTTTCCGCAGTGCCCATCAGACTCCACAGCTCTTGCAACGCCACGCCTGGCAGGATCGCCAGCATCGGCTCGCCACGGAATTCGTTGATTTCCCGTTGCAGGGCAAAGGTCGAAATCTTGTTGTTGAGGCCGAGCATGAACGCGGTGATCGCTTGCGGCGTGAGGTCCATGTTGCGCGCCTGATCAGCCGTGATGCGGCCCTCGCCCCGGGCCGGCACGCCGTTATGCCAGTCGATGTGAATCGCTTCCATGCCACCGAGGCTGATGTGCAGCGTGCGGTCCACCGGTGTGCCGGTGCGCTTTAGAATGCCGACCACAGTGAACGGTTTGTCGTCGTGCTTGACCAGGCTGATCGCCGCCACGCCGTGGGCCAGCACCAGTTTGTCACCGAGTTTGTAGTGCAGTGCCTCGGCGACTTCGGCACCGAGCACCACTTCGAATGGGTCGGTTTCGAAGGCGCGGCCATCGCTCAGTTGCAGGTGTTGCTGGCGACCGTACTGGTAATGCTCGAAGTAGGCTTCGGTGGTGCCCATCACCCGGTAGCCGCGATGGGAGTCGCCGAGGGACATCGGGATCGCCCACTTCACTTTCGGGTTGCTGGCGAAGTGTTCGAAGCTGTCCCAGCGGATGTTGTTGGTGGCGTTGCCGATGCGGAACACCGAGTACAGCAACAGGTTCACCGAGCCGGAGCGGGCGCCGACGATCAGGTCGGTGCCGCTGATGGTGCTGGCGAAACTGGCCTTGGCTTCGGTGCGCACGCGCTCCACTGCCAGCAACAGGCACACCGACAGGGCAATGGCGAACGCCGTGAGGATCGCGGTGAAGCGGCGGTTAGCCAGGCTGGCCATGGCTAGACGAAACAGATACATCTCAGACCTCGGACGGGGTAGCGGCGCGATTGAGTTCGGCCAGCGACAGGTTGTGGTCGAACAGCGGCGCCAGGCTCTGGTCGTGGCTGACGAACAACAGGCTCGAGCCGGCTTCGCGGCACTCGGCGAACAGCAGGCGAATGAAGTTCTCGCGGGCGTCGTAATCGAGGGCTGAGGTCGGTTCGTCGGCGATCACCAGTTCCGGTTGACCGATCAGTGCGCGGGCGGCGGCGACCCGTTGCTGCTGGCCGATGGACAACGAATCGGCGCGGCGACCGAGGATGTTTTCATCCTTCAAACCCAGATGGGCGAGCAGTGTGGCGGCGGCTTTGTCGACGCTGCCGTGACGTTGTTTCGCCCGTTCGGCGCGCAGTTTCGAGAAGTGGCAGGGCAGTTCGACGTTTTCACGCACCGACAGAAACGGCAGCAGGTTGAACTGCTGGAAGATGTAGCCGGTGTGATCGACGCGGAAGTGGTCGCGGGCGCCGGCCGAGAGTTGCGTCAGTTCCTGGCCGAGCAGGCGGATGCTGCCTCGATCAGGCTTCTGCACGCCGCCGAGCAGGCCGAGCAGGGTGGTCTTGCCGCTGCCGCTGGGGCCTTTGAGGAACAGGGTTTCGCCGCGCTCCAGGCGAAACGCCGGGATGTCCAGCAGCGGCGGGTGACCGGGCCAGCTGAAGCCCAGGTCGGACAGTTCGATGAGTGCTTGGGTCATGTGAAACCGGTCTGGTTGGTGGTGAACCCTTGTAGGAGCGAGCCAGCTCGCGAAAAACCTGAGAGCACCGAGGTGAATCAGGTTGCCCGCGTTATCGTTGGCGTCCATCGCGAGCAAGCTCGCTCCTACAGTGGGTCAGAATTTCAGCGCGGCAGCCTTGGCCGTCACTTCAACGCCTTGCTGCCCGCTCGGGCCGATCAGTTGTACCTGAATTTTTTGGGTGGCCGGGAAGCGGGTGAAAATATTCGCCAGGTCCAGTGACTTCAGTGCCGCTGGCGTGGCGCAAGTGAACTGATAGTGAGCGTGGATTTCGCTGTGATCATGGTGATGTTCGTGGCCGTCTTCGTCCTTGGCGTCTTCATCGTGATCATCGTCGGCATCGGGCTTGTCACCGAACAATGGACTTTCCAGTTCCTGGTTTTCCACCACGCAACCAGCGGCTGTTGGAAGGTTGAACAGCGCCAGCGGTTTTTCGAGCTGAGCGCGGACAGCGGCGACTTTAGCCTTGTCGGCATCGCTGGTGGCGACGTGCTCGAAACCCACCAGGTTCATCGCCGGGCTTTCCAGTTCCAGCTCCAGGGTCTTGCCGTCCAGCGCCGCATTCAGGCGTCCCACGCCATGTTCGTGGGCACCCAGGCTGCCATGCTCGTGATCGTGTTCGTCGGCGGCATGGGCGACAGCCAGCGGCAACATGGCAAACGGCAGGGCGAGAAGCAGACGACGCATGACGAGTCTCCGAAAAGTAAAATGAATAAATTGTTATGTAATCTTATAACGTAATTGCGCAGAGTTTGACTGTCTGCTTGGCGTTGCACAAGTCCCATGGGAGCATGCCGGGAAGAAATGTGCGGGAGCAGACCTATGTTGCGAATTCGCGGAAGCATCGGCGACTGGCCGGTGGATTTGACCCTGGAGATGGACGACGCGGACTGGGCGCGACTAGGGGCGCAGTTGCAGGTGGAAAAAAACCCGGTCAGCGTGCCAGCGGCGAAACCGCTGAATCAGGATGATGCGCTGTGGCAGATCGCCAGGGATTTGCTGCGCAAGGCCGGGCAGCTCAGTGGCCCGGACCTGCTCGATCAACTGGAAGGACTGACTGGCAGCGCGGCGGCGGGCAAGCGTCTGTTGGTGCGCCTGCGCCACAGTTCGGATGTGAAGGTGGAAAGCGGCGGGGATACACCGCTGTATCGCTGGTTGGTGTAGGAGCGAGCTTGCTCGCGATGGGCGTCAACGATAACGCGGGAAACCTGATTCACCTCGGTGCTCTCAGGTTTTTCGCGAGCAAGCTCGCTCCTACAGGGTTGGCTTAGTACAGCGCAGCAAACAACTTGCGGCGGTACGTGCTGACCAACGGATGATCGTTGCCCAGCAATTCGAACACCTGCAACAAGGTCTTGTGCGGCAAGCCTTCGCTGTAGCTGCGGTTGCGGGTGAACAACTTCAGCAATGCATCCAGCGCGGCGTCGTACTGCTGACGGGCCAGTTGCTGGATCGCCAGTTGATAGACCGCCTCATCGTCCAGCGGGTCTTTCGCCAGTCGGGCCTTCAGGTCGGCGGCATCCGGCAGGTCCTTGGCCAAACCGAGAAACTTGATCTGCGCCTTGGCGCCGGCCA
>RCUO01000956.1_pt1 | contig 12032 bp, 10 predicted proteins | sample 2166161 | NCBI WGS metagenome assembly RCUO01 (sample SAMN09932617, study PRJNA488358) | compost metagenome | feature: garden; material: soil; isolation source: compost soil in cyclohexanecarbonitrile-enriched culture | place: Germany: Experimental Botanical Garden Goettingen | collected 2016-01-27 | reverse complement strand
TTCATATTCCGCTCGTGGCGGATATTCATTTCAACCATAAGCTGGCGCTGCTGGCGATTGAGAACGGCATCGACAAGGTGCGGATCAATCCCGGCAATATCGGCCGCCGTGACAAGGTAGAAGCGGTAGTCAAAGCCTGTAAGGATAAAGGCATTCCGATCCGCATCGGGGTTAACGCCGGTTCCCTGGAGACTCATCTCCTGGAGAAATACGGTTATCCGACACCGGAAGCGATGGTCGAAAGTGCCCTGTACCATATCGGGATTCTCGAAGAACTGGATTTCCATGATATCATCGTCTCGCTGAAGGCTTCCGATGTGCCGATGGCAATTGAGGCTTACCGCAAGGCGGCAGAAGTCATTCCTTATCCGCTCCATCTCGGAATCACTGAATCCGGCACGCTGTTCGCCGGAACGGTGAAGAGCTCAGCGGGTATCGGTGCGCTGCTCTCGATGGGTATCGGCAGTACAGTGCGTATCTCGCTTAGTGCAGATCCGGTTGAAGAGGTTAAGGTAGCGCGTGAGCTGCTCAAGACCTTTGGCCTGATCTCCAATGCGGCTACACTGATTTCCTGCCCGACCTGCGGACGTCTGGATATCGATCTCTTCTCCATTGCCAACGAAGTGGAAGAGTATATCTCCAAGCTTAAGGTGCCTATTAAGGTATCCGTATTAGGCTGTGCCGTTAACGGTCCCGGAGAAGCACGTGAAGCGGATATCGGGATTGCCGGCGCCCGCGGTGAAGGACTGCTGTTCCGCTACGGCCAGATGATCCGTAAGGTTCCGGAAGCGGAGCTGGTGTCTGAGCTGAAGAAGGAAATCGATGTCATCGTGGAGCATTTTGAACGCACGGGCGAAATCCCGGGCCGTAAGCATGCCAATCTGGCTCCGGCTGTGCAGCCGGGGAATGCCTAAGCTGGCAGGACCGGGAACCCGTTCCCGCGATAACGTACTCATCTAACAATACGCTAATCTAACAAAACCCCTTAGATTCCGGAAGCTCCGGAAATTAAGGGGTTTTGTGGTTTTCCTGCTGCTGCCTGCTTTTTGGGGAAGGCTCCGGCTTCTTCTGCTTCAGCAGCTTCACCCGCACCAGGGCGGTGACATAGAGGATAGCCGGTATAACAAGCAGGAAAAGAGACGCGAATTTCATCCACACCGTAGCGATGATGTCATTGACGTAAACGGTGTTGATATATGTATTCCAGGCAATGATCATGAACAGTGCAGCTAACGGATAGATCAGATGATTGTGCCGCTTCAGCCCGAATATGCTGCGCAGCCCCTGGAGCATGGACAGGAACAGGACAGAGATTTTAATGAAATAGGTCAAGATCCAGATCGTAATCAGAATGCCTTCTACCCGCTGCAGAATGTTGCCTATGTTGATGGTCTTAGCCAGGGCATATGCGGGAAAAGTGCTGTTCTCCGTCTGTTCAATGCCAAGCACGAGTACACTGAGCAGTACAATGGCACTGAGGACCAGATCCCCTGCAGCGATTCCGAGGAAATAGGCGCGCTCACGGGGCTTATTCTGCCTGACAAGCGGAAGAAAGACCATCAGAACGATCACCTCCTGAAAAATAGAGGCCTGCAGTCCGGCCTGCAGCACCGGCATCCAGCCATCCTCAAGCACCGGCTTGATGTAGTTCCATTCAATCTGCGGAATCAGGGCCAGAACCAGGATGAGCAGCAGGACCACTACCCACGGGAAGAACAGCTCCCCAACCCGGGCTAGAATAATGATGCCTTTGCGGGCGCTGATGATAGCAGCGATCAGGAAAATAATCTGCACTACCTCTGGCGGCGTTTCCGGCATGACCTCACCGGAGACGAAGAAGCCGAGATTCCCGAGCAGAGTGCCAATCAGTGAAATGAAGTAGAACAGATAAGCCAGTGTCAGCAGCTTGCCGGGCCATTTTCCGGTGACAGACTCCAGAATCTCATACAAGGTCTGTCCGGGGTAGAGCCTGGCAAGGGCGATATACAGTATAACCATCAGCAGATTAATCAGCATGCTGATTAAAGAGGCAATCCAGGCATCCTCTCTGGCTATATGGGCCATACCGCTGGGTGTGACCAGGATGGACATGCCAATGGTCAGGCCAAAAGTCAATATGAAGAACTGAAGTGCGCTGATACCGGTTGTCCGCTTCACGTGTGGACCGCCTCCCCTCTCCTGTTAATCTATCAGCCCGGAAAGAGCTGGATGAAGCTGCGGGCCCACTCCAGCATTCTCCACTGCGGCAGTCCGGCCATAACTCCGATGGTAGACGCCAATGCAATAGCCCATATTCCGAAAAAAACCAGCAGATCCCGCGGTGAACGAAGCTTGATTAATTGCGGCGTTTCGAACACCGGCACCAGAATCAGGGAAATTAATAAAAAGAGGCCCCAGCTCATTTCTCTTCCATCTCCTTTTGCTGCGGCTGCACGACCGAGCCGATCCGCCGGATGGCTACGTCCGATTGGACGCTTACTTTGACAGTCCGAAAGGTTTCGTCCCAGTGCTTACGGTAGCTGCGCCATAGCTTCGGGTATTGCCTGTGAAGCTCCTCGCCGAGTCCATAAATATCGGAGTCATACTTCTCCTGAACCTGCCTGATATTGGCAGCCATCAGATTATCGAACTTTGCTTCGAGCCGCTGCTCCAGCTCCCGGATGCTGGCCGTTTGACTAAGATCAAGCCTGCTGTTCAGCGCGGTGAGATTGGCTTCCGCTTTTAGATGAATGACGAATTCAGGCTCGCCCTTTTCGTTAAGGGAAATCTTAATCCTGCTCTTGGCATTGGTAATGATGAATCCGGCCACCCCGCCGTCCGGACAGGTGATACTGCCCTGCGTCGATTCCACCTCATTCAGCACGTAATTGACGGTTTTACTCGGGGCTTCCCCCAGCCAGCCGATCAGCTTGTCTTTTTTGAACACGGCGATGCCGGCCTGCTTAATCAGCGATCTGGGGATGACGCTCTGCACATTTTTGACCGAGCCATGCTCGGAAGTGTCGCCCTGAAGCTGTATGCCGGACATAATCGGGTTGGAGCCGCCGCGCTCCAGCTCGACGATGAACTGCTGCAGGGTTACTTTTCCGGTGCCTGCCCAGTTTTTGTGCGCGACCAGAATCGAAGAGTAGAGGGAGTTGGCCGGGATCTGCTCAAAGGGGGTGATGACATCCAGTATCGTTGACGCATCGGTATGCTTGGCTACCAGCAGGAAGAAATCCGTGCGCAGCTCATGATTGCGGGTAATGTAATCGACGGCATCGCCCACCCCCTGTCTCGCGAATGCTTCACCGAAGACCAGCACGCGGACATGGGCCAGATAGAGGCTGCGCGGAGTTGTGCTGAGCATGCGCTGCAGGGCTTCGGGTATGGTGGTCCCTTTAGCCTTATAGGTAACGACCGGGAGACTTCCGTTAGAGCCGCCGGACAGGCTGCCGGACTGGCCTGGGTTCATTACCTGCGCAGAGACCGCGTAACCGTCCTTGTCGAGATCCACGCCGAGTGCCATAACGATAGCCAGATCATTGAGTTCCTTACGGCTCCAGCAGCCGCTGAGCAGAGTTAAGCTGATGAGCAGCAGGATGCAGCGAAGTGATTTTGTATACAAAAGACAGTTCTCCCCTTCCAGCAGTAATCAGCTCTGGCCAAAATACCGCTTCATCATCCGCTGTGACAGCCTGAGCAGAGTGTCCTTCTGTGCTCCCCGGCGCAGCGGGGCGAAAGAGCTCATGTAAGGAACGCCCAGCGACTCCAGGGTGCAGAGATGCAGTGCCAGGATAATCAGCGCAATCACCATACCGTACAGGCCGAACGAAGCGGCGATCGCCATCAGCACAAACCGCAGCATCCGCACAGAAATCCCGACATTGAACGCCGGCAGCGCAAAGTTCGCAATCGCCGTGATTGCGACAACAATGACCATGGCCGCAGAGACCAGACCGGCATCCACAGCCGCCTGGCCGATAACCAGCGTGCCGACAATAGATACGGATTGGCCGATTGACTTCGGCAGCCGGATGCCTGCTTCGCGCAGAATTTCGAAGGTAACCTCCATAATGAAGGCCTCCAGAAAAGCCGGAAACGGAATGCCCTCACGCTGGCCGATCAGGCTGATCAGCAGGCTGGTGGGGATCATCTCCTGATGAAAGGTCGTAATCGCGATGTAGAATGACGGTGTCAGCAGGGCGAGCAGGAAGCAGAGATAACGGAGCATCCGGACCAGGCTGGCAAAATCACTGCGCTGGTAATAGTCCTCACTCGACTGGAAAAACTGGACGAGCAGAGCCGGAACGATCAGTACAAACGGTGTCCCGTCCACGAGAATGGCGATCCGTCCCTCCAGCAGGGCAGAAGCCGTTACATCCGGCCGTTCGGTGTTGTATACCGTGGGGAATGGGCTGTAGCGCTTATCCTGGATCATCTCCTCGATATAATTGCTCTCCAGCACACTGTCGAGCTTAGCGGCATTCAGCCTGCGCCTTAGCTCCTCCAGCGCCGTCATATCCACCCTGTCTTCCATATACATGACGGATACGGAGGTCCGGGTGGACGCTCCCATCTTCCGCTCCTCAATGCGCAGCTGCGGATTCTGGACCCGTCTGCGGACTAAGGCGGTATTCTCGCGCAGCGATTCTGTGAAGCCCTCGCGCGGACCTCTGACGACGGACTGGGAGGTGGCGTCCTCTACGGCGCGCTGCTTCAGATTTTCGGTTCCGACGGACAGGGCTACTGCAGCTCTTTCTATATACAGAACGGTGTTACCGCTGAGAATTTCCGCTTCGATCTCCTCCAGAGACCGGACTTCCCCTACTTTGCCGAGCGTGATCGTCCGTTCCTTTAACAGCTGCAGTCCAGCGCCGGGGTCCGCGCCGTCGATCTCCGCATACAGCGGCTGATCCCGGTGCAGCGCCTCAATAAGCGCCTGGGGCTCGGCCATCCCCTCTATGAAAACAACGGCGGCAGAGAAGGGCCCCAGGGCCAGCAAGCGGTAGATGATATCCGTACTGGTCCCCAGCCAGCCGCGCATCTCCTCCAGAAAAAGCGCCTGTGAACCGGGCAGCTGCCCCCTGCGCTTGTCCGGATCATGCTTCTCAGTCATTTTCATCTCCTCCTGTCCGCTCAGTATTTCCGCTTGAATATAGTAGTATGCAAAAAAATAGTGCAGCGCGAATCCCCCCGGCGGCGTTTACGAATGTCCGAAACGGCTATACTACCTAGTAGTAGCCAAAAGGGCCGAACAGATAGACTGAAGGAAACAGGAGGATGACCTATGCAACTTGGTATATTGCTGATGATCGTGCAGCTCTTTTTTGCGCTGGTTATCGGCGTTTATTTTTGGAATCTGCTGCGTGGACAAAAGACAAACAAGACCGCGGTGGACCGGGAGTCACGCAAGGAGCTGGATAAGCTGCGCAAAATGCGGATGATCTCCCTGACCAAGCCGCTCTCGGAAAAAACGCGTCCCGCCGCTATCGGAGATATCGTCGGACAGAAGGACGGGCTGCGTGCGCTCAAGGCGGCGCTGTGCAGCGCGAATCCCCAGCACGTTATTATTTACGGGCCTCCGGGAGTCGGCAAGACGGCTGCTGCCCGTGTGGTGATGGAGGAAGCAAAGAAGAACCCGCTGTCTCCGTTTAAGAATGATGCGAAGTTCACGGAGATTGATGCGACTACAGCGCGTTTCGATGAGCGGGGGATTGCCGATCCGCTGATCGGCTCGGTGCATGACCCGATCTATCAGGGGGCCGGGGCGATGGGAATTGCCGGTGTGCCGCAGCCGAAGCCGGGGGCGGTGACGAAGGCGCACGGGGGCATTCTGTTCCTCGATGAGATCGGGGAGCTGCACCCGATTCAGATGAATAAGCTGCTTAAGGTGCTGGAGGACCGCAAGGTGCTGCTGGAGAGTGCGTATTATAACTCCGAGGACAGCAATACGCCTGCGTATATCCATGATATTTTTCAAAATGGCCTGCCTGCCGATTTCCGGCTGGTCGGAGCCACCACCCGCTCACCGGACGAGCTATCCCCGGCGCTGCGTTCACGCTGCATGGAGATCTATTTCCGTCCGCTGCTGCCGGAAGAGATTGAGGTTATCGCCAGGGATGCGATCCAGAAGATCGGCCTGAAGCCGAGTCCTGAAGCAGTAGCTGTAGTCCAGCAGTACGCAACTAACGGCCGTGAAGCCGTGAATATGATCCAGCTGGCCGCAGGGCTTGCGCTCACCGAGCAGCGGGAGACGCTAAGCGCGGCTGAGGTGGAATGGGTGGCAGGCAGCAGCCAGCTGCCGCTGCGCACCGAACGCAAGATCCCGTCCTCGCCGCAGATCGGGCTCGTCAACGGGCTTGCGGTCTACGGGCCGGGCATGGGCACCCTGCTTGAGATTGAAGTCTCCGCCGCACCGGCGAATAACGGCCAGGGCCGGCTGAACATCACGGGGGTAGTCGATGAAGAAGAGATTGGCGGCGGCTCACGGACGATCCGCCGCAAGAGCATGGCCAAGGGCTCAGTCGAGAATGTGCTCACCGTGCTGCGCATGATGAACCTGGAGCCGGACCGCTTCGACCTGCACGTGAACTTCCCAGGCGGTACGCCGATTGACGGGCCGTCCGCCGGAGTGGCGATGGCCGTCGCCATCGTCTCAGCCATCCGCCGGCTGCCGGTGGATAACACCGTTGCCATCACCGGCGAGATCGGCATCCACGGCCGCGTGAAGCCGGTCGGCGGCGTCATTGCCAAGGTCGAAGCCGCCTTCCAGGCCGGCGCCACCACCGTCTTCATTCCCAAGGACAACTGGCAGTCCCTGTTCGCCGATGTCGCCCCGCTCCAGGTCATCCCAGTGGACACAGTGGATGAGGTCTTCCGGCACTTGTTCGGGGCCGGCACAGCTGACATCCGCCTGCCGGCGGTGTCAGGCGAGACGTTCTCCTCGCCTTCTTTGTTGAAGGCGGATGCTGCCGGAGATAGTGCGCAGGCGTAGCAGAAGTTATTCATAGGATGAGGCTGCCTCCCCGAGGCAGCCTCATTTGTGTAGTAAAGTAACAATTTTTACATACATATTTGGTAATTTGCAGGTATTATATAAAGGTGCTGTAAACTATTGAATAGGAGTACGTGATGAGGATTAAGCCTGTACATAGAAATTATATTGTTGCTCTCCTGATTATTCTGCTGTTCCTTCTTTCCTTACTGCTGCCTGTAAAAGCCAATATTCTCGGATAGAATATACATACATAACTGCTGCCCGAAAGCCGGAGGAACCATCTCCGGCTTTTTGTGCTGGCTGTACTACTTTCGCTTAATTCATCATACATTTGGGTAATAAGCTATACAACAATCCAGCAAAGGGGGATTCTCATGCTACACGAATGGAGACGCAGATGGAACGAATTTCTGGCCGGGTATTATGAAACTCTTTATGCCGATTGCCTCGTCCCTGCAAAAAGAGAAGAGCTGCTGTTGAAAGCCCGCGAGCATTCATACAGATCCTATAGATTGAGCCGGACGCCGTGAGGCGTCTTTTTATTTAACTGCCCGAACATATTCTATAAGAGAAACACGGATAATACATAATGATTGTCACCTGCTTAAATTAAACGGATGCTTTATGTGCCGCCAGTTGGTGTTTTCAACCTGTATTTGTTAAAATGATGTATATGACATAACTTGAGAACCATGGGAGGTGCGAAAGCGATGATGCCGAACAAATCCAAAGGTCGTCGTTTTCCTTTATTGCCGCTTAGAGGTCTTCTTGTGTATCCTAGCATGGTTCTGCACCTTGACGTAGGTCGTGAGAAGTCCGTTCGTGCACTGGAAAAAGCTATGGTTGAAGATAACCTGATTCTCCTCTGCTCCCAATCGGAAGTGAATATTGAGGAGCCTGGACAAGAAGATATTTTTCGGGTCGGTACGGTCGCCAATGTGCGGCAGATGCTGAAGCTTCCGAATGGCACCATCCGTGTGCTGGTTGAGGGAGTGGAACGGGCCGAGATTATTCATTATACAGACAATGAGGAGTTCTACGAGGTTATGGCGCGTGAGCTGCCTGAGCAGGAGGATGTCGATCAGGAGAGCGACGCCTTAATGCGTACGGTGCTTAGCCAGTTCGAGCATTACATCACCTTATCGAAGAAGGTCACGCCAGAGACGCTGGCTGCTGTATCCGATATTGAAGAGCCGGGGCGTCTGGCTGACGTCATTACAAGCCACCTGGCGCTGAAGATCAAGGATAAGCAGGAGATTCTGGAGACCATCGATGTCAGCAAACGCCTGGAGAAGCTGCTCGACATTCTCAATAATGAGCGTGAAGTGCTGGAGCTGGAGCGTAAGATCAACCAGCGCGTGAAGAAGCAGATGGAGAAGACCCAGAAGGAATATTATCTGCGTGAGCAGATGAAGGCGATCCAGAAGGAGCTCGGTGAGAAGGAAGGCCGGGCCGGGGAAGCCGAAGAGCTGCGCTCGCTGATGCAGGAGAAGAATCTGCCGGAGCGGGTACAGGAGAAGATTGAGAAGGAAATTGACCGTCTGGAGAAAATGCCGGCAAGCTCGGCCGAAGGCAGTGTCATCCGCAACTATGTAGATTGGCTGCTTGGTCTGCCTTGGAGTGAAGAGACCGAAGATGACCTGGATATCCAAAAAGCGGAACAGGTGCTCGACGCCGATCACTATGGCCTGGAGAAACCGAAGGAACGCGTCCTGGAATACCTGGCTGTGCAGAAGCTGGTCAAACAGCTGAAGGGACCGATTCTATGCCTTGTTGGCCCTCCGGGTGTCGGTAAAACCTCGCTGGCCCGCTCTATCGCCCGCTCGCTGAACCGTAAGTTCGTGCGCATCTCGCTGGGCGGAGTGCGTGATGAAGCAGAGATCCGCGGTCACCGCCGCACCTATGTCGGCGCGATGCCGGGCAGGATCATCCAGGGAATGAAGACAGCGGGAAGCATCAATCCGGTCTTCCTGCTGGACGAAATCGACAAGATGGCTTCTGACTTCCGCGGCGATCCGTCAGCTGCTCTGCTTGAAGTACTCGACCCGGAACAGAATAATACGTTCAGCGACCACTTTGTAGAGCTGCCGTTCGACCTGTCGAACGTGATGTTCGTGACCACTGCGAATGCTGTGCACAACATACCGCGTCCGCTGCTCGACCGGATGGAAATGCTGTATATTCCCGGCTACACGGAGCTTGAGAAGCTGCAGATTGCCAGCCGCTACCTGCTGCCGAAGCAGCGTAAGAACCACGGGCTTGAGGATGCGCAGCTGACGATTGAGGATGATACTCTACTGAAGATAAGGCTGCGAAGAAGATTGTATCGAGCGAGAAGGAGCAAGTCACCATCCTGCCTGCTGAGGTTAAGGATTATCTGGGTGAATCCAAGTACCGCTATGGAATGGCTGAGCTGGAGGACCAGATCGGCACTGTAACCGGGCTGGCCTGGACTGAGGTCGGCGGTGATACGCTGCTGATTGAAGTAACGGTTGTTCAGGGTACAGGGAAGCTGACGCTGACCGGGAAGCTGGGAGATGTCATGAAGGAATCAGCACAGGCTGCCTTCAGCTACACCCGCTCCAAGGCAGAGGAGCTGGGTCTTGCTCCGGACTTCCATGAGAAGAACGATATCCACATTCATATACCTGAAGGTGCGATACCGAAGGATGGCCCGTCTGCAGGGATTACCCTTGCTACCGCGCTGATCTCTGCACTCACCAAACGTTATGTCTCCAAGGATGTAGCGATGACGGGAGAGATTACCCTGCGCGGACGTGTCCTGCCAATTGGCGGACTCAAAGAGAAATCACTTGCCGCCCACCGGGCCGGCTATACCAAAATCCTGCTCCCTAAGGACAACGAACGCGATCTCAAGGATATTCCGGAGAGCGTACGTAACGATGTGGAGTTCATCCCGGTATCCCATATGGATCAGGTGCTCCAGCATGCGCTGGTAGACGGGCAGGGAGCCATCAGCAGTAAAGCGCCGAGTAGTGTGCATTAGAAAGGAAGTTCTATTTGAAAGTTAATAACGCCGAATTTATTATCAGCGCCGTTGGTCCTGATCAGTACCCGACGGACGCCTTGCCGGAGATTGCTCTGGCAGGGCGCTCCAACGTCGGAAAGTCTTCACTCATCAACCGGATGATTAACCGCAAGAATCTTGCCCGAACCAGTTCTACACCGGGTAAGACACAGCATATGAACTATTACCGGGTTAATCAGGATATGTATTTTGTCGATTTCCCGGGATACGGTTATGCCAAGGTATCTAAGACGCAGCGGGCCTCTTGGGGCAAAATGGTTGAGAAATACATGGAAGAGCGTGACACGCTGAAGCTTATCCTGCTTGTAGTGGATCTGCGCCATCCGCCGACAGGCAATGATAAAATGATGTTCGACTGGCTCAAGCATTATGACCTGCCGCTCTGTGTGGTAGCAACCAAGGCAGACAAGATTCCCAAGACACGCTGGCCGAAGCACATCAAGATCATGAAGCAGGAGCTCGGCGTATTGCCGGGAGATAACTTCATCCCGTTCTCATCGGAGCTGGGACTAGGCCGTGAGGAGCTGTGGGCTCTTATTGAGGATTACAGCAGACATGAAGCAGCGGAACAGGCAGAAGAGACGTTGGATCAGGATGGGCCGGAGGATGTAACCGCCGGGCAGAGTCCACTTGCTGATGAAGAAGCAGAATCCTAGTTCTATGACATACGATACCTCCGGCTCATCCTGAATTCTCTAAGGATAAGATGTTTTATCGGCATACAGTCTGTTCCCGCTCAAGAGATAACCCGCATTCATCCATGTATAATCATTGTAGAGGCTGTTACAAAGAATAGAGGGATGGTTATGGCTCAGCGATTGGCTACAGAATATGTAAATGCGACTCTGCAGATGACAGAATTTCAGATGAACCAGTTTCTGCTTACAGCTGACACCTGCTATATCAGCCACCGTGTTAAAGTAGTCGGGGGCGGTGAACAGGTGATTGTTCTGGAGGAAACCGGGGGAGAAGAAGTGCGCTTCACGGTTGCGAATAGACGGGGAATTTACTGGTGTACGCTATCCTGCCGTGTCGTTAATCCGCATCTTAACAATGCGATCCGTAAGCTGTTTATTACCTATAAAGGCTCGGGGACTATTAACAGAATTTATGAAGGCTTCACCATGGTATATTACTATGAACGCGGCTCGGTACGCCGGATTTCAGAATTGACGGCTTCCGGCAGCAAGCTGATCTATCAGCACAAGCATTCCCTGTCAGAGATAATGACTGTATATAAATCGGAGGCTATTGAGCGGGAGATTGCTGTGCTGCGCGGCAAGGCTGACCAATTGCTGGATTTGCGCAACGCAGGATGCTCGGCAGAGGAGCTTCACGATATTGATAGGGAGCTCGCGTCTATAGCCCGAGGTTTGTTTTATCTGGAGGCATAGTCTACAATAAGATCACATAACTAGCAATCATTTCCTAGTGAAATGGTTGTATTTTTTTGAGAAACTATACAATAGAACTGGAAAAGGACCGATAAAAAGTATATGATAGATATTCATAGCCACATTTTGCCTTTTATGGATGACGGTGCTGCCGACTGGGAAGCGGCCCTCTCCATGGCTCAGGATGCTGTACAGGACGGTATTTCCGCTGTAGTCGCAACACCGCATCACGCGAATGGAGTATATATGAACCCTGCCCCGGCTATCGGACAAGCGGTGGAGCTGCTGAATGAGAGAATCCGGCAGGCTGGACTTCCGCTGCTTGTGCTTCCCGGTCAGGAGATCCGTGTCTACGGGGAACTCCTGAATGATCTGGAGCAGGGTGAACTTCTTACGCTCGCGAATACGAGATATATTCTGCTGGAAATGCCTTCTTCACGTGTGCCCCGAACAATGGAGGAGACGTGCCACGAGCTGGTCATCCAAGGCTACATTCCGGTCATCGCCCATCCGGAGCGTAACGCTGAGGTTGCCAGTAATCCTTCCAAGCTTGAGAGATTAATAGAGCTGGGAGCAGTGGGTCAGGTCACTGCCCAGAGTCTGGCCGGAA
>RCUO01000953.1_pt1 | contig 12086 bp, 15 predicted proteins | sample 2166161 | NCBI WGS metagenome assembly RCUO01 (sample SAMN09932617, study PRJNA488358) | compost metagenome | feature: garden; material: soil; isolation source: compost soil in cyclohexanecarbonitrile-enriched culture | place: Germany: Experimental Botanical Garden Goettingen | collected 2016-01-27 | reverse complement strand
AGTCCCAGTGTGGCCGTTCACCCTCTCAGGTCGGCTACGCATCGTCGCCTTGGTGAGCCGTTACCCCACCAACTAGCTAATGCGCCGCAGGCCCATCCCTTAATGACAGATTGCTCCGCCTTTCATTCTCTTCTCAGGAGAAAAAAGAAATTATCCGGTATTAGCTACCGTTTCCGGTAGTTATCCCAGGTTAAGGGGCAGGTTGCCTACGTGTTACTCACCCGTCCGCCGCTAAGCTTACCCCGAAGGATAAGCTCCGCTCGACTTGCATGTATTAGGCACGCCGCCAGCGTTCGTCCTGAGCCAGGATCAAACTCTCCAAATTGGTATTTAGAAAGAGCGATTGCTCATTTTGAAACATCTGACGAGAATTTGCATTCTCTACTTTTGAAATCACCGAAGTGATTTCCACTCACTCGTTGTTCAGTTTTCAAAGACCAATTCAGTGCTTTTCTTTGTCGTCGTCTTTGTCAGCGGCGACTTTTATAATATATCACAGTGTTGTTCGTTTTGGCAAGTGTTTTTTTGAAAAAAGTTTTTTTCGTTTTTCCTTGCCGTGCATACTCTCTTTTAAAATCAAAAGGAGCGCGAGATATAATTTATCACGCACGCTCCTATTAAGTCAACCCTTTTTTAAAAATTATTGGCCAAGCACACATATTTATAGGCAGCAGCTCAATACTTTAATGCTTGAACTGGGACGACCGGCCGCCCCATGCGTATTTGGACAGCTCCTTTTGCGGAGCAAACCGTGCGTACATACGGAAAACGGTTTTATATCGGTTAGCAATTGCATGCCTGATATTTTGGTCCAAGCGCTGATCGCTTAAATCAAGAAGCATTTCGTCGAGCTCTTTTCGCAGAACATAATCCAGCTCCTTACATTCCTTTTCATTGAACAACATCCCCAACATATGCTTGGCCTCCTTCATCATATTTTAAGTTTCGAAACCTTGAGCGCTGCTGTTTGTGTGTTAGAAGTTAGTCCATTGATGGAGATCCTGCGCGTATACCCGCTTACACTAGATTAACCGGAGCATAGGAACTATAACCATAATTGCTAAAATTATCTTTATAGTCCGCATATACTCGAGTGAGTTGTCTGATGTAAAGAATCTCCATATCTTAATGGCCTTAATGGTATGCTCAATTTTTAGAAATTTTATGATAAAAGCGCTAATGTAATTGTACTCTCGATAATTGCGGCAAGCAGGAGCAGGAGCACAATCCAGACTGAAGCCGTCAATGTCTGCCGCATAAATTCAGGCCAGCTGTTGTCCCGGATTCTTCCGATCATACTCTTTACAACCCTGCCGCCAAAATGAAGCCCGAATGCGCAAGCGATAATAATAGCCGGAATTTCAATGATCCCGTGTGGAAGCAGCCCTTTTACTATAAGGTCGAACAAATCTACTCCCTGCTGGGCTGATAAATGAATCAGATAGCCGATAACTGCACCGTTTATCAATAAAAAGAACGCAGGTATGATACCAAACAGCGCACCCAAAAAGATAACTGCTACACTTTTAATGCTATTGTTCAAAAAAATAAAGGTGAAGAAGCTCCATTCCGGATTGTCCGAATCCATAAGCTTTCCGCTGATGCTGCTTAACCCTTCAAGCTGATGTGCTAGCAGCCTTTGCAGACTGTCGGTGCCGATCCAGCCGAGCACTCCTCCTGCCAGAAAGAGTATTAGCGCCAGAAGCAGCGCCTTACGGATTGCTCCCAGATCTTTGATAAACCTTGTAAACGCAAACATAAAGGCCTCCTGTATTATGTAGTACAAGCTGTGAAAGAGATTTCTAGTCCGGTTGAGGTCATAAGCGTTAGGTACGAGCATACATTTAGAACAAACAAGCCATTTCGTATGGGAGAGGAGCGCTGCTAGTATGAATTCTTTTTATGTATTCAGCGGCAAAAAGATAAAACGGTTCATTTACATCTTTGCCGCTGCGCTTCTGGCCGCTGGTGTTGTATACGTGGAAAGGGGTAACATTACCGTATTCTCTGATGCCCAAGCCCCGTCTGCCATTTACAGTGTGCCAACGCAAAAGAAGCTGATCGCTTTAACCTTCGACATTAGCTGGGGTGAAAAGCGGCCTGAACCGATCCTGAAGGTGCTGGAGGATAAAAAGGTAGACAAGGCCACCTTCTTCCTCTCCTCACCGTGGAGCAAAACGCATCCGGAAATCGTCACCAGCATTAAGGATTCAGGCTTTGAAATCGGAAGTCACGGGCATAAGCATGTTAATTACAGCACCCTCAGCAATGAGGAAATCCGCACACAAATTTCAACTGCCCACACTGTATTGACTGAATTAACAGGCAAAGAGCCTAACCTGATCCGTATGCCGAATGGTGATTTTGATAAAAGGGTGCTTCAGGTCGCCACCGATCTGGGCTACAAGGTCATCCAATGGGATACAGATTCTTTGGACTGGAAAAACATCGGTGTAGACAATATCGTCAACCGGGTTACGAGCAAGGCTCATCCGGGGGATATTATCCTCCTGCATGCCAGTGACTCCTGTAAGCAGACCCATGAGGCTCTACCGCAGATCATTGATAACCTCCGCAGCCAGGGATATGAATTCGTCACTGTATCTGAGCTGATCAGCCAGAGCAGCGCCGAAGGCACAGAAGTCCGTGATTCCGCTTCACTGAATCAGGGGCTCGAAGACGCCGCGGGAATGTAGCTTTATCGTATCATTCATCCGTACCGCATTGTCTGGCTTCTCCCTTTAGTGGCGCGGGGATATGAGTTCTGATATCTCAGGCGTAGGCGTATCAAGCTTTGGATAGCTGAGGTCAAGACTCTCCAGTGTTTTGACTACAATGGACAATGCCAGATAGTTGCGGTACCAGCGGTGATTAGCCGGAATCCAGTACCAGGGTGCCTGCTCTGTTCCGGTTTCCCGGAAGACATCCTCATAAGCCTTTTGATAATCGTCCCAGTATTCGCGCTCCTGCAAATCACTGGCGTCGAACTTCCAGTGCTTAGTCGGATCATGAAGCCGCTCCTGGATTTTCTCCAGCTGCTTCTCCTTCGAGATATGCAGGAACAGCTTGATTACTGTCGTGCCCTCCTCCACCAGCATTTCCTCAAACTGGCGGATGTAGCGGAATCGCCGTTTCATGTCTTTCTTCTTGAGACTACCGTGTACCCGGGGTACAAGGACATCTTCATAATGGGAGCGGTTGAAGGCAGCGATATAACCCTTGGGCGGGGTCTTCATATGCACTCTCCACAGAAAATCATGTGCCTCCTCCTCAAGAGACGGCTTTTTGAAGCTGGTAACAATAAAGCCCTGGGGGTTAATGCCGGAAAAGATATGCTTCACTGTTCCATCCTTTCCGCTTGAATCCATGCCCTGCAGAATAACCAGCAGTGAATGCTTCTTTTGGGCGAATAGGATATCCTGCAGCTCGGCAAGGCGCTCCTTCAGCTTCTCCATTTTGGCTGCAGCTTTTTCTTTGGAGTCAAAGTCACCGCGTTCTGACGGATCGAGCTGGCTCAGAATGTTGTTTTCACTTGTGTCTTTTATCATATAACGCTTGATGTTCATATATGCCCCTCCTTGCTTAACTGATTTCATTGACTTCCGGCGGTACACTCGTTGCTTATTTTGTGTAAGCTGTTCTTTAAGATTAACCTTTCTGATTTCATTTTAATCGCGCTGGAATGAACAAGAAAACCCCGGTCTCTTTCTTAGAGCACTGGGGTTTTGGTATGGATTACTGAAATGACGGCTGCGGTTTAAGAATATGGTGCAGCCGTAAAATCTGGAACGCATTGCAGGCAATCAGCGGAAGAACAATAAACACAGTGGCATTATCTACACCGATCTGAAGCACACCTATCGTCTCCACAATGGTAATGGCAGTCATGAAGAAAAAGGTCGGAATCGCTGCGGCAGCTTTTGTGCTGCGTACTTTGAAATACGATACGGCCGCAGCTGCAATCAGAATTCCACTCCCCAGGACCAGGTCAGCTCCGCCGGCTCTTTCTCCTCCGAGAAAGGCCCTCAGGAAAACCAGCTCAAGCAGGGCCACCACAGCCAGTACCAGCTGTATATACTGCCACGCTTTGCGGGAAAACACGCCGTTCCCCATGTAATTGAGGATCAGGTAAGCAAAAAAACCCAGCTGTGCGTAAACGCTCACAAGCATTCCGGAACCAAGCAGTATAAGAAGGTACAGAAGCAGATCTGCCGCGCTTTTGAAGCTTATACCGCCATTAACGGTCTGCAGTACAAGTCCGGTCAAGCCGGCCGCGGCAGCGCCTATCAGAAGTGTGGTCCAGAACAGGTGATACCATTTCCTTATACTCAGCCACTCCACCTCCCCTGTGTCAGATTTATTTTACCAAGCCTGCCGTCAAAAAACCATCATGTCTGCGTTATAACCTGTGACCCCGTGCGGCATACTACCCTCAGGATTCCTATAAAGGAGGGCAGCGCCAATGAAGTGGAGGAGTTTGTTGTCTGGAGGACTGGCACTAAGCCTGGTACTCAGCTTAACAGCCTGCGGAGGAGAACAGAGCAGTTCTTCCAGCCAGATGGGATATAAGGAAATGAAGACGATGGTTGTTGATATATTAAAAAGCGATGAAGGTAAAAAGGCGGTCGAGGAAGCTTTGACCACCGGCTCCGGTTCTGAAGGCAGCAGCGTTAGCGGGCTAAGCATGAAAATGATGCCGCTGCAGACAACGGAACAGATCCGGATTGCGGTTAAAGATACCATCACTGCCCCCGAGTACCAGAAGGAAATCGAGAAAATTATGACTGATCCGACCTTTGCGGGCGAATTCGCCAAAGCCATCAACAGCCAGAGCAAAGAGCTGCACCTGCAGCTGATCAAGGATCCGACTTATCAGAAATCGATCGAAGAAATTATGAAGTCGCCTGAAATGATGAAAATGTTCCTGGATCTTACCAAGACTTCCGATTACCGCAAGCAGTCCATGACCATTATGCAGGAAGCCATGCAAAACCCGCTCTTCCGTATGGAAGTGCTGGGATTGCTTAAAACAGTTGTCCAGGACGAGCTCCAGCCTAAGGTTCAGAAAAAGGGTGAGGAGAAGGAGGGCGGCGGGGACAGCTCGAAGCAGGAGGGCGGAGACGATTCCGGCTCTTAATCAAAAGAGGCTTATCCCTATATTGCGGATAAGCCTCTTTTTTAGGGTCTTGCGTAGTGCTTATTGTTCGTATTTGGCAATCAGTCTGTCTGCAACCTCCGCAAACAGCTGTGCCGTCTTAGTCTCCGCTTTGTATACGGAAGGTGAAAAGTCCGGCTCTGAAATATGGTTGTCCGGTGCGCCAAGCGGTATCTGGGCCAGCAGCTCCGCATGAAGCGTCTCTGCCAGCCTGGCTCCGCCGCCGCGTCCGAAGATATACTCCTTCTGCCCGCAGGAGGAGCATTCATAATAAGCCATGTTCTCGATGACGCCCAGTACCTCGTGATCAGTCTGAAGCGCCATAGAACCCGCTCTGGCCGCTACAAAGGCTGCTGTGGCATGCGGGGTAGTCACAATAATCTCTTTGCTGTGCGGAAGCATCTGGTGCACGTCCAGCGCCACATCGCCTGTACCGGGCGGAAGATCAAGCAGCATATAATCAAGCTCGCCCCAGCCTACATCGCTGAAGAACTGGCGGAGCATTTTGCCCAGCATCGGCCCTCTCCAGATAACCGGACTATTCTCACGTATGAAAAAGCCCATCGACATTACTTTTACTCCAAAACGTTCCACCGGAATAATGGTTCCGTCCTCCACAACCGGACCTTCTTCTATCCCCATCATATCCGGAATGCTGAAGCCGTAGATATCGGCATCAATCAGCCCTACCTTCTTGCCCTTGCGCGCCAAAGCTACTGCAAGATTGACGGTTACGGTCGACTTGCCGACTCCCCCCTTGCCGCTGGCCACTGCAATGAACTTCACACCCGAGTTCTCATCCAGCAGCTCATGGTCCTCAAGGCCTGCTGCGTGTCCCTTCAGTGCCGTACCCTGCTCTTGCTCCTGCTTGTCCGGTGTGCTCTCTCCGCGCAGAAGAGAACGCTCATAATCAGTTGCATCACGCAGCCTGATATGAATGTTCTGTACTCCTCCTCCGGTCAGCAGATCACGCACCTGCTGCTCCAGCTCCATCCGGCTTGCTTCGTCTTCTTCAAGACAGACAATCGATAAGGATATTCTGTCTTCTTTAATCATAATGTCACGAATCAGCTGCAAATCAATAAGGCTTTTTCCGGATTCCGGGTCGGTAAGCGGCTGCAATAGTTCCTGAATTTGTTCCCTGGTCTGCATGGAAAGCACCTCTGTTTCTTTCCGGAAGGGTAAGGCTCCGGTTTTTGGTCTTATTATAGCATTACCCTTTAACTGATGAGTAGTCCCAGCTCACGGCTGCTCCGCTGCATATGCCAGAATTCCCCGGTAAATACTCGTAGCAACCTTCCGCTGGTAGACATCATCTCCAAGCAGGACAGACTCCCCGGGATGCGAGAGAAAACCCACCTCAACAAGTGCCGCCGGCATTTTCAGCATTTTCAGCAGATAGACTGTATTTACTGTTTTGGCGACACGGTTGGTATTCTCCAGCGTCGTGCGCAGCTCATCCTGAATAAATCCGGCCAATGCTTTGTTGCCTTCATTATTCGGGTAAAAAAAGGTCTGGGCGCCGCTCCAGCGGTTTGAAGGCACACTGTTCATATGTACGCTTATGAAAAGATCTGCCCCTTCCTCTTCAATACTGCGGACCCTCTGCTTCAGATCTTCCGTTTTCCGCTTTGAGTAGCCTTTTGTTGCTTCTCCGGCAAGATCATAGTCCCCTTCCCGGGTCATAACTACGATTGCTCCAGCCTGCTGCAGATAGTCCCGCAAATACAAGGAGACCGACAGGTTGATATCCTTCTCGATTAACCCGTTCTTGCTGACCGCCCCTCCGTCGGGGCCGCCGTGTCCGGCATCGATAGCGATTATTTTACCGGACAGCGGCAGGCTCCAGTAATTCAGCGTCTTCGCGGTAGGCATATCATAGGCTATGATGCCGATCATCACCGCCAGCAGCAGCATTCCGAGCACACTCTTTTTCACACTGCTCCAGGCAATCCAGACCGAGACCTTTCCTTCCTTTCGGCCAGACATAACAAAGACCCCCTCGTCCCGATAGATTCTACTCATCTATATGGGACAAGAGGGCCAAATAGTACCGGCTCTTTAATTTAGACGTTTACCTGCTCAGACATACCCTCAATCAGAATCTCTGCAACTTCAGGCCGGGTGAATTCCGGAGGAGGGCATTTCCCTTCACGGAGCAGTCCGCGCACTTTGGTACCGGATAATGTCAGATGCTGATCTGCCGGATGCGGGCAGGTTTTGCTGGAAGCCATATTTCCGCATTTCACGCAGAAAAAGCTGTGTTCGAAAAAGAGCGGGGTAATTCCCAAATCCTCTGCCGTAAAGTTGGAGAAAATCTCCTGTGCTTCATAGGTACCATAGTAGTCGCCTACCCCGGCGTGATCCCGACCGACAATAAAATGCGTGCAGCCGTAATTTTTGCGGACCATGGCATGGAAAACTGCTTCTCTCGGACCTGCATAACGCATCGCTGCCGGGAATACGCCCAGGAAGGTGCGGTCAGCAGGATAGTAGTTCTCCAGCAGCGCCAGGTAGCTCTTCATCCGCACATTGGCAGGAACGTCATCCGATTTGGTCTCACCCACCAGAGGATTGAGGAACAGGGCGTCTACAACCTCCATAGCGCACTTCTGGATATACTCATGGGCACGATGCACAGGATTACGTGTCTGGAAGCCTACAACGGTTCTCCATGCCTTCTCAGCGAAGATCCTACGGGTCTCAGCAGGGTCAAAATAGAACTCTCCGAACTTCTCCGGCTGCGGACGGTTAAGCACTCTGATCGGTCCTCCTACATAGGTAGACGGACGGGCCAGCAGTTTGCTGACACCAGGATGTGCGGGATCGGTAGTTTTGAATACATTCTGAGCTTCGGCCTGCTGGTCTACACTATAGATACTCTCAACAGCGAGCAGACCATAGATGACCCCATCTTCCTCACCGATAAGAGAGACTGTATCCCCTACCGCAAGGCCGGAAGCAACCTCCTCTTCTACAGCCAAAGTAATAGGAATACTCCACACTGTGCCATCAGAAAGGCGCATATTGTTCACAACTGAATGGTAGTCCGCTTCATTCAGGAAGCCGGTAAGCGGTGAAAAGGCTCCAACCCCAATCAGATCGAGATCAGATATCGTCCATGTATTAATTGCAATCGACTTGTTCTCTGAGGCTTGCTGCAGCAGCTCTTCTCTCTGCGCTCCCTCCACAATACGCTGAATCAGTGTTCCTCCGTGTGGAAGTATAGACGTCATCTGGGTACTCTCCTCCTGTGTATTAACATTTATATGAGTGCCTGATTATTTATGCAATCCGCATTCTGTCTTCTCATTACCTGACCATCTGCCGGCACGAGGGTCTTCACCAGGCATTACAGCCCGGGTGCACTGCTCACAGCCGATACTCGGGAAGTTACGGTCATGCAGCGGGTTATAGACTACATTGTTAGCACGGATATAATTCCATACATCCTCAGAAGTCCAGTCAGCAATCGGATTAAACTTTACCAGACCAAATTTATAATCGTACTCCACTTTTTTTGAGTTGGCACGGGTCGGAGCCTGGTCACGTCGGATACCGGTAATCCATGCTTCATACTGGGACAGGATCCGGGTAAGCGGCTCTACTTTGCGGATGGCGCAGCATTGATTAGGATCAACACTCCAGAGATTGTCACCATATTGCTGAATCTGCTCATCGACAGAGATCTGCGGAGATACCCGGACAAACTCCAATCCGTATTTATCCGCCATAACATCTCTGGTCTCATACGTTTCTTTAAAATGGAAGTCCGTATCCAGATAGAATACATCTGTTGACGGGCTTACCTTCTGAAGCATATCGACAAGTACTACATCTTCAGCACCGAAGCTGCAGGCAAATGTAATGTTGGGAAAAGTCTCTACAGCCCAGCGGATAATTTCTTCGGGTGAAGCGCTCTCCAGTTCCTCAGCCTTAACCTTAATCAGATCCTCTTTCTCAAGCAGATTCATTATTGTATTCCTCCATCCTAATATCTGAAAAGTGCCTGTTCCGTCAATTCCAACTATTCTTATATGGAATAGTATAAGCGATGCACCGCTGAAGTCAATACTTTTTTCCATTATGGGTTAAAGTCGCTGGCAGGAATAAATCGGAGGGCGCAGGAGAATATAAAAAGCCTCTGACCCAAAAGGGCCAGAGGCTTGAAATCCTTGAAAGAAAAGGAATATTAACGTTTCGAGAACTGTGGAGCGCGACGAGCAGCTTTGAGGCCGTATTTCTTACGTTCCTTCATACGTGGGTCACGAGTCAGGAAGCCGGCTTTCTTCAGCGTACCGCGATATTCAGGGTCTACTTTGAGCAATGCACGGGAGATCCCGTGACGGATTGCGCCAGCTTGACCGGAAATGCCGCCACCGTGTGCAAGTACGATTACATCGTAGCTGCCCAGTGTTTCAGTCAGGTTCAAAGGTTGTCTTACGATCATCTTCAGTGTTTCTACACCGAAGTACTCATCCATCTCACGTTTGTTAATGACAATGCGTCCTTCACCCGGTACAAGGCGAACACGTGCTACCGAATGTTTACGACGACCTGTCCCATAGTATTGTACTTGTGCCATGAAACTGTCCTCCTCTATTCTTATCCGCGAAGTTCGTAAACTTCAGGTTTTTGTGCTGCATGTGGATGCTCTACGCCTGCATAAACTTTAAGTCTCAGCTTCATGTGGTCGCCTTGACGAGTCTTAGGAATCATACCGTGTACAGCAGATTCAATTACGCGCTCAGGTTTAGTCTTCAGCAGCTGATCAGCAGTTGTTACTTTCAGACCGCCTGGGTGCATCGAGTGACGGTAGTATTTCTTGTTCTGCAGTTTCTTACCTGTCAGGTGAATCTTCTCAGCGTTGATAACAATTACGAAATCACCAGTATCAACGTGTGGAGTGAATTGCGGTTTGTGTTTGCCACGGATCAGAGCAGCGGCTTCGCTAGCCAGACGACCAAGTGTTTTGCCTTCGGCATCAATAATGTGCCAAGTGCGTTCAACTTCGTTCGGCTTCGCCATATAGGTGGTACGCATGAATGTTTCCTCCTTGTTCTCGTACGAAAATCATCTGTTTCGTATATCTAATTTCTCATTGGAATTACGATTAAGTTAGTTAAGTAAAGCTTGTTTGGTTGGCATTTTCTTGATCGGGGCTGTGGGATAGCCATCAAGAAAACACAACTTTTATATTACAGCATAAACATGACAAGTGCAAGTGATTTTTAATCCAGATCTCATTTATTTTCTGTTAGAAGATAATGGTCTACCGAACGTTTATTCATTGTCCTCATCATATTCCACACTCCATAGTGCAAGCCCCTTGGCAACAGCCGTTGGACCTGCCGCAGCGCGGTCGCATGCAGCCAGAATATCCGCCACTTTGTCCGCCTGGTACTTACGTTCACCCACCTGAATCAGCGTTCCCATAATAATACGGACCATGTGCTGCAGAAATCCGCTGCCGGTAATAAAAGTATGAATAACTCCCTGATCATCCGAGCCGGGCCGGCACATACTGCGGTCAATCTCCATATGAGCTTCATAGATCGTCCGTACATGGGAGGTCTTGGTAGACTTCCGCGAAGCAAACGAAGTGTAGTCATAGGTACCCACTAGATGCGCCAATCCCTGCTGCATAGCCGTTACATCCAGCTTCAGTGGATGATGCTGCTGCCAGCGCCGCTGGAACGGGTCGGGAAACCGGTTCCCGTTAATCGTGTACCGGTAGGTTTTACGCTTAGCCCCCCTGCGTGAGTGGAACGATAGCGGAACCTCCTTCGCCTCAGTAACAACGATATCCTGCGGTAATCTGGCGTTAAGCGCCAGACACCAGCGTTCCAGCGGAATTTGTGAGGAAGTCAGGAAGTTGAACGGCTGGCCGTAAGCATGAACTCCCGCATCTGTCCGTCCCGAGGCTGTAATCTTCAGCGCATCACCGGTCAGATGAAGAATTGCCTGCTCCAGCCGATCCTGAATCGTATTGCCCTGAGGCTGGGTCTGAAAGCCATCATAATTCGTTCCGTCATAATTGACCTTCATCAATAGATTACGCATTCCGTTCTCCTTTTTAAACCGGTCAGCAGAACGTCGATCGAAGCACTGTCTGATCTTCTATTTGAAGAAATGGCTTCGCCGTCCCTAGAAGGACGGCATCCATTTTTCATATATAGAACTACAAGTCCTATAGGATCCTTAATTTCAAAAAAAAGAGCCCCTGCGGGAGCTCCTTCAATTGAACCAAGGTGATTCCCACGGTTATTAGTACAGCAGAGTCTTGCGCCTCTGCAGCACAATAACGCTGATATTTCCCCCATCTTTACTCCAAAGAGGGCTGGATGAAAGGGAAGCATCGGAAATCAATACTTGTGATACTACGCGCGGTCTACCAATTCAAGATAAACCATAGGCGCAGCGTCGCCACGACGAGGTCCTAGTTTAAGGATACGAGTGTATCCACCTGGACGCTCAGTGTAACGAGGAGCAATGTCAGAGAACAATTTTTGAATTGCATCTTGTTCACCATCAACAGTCTCGCGGCGAACAAATGCAGCTACTTGACGACGAGCATGAAGATCACCTTTTTTAGCTTTAGTGATCAGCTTTTCAGCGATAGAACGAACTTCTTTCGCTTTAGCTTCCGTTGTTTGGATGCGCTCGTATAAAAACAGATCCGTTACCATGTCGCGAAATAACGCTTTACGCGCACTGGAATCACGGCCCAATTTTTGGTATGCCATTGTGTTTTCCCTCCTTTACTAAAGCAATCTGCAGCTATTCTTCTGTGCGGAGACCCAAACCAAGTTCCTCAAGCTTTTCCTGAACTTCTTCCAAAGATTTGCGACCAAGGTTACGAACCTTCATCATATCTTCTTCAGTCTTCGTGGTAAGCTCTTGTACGGTATTAATACCAGCACGTTTGAGG
>RCUO01000951.1_pt1 | contig 12109 bp, 9 predicted proteins | sample 2166161 | NCBI WGS metagenome assembly RCUO01 (sample SAMN09932617, study PRJNA488358) | compost metagenome | feature: garden; material: soil; isolation source: compost soil in cyclohexanecarbonitrile-enriched culture | place: Germany: Experimental Botanical Garden Goettingen | collected 2016-01-27 | reverse complement strand
AGTATAGCTTCTATTACAGAGCTTCTGAAGCCGCCAAGTGGACAGCCTTCTGTGAACGGACGGATGGCAGAGTGCTCAGCACCGATCTGGCCGGAGGATTCACAGGAGCATACCTCGGGATGTACACAAGCTCTCAAGGCGCAAAGAGCGAAAGCTATGCTGATTTCGACTGGTTTAGCTATGAAGGACTTGAGTAATAGGAGGAGGTGAAATTCAATGAGCAGCAATCTTGTAACTAACACGTATCCGATTCCCGAGCTTCCCCAGATTCCCGAACGGACTTTTGCAATCACGGATTATGGGGCAGAAGAGGGGGGATTAACGCTATGTACCTCTGCTATTCAGGCTGCACTGGATGCCTGCACTGCGGCGGGAGGCGGAAAAGTTGTTATTCCAGCTGGCATCTGGCGTACAGGACCCCTTACTTTGCATAGTCGAATTAATCTGTATGTAGACAAGGGAGCATTGGTGCAGTTTGACCCTGATCATACCTTGTATCCGTTACTTTCTTCCCATTATGAGGGGAATGCCGGCTGGCGCTGTCAGGCTCCGCTCGATGGAGAAGGTTTAAGCGATGTGGCAATAACCGGTGAGGGGATATTCGACGGCAGTGGCGAAGGCTGGCGCCCAGTGAAGCGGTTTAAGATGACCGAGAAGCAATGGGAGCGTTTGATCGAATCTGGAGGAGTGCTTGATCCGCAGGGCGAAGTATGGTGGCCTTCCCGGGAAGCCATGGAAGGTGAGGACTTCTGCCGGAAGCTGTGGGACAAGGGAGAAACTAGTATGGAGGCTTATCTGCCTGCTCGTACGTATCTGCGTCCGACGTTACTTAGCCTGCGCAACTGCCGGCGGGTGCTGCTGGAAGGGCCGACCTTCCAGAATTCACCTGCTTGGTGTCTTCATCCCATTGGTTGCGAACAGATTACCGTACGAAATGTTCAGGTACGTAATCCTTGGTATTCGCAGAACGGGGATGGCCTTGATTTGGAATCCTGCACGCATGCTCTAGTTGAGCACAGCAGCTTTGATGTGGGTGATGACGCCATCTGTCTCAAGTCAGGCAAGGATGAGGAAGGCCGTAGGTTGGGAATGCCCTGCCAATATATTACCATCCGGAATTGCACGGTATATCACGGACATGGAGGCGTTGTAATCGGCAGCGAGATGTCCGGAGGTGTACATGCAGTTCGAGTTAGTGACTGCCTGTTCATCGGCACGGACATCGGCCTGCGGTTCAAAAGCACCCGGGGAAGAGGCGGTGTGGTGGAGGATATTGTAATGGAGAATATCAACATGACCGGCATCATCCACGAGGCTGTATCCTTTCATATGTTCTATGCAGGGGTTGAAGGATCGGAAGGGTATGACGAGCAGTTATTTTCGGTTACAGAGGAAACTCCGCAATTTCGGAAGATTACCCTGAAGAATATTGTGTGCCATGGTGCGGCAACCGCTCTACTGGTTAACGGGCTGCCGGAGATGCCGCTTGCTGATCTAACCATCGAAAAATTCCACGCAGTGAGTGATCGGGGAATTGTGCTGCGGCATGCCACGGGGCTCACGCTGGATCGTATCCGGTTGCAGACTTCGCAAATGCCGAAGATAACAGCGCATAGATGCAGCCACGTCACGCTCACTCATTCCGAAGATTTGACGATTACAGATAGATAAAAAATTCTATGGATGATGGAAATCCGTCTTGAACTTCCGTGGGTGTGACCTTGCTTCTTTTCGGTATTGGAGCGGGGTCAGACCGGTTGATTTTTTGAATGTTTTATTGAAATGGGAAAGATGTTCAAATCCGACAGCGGAGGCGATCTCCTGGATTTTGCCTGTAGATCCGACAAGCAGGCGTTCGGCTTCCCTTACGCGGACATGAACGATGTATTCCCGAAAGTGAAAACCCGTCAATCGGTGAAATACCCGGCTCAAGTATGAAGGACTAATGTAAAAATTACTTGCAGTCTCTTCCAGAGTAAGGGCCTCACGGTAGTGATCGCGGATATAGGTGGCTACATCAGTTACTAGATGATGGAGCGGATGTTTCGTCCCTCCAGCTTGTGAGATACTCTCTGAACGCTGAAGGAGAATCATCAGCTCGGAGAATAAAGCGATTACGCTGGTTTCGTAATACGGCCGCTGCAACCGGCATTCTTCCAGCATCCGGTTCATTAGGATTTCCGCTTCGTCCTGCTCGCGCAGGGTCAGCTTGAACAAGCGGTACCCGCGGTCATGAAACCAGATGGCTTCATTCTGCAGGGAAGGCGGTAGAAGAGCAGGATCATAGTTGATCAGAATCCGCTCGAACTCGGCTACTTCCGAGCTTGCTGTGGAATGAAGCTCCCGGCCGGAGATAAGAATAAGCTCACCCTTATGAACCGTAATGACTCGGTCGTCCACAAAGTATACCCGCTCCCCTTGTATCAGATAGTACAGCTCGGCTAAGTCATGGCTGTGGGGACGTGGCATAGCAGTGATGCCTTTACGTTTCATATGTTGGATGCTGTAGCGGTCTTCTTCAATATGATATTTGTGATTGGGGCTAGTCAGGCTAGTCATAATTCTCCTCTTCTCTTACGAAGCGTTACGGTTATTATAGAATAAACTCAGGTTGATAGGAAAGGAGCCGCAGATGTTAATTACAGTCTCTAAGAGTGTCGACGAAGGATTCAGTAGTCTACAGGCAGCGTTGGATTCAATTCCACAGGAACACAAGGAAGAAGTGACGATTCGTATCAAACCCGGCATTTACGAGGAAAAAATTACAGTGAAACAGGGAACGCCTCCGGTTCTGCTATTGGGGGAAGACACGAATTCCACCATCATTACCTGGTCAGACAACGCCCATACTTTAGGTCCGGACGGAGAGCCGCTTGGCACGTTCAAATCCGGCACCTTGAATGTATTCGCTGAGCATTTCACGGCTGAAAATCTGACCATTCGAAATGCATCAGGTCCCGGCACTGGCCAGGCGGTGGCTGCTTTTGTTGATGCTGGTCATGCTGTATTCCGGCGTGTACGTCTGCTGGGGGATCAGGATACTTTGTATACAGGGCAAGGGAAACAATATTATAACGAATGCTACATTGAAGGCGATGTGGATTATATTTTTGGCGCTGCTACGGCTTTGTTTGAACGCTGCCGGCTGCATAACAAGCGTTCCAGAGGATATATTACAGCCGCATCAACGCCTGAAGGCGCACCGTTTGGTTATGTATTCCTCGATTGTGAAATTACTGGCGGTCAAGGTGTAAGTGAAGTGTATCTTGGCCGACCTTGGCGCCCTTATGCACATGTGGCTTTTATCCGCACGGTCATGGACAGTTCGATTATCGGGGAAGGCTGGCATAATTGGGGGCAGCCGGACAGGGAGGAAACTAGCCGCTATGAAGAATATGGCAGCAGTGGACCGGGAGCCAATCCCGAAGCCAGAGCTGCATGGTCGCGGCAGCTGATTCCACAGGAAGCTGCGGAGTATAGGGTGCTGACCGTGCTTGATGGCTGGCATCCTGAAGGATATTAAGGAAGGAGCACTTCGGATGGAGCCTCTGGAACAATACATGAAAAAACTAGCTGGTTCAGCTCAACGCAACTCGGCTTTCAGCAAAGACATGCCCTTTCAGCAATGGCGCGATGAGCTTACCGCAGCATTTACGGAGCGATTAGGTGGCTTTCCAGAAATAGCTGAGGAGCTGCAACCGGTTCTGCTGGAACGAACCGTCTGCTCCGGGTATACCCGTGAACGTATAGAGATAACTACCTATGAAGGGTTGCGCATGCCGCTGTATCTTTTGATCCCGGATCAGCCGTTCTCTACCCCTGCCCCTGCCGTTCTTGCCATTCATGGACATGGCTATGGAAGCCGGGAGATCGTAGGCTTGAATCCGGACGGATCGGATCGGCAGGGAGATCCCGGGCTGCACAAGGACTTCGCTGTTTCACTGGTAAAACAGGGTTTTGTAGTGGCAGCTCCGGAGCTGTTCGGCTTTGGCGACAGACGACTGGAAGAAGACCTAACAAGCGGGGAGCCTGGACGTAATTCCTGCTTCCGCCTGTCATCAGCATTGTTGATGGTTGGGAAGACGATGGCCGGCTACCGTATCTACGAAACCATGCGGGCACTGGATTATTTGCAGACAAGAAAAGAGGTTGAGAGCGAACGGATTGGAATTATGGGTATTTCCGGTGGAGGACTGGTAGCTGGCTTCACAGCTGCACTTGACGAACGAATCGCTTGTGCGGTCGTAAGCGGGTATGCCAATACTTTCGTGGACAGTATTCTGACACGCAATCATTGCCTTGACAATTATATTCCAGGGATTTTGCTGGAAGCGGAGATGCCTGATCTACTGGGCCTCATTGCCCCACGTGGCCTGTTCCTCGAATCGGGAGATGCCGATCATCTGTTTGGCCCGCGCGGAACAAAATCTGCTTTAACCCAGTTGCAGACGATTTACAGGTCGGCGAATCATATCGGACAGGTAGAAGCGGACTTCTTCACCGGAGGTCATGAGATTCATGGTGAACCAGCCTTTGCCTGGCTGCGCAAGCAGCTCACCTGAGCATAAGATTAGACTTCATATGGATGACAAACGAAGGAGGAATAAGGATGTCTATAACTGAAGCAACAACCGTTCGCTTGTCCAGTAAAATCGCGAGTACGATTCTTGGAGGGTGCAACAAGCAGGGAGAGCATGAATATGTGCTGGAAAGATGGGCGTATGTTCCGGGCATGTTGCTGATGGCAATGGCCCGGGCGGGTGTTCAGCTCCACCAGTCTGAGTATGTCTCCTTTATGGAGCGGCATATGGACACATTTATTGGAGAGGATGGTTCCATCCGTACCTACAGGCTGGAAGAATACAATCTGGACCAGATTAACGAGGGGAAAAACCTGTTCTTGCTATACCAGAAAACCGGAGAAAAACGGTATGCTGAAGCAGCCCATTTGCTGGCCGCACAGCTTATTGGACATCCCCGCACCTCCGAAGGGGGATTCTGGCATAAGAAGGTATACCCTTTCCAGATGTGGCTGGACGGGCTGTACATGGCATCGCCATTCTTAGCGGAATATGGCAAGGTCTTTCAACGACCTGAACTGATTGACGAAGCGGCGCATCAGCTGCTGCTGGTTGAGCGACGGACCCGTGATCCACGGACCGGCCTGCTCTATCATGGCTGGGATGAATCCAAAGAGCAGGAATGGGCTGACTCGTCTACCGGATTGTCCTCCCATTTCTGGAGCCGGGCGATGGGCTGGTATGCGATGGCTGTGGTTGATTGCCTGGAGCATTTTCCGCTCACTCATCCGCAGCGGGGGACGATCATTGGCATTTTCCAGCGGATGTGCGGCGCGCTTCTGGAGGTTCAAGACAAGGAGACTGGCCTCTGGTACCAGGTGTTAGATCAAGCGGGGAGAAAAGGCAATTATCTTGAAGCTTCCGGCTCGTGCATGTTTGTTTATGCGATGGCTAAGGGACTAAGATTAGGTTATCTGGAACCCTCTTTTATAGAGGCGATGTTGCAAGGGTATGAAGGCATTCTGACGCATTTGACTGAAGAGGATGAACAAGGTGTTCACTTGCACCAGATTTGTCATGGAGCGGGTCTGAGCAAAGACCGTAATGGCTCATACGATTACTATATCTCTGAGGACGTACTGTCGGATGTGCCTATGGGCGTCGCTCCATTGTTATTAGCATCACTTGAAGTGGAACGGTACCAAGCTGAAAAATAACAGAAGCCCAATCATTCCCTAAGAAATGGAATGATTGGGCCTTTTTTTGCTGCCAGATATATATTTATTAGCGTTTCAGCAGATCCTCGCGGATTGGTGTAAAGACATCGAGCAGCGCGGAGTCTGCTTCCAATGCGGTTACACCGTGCTTTGCATCTGGCGGTATGGCAATACTTTGCCCCGCGGTTACCTTATGCTTCTCGCCGTCAATACGAAATTCAAAGCTTCCACGCAGACAGTAGCTCATCTGCTCGTGAGGATGGCTATGCTCATAGCCCTCGGCTCCCTTTTCGAAATGAACCTCCATCATCATCAGACTGGCTGCAGCATTCAAGATACAGCGTTTAACTCCCGGTTCTGCTGGTTCCCATACTCCAAGATTGCTCATGTTCTAATCTTCCTCCTTGTATATAGTTATCGGGGCATGGCGATGTGAATTCTGCCTGCCTCAATTCTTAATTGGGTTGGTTCAGGTTGCCCGGACGTTGACTCAGGTTCTCCGAGAAGCCTAAGCGGTCCGAGACCCGGAACAGTAACAAGGCGTTCCTCCTTGGTGCCGTTGATGGCGGCGATAAACCATTTTCCATCCGTACGGGATATCCTGTACAAGCGTACTCCTTCGACAGCCTCTTCATAATCAAGCTGTTCAAGCTGTAGTGAAGGAGCATCTTCTGTCCGGGGATGAAGCAGAATGACGTAGTCGCTTGTACCACCATAAACACGGAAATGTTGCTGCTCTGCCAGCGGATAATTCCCGGCTACAGCGCCTTCTCCCATTGTAATCACTGGAAGTTCTGGCTCGGCGATATAAGCGCTTAGGTGCTTGCCGTTCAGGCAAGCTGCATCAATGGATTGCTCCATTATACTTGCATCAGTACTGAGTGTATGCAGATTCCAGACGCTGTTCGATGCTCCCTCGATTCGATCCCATATCAAGTAGACGTTAAAGCCTGCTTTAATGAATAAGAAATTCCGCTCATATTCCCTGGCGTTAGCATCTGGAATAAGACTGCTGGCATGATCTAACTCTTCTGAGAAGCGTACTTCCTTGCAAGTGCTTTGCAGTGGCCCATTGGCAAAATTTCCGAATGAATCGGTAAATTGGACAACATTATGAGCTGCGCTGGATACATACCAATGCCGATCCCCGTTATAATAACCTCCCGTTCCAGAATCAAGGGTTACTGGAACACCATCTGCCCAGATGGAGAAGTGCCCTTCATCGTGATGAGCGTGATAAGTCAGCGGTGAAGCCTCGTAGATTGCATAATGCTGAAGGTTCTGTTCTCCGTTGCGGAAGATGACATAACCGATATCGGGATAATGTACGGAGTCGAGTGCAGGCCTTTGTTCTGCTAAATCGGGCTGTGGATATAACAGCGCGACCAGAGGCAGAGGAAATGCGCCACTATCCTCAATCGGTTCTCCGCCGTGCTTCCACGTCCAGAGCATTTCCCCGGCAAGCTGGGGGTCTTCGTCCATATAGAATGGGGCCGCGTATCCAAGCAGGCGAAACCATTGTTCCTGCACATTGGCATCGCCGACCGCTGGTGTAAGCAGGATGGGGGAGCCAGAAGAGCCTCCTTGAATAATATCGGGTACAGTCACTGTGCCGATTAGGAAACGGTACATGCCCTTAACCTTTTCATGCTTGAAATAATCAATGCCCTTCAAACGCTTTAATAGGACGAAGAAGAGAAAATAGCGATGCAATACTGCGCCATGGTAGCGAATATTTTCTGGCCATGCGCCGTCTGAATCCACCACTTCTGCCAGCTGCCAGTTGATGACAGAGAGGGCATGATCAAGATATGCCTCACTTTGTTTTTCATTGGGAAAGAGGAGGGCATATACACCCAGTCCGGTTGCCCGGTCGGCATTCCAATTACTGCGTTTTCCTCCCTTTTCATCTGGAAAGGTCTCCAGATCAAACCGGTAGTAGTGGGTATCCATCATCATGTCTGCGATATACCGGAAATGAGCGAGAAGTTCAGTTTCTTCACCAGTGAGGAATACACTGCTGCCAGCAATCTGATCGTAGATTACCGAAGCAGCAGCGAGCCCCCTCCCGATATGCACCGCGCCGTAAGTATCATCGTCATGCCAGCCGTCTCTACGGAAAATATCCATGCCTACCCGCATATCGGCAAGCATGTACTGGAGCTTTTGCTTGGCTCGAACCGCAAATTCACTTTCACCCGTGATCATATACATATTGGCGTCCGCTCCCGTAGCCTCCAGCAGGTAGGCCCAATTGGTAAGCGTCGGCCGATTAAAAAGCGGGGAGAGCAGCTCAGTTCCTAGCGGCTGCCCCGCAACATTTAGAAAATGGACCCCGATGCAGATTCCTTCGCCTAGAGGAGCTTCCAGACTGAGTGCTGTCTGCACGCTGTAATGATTTCCTTCGTATACAGGTATGGTCTCTCCATAATGAAGGATTGTCAATCCCTTCACTTCCTCATTACTGATACAGATACATTGCAAATCGTCTGCCAGACTAGCGCCAGATGGAGTCACACCAGATGGCTGAAGACCCTGCTGCCAGCTGGCCAATTTCTCTAGATATACTGTGCTTCCGTTTTCTCGGTCTTGACTCCACCCCAGCATCCCAGATTCTAGACCGCCATTCGCTAGTTCAACCGGCAAGCCAAGCTGCGAATGAGTCAGACGCAAGCCCCCGATGCGTGCCGTGCCCTTTCCCCGAATCTGTACAGAAAGCTTGAGGAAGGCCGTTCTGGGAGGGGTTTTAAAAACAAAGGGTTCTACCCGGAACACGCCGAGTTTATGGAGGGGCGCAGCAGCTTCTCGGCTGGCAAATTGTTCAGACAGCTGTTGTTGTCTTTCGTACTCTTGCCGGACCTTGGGAAGCTGTTCGATTCTAAGGCGTATGCCCTCCAGCTCTCCTTCCGTATAACACCCGAAGGGGCGTGTACCGCCACCATATGCTGAAATCATCGGTAGTTCTAACCTCCTTGTAAAGTTGTCATATTTCGTGGGTGAGCTTTCTCTTAATTAGTATAAACGTGGCTTTACGAAGGGCGGGATAGATAAACAAATGAAGGAAAGGGGACAAAGCAACTGAAAAAGTGAAATTCTCCCCCAAGCGCAGTCGCTTTCTCCCTAACCGTTACGAACGGATAGAATTATCATTAAGGACATAAGCTTAGTCCAATGGACAGGAGGAACAATAAATGAATTTATCAAAACGTCAAATTAACGCCTGGACCTTCGTTGCTCCCAGTTTGATTCTGACGCTGGTTTTTGGAGTATATCCGATCTTTTGGGCTCTGAAGTACATGTTCTATGATTACCAGGGCTTCGGCGAACCCCTGTTTATCGGACTGGAGAATTTCGAGCGCCTATTAAGGGATAAGGAATTCTGGAAGTCAGTGGTCAACACCTTTATCTACGCTGGAGGGAAGCTGCTCATCACCTTGCCATTATCATTTTTACTGGCGGTTGTCCTCAATCGTGCTTTGAAAGGGCGGCAGCTGCTAAGAGCGATTTACTTTATGCCGACCGTAATCAGTGCTTCGGTTATGGCCATCGTATTCTACGTTATCTTTAATTCATACAATGGGATGGTTAACCAGCTATTGGTCGGCTCTGGAATTATTTCCGCTCCGATAGATTGGCTAGGGCCGAAATATGCCTTACTAACAGCTATTATGATTGCGATATGGGGGGCTATCGGTAACTATATGCTGCTCTTTATCGCTGGTTTACAGAACATTCCTGAGGATCTCTATGAGGCGGCATCTATAGATGGAGCTGGACCCTTCAGAAAAATGTGGAACATCACCGTTCCCATGCTCGGACCTGTATTGCAAATGATCATTATGCTCGCTATTACCGCCTCCCTAAAAGGCTACGAGAGTATTATGGTGCTTACCGAAGGCGGTCCTTATGGCAAGACGGAAGTTATGTACCTGTACCTGTATAAGCTGTTCTTCCCTGTATCCAGTGGGGGTACAAGCATTCAGCAATTTGGCTACGGTAGTGCGGTTGGTTTTGCCACAGCAGTTATTGTAGGTCTGATTACCTTAGTCTACTTTTATGTATCTAAAAAGCTAAATGATATCTATTAAAAGAGAGGAGAATGAACAGTGAGTACATTACATGCGGAGACGAAGAACACTTCGGTCCAGCCTGTCCGATCCTTCAAGACCCGAGCGGTGCTGTCCCGGACCTTGCTGTGGATTTTTCTACTTATAGTGGCGGCTTTTGCGTTGTTTCCGATTATTCTGGCTTTTTTCGGATCCCTTAAGACCAATCTGGAGTTGACGACAGGAACCACCTTGCTGCCTAAGTCATGGCAGATTGGAAACTACGCGCAGGCTTGGAATTCGGCTAACTTTGCCCGCTTTACATGGAACAGTGTGTTTATCAGTATCTTTACCACCTTAGGCACTCTATTAATTGGAACGATGGCCGCATATGCGGTAGCGAGAGTCGATTTTTACGGGAAACGTATATATGTTGTAATTCAGTCCTGCACGCTGTTCATCTCGATCGGTGCTGTGGTGCTGCGGCCGCAATTTGACCTTATGGTAGCGCTTAATCTACAGAAATCGTTATGGGGTGTCATTATTATTCTGATTAGTGCACATGCTACGGCATTTTTTATGTTGATTGGTTTTGTACGAGCGATTCCGAAGGATCTGGATGAGGCTGCTTTTATTGACGGCTGTAATTTCTATAGCGTATACTTTCGAGTTATCTTACCGCTTCTGACGCCCGCCCTTGGAGTCACGGCGCTCTGGACCTTCCGCGGAGCATGGAACGAATATATTCTGCCGCTGGTTTTTACTATGACACAGCCAAAATTACAGACACTCACCGTAGGATTGGCGGGGCTAAAATATGGTATCGGCGATGCGGCGCAACCTCAATTGATGCTCGCGGGTGCATGTCTGTCCATGTTGCCAATGATTGTTGTCTATATTTTCGCTAATAAATCGTTCATGCAGATGACAGCTGGCTCTGTAAAGGGCTAAATTCGGGGCGGGCTTCGGACAGTTATTCAAGAAGGATGTGAATACATGCTGAAGGCCTGGGTTTATCGTACCTCTTTGAAGAAAAGAATATGGCTATCTTTTACCGCACTGACGGTATTCTGTATTTCTGTCACCGGTTTATTGGCTTACTCCATTGCTTCTCGGGCGATGGAGCGTAACTCTGTCGAGTTAAATCAAAATGTGCTGAATCAGTCAATCAATGTCCTAGACCAGAAGTTAAAGCAAATCATTGTGGCTTCCTCCACGATGATGTTGAGCGAAGCTTATCAGCAGACCATCCGGGATATTAAAGCTCATAATATGGAACGTTTTTTTGCCAATTTTTCTATGCTGCAAGCGCCCTTCACGCAGGTAGAGTTGACGGAAAACTCCATTGAATCTATCTTGATCAGTACGCCGGACGGGGATTTCTACTCTACCAGCAATCAGCGCAGAACCTTGACCCCATTTCTAGAATCTTCGCTGTACCAACGGGTTAAGGAGAAACCTGAATCCAATTGGGTGGAGAGCCATCGGGACGAGCTATTTGCCGGGAAACATCATGTTATTTCCCTAGTCTTGCAGCCGCTTACAGACAATTATGTCCCTGATCTATTTTTGATCGTTAATGTAAAAGAGGACATTCTTGAAGATACTGTAAGTGGAGGCGGGAGCCTTGGCTCCGCGCGTTTTTTACTGATCAATAAAGAGGGAACAAGCGTCTTCGGAGACGGGGAACGCCCGGAATGGTCTCGGGACTCTGTGTTTTTGGACAAACTGAAGGAGGCGGACCGGGGTAATTTTGAATATTCCGCTGGTGACGGGACAATGCTGCTCAGCTATGCCAGTTCAGGGTATGCAAAAGACTGGGTGTTGGTCAGCTACCTGTCCAAAAAGGAACTGCTGCAACCTGTTCGGAGTATTCAATGGCTGGTGTTGATGATCATGGCGGCATGTATCGTCATCGCGCTTTTTCTTGCAAGGTATCTGTCCGCTTTGCTACTGGGACCGCTGCTGAAACTGCAACGGACGATGTCTCGTGTAGAGCAGGAGGATCTCAGTGCTCGCTTCCAGAGTCCTTTCCAGGATGAGATTGGGGAGGCAGGACGCAAATTTAACCAGATGTTAGACCGGATCGGCGAGTTGATTGTTGAAGTCAAGGATACAGAAAAAGAAAAGAGAAAAGCGGAGATCAAGGCGCTTCAGGCGCAGATCGAGCCTCATTTTTTATATAACACATTAAACACGATTTTCTGGAAATGTGAGATGGATGAATATGAGGACGTGAAACAGATGGTCATTTCGCTGTCTGCGCTGTTTCAGCTGGGACTGAACAACGGGTATGAAATTACGACCTTAGGCAAGGAACTGGAAC
>RCUO01000950.1_pt1 | contig 12118 bp, 13 predicted proteins | sample 2166161 | NCBI WGS metagenome assembly RCUO01 (sample SAMN09932617, study PRJNA488358) | compost metagenome | feature: garden; material: soil; isolation source: compost soil in cyclohexanecarbonitrile-enriched culture | place: Germany: Experimental Botanical Garden Goettingen | collected 2016-01-27 | reverse complement strand
ATTTGTTCTGAAATCATCCGGTTGAACCAGCTCTTAGACACGGCTGCCCAGAGCTCTTGTTTATTCCTAAAGTGTTTATAAAGCGCTGCGTGGGTGATACTTAATTCATCCGCAATTTGTGAGAGTGTCACTTCAGATTTTTCTGTACGTTCAATTAATGCCTCCGCTGTTTCAATAATGAGCTCTTGTGTGATTTTAGACACAGTGCTGCCAACCTTCCTTCTTCAAAAAATCCCGAAAATTCGTTTATACACCTGCCTGTATTTTAGCATACAAAATATCAAGTAACAATTGTTGACTTTTGTAACTTGTGGCATTATGCTTGTTGTGTGAGTTACAAAATTGAATAAATGTTACTTGATATTCAGCACATAGGAGGTCATTAATTATGAAAGCCGCACAGATTACCAAATACTCAAAAAAGTTCAAAGTAGAAATCAACGATATTCCAATCCCGGACATTAGGGATAACGAAGTCTTGGTCAAGGTTAAGGCAGCGGCCGTTAATCATTTAGAACTACTTATCGGGACCGGGAGCGTGAAGCTAATCCAGGATTATGCTTTCCCATTGGTACTTGGTAATGAGCTGACGGGAGTTATTGAGAAGGTCGGTAAGAACGTTCAAGAATTTAAAGTTGGCGATGCCGTTTATTCACGCCTGCCGCTGCAAAAAATCGGTGCCTTTGCGGAATACGCGGCCATTAGTGCAGATGCCATCGCACATTTACCTGCTAATCTGGATTTTGTGACCGGTGCTGCTGCGCCATTAACAGGATTGACTGCCTATCAAGGATTACATGAAGAATTAGCTGCTAAAGCTGGGGAAAGCGTGTTTATCCCAGGTGGCTCTGGATCATTCGGCCAAATGGCCATTCCGATTGCCAAGAGTATGGGGCTTAAGGTTATCGTCAGCGGAAGTCCAAATGCCCGTGAACGGACTATGGCTGCTGGAGCAGACCAATATATCGATTACACGAAAGAGAACTATTGGGAACAGCTTCGTGATGTAGATTATGTGATGGATACGTTGGGACCCAGCGAATTTGATCATGAGCTTTCCATTATAAAAGCAGGCGGCCGCCTTCTTTCTCTGCGGACCGGTCCAAACAAACGTTTCGCCGAGTCTATGGGCTTGTCAGGTTGGAAACAAAAGCTCTTTACTATAGCTGGAGCCAAGTATGATCACAAAGCCAAAAAGAAGAACATTCAATATCATTTCATTTTTGTTCGCAGTGATGGAGAACAATTACAGAAAATAACGAAGATTATTGAAGATAACGGGATTGTACCAGCGGTGGACCCTACAGTATTCCATATTGAAGATATTAACGAAGCACTAAAGCTTGTTGCTGCAGGTCATCCTAAAGGAAAGGTTATTATCCAATTTTAAGGAGAGCTCCCCATGAAGGCAAGTGAATGCCGCGATTGCTAAGATTGCGACAGGGCATAGCCAAGGGAAAGTTCTGTTGAATGTAGAAGATGGAGGTAACTAAATATGGCAGCTAACCATTCATATGTAGAAGCACCAAATTTAAGTATTAAGGCGGCTGATGGAACCCTTTTCGCGTACCGTGAACTAGGAGAGAAAACGGGCGTCCCTGTTATCTTCTTCACTCATTTATCTGCTAATCTGGACAACTGGGACCCACGTGTAGTGGATGGTATTGCCAAAAAACATTGGGTCATTACATTTGATAATAAGGGTGTTGGACTTTCTAGCGGGAAAGTTCCAGATACGATTGAACAAATGGCAAAAGATGCGTTGATGTTCATTCATACAATGGGATTTGAGCAAATCGATATTTTGTCATTTTCGATGGGTGGTATGATTGCACAAGAGCTCTTGGCCATCGAACCAAGACTTGTTCGTAAACTTGTGTTGTCAGGAACTGGCCCGCGTGGTGGTAAAGGTATTGAAGATGTTACGAAGCTTTCTGATCGTGATCTGATACGTGCCATCTTCACGTTGAGAGATATTAAAACCTATTTATTCTTCACACGAACCGATAATGGAAAACAGAAAGCAAAAGAATTCTTGGTACGTATCAAAGAACGCAAAGAAGCGCGGGATAAGATGATTAGTATCAAAGGATATCGTAGACAACTTAAAGCCATCCACGAATGGGGAATGGCAAAACCTGCTGATTTGTCAGGAATTACGCAACCTACACTTGTAGTTAACGGTGACAATGACAGAATGGTACCCACACCAAACTCCTATGATTTGGCTCAACGGATTCCAAACAGCAAGCTCATTATTTATAAGGATTCCGGTCACGGCGGGATTTTTCAGAATTATGATAAATTTGTGAAATCTGCCATAGCCTTTTTTGGCAACTAACAATGAATAATGATAATGCCCAATCCAAAGATCGTAACTCTTTGCTTTCGTTCCCGTAAATGAGTTTTTCTGAATTACACTAAAAAATAGAGGTGAAATTAAAAGATGAGAAAAACGGTACTTATCACCGGAGTATCTGGCGGTATTGGTAAAGAATTAGCAGATCGTTTCGCCAAAGATGGATATGATTTGGTGCTGGTGGCGCGTAGTGAAAGTAAGCTTGTGGAGCTTGCGAAGGAATATAAGGACAAATATGATACCCGATCGACGATCATTGCCAAGGATGTGGCTTCGCACGGCGTGCCGGAAGAGATTTTTACGGACCTTAAGGAAAGAGGCATCATCGTCGACTATCTTGTCAATAATGCAGGGTTCGGTTTGTACGGGACATTTTTGGAGACGAATTTAGAGCAAGAGATGAATATGATTGACGTAAATATTAAGGCTCTAACGATTATGACGAAGCTCTTCGTGCCGGATATGGTCAAACGGGGCCAGGGAGGCGTGATGAATGTTGCTTCATTGGTGGCCTTTTTTCCGGGACCTATGATGTCCGTGTACTATGCAACGAAGGCGTATGTGCTGTCGTTCACCGAGGCTCTTGAAAATGAGCTGAGCGGAACGGGAGTCACTGTGACGGCACTATGTCCGGGACTGACATCAACCGGCTTTGTTGATCGTTCGGGTATGGGCGCTTCAAAGCTGTTCCAGAGTGGAGCTATTATGGAGGCTGGACAGGTAGCTGAGGAAGGGTATCGAGGTTTCTTAAACGGCAAGACACTCATAATGCCTGGGGCTCGCAACCGGTTAATGAAGATATTTCCACGATTCTTACCACGCAAAATGGTAACCCGCATAGTAAGAATGACTCAAAATAGAGCGGGGCATTAACATATTTTCTATACAGACAACTTAATGCAAAAGCTAGTTACAGCAGGTAATGAGAGTTTCTTCGGAAAAATACTTTACCGATCGTTCTAGAAATGATATGCTGGGTTCAGGTTAGATCTAACTGTTTTTTTGATCATATTAGAATGATCGTTCTTAAATTAACTGACATTACATTCAAAAGGGAGAGAATAATATGAACTACACAGTGATTACAGGAGCAAGCTCAGGAATTGGATATGAAACGGCATTGGCGTTTGCTGCACGCGGCAAAAACCTTATTATTGTAGCTAGAAGATTGGAAAAATTAGAAGAGCTTAAATCAGCGGTTCTGAATGTGAATCCTAATCTGAATGTTGTTATTCGTACTAGTGATCTGTCGGACACCAAACAGGCTTATGCCCTCTATAACAATCTAAAGGAGTATCAGATTGAGACTTGGATTAACAATGCCGGGCTTGGTGAAGCTTCTTTAGTAGCGGATCAGAACCTGGATAAGGTTGAAACGATGCTGCGTGTTAACATTGAGACCCTAACCATTCTCTCTACATTATATACACGTGATTATGCTGATGTAGAAGGAACTCAGTTAATTAACGTATCCTCCGCACTTGGGTATGCTATAGCTGTCGGCAGTGTCGCTTACTCTGCATCTAAATATTATGTGAGTGCCTTCACCGAAGGGCTTGCAAAGGAACTTGAGCTAAAGGGTGCGAAATTAAAAGCTAAGATTCTGGCACCGGCAATTACCGAAACGGAATTTGTGAAGAAGTCAATTGGTGCGGAAGATTTTGACTATAAAGCAAACATGCCAAAGTACCACACTGCCAAACAAATGGCGGGTTTCATGGTCGAACTTCATGATAGCAATGAAGTGGTAGGGATTGTAGACCAGAACTATGACTTTAATCTGAGAGGTCAAATCTATCCAATCATCTCGGAATTTTAAATAAATAAATGATCCATATACATTTTATTGAAGAGGAGAATATCAGAATGGACAAATTATGGAGTACAACGAAAATCGGAAACCTGGAATTACCGCATCGCTTGGCAATGGCACCAATGACACGCAGCAGAGCAGAAGAAGATGGTACACCGGGAGAATTAAGCTCCCTGTATTATGCTCAAAGAGCATCGATGGGCCTCCTTATCACAGAAGGTGCACAACCATCCGATGACGGCCAAGGGTACTTGTGGTCGCCAGGCATCTATACTGAACAGCATATTGAAGGGTGGAAAAAGGTTACAGATGCAGTGCATAAGGCAGGCGGAACTATTTACATCCAATTAATGCATGCCGGCCGTATGTCGCATCCTGACAATACACCCCATCATCGTCAAGCCGTTGCTCCATCAGCAATCGCACCCGGTGCACAGATGTTTACAGCTACAGGAATGCAGGACATCCCGGTTCCGCGTGAGTTAAGCAATGAGGATATTCAAACGACTATTGCCGATTTCCGTAAAGCAGCAGCGGCAGCTATTGCAGCAGGAGCGGATGGTGTTGAAATTCATGGAGCTAATGGATATCTAATTAACCAGTTCATTGGAGAAAATTCGAATACCCGGACCGATGAGTATGGAGGCTCAATCGAGAATCGTGCACGCTTCGCGATTGAAGTCACGAAAGCTATTGTCCAAGAAATTGGAGCAGACAGAACGGGCTTCCGTATTTCGCCGGGGACACCTCTTGGCGGGATTCAGGATGGAGAACAAGGTCCTGAACTTTACCGCTACCTGACGCAAGAATTAGCTAAACTGAACTTGGCGTATCTGCATATTATGCACCTCGGCAACGAAGAATTGCTTCAAGACATCCGTTCCCTCTGGAAGAACCCATTACTGGTTAACCGGGCTGGACGTGCTCTGGAAGAGCTAAGTACCGATCTGGATAAGGGTCTGGCTGATATCGTACCCGTCGGTGTATGGTCATTGGCTAATCCGGATTTCGTAGAACGGCTTAAAGCAGGTGCTCCATTGAATGAAGCAGATCCGGCAACCTTCTTCGGAATCGGCAGCAAGGGCTATACAGATTATCCTACGCTGAAAGAATTGGAAGCTCAGAAGGGCTAAGCATAGATTATATGATAAAAATGGCGTACAACTTAAAATTGTGCGCCATTAATTGCTAATAAAGGGTGAATCTGAAATGAAAACAATGGTTATCATCGGTGCAGGACCAGGTCTGGGCTTCTCACTTGCCAAAATTTTTGGAAATCATGGATTCCGTATCGCTATGATTTCAAGAACACAGGAGAAGCTGGATCAATATGCTGAGCAGCTGGACGGGATGGGTATTAAAGCTCAGGGTTTTGCTGCCGATATTACAGACAAAATACAGCTTGCCAGGGCTTTTCAAGAAATTAAGAGTACATTCGGTAGAATAGATGTCATGGAGTATAGCCCGTATAGTGGTAGTGTCGCTACGACTTCTGTACTGGATACGACTGATGAGAGTGCACTGCAAATTTTCAACAATGTTGTCATTGGAGCCATTAATTCAGCAAGACAAGTCATCCCGGAGATGACTGAACGAGGTGAAGGGGCACTTCTTTTCACTAGCGATCTTTCAGCAATGAGTCCGAGCCCCATGTTTGGAAATTCAGGTATAGCTATGTCAGGTTTAAGAAACTATATTCTTAATTTACATGATCGTTTACATCCTTTAGGAGTATTCGTTGGACATCTGTCTATTAGTCCTCTGATCAAGAAAGGTACAGGTTTTGAACCTGATCAAGTCGCGGAAGCTTGGTACAATTTATGTGAGAAAAGAACAGAGGCAGAGGAGACTTTTCCAAAGGGCATCATGCAATTTATTAACTAAACTAGAATGGTCATTCTAATTAAATAATCATTGCTTGAGGTGATTACATTGGGAAGAAACAAAGAATTTGAAATTAATGAAGTCTTAGATAAAGCGCTACAGCTGTTTTGGATGCAAGGTTTTGAAAAGCAAGAACCGGTAAAGGAATTAATCCGCAGATTTCTTGAGTCCTCAATAGAGAGACAGAGAACCTCTAGGATGCTTCATTGTTAATTCGGGTGTTGAGCTGGGAGTACTGAATTCGGAAGTTGCATCTCTTGTTGAAGATAGCTATTCCAAAACAGAGGAGTTGTTATATCATCTCGTTCAGACTGGTCAACAAAGAGGGGAGCTTAGAGCATCACTGGAGCCGGAGGCCATTTCTTATTATCTCATGCACGCCTGGTTAGGTCTTCGTACGATTACATTATTTGTATTATGATATGGTGACTCCAACTCCACCCCGGTGAAAAGCCGGATTTCTAAGCTGTCTGCAGCGGAAATGAAGGAACTTGCCGTCAAGGAAGCGCAGTTGTAGTAATCTATACCTGAAGTATTTATTTGGTTTAAGCAAGTTTGATTTTTTAACTTTAATTGACATCGCATCGTGTCCACAACCTCAAAAGTTTTATAAGGTGAAACAGTAAATAAAAGTTTATAGATTAATTAAAACAATATCCGGTAACAATACTGCAAAAAAAACGACTTGTCTGTGAGATGAGCTGCATGAAAAAAGAAACCTGAAGTCTCATAAAAGACTTAGGTTTCTCGTCAACCTGAGTGGTCTTTAGGACTACTTTTTATTTACTAATATTAAACCAACCTGGCATGGCTTGAATTACATTTGAAAGTTTTTCCGGAATATTAAGCTGGTCGAGTTTCGAAATGTTCAACTCAGAGTCCACCTCGGCTTCACGTCCAGTTGCGATCTTTTCAACCCAGTTAGGATCTATAATTAACGCATGCCCAATGGCGACTAGCGGCAATCCTAATTCAACAGCTCTAAGAGCATCATCCGGTGTTACTATGGAACCAGCAGCCATCACAGGTACTTTACCGTTTGCTCTCTCAAGAATTAATTCAAGCCGTGTTTTCTCGTCTTGACTATCTACTGGCTTTGAAGACACATTATCTAATGAAGCATGAATATAATCTAAATCCTGTCCAACAAGGAGATCAATTAATTCATAGGTGTCTTTCATACGTAATCCGTCCACTTTGTGAGATTCTTCAGGGGAAAGCCGGTATCCAATAATGAATGGTTTTGTAGCATGCTTTTCAATGACATTTTTGACTTCTTCAATAATTGCCAACGGAAAACGCAAGCGGTTTTCAAGTGATCCTCCCCATTGGTCTATTCGTTGATTTGTTGCTGGCGACCAAAAATTCTGTATTAAAAAACCATGAGCCCCATGGATTTCGATGCCATCAAATCCGGCTTCAATCGCTCGTCTTGTTGTGTCTCCAAAGGCACGTACAATCGACAAAATCTCCTCATGAGATAGTTCTCTTGTTTCTGGAGTTGAACCTAAATTAGTAACTTCGGGCTGCAATGCACTCGCACTAACTGCATCCAATCCAGGCAGGGCTTTATTTCCAGCATGGAAAATCTGTAGTATCGCAGGCGCGCCTCCACTTTTTGCTGCCTCAGCTAATCTTCGTAAACTTGGAGTGAATTCATCACTGTACCCCGCGAATTCATTCGTAAAGCCCTGCCCATTAGGTGTAACATGAGTACATCCTGTAATGACGAGTCCTACTCCATTCACTCTTTGTTTGTAATACTGTACTTCGTCATCCGAAACGGTAAGGTCGTCATCACTTGACCAAGTTGTCATGGGTGCCATAACAACTCTATTCTTCATTGTTATTCCGCCTCTGAAGGTGAAGGATTCAAATAATCGGCTATACTTCTGATTCATTTCATTACCTCGCTATCATAGTTTATGTTCTAATTCAGTATATTTGGTTCCCGTTACGGTAAGTAAAGGATTATTTCGATAACTTTAATATCTGAGTAAATATATAGAGGTGTGTTGTGTTCTTATTCTCTTTTATGATATATCTTTAGTTACAGTAACTATAACTAAAGGGGATAAGTAGATGACGTATTCCATGACATATGTGGTGGAGAATTTTAATGTGTCTGCAAAGACACTTCGATTTTATGAAGAGCAAGGGATATTACCAAATATTTCTCGTGATGAAAAAGGACGTAGAGTGTATAGCGAACAACAAATCGATTGGCTTTCTTTTATTCGTTGCCTCAAAGAGACAGGAATGCCTCTTTTGAAAATAAAAGAATACAAGGAGCTCTATGAATTAGGCAATTCTACCTTTTTAGAAAGAGAAGAAATGTTAATTCAGCATAAATTGGATGTGCAGAAGAAGATGGATGAAAGCTTCAAACACTTGGAGGAAATAAATTATAAAATAGCTATGTACGACCTTCAAAAAGAAGATGTTATAAATAATCCCAATCATATTTTTAAATGTCACGGTTTAGAGGTTAAGGTAGCGAATTAACGTACTTAAGCTCCATCACGGGCTAAGCCTAAATTTATCGGGTACTGAAATTCTAACCTCATTCTAAATTAGAGTCCTCATCTTAATGTCAAGGTGCGGGCTGTTTGACGCTTAAGTAGGTTGTGAAATATAATCAAATCGGGACCAGAGCACAGAGCGGAAACAGGCGTTTACCCTCTCGTTGAATATATCCTGAAGGAGGATAATATCCATGAGTAATGAAAGCTGTATACCGCCTGGCTTACAACAGAAGGACACTAACTTCGGCTATACCTTGTCTATTATTAGCGGTAAATATAAAATGACTATTCTCTACTATCTCTTTGAAAATAAGATCGTGCGGTTCAATGAACTGCAACGGGGCATCGGTACAATACCTTTTAAGACGTTAAGCGTAATGTTGAAAGAACTGGAAGCAGACTGTCTCGTCAGGCGTGAGGAATTTCCCCAGATTCCTCCTAAAGTCGAGTATTCATTGACCGAGAGAGGTCAATCACTTATTCCGGTGATGGATATGATGTGCACTTGGGGAGAGAAAAACTTTATTCCAGCCGAGCAAGGGAGAACAATACCGTTTCCGATTTAACGGCTTATGCTAAAAAAGCAGCATTTTCATTAATGGAAATGCTGCTTTTTTGCTCCAATTTACATATTTTCGATAAATTCAATATAGCTTTGTGAACTGATGTCCAATCTTTTTAAATAATCTGTACTTCCTACCGTCTCCATTTCCGTGCCATAGAAGGCATGAAAGGAACGATAATCAGCGTTGCAGTACAAAAAAGTCATCTCAAAGGGAGATAAAACACGGTCAAGCCCGTAATGGAATTTCCCATCTTCATTATAGTCTCTTTCCCTTCCTCCGGCAGTTACAGCTAATGCGATTTTTCGATTTCTTAATTTATCACTCTTTGAGCCATATGCCCATCCGTAAGTAAATACTTCGTCCAGCCATTTTTTAAGCAGAGGTGGACTATTAAACCAATAGAGAGGGAATTGAAAGATGAGCTTATCATGCGCTTCAATCCGTTGTTGCTCCTTTTCCACGTTGATTTTTTCATCAGGATAGGCTTTGTGCAGATCGTGCACCGTATATTTGTCTGGATATTTACGGAGTTCTTCGATCCAGCGTTTATTAACGACGGATGTTTCAATGTTTGGGTGCGTGACAATAACGAGTGTTTTCAATGGTGTATCCTCCATGTTTGAATCAGATTTAGGACTTGAGTATACCTCGCATCATGATATGGCGGAAGTACGAACTTTTAGTTCATGTACTTACCTAAAGGTAAGCATAGCAACCTGCCTGCACGTATAATTGAGGCATAGGAATTGATTAATTATTAGGAATACCATGGAATAAACTTATCCCAAAGGGTAGCGTTAAATGCTTTGAGTAGCTTAAAGGTATTTATGGGTGCCGCAGAGTGAAGGTACTGGGATAAGGATGCTGTGGCATCTCCCACGCTGGGATTTAACCATGGCCCGCTTTAAAGCGAGACTGCGTGATGCCGGAATCGAGCATGTGAGGGCGGAGATTCAGAACCAGTTTGATGCGTTTCAGGCCAGGAGCAGAAGGAATTAAGTTTTGAGCCTATGATAAAGAGGTCGTCTGCAAAGGGAGACGGCGAAGAATCTGGGAATCTCGGGGAGTTAGGTGTCGCGGATAGAGAGAAGGGCGCTCAATGGTGATAGATATTGACACCTCTCCAAGGGATACTCAGATTGGAATTTATTGTTATTCATTGTTTCCTGGTGAAGCGGAGACACATCAAGCGCATCAGGAGAGGAGGGTTAACCACCCGCTCCTCAATAAAACCTACTTTTTCTTACGCTTACTCAGGAACCCAACCCAACAACTAATAGCCGCGAGGAAAGCAAGAATAACGGGTACCAATTGATTATTAGTCAAAGTGCAACACCCCCATGCTGAAAATACTACCATTGGGTAAATTTGTATTATGTAATTAATATCACGAGAAGGAATAAAGTAATGATTCAATTGCTGACTGTATTTCAAATGGTTCCGTCGTTGTTTCGTATCTATTAAATACTTGTCCGTTCCGACCGATCACAAACTTTGTGAAATTCCACTTGATCCCTTGCCCGGTGTATATGTCAGGATACTTTTCCTGCAGAAAATGCTGCATCCATTGACCGTTTGAAGTCCGGGTATCGAAGCCTTGAAAGGGTGCTTGATTCGTTAAAAATTGAAATAATGGATGCGGGGTCTGCCCCCTAACCTCCACTTTCTCAAATAACGGAAACGTCACACCAAAATTGCGCACACAATATTCCTGCACTTCTGAGTTGTTCCCCGGCTCTTTCTCATTAAATTGGTTACAAGGAAAACCGAGGATTTCAAACCCTTGTTCACGGTAATTTTCATAAAGCGTCTGAAGACCGGCGAATTGGCGAGAATAACTGCACATACTGGCAGTGTTGACAATAAGGAGTACTTTTCCTTGGTATGTTGATAATTCTATAGTCTTACCACTGATTGTGTTTACTTGAAAACCATAAATAGACATCAGATCATTCCCCTTTATCAGAGTATATAAGCACATAATATGTTGTTATGACTTATAGGTCAAATATATGAATATGATTATATCTATAGGTATAATCAATAAGTCGGCCGATAATGTTACAAAGATATAAAGGGTGAAGAGGTACTCTCTGATGTAATAAATACCGGGAGCAGGGTGTCAACATTTTCTCTTATACTGGGTGGCCGTCATTCCAAAATATTTTTTGAACGCATTACTGAATTGTTCCGGTGTGGCGTATCCCACTTGGGCTGCAACTCCGCTAACAGAACTATCCGTTGTGAGCAGAAGACGTGAAGCGGCGCCCATTCGTGCCTGCAGTTTCTTGTCTTTGAAGGACATGCCGTACTGCTTGTGTACCATCCGCTCCGTCTGTCTGGTGCTCAGCCCCAACTGGCCGGCAAGCTGCTTCAGCGTAATGGAATCGTAATGGTATAAGAAGCTGTTTTCAATCATTAGCAGCCTGCTGTCATCAAGGGTCTTCAGCGGAAGGGATTGGGTGGGGACATGATTCTGTCTATATTGTCTTACCAGCCGGATCACAATCATCTCAAGAATGTTGGTTGCCATATGATGAACACCGGCTTGCTCAAGAGAGAGCTCATCTGCCAGCAGTTGAAACAGATCGAGCATATTTCCGTTGTCTGTTCCGATCCAGAAGGGAGTGGACAGGAGCAGCTCCGGAAGAGCAGGCTCCTTGACGAAGCTTCGCTTGACTGGCGGAAGAATGGAGTTGCTAGGCAAAATCTCAAAGAAGATGCAATATTCTGCCATCGGATCCTCCGGGTGAGGAAGCTGTTCATGAACGATATCCGGTCCGGTCACATATATCGTGCCGGGTGTGATCGCATAACGTTCACCTTGTGCATACAGAATGCCCTGACCGGCCGGAATATAATGAAGCTCATAGCTGTTGTGGCTGTGGCTGTGCTCAGGCATCGGCCTGTAAAAATAACCGAACTTGACATACAATACGTTCAGCACCATTCCTTCAAGGTTCAGCTTGAT
>RCUO01000949.1_pt1 | contig 12127 bp, 11 predicted proteins | sample 2166161 | NCBI WGS metagenome assembly RCUO01 (sample SAMN09932617, study PRJNA488358) | compost metagenome | feature: garden; material: soil; isolation source: compost soil in cyclohexanecarbonitrile-enriched culture | place: Germany: Experimental Botanical Garden Goettingen | collected 2016-01-27 | reverse complement strand
ATCTGGCGCCGGCGATGGTGTGATTTGGGTTCGCGTAAAAAGGGGCCCATTGAGGGCCCTGTTTGTAGCGCTAAATCTCGAAAATTTTCATCTCCGATTTAACGCACAATTCCTAGTAGAGCGGGTACGCTCAAATTCCCAAAATTAAGGGAAATCAGCGGCGGTCTAACCAGACAGTTTGTGCGTTGCAGAACTCACGTAGCCCAAAGTGAGACAGCTCTCTTCCAAAGCCACTTTTCTTCACGCCGCCCACTGGCACGCGAGGATCAGTAGCGACGTACCCATTAATAAAGACTCCTCCCGTAACCATGCGAGCAGCGAGATCCTTGGCTTTTTCGACGTCTGCCGTCCATATGCTTCCTGCTAGTCCAAACTCGCTATCGTTTGCTAATTCGAGAGCGTGCTCTGCATCCGTAGCAATGATCAGTGAAGCTACCGGGCCGAACAGCTCTTCCACGAAGGACGTCATACCAGGTACAACATTCGCCAATACTGTCGGTTCGTAAAAATTGCCAACCCCCGCAACCTTTTTTCCGCCCAGCAGAAGATCTGCGCCTTCCGCTATCGTCGCTTTTACTTGGTTGTCTAGCTCCTCGCGCAGATCAAAACGGGCCATAGGGCCAACATACGTAGAGTCGTCCATCGGATCTCCTACTTGAAGGGCAGAGACAGCAACAATGAATTTCCTCTCAAATTCTTGGGCTATGCTTTGCTCAACGATTATGCGTTTAGCAGCTATGCATACTTGGCCACTATTTTGAAAGCGTCCTACGACCGCTGCTTTCACAGCCTCATCAATATCTGCATCAGCCAAAACTATGAATGCGTCAGCCCCGCCGAGTTCCAGGACACATTTTTTTAGCGCCGCGCCGGCTTGCGCCGCAATAGCCGAACCAGCTTTGACACTTCCTGTCACTGCGACCGTTGCGATGCGTGGGTCTTCGATAGCCTTGGATACTGTCGATGGAAGAACGTTGATGACCTCAAAAACGCCATCGGGCACCCCGGCATCTTGCCAGGCTTTCTGAAGTAAGTACGCGCATCCCATTACGTTTGGGGCATGCTTAAGAACATACGGGTTACCCGACAGAATGATCGGAACGGCACCTCTCATCACCTGCCAGAACGGAAAATTCCATGGCATGACCGCAAGAACGGCACCAAGCGGACGGTATGCAATAAACGCTTTGTTATCTTCAACCAGAGTTTCTTCAGGTTGTAACATCTGCGGCCCATGCTCTGCATACCATTCACAAAGAGCAGCACATTTTTCAACTTCGGCGCGCCCTTGAGCTATAGGTTTTCCCATTTCCTTAGCCGCCATCTCTGCCATTGTGCTGGCCAGATTGCGAAACTGAGCTGCAACTTTGAGTAAAGTGCTAGCCCTGGAGTCCACCTCGACTTCCCTCCAATTCTTGAATCCGGCCTGCGCGCGAGTCAAGATTGCGTCCATTTCGCTGGCGGACTCATATGGGTATGAGTCGATTATCTCGCCGTTATTCGGGTTAATGGAAACAGCAGCGTTGGAGTTGTCTAATGTCATTTCAATACTCTCAAATGTATCGCGGAAATGAAGAGCTGTTCACCATGTTGCTATTAGCATGAATAAAAAATGGGGTAGGAAATGTTGCCAAACCCCAAAAAGCCTCAGTATGAGTATCGTTGTCTGGTACCAACCTCATGCCAAAGTGCTTTCCTCCACTCCCTGAAGAAAAGTCGTACAAAATAAATAGCCGATTACTTTTTCACATGTGTGAGGCATTAGCGGGAAGGCACGCGCTATCAGGTGGTGAGCCTGCTTAGACTTTCGTAGCCTGAAACTTATCTCCTCATCACTTCGCTGACATGTTCACTGCTTCTTTGAGGTCTGGCAATTTGAGTATGGTAAGAACTATGCGGGTCGGCTTGTACGATGGTACGGTCTGTTTGTTCCGATTGATAATCGATGGGAGCGACGCGATACGTCGGATAGCAAGGAAGGGTAGAGCAGATCTATCTGAGATTGCTCATACTAAGTTATGAAAGGATGCACGCTATTTTTAATTGCGCCTGATTGTCTGCAGCTAAAATAAAATAAAAACTTCCGAGGAAGAATCAATCAGGCGGAACATGAAAATGAGATTAGCCACGTCTTCACCCTTGAAACGCAGCTTTTGGCTTGAGTCCGCTGAGCCGACGCTGGCTGTGTCCGATCCACTGCAGGGCGACCACGAATACGACGTGGCTATCATTGGTGGTGGTTTCGTTGGGCTATGGTCAGCGCTGACGCTGAAAGAAAAAGAACCTGACATTCGCATCGCAATTTTAGAGCAGGATGTCTGCGGGGGCGGAGCCTCCGGTCGCAATGGTGGGTTCGTAATGTCTTGGTGGCCGAAAATTGGCACGCTCAAATCGTTCTGCACCCAAGAGCAAGCGTTGTTTCTCGGACGAAGTGCAGAGCGTGCCATCTACGAACTGGGTGAATTTTGCGAGCAGCATAAAATCGACGCTCATTTTCACCAGAAAGGCTGGCTTTGGACTGCGACGACTCCCGATCATATCAATACTTGGAAAGGCACTCTTGACGCCTGCGCGCGTTTGGGGGTGGCCCCCTTCGAGCTACTGTCGAGTGCAGAAGTGGCCCGGCGCACCGGGTCATCGATTCACCTTGCCGGAGTAATTGAGAAAAGTAATGCGACTGTGCAGCCGGGGGCTCTGGTCAGGGGGATGCGTAGAGTCGCTCTCGATCAAGGCATCAAGATTTATGAGAAAAGTGGTGTCGTCAACATCACTCCCGGTAACGTTGTCAAAGTTGAGACTGAGCGCGGCAGCGTGAGCGCTCGCGCAGTGATTCTGGCCAATAACGCCTGGGCCGCATCCTTGCCTGAGCTGGCAAAGTTGATAGTACCGGTGAACAGCTCGATTGTAGTGACCGAGCCGATGGCGAGCACGCTCGATAACATTGGCTGGAATGGTCGGGAAGCCATTACTGACTCGCAGTTGATGGTGGACTACTACCGTACGACTAACGATGGACGCATCGCCTTCGGCAAAGGCACGGGGGCCATTTCATACGGCTCTAAAATCGGCGAGGTATTCAGTGCAGATCCTGCCAGTATCGCACTGACGGAGGCCGACTTGCGACGCACCTACCCGATGCTCGGTAACAAAATGATTACCCATTCATGGTCGGGCCCGATTGATCGGACATATGACAGCCTACCGATTTTCGGTTCGTTGCAAGGCTGCCCGAACATCCATTACGGGATCGGATGGAGTGGTAACGGTGTCGGGCCGAGCCGGTTGGGTGGGCGCATACTCGCTAGCCTGGCCCTTGGGATCAAGGACGAGTGGAGTACCTGCGCGTTAGTAGGTAGATCCTATAGAACCTTTCCAGGTGAGCCTTTCCGATACGTGGGCGGCTCTATGGTTCGCAATGCCGTCATTCGAAAAGAAAAGGCCGAAATGGCAGGTGAGCATCCGTCCATCATCGATAAAATCCTGGCGAAGCTTGCGCCTGCCGGTTTAGAAGACAAATCATAAGGAAGCAGTCATGCAGCCATTACTTATACATCTTGAAGACGATAAGCTGTTTACTGAATTTGCGCCTGTCGTTGAACCAGTAAGCGAAACTGTTTCCAATACCAGAACCGCTTTGCACCAGCGCATTGAGCAAGAAAACGTTTCTGTCGGTGTATGGGAATGCACCCCTGGGGATTGGCGACGTCAAGTGCTCCAGGCCGAGTACAGCTATTTTATCAGTGGCACCGGGGCATTTATTCCAGACGTCGGAGAGCCGGTGAATTTCAAAGCGGGTGATGCAATCTATTTTGCTCCGAACACACAGGGCACTTGGAGTATCAAGGAAACGGTAAGGAAGCACTACATCATCATCGAGTGATCTTGTCCCGTTTCGAACTGATTGCGACTGCTTTGGAGCAGTCGCGTCATTACGACGGGCTCAGGTTCACGTCGGTTAGTCCAATTCCCCTGCAATTGCCGCCGAGCGCATGGCGATCCAAAGAATAGCTACGTCTTCAGTTGCGTCCAAAGAGCGTCCGGTAATTTCTTCGATTCTTCGCATGCGATAAACTAAGGTTTGCTTATGCACGTTCAGGATCTGGGCTGCTTTCTGCCACGAGCGATTTTGCTCTAGAAAGATCCGAAGCGTATGGTGTAACTGCCCCCCTTGTTGTGCATCGTAGTCAGTCAATGCCCCCAATACTTGACGATGAACTCGGCGCGCCTCTTCAAGACTACCCGGCAGCCAGGGCTGTTCGTCCTCTGCTTCGGAATACACCACGACTGGCCGTTCCTTTGTCCCGTGGGCTTGTGCAAGACGAGCTTCGCGCAAAGCTTCCAGCGTTCGAAGTGCGCGACCCAATGGGTTGCTCACGCCCAATGTAAAGCCCAACTCGTTTTGTAATTGTTGTGCACCATTGCGGTTGGCCAACAGTACGATCAGTTCGTTGCCCTGGTTGCGCGCAAGCATCTTCAAGCCGTGACGACGTAATTTTTGTTCCCACAAATCTGGTAGCCCAGAAGTCGGCCTAGCGATGGCAACACAGGCATGTTCAACAGGGCAGTGCAGTTGATCGAGCCGCTCGTGAGCCGCGCGATCGGTCAAACGCTGCTGGAGCATGTCATCAAGCAATTCTGAGCCTTGTCGCAGTAAACGTTCCTGCTCTACCTGAAGACGCTCCAGCTCCAGTCCCAAAACAGAAACTAAGTGGTGCAGTAACCCGTAATCAAGCAGCTCACCGGTGAAGGCAAGAATCCAGCAGGTCGCAAGTGACGGCAGGGCCATCACCAACGCCTCATCGTTACCGTCGCTACAGCGATTGACGGAGGCCGTTGTCATTCCGCGTTGCTTGAGCGCCAATTTCCAGGGTTGAGGCAGTGACTCTAATCCCGCTTGCCACGGTTCAAGTGTTTGAGAGTCAAACAGAAACAGGCGCGAGTGCGTATCTGCTTCTAAGCGTTTGAGTAGTCCACTCAGTCCTAGACTTCGCAAGCCAATGCGAGCGCTTTCATACACCCGTGTAACGGCGCTACGACGCTCATGCTCGTCCTGTTTGCTAGCATCAACGATGGCTCGAGTCACCGCCGAAAATGGCACGGAATAATGCGTCATCAATACAGGGAAGCCCAACAGTTCTGCCTCTGATTGAAGAGCTGTTATATCCGCTGGCGCCTGCATGTTCTCGCCAATCATCAGTCCTGCGACTTTCGCAACTGCGAGTCGCTTGAGATAAGCTCGTTGATCAGCAAAATTCTTTGGAATTGCAATGCCCGTTGTCATCAGGAGGTCTCCCTCCCCAAGCCACTCTGTAGGGTCGGCCAGCTCGCATACGTGAGCCCAACGCAGACTCCGGATTGACCCTTGAGAGCCTCCAAGCAAGCGAGTATGCAAGGACGAGTTGTCGAGAATGTCTTGAATGCAAAAAGGCATAGCGTGCCCACCGAAGTAAAAATTTCTAACTGAGTCAACGAGGATGACATCAATAGCCAGTCATTGTCCCGTTAGATTTCATCTCCCTGTACGGACGTATGAGCGTCGCTCTTCAAATCATTCTCCGGTCTGATTGCGCAGCTGGGGGCGGACGTCAAGAATCGTATGCAGCTTGTGAGTGTCCGGCGAATAATAAGCCGGACTCGGCATCCCACCATGGCGCGCAAGTCTCCTCAGGTACACCAGAGATGATAATAATGAATAAAAGTCTGAGTATTTCCCTTTGTTTTGCTATTGGCTCCACCATCGCATTGCAAGCCAATGCCGACCTGACGGTGGTGTCGCACGGTGGTGCTAACAAGGCTGCGCAAGTTAAAGCATTTTACGAACCGTATATGCAGAAAAGTGGCAGCCGCATCGTCGCCGATGAATTCAATGGTGAGTTGGCAAAGGTCAAGGTGCAGGTCGATACGGGCAGCATTTCCTGGGACGTAGTGGAAATGGAAATGCCGGAATTGGCGCGAGCCTGCAGTGATGGCTTGCTTGAGGAAATCGGTGATCAGCCGGGGCTGGCGAAGCTCGCGCCAGACTTGCTGCAAGGTGCAGTGCAGCCGTGCGGTGTAGGTTTTTTTGTGTGGTCTACGGTACTCGCATATAACGCCGACAAGCTCAAAGTAGCACCGACGGGTTGGGTGGATTTTTGGAACACAGACAAGTTTCCTGGCAAGCGCGGATTGCGCAAGGGCGCCATGTACACCATGGAGTTTGCCCTGATGGCCGATGGTGTTGCCCCCCAGGATGTTTATAAAGTACTGGCCAGTCGCGAGGGCCAAGATCGTGCCTTTCGTAAGTTAGATGAGTTGAAGCCAAACATTCAGTGGTGGGAAGCGGGTGCGCAGCCACCCCAGTATCTTGCCTCAGGCGATGTCGTCATGAGCTCCGCCTACAATGGCCGTATTGCCGCTGTGCAGAACGAGAGCAGCCTGAAAATCGTCTGGAATGGGGGAATCTACGATATGGACGCCTTCGCTATTCCTAAGGGTGCGAAAAATGTCGAGGAGGGGCTGCGTTTTATACAGTTCGTGCTGCAATCGGATTCCCAAAAAGCTTACGCCCAACAAATTGCTTATGGCCCGGTCAACCGTGCAGCTGTGCCTTTGGTCGATCCAGCGCGACGCAGCAACATGCCGACCGATGAGGCCAATTTGGCCAATCAAGTGGCGATGAGTTCGGAATTTTGGGCTGACCACGGAGATCAATTGGAGCAGCGTTTCAATTCCTGGGCAGCCAAGTAGTTAGAACGATCCACTGTGCCGAGACTTAGTCTCGTTTTATAGCCGCCTTCGGGCGGTTTTTTTTTGCAGAATGGCACGCTACGTAAGCGAAATCAGATTGGGTGTAGTGGCCTCACAGGTTGCGTGTAGGTAAAGTTCTCTAGACAGCCGGCAATACTATAATACCCATCAAGCTTTGCGTGAGTGGCGTAACTAGGAGTGTGGGGATAAAAGCCATTTCTAGAGTTGGCAAAAAAGAAGTGAAATTGAGCTCGCGTTTTTGCTTTAAGTTAGTTAGTGATACTGTCAAGCCAGCCAATGTTTCTACGAGATAACTGTTTAAGGGTGTAGTAAGGCTGAACTCGGTATCCGTGTGGCTAATATCATTCCAGTTTTAAGTATGATCAGAATTACCGTTCAAAAACTGGGTAAATAGGTTGTCTCAAAATGCCTGGTTCTTATGGTAGATAAGTCCAGTCCCGAGTTCTAAGGAGGGTTGAACAGTCCAGCCGTCTACCAGCCAAACTTGTTCTAAAGCCTGTGCGGCATTGCACAAACACATCACAGTCGAAGCTAGCGCGCGATATTTAAAGGTCTTGCTCATTTATAAACCCTTGGCATATATATTTTTATTGTTAAATGCGCACATCAAAGCAAGATAGCGCAAAGCGCTATCTCACTCATTCGACTAAATAAGAGGGTGTTTCAGTAGAACTCTCAGGCTTTAATTATTTTTCTGAATAAAGCTCTCGACGTTTTCAGCAAATTCTTTGGGGAGCTCCCATGGAATATTATGACCAGCGCTTTGATACTCAACATATGTGAGATTGGCAATTGATTTTTTTAGGATTTCTTGAGATTGCTTATCCATAAAGTTGTCATGGACTCCATAAACTAGCAGGGTTGGAGCTTTCAATCTTGCAAGATGTCTGCCGAACTCATTGGTTTGTGCCTCGTGAGTTATACCTTTCCACACCTGCAGAGGAACTTTAGAGGTTTCATTCTTTTCATATTTAATGAATTCAGGGTCAACCGGCAAAACACTGTCGAACCACCCGGACAAAAACTCTGAGTCGAGCGCAGGACGTTCTTTCATGCTCTCTATCGCCTGAGCAAATTCGCCCTCGGCACTGTAAATTCCAGATGCTGATGAAGTTGAGCCCACGAGCACTACGCGTTCAACCCGCTCCGGATAATCTTCTGCGATCACCTGCGAGATCACGCTTCCTAGTGAGTGGCCGACGATGTTAGCGCGATCAATTTTCAATTGATCCATCGCAAGTTTAACGTCATATGCCATATCAGTGAACGTGTAGCAGCACGGCGGAGCTGAAGAGCTCCCGTGCCCTCTGAGGTCAATTGCAATAATCCTGTGCTTTTGATTCAGATACGGAATGACCAGGCTCCATGATCGTGCGTTGTCTGTGAATCCGTGAAGTAAGACTATTGGGTCTCCTTTAGGGTCGCCAAACTCAACATAAGACATTTTAATGCCGTTAGGCAGAGCCAGGGAGCGCTTGAAACCAGCAAAATCTGCTTGATTAATTTTATCCATCGCCTGCGCGGTACCAATCAAAGCGAATGCTGTGATTGCTGCGAAGAGTAGTTTTCTCATTATTTTTTTCTCCGTAAATGTTTGAGGGTGGGGTGTGAAATCATTCAATAATGATAAGTAGCTGAAACAAGTGTATTGAAGCTATGTATAAGCAGAGAAGTAGATGGATTCGTCGAGCTATCTAACGGACTAACTAAATTATCAAGTGTCCGATATTTAAGTCACAAGGTAGCTGGATGCATCCGCTTGCAAGGTATGGCCCGGTTCCACCCAGTTAGATTTTCGTAGTGTGAAGCCATTTCCTCAGGCAAGACCGTCGGCTTTGCATATCCGGCGTTTAGCTCTCACCCAACAGCACAAGATAAAAGCTAAGCACCTATACCACTTTCTCTTTCGGGCCCAGAAGATTATAACCTATAGGCTAACAAGCTATTTGAATGTTGTAATGACGCGGGTCTGACAGACTGCCTTCAATCCCTCAACTCCAAACTCGACACCCATGCCTGATTTTTTGAGGCCGCCGAAGGGTACTAGCGGATGGACTGCACCGTGTTTATTAATCCAGACTGTTCCTGCTTCTAGTTGAATCGCAACTGCTTGGGCACGCTGGATATTTGATGACCAAACTGACGCTCCTAATCCGACGGCTAATTTGTTAGCCGCCTTTATTACGTCGTCTAAATTCGAATAACTGATGATCGGTAGAACAGGGCCAAACTGCTCTTCATCGACTAAGCGACATCCATCCTTGATGCCTGTAACTATAGTCAATGGCATGAAGTAGCCATTTTTTTCAGAGGGTTCATATCCTTCATAAACTGTAGCACCTTCTGATTTGGCGTCATCAAGCAGATGAACAACTTTATCCAGCTGCACCTTATTTTGGAGGGGGCCAAACGCAATACCTGGCTTCATGCCGTCACCTACAGGCATTGCTTTGAGCAAAGTCTTGAACTGATTGATAAGTTCATCATGAATGGATTCATGCACGTATATACGCTTGGCGCACGCGCAAGTTTGGCCCCCGTTCAGGAAGGCTCCCCAAAAAAGGTCGGCTGCGATCTTTGACGGCTCGGCATCTTCGAGCACGACAGCTGCGTCATTGCCGCCTAATTCCAAAGTTACCGGTACCAAACGCGCGGCTGCACGCGCAGCAATCTTTAATCCAGTTTCGGTCGACCCGGTAAACATTATTTTGTTAACATCTGGATGGTCAACTAGCCTTGATCCAACGTCACCCTTTCCAGTAACGGAGTTTATGACTCCCACTGGCAGGATGTCGGCCATCAGTCGTACCATTTCGAGGGTTCCAATCGAGGTATATTCCGACGGTTTGATCACAACTGTATTCCCCATTCGCAGTGCAGGAATGATCTGCCATACTGCTATCATCAGAGGCCAATTCCACGGAGTAATTGCTGCGACCACTCCTAGCGGAAGTCGATACAGTTCATCCCGTCGACTATCATCCTCATATACTACCTCTGATGGGAGGCTTAGGTTGGCGGGTATACGCGTCCATGCCTCACAACCTGCGATTTCAAATCTCGATCCAGGGACGTCTTGGGGGCCAGTGCCGCCCAGAGGTTTTCCTTGCTCTCGCGTTAACAGTTCTGCGAGGAACTCGCCATGCTCACCGAATAGCTCAGCGATATTTAAAATGTAAGCTACACGTTCTTGGTCTGGTAGTGCCGCCCAAGATTTTTGGGCTCTTTTAGCTGCTTCAACAGTCGCGTCAATCTGGTCTGGGGTTGAGTAGGGCACCGACCCAAGCTCTTCCAGAGTCGCTGGGTTGATCGATTTGAAACTTTCAGGAGACTCAACAAGCACCCCATTCAAAATATTTTTGTAAGCTTTCATCTCAACCCCGTTGTCGATTGGTACTATTTAAGCTCTTCCGCTTGACGATGTGGCTCTTGGTATTGAGCAGACAGGTAACACAAGTCCATAGCCACGATAACGCCGTTGCTACTATGGGCAACGGCGTCGAGCCCACACCTAGCTTCAGTTATTGCTCGGAAGCTTTTGTCCAGGCAAGGTGTGCTGTTGTGTAGTCTGCAGTAGGGCCTTGCATGTCACGTGCCTCAAACCAACGCGTCTGCATCAGATCAAGTAGAGGAGTCTGCTCACAAAGGCTTTTGCTGAGATCAGCTGCGATCTTCACATCTTTTGCTAGCAGGGCAACTTGAAAGCCAGAGGCATATTTCCCACTAAGCACATGCTGCTTTAAAATCAGATCGGTGTGAAAATTTTTGCCGGTGGATACATTGAGAATGTCAACAACTGTTTCCAGATCGAGCCCAAATTTTGCGCCGATAGCTAATGCTTCGGAACTGGCAGCAAAAGTGGCTGCTGCGACATAATTGTTAACGGCCTTCATTGCATGACCGCTACCGAGAGCACCAGTTTTAAAAATCTTTGCACCCATTATTTCGATAAGCGGCATAACAGACTCGAGAGCCATCTCATCATCTGCGCCAATCATAATAGCGAGTTCACCGCTAGTGGCTTTTACCACACCGCCAGATACCGGTGCGTCTAGGAGGATCACACCGTAATTGGAAAGTTCATCGCCGAGCTCTTGAGTTCCGAGTGGCTCGGATGAACTCATATCTACAACGATCGAACCTTTTTTAAGGGAGGACGCAAATGATGCACCATCATTACCACCAACTAGAACGTCGCGAACGATGGCTCCGGTCGGTAGCATGGTAACAATAACATCGCAATCAGATAGATTCTTAAGGTCAACAGTGCCCTTGCATCCAAACTCAGCGGCAAATTTATCTACACGATTTACGTCAGTGTCGAATACCCAGAGGTCGAGTTTAGCCTTAGCCAAGTTGGATGCCATGCCCCAACCCATATTGCCGATGCCGACAAATCCAACCTTTTTAGTCATAACGGAGTTAGCGCTCATGCTTCAATCCCAAGTTCTTTGAACACTTCTACTGCGCCAGCGAAGCTGTCTACAGCTGCGGGTACACCGGCGTAGACCATCGTATGAAGGAGAACTTCTCTAATCTCTTCAGTGGTGGCGCCGTTAGCAATCGCTCCTTTAACGTGAAGCTTGAATTGGGTTGGTTTACCAAGGGTCGTGACGATTGCCAGCGTCAGCAGGCTACGCATTTTTCGGTCGAGCGGGGCGCGGTTCCAAACCTCGCCGAAGCAATACCGGGTAACGATATCCTGCATGGGCGCGGTGAAATCTGTGGCGCTTTCAATTGCTTTTTCCGCACCGCCTGGGCCCCACATATCTCGGCGCAGATTCAAACCGGCTTCGAAAAAATCATCCATCTGGCTCATGTTAACCTCGTATCATATATGCACTGGTGCGTGGTGGAGTATGATTAGGCCACCTGACGCATAATTTTTAACATCCGCTGTAACTGCTTGTCCCTCGGCGGAGGCCATGGCAAGTGACATGGCCTCCGCGTCGTCAAAATCTCCCTGCCAGATACAAAAGTAAGGAGATTTACTACCGATGCCTTCGACATCAAACGAATAACGCTGTGCCCTCAGGCCTGGCAATTTTTTCGCCAAAGGCAGGTGCGAATTGAAATAGTAGGCTCGGAAATGCTCCGGTGACTCAGGGTGGGGATACATTACTGTGAGCGTGTGCACATCGTTCTACCTCTCATGAGCGTTGGTGCCAACGTTCTCATGCCTGTGGTGCGTACAGATTGCACGCGGGTGCATCAGCCTTGTGCATGCGTGCATTTTTTCGATTTATTTCAATCTCATTCAAGGATATTGCGGGATAGATCGTAATGGTCGGCGGTGCATGACGCTGTGGGCTACGGGCTCTCAAGCTTAGGCTGATCACGCATTCAACGTCAGGGAAGAGTTCGTTCATTGGGGTTGGGG
>RCUO01000948.1_pt1 | contig 12133 bp, 13 predicted proteins | sample 2166161 | NCBI WGS metagenome assembly RCUO01 (sample SAMN09932617, study PRJNA488358) | compost metagenome | feature: garden; material: soil; isolation source: compost soil in cyclohexanecarbonitrile-enriched culture | place: Germany: Experimental Botanical Garden Goettingen | collected 2016-01-27 | reverse complement strand
GCATCAGGTTGCTAACCGGGTAACCATCCCGGTAATCGGAATGGGCGGTATTACTTCAGCGACAGATATTATTGAATTCATTATGGCCGGCGCTACGGTTGTCCAGGTCGGAACCTATAATTTCATGAACATGCGGGCCGGCAGCACGCTGGTTGAGGAGCTGCACCAGTTCATGCTGGAGGAGAACATTTCGTCCTTGGATGAAATCCGCGGGATTGTCTAAATCCTGCTTGAGTGAGACAACCGCCGGAACTAAGGTTAATATTATAGACAGGGGGAGCACAGTTGCCACCGGAGACACAGGAGTTTGATGATATTGAGCTGTCAGCCATTCAAGCCGGAGCCGACCTGCTGCTGCTCATTACAGGCGGTGTCCGCCATATCGGCGCTGCAAGCACAGCCTTCATCGACGGGGGGGCAGTGAGCGCGGGGACAACAGCCGTTCCCCATCATAAGGAACATACGATCAGTGAGGACATCGCCCGCAGAGCTGCCGCTGCGCTGAACTGCACGGTAACGGTTGTGATGGGCATTCACTATGATCATTTGAGTAAAGAAGGCATCATGCAAGTCGTCAGGACGGTTAATAATAAAGTGGATCAATATTTGGCGCAACAAAAATGAAACGATATTGGCACTCCCTGCGTAAAAGAATACCAAGTGAGCAGTTAACTTTTATTTTGGAGGAATGAACCATGTCTATATTTAAACGTTTGCGTGATTTGACCATGTCCAATGTGAATGCCATTATTGACAAAGCAGAAGATCCAATCAAGATGACCGACCAATATATCCGTGATATGACGGAGGATCTTGAGGATGCGGAGAAGGCGGTAGCCGCCCAGATTGCGATTGAGAAGAAATTCAAACAGCTGTACGAAGAGCAGGAAGCCCTTGTTGCCAAGCGTAATCAGCAGGCTCACACCGCAGCCCAGGCCGGTAACGTTGATCTGGCCCGCAGAGCGCTGGAAGAGAAGAAATCGGCTGAAGCGAAGCTGGTCGAATACAAGGCAAGCTTTGATCAGAATAAGGCTTCTGCGGACAACCTGCGTGCCAAGCTGGATGAAATGCGCAAGCAGCTTACCCAGATGAAGAACAAACGCGAGACGCTGGTTGCCCGTTATAATGCAGCCAAGGCACAGACTGAAATTAACAAGGCAATGAGCGGATTCAGCTCTGATTCGGCATCAGCCGGCCTGAAGCGGATGGAAGAGAAGATGCTCGCTGCTGAAGCGCAGGCTGAAGCCAGCAACGAAATGAACTCAGGTACGAAGTCGCTGGACGATGAGTTCGAGAAGCTTGGCAAGGATCAGGCTGTAGAAGACGAGCTCGCAGCGCTGTTGAAGCAGTACGACAAGCAGTAACATAAGATAAGCCGGTCCTGAGCCGGTTACAGCAGGCGGAGGAGAGACGGAAGCAGTATCTCCTTCGCCTTATCTATGCTTGCTGTAGCGGACAGGTAAAATGAACAAGCGGGGGCTAATGAAATGGATTTCCATACGCTGGTGTCCATGGTTGTGTGGACGGTGAGCGGCGCAGTGCTGCTATTTGTGCTGATGTACGTGGATTCGCTGTTTACCCGTTATAACGATCTGGAAGAAATGAAAGCAGGTAATATGGCAGTTACGGCCCGTTTTCTGCTGAAGCTGCTGGCACAGGGGTATATTCTGTCTTGCTCTCTCGCTTCATCGAGCAGCCTGGGAGATGCACTTATCGTATCCATCGTATCCTTCTGTCTGCTGTTTATTGTAGAAAAAGCCGTTGAGCTGCTGCTCGGGAAATGGGGCAAAATCGACCTCGATCACGGAACGCGTCTGGGTAAAATCGGATACGGTCTGCTGGCAGGCTTTCTTCACCTGAACGGGGCTCTGATCATAACTGCTTTTATCCGCGGATAATGCGGAATCGTAAGCTTCACAATCATTAAACCACTTATTAAAGGATGATGGAACTTGAGCATCTGGAAAAGAATCGGCAATCTCTTCTCCAAGCCTCCGGCACCCGAAGCGCCCAAAAGCATGCTGAATCTCGCCCCCGGAGATATCTGTGAAGTATCTCTGGTTACCTACGAGGTAACCGGGCGGACGAAGACCACCGGACGTAATGCCGTCGTGCTGACACTGCGGGACGGCAGCCGGATTGCCTATCTGCATGTTGAAGAGCGGGAACAGCTGCAATACGCGCTCTATCAGCCGATTGACGGGCGTCTGGACAATCCGGCAGAGGTGCCGGCAACGCTGGAGCTGGACGGATACACCTTTCATCTGGAGGAAGAATACGAAGGCTACGCTGCGGTTACCGGCCAGACTCCTTATATGAACGGCGGAACCCAGCATGTCTGGCAGTACCAGTCAGATGATTACAGGCTGCTGCGGGTGGAGTGGCAGAACGGACGTTTTATGCTCTACGACGGGGAGAAAATCATCCCGGCCGATGTCCGGGTCATCCGGGCAACTTAAGCTTACACAGCCGATTAAAGAAGATAGGATGCCTGTGCGGTTCCGCAAGGCGTCCTTTTTGTGCTTTTATAGCTGTAAATTTAACTTTATGCCGTCCCATGTTAATATAATGTGAGAATAACATCAGGAATAACGGAGGTAGTCATGGACAGACACCGGGATAAAAAGGATCAGAAGTTCCAGCGTAAAGCACTGCAGGTGCAGGAAGCCCAGGCACGGGTAATGCAATATGCCAAGCCCCTCGGTTCAGAGGAAGTACCGCTAAGCCAGAGCTGCGGGCGTGTACTGGCAGAGCCGTTGACTGCGCCGCATCCGTTTCCGGCGTTTAACCGTTCGGGTATGGACGGGTATGCAGTTATAGCTGCTGATACTGCAGACTGCAGTACGGAGCAGCCGGTATGGCTTGCGGTCGTGGATAACATCCCGTGCGGCTCAGTGCCTTCAGCAGAGCTAACATCCGGTACAGCAGCGCGGATTATGACGGGAGCTCAGGTGCCGGAAGGTGCAGATGCCGTTGTGATGGTTGAGCTCACCGAAACCAAAGAAATGGACGGGCATGTGTATGTAGGTCTCCGCAAACCGCAGCAGGCGGGCAGCAATATTACACCTCTAGGTTTTGAATTAAAAGAAAGCGAGCAGGTGCTTCCGGCAGGACGTTGCATCTCGGCCGGGGATATCGCCGTGCTTGCTGCCTTCGGCGTGCCCATGGTTTCAGTTCACAGGCGTCCGAAAGTGGCTGTTTTTGCGACGGGATCGGAACTGCTGGAGGTAGGTGAACCGCTGCAGCCCGGTAAAATCCGTAACAGCAATTCGCCGATGCTGGAGGCGCTGGTCAGAGAGGCCGGCGGAGAGGCGGTTATGCTGGGTGCGATTGCTGATGATCTGGAGCTGGCACGCAGCAGGGTGCAGATGGCGCTTGAGACCCATGATTTGGTTATCACAACCGGGGGAGTCTCCGTCGGCGACTATGATATTATGGGTGACCTGGTGCGTGAAAAAAGCAGTGAAATGCTGTTCAACAAGGTTACCATGCGTCCCGGAAGTGTTACGACCGCAGCTGTACGCGGAGGGAAGCTGCTGCTCGCTCTGTCCGGGAATCCCGGAGCTAGCTTTGTAGGGTTCCATCTGTTTGCCCGGCCAGTCATCTCGCTGATGCTGGGAATGACCCAGCCTTTGCTTCCGGAATGGACTGCCGTTATGGGTGCAGATTATAGCAGAGTGAACAATTATACCCGGTTTGTACGGGCCAGGCTGGCAGTCCATGACGGAGTTGTCCAGGCCTATCCGGCAAATATCGATGAGTCCTCTGTTATGGTTACCATTAAGGACAGCGACTGTCTGATCGTTGTTCCGCCCGAAGTACGCGGACTTAAGACCGGGGATAAAGTGAAGGTATTGAAGCTTCCGGGTGAGCTCCGCGGGCAGGAATGAGAGGGGGAAGTACGATTGCAGCGCAGGAAAAATAACATTAATGGCGGAGGGCAGTACCTGCAGCAGACGCTCAAACGGCGCGTTCGGGGAGTACAGGTGAGGAGAACTTCTTCCTTGCAGGCAGCGGGGAACAGAGACACAGAGGTCTTGAATAAACCGGCTGTCTGCCAAATTGTCGGCTACAAAAACAGCGGAAAAACCTCCTTGGTCTGTGCGCTTATCCCATTACTAAGTCAGGAGGGTAAGCGTGTAGCTGTCATTAAGCATGACGGCCATGATTATGACATGGATCATCCCGATACAGATACTTGGAAGCATAGACAAGCCGGCGCAATGGCGGTTGCCATTACGAGTGCAGCACGCACATCTGTTATTGAAGAGCAGGGCAGCAGCCTGCAAGAGCTGATTGCGGGTTTTTCCGGCTATGATTACGTTCTGGTGGAAGGCTTCAAGCAGGAAGCTTACCCGAAAATAGTGCTGATAAGACAGCATGAAGACCTTGAATTACTACAGCAGACCCGTAATATTGCCGCAATAGCGGCATGGGAACGAATGATCCCATATGTCTGTACAACAGCTCAACAGCAGTGTGAACAGATTTTTGAAATCAATGATATTGCGGGCATGGCTGATTTTTTATACAATCAACGTTCAAATTTTCAAAATTTCAACATATGAAAAATTCACAATAGATTTACGGAAAATCAGCATGCTTCTGATCAGCAGCTATTTAACACCTGTATAAAGGAGGGGCGGCGCCAGACCCCTGGTTAGGGAAACGGCGCCGCCCGCGCAAAACGTAAGATTAATGTAAGTATAAAAGGTGATAACAGTGGACCAGAGGCTAATGTGCCTTCATACCAGTCCAATGCTCAGGCCGGACCAAAGATCTGGGAAGCTTCGTAGCCGCATCCCCCTTGGCGGCATTCACCTGAAACTGGGTCAGGAACAGACTGCCGGTAAGATCAGCGCCGCAGATATTGGCATCGCGGAAATCAGCTCCGATCAGATCCGCAGCCCGGAGGTCTGCTCCGCTAAGGTCGGCGGCGATAAGCCAGGCCCCGCGCAGGCTGACCCCGCGCAGATCGGCTCCTTTGAGCCGCGCTCCGATCAGGTCAGCACCGCGCCCGTAGGTTTTCTGGCGCTTAGGCGCCGGCTGTAGCTTTCTCCGGGCGGCTTCTCTTGTAAGCTCGCTTGCCTTTATCAGCAGTTCGTTAACCTCTTGCCGGAGTACAGGGATATCAAGCGAGAGCAGTGATTCCGGGTCAAGCAAGGTAAGCTGCTCTGTCCGGTCCCATGCGGCAGCCAGTGAGGCATGTACGGGCTCTGCGGCCGGCCAGCCAAGCGCCTCAGCTATGTACCACAGTAATTCGTGAAGCTGGCGCATTACCGGGAAGACCTCGAACATCTGGCCGGCAGTGGAAGGGGCCTTACGCCAGTCAGCTCCGCCATAAGTGGTCAGCGATACTTTTTGTCCAGCGCCGAAGCAGTCATATACGGTGCAGCCGCGCATACCTGACTCTCTTAGCCGGGTATGAATCCCGCAGCGGAAATCCTCCTTCAGGTTGTGGCAGGGCTGACCGGCCGCTTTATCCATTGCAAAATCGGATGACAGGGCAAACGGAAGGGCAGCACAGCATAATCCGAAGCATTGTTCACAGTCCGTGCGCAGACTGAGCCGCTTTTCTCCGGCAGAACAGCTTGTAAATTCTTCTTTTTCAAACAACGAAATTCCCTCCAGCAATATAACTAATGATTAATAATAGATAGGTATTAGTGCCATTATAGTGATCGGCTCAGCTGTCCTGACGACGCTCGATCGCTTCAGACATCGTTTTGTCTGTCAGGTGGGCATAGACCTCAGTCGTTTCTGTTGAGGCATGTCCAAGCTGCTCCTTTGTCTTGTAAATATCATTCTGCAGATAGTAGTCGGTAGCGAAGGAATGGCGCAGCTTATGGACGGTGAGATAAGGCTTGCCGAAACGTTTGGCGTATTTGATAATCATCTCTTGAATCGCCCGCTTAGTCATGCGTTTGCCTTCCTTACTGCCGTTGGGGAGTGCAATGAAAAGCGCTTTTTCACGTTTTGGCGTTTTGTAACGGGCCTGGCGGAGGCTCAGATACTGGGCCAGATCGTCTTTGGCCTGCTCACGGAAATACACCGGAGTCTTGAAGGTTTCATCGTTATTACCTTTACGGTATACATAGAGCAGCTTGTTGTTTACATCCAAATCGTCGATATTCAGATTAACAACCTCTGATACCCGCAGTCCTGAATTAAGGATCAGGCTGGCAATACAAGCATCCCGTTCCCGGTTTTGCTGGAAGGAATAATAGGCCTGCTTGTTAGATTCCACATCCTGACCGTAGCCTTCATAAATATAGCCGACGAACTCCAGCAGTTCCTCCTCCTCAAGGATTTTGCCTTTAAGCTTGGCGGCGGTGTCCTTAGGCTTATGGATGCGTTTGATTTCGACTTTGGCCATAATATTGCGTTTCAGCAGCGGATAAAAATTCTCATCCTCGGCAATCTGGCTCAAATAATGGAATAGGGAGCGCAGGGCAGACAGCTTGCGGGAGACTGTAACCCTGGAGTTGGCACTCTCAGCGCGGGTAGTCAGATACAGGCGGTAGCCGACAATGCTGTCCATATGAAGCGTTTCCAGTTCCAGTAGGGTAATGCCTGCATTACTGTCCGCAGCGGACAGCCCCTCTGCCCGGAGCCAGCCGAAAAAGGATTCATAATCCCGGATATATTCCAGCAGAGTGGAGGGGGACAGATCCGGACGTTTAAAGTCAATGAACTGCTGGACAAACCAGGGCATGTGAACTACACGCTGATCCAGATGTTTGCGGTCACTGTTTTTTTGAATGCTGATGACAATCACCTTTTTCTGAGTTTGCAATTTTATAGGAAATAGGGCTGTATGTTACGTGGGTTTGTCTATTTTATCATAAAGTTATATGATGTGTATTAAAACGTTAAGCACAGAGGTGAGCCCAATGGAACTTGGAATCGAGCTGGTTCCCAAGGAGCAGAAAGAAATGATCAGCAGGCTGATGCAGTTTTATCTTTATGATTTTACCCGCTATCTGGACATTCAGGTGGACCATGAGGGCAATTTTCCGGCGTATCCGGGCCTTGAAGCATATTGGAGCAGCGGTAACAATAAATTTGCTTATCTGTTTACTGCAGACGGGAATATCGCTGGCTTTGCGCTGGTGGACCGTCTGCTGCGGGACCCGGAAGGGCAATTTTATATGACTGAATTTTTTGTTATGCAGAAGTACCGCCGCAGCGGAGTAGGAACATGGGCAGCACACAGGTTGTTTGATATGTTCCCCGGAGACTGGAAGGTCTCGCAGATCCGCGCTAACACACCGGCCCGCAATTTCTGGCACAGGGTAATTGGAGAATACACCAATGGGGATTTCAAAGAGCGCTTTAACCCGCGGCAGGGGAATCCAAGCCAGTACTTCAGCACAGTAAATGCAGCCGGAGCAAAAAAATAACGTTGAGGCGTTAACTCTGAACGGAAGCAGGAAATGAGGTTTAGATGAAATCAGCAACAGATGTACCAGGCCCGCTTAATGTACCAGGCCCGCTTAAGCTGGCAATAACACTGATGACTGCACTTGCAGGCGGGGGGATATTCATGCTCCTGAACCTGCCGGTTCCATGGCTGCTCGGTCCGATGATTGCAACCTTGATTGGATCTAATCTGCGCAAGCAATATTATAATTGGCCTAGTCCGCTAAGGAACACGGGAATGATTATCGTCGGCTACACCATCGGCCTTTCATTAACCGCGCCGGCATTGAGAGAAATGGCGGGGCAGCTGCCGTCAATGCTCCTGATGACGGGTCTGCTGCTGCTTTTTTGTGCAGGAATTGCCGTCATTGTCTCCAAAATATCCGGTATGAATTACAAGACGATCCTGCTCGGAAGCATACCAGGCGGCTTGACACAGATGATTGTGCTGGCGGAAGAATCCGAGGACGTTAATCTGACTGTTGTGACTGTGATCCAGGTGGTCCGCCTGATGATGATTATTATTGGGGTACCGCTGCTGATATTTAGTCCGCTTGTAGGACACAGCTCAGGAATAGGGGCGGCAGTCCCTGTTGGTACGGAGATCACGGCCGGCTGGACGGGTATAGATCCGAATTTTCTGATCTACGCTGCCGCCTGTACCTTCTGTGCAATTGCCGGACAAAAGGTAAGATTTCCGACAGCCTATCTGCTTGGTCCGGCGCTAATTACCTCAATTCTGCAGATCAGCGGACTGCCAGGACCGGTATTGCCCGCAATCCTGCTGAATGCTGCCCAGCTTATGATAGGAGTGTTTGTTGGCATGCTGCTTGATCCGCGTAAGCTTAACAATAAGCTGCTAACATTGTCACTGGCTATTGGCAGCAGCGTTGTGCTGATCGGCGGTGCTTATCTGATGAGTCTGGGGTTTGCATATATTGATGCTGTCTCCGTTTCTACGGCAATGCTTAGCCTGGCACCGGGGGGAATGGACCAGATGAGTCTGATCGCCCATGAGGTAGGGGCAGATTTGCCGACGGTGGCTGGTTATCAGCTGTTCCGGACCTTCTTTATCTTTTTTGCCGTACCGCCTCTGTTCAAGCTCATTTTTCGGGAAAAGAAGAGGGGAGTAACCATAACAGGGTAAAGGTTAACATAGCTATAGTTATGTTGACCTTTTTTTGCACTAGAAGCGGGAAGCTGAAAACTCAAAAAAATTAATCGCCATTAGTTAACATAATAATGAGTATGTCAACTATTTCTATCCTCACGTCATCATATCACCCCCTACATCCTTTTAACATCATTTCAACATATGAAAAATTCATAATAGAAAGCCCGAAATATATTCTCCCTTGATACACATTGCTAAAACACACATACAACCTCCCTAAATACAGCAAACATGAAAAAGGGAGGGGCAAGCCCTCCTCAAGAACAAGCGAAACAAGCAAATTAATTATGCAAACAGATGCCTAAATAGAATTCACTCTGAGGTTAATGAACCAACGCTGTCAGCCGTTTTTTCAGCTCAAGTGCAGCGTTAAGGGCCGACAGCGCATGATCCAGCGAAAGTATAGACTCTGTACCGTCCTTGAAGCAGTTCAGCGCATGACGCAGACTTTCCTCATATGGGTTGACCTTGTCCAGAACGATCTCCTGTCTCCCGGAGCTGCTGTATTCATAGAGTGCTGTATCTATGCCGCCGCGCATATCATCTTTCTCATGAAATTCAAGCTTGGCCTGCTCAAAGTAAGCCTCATAACCGACCTTAAAAGGATAAGCTGAGGGCATTAAGGAGGCTGCGATAACCTGAGCATTGATCTGCGGTGTATCAAAGGCTGCCTGAACCAGAGATTGGCCGGTGTGTGAACCCACTGTACCCCAGACGCTTGTTAAAGCAGCATCCTTTAGTGTCCAGGTTATAAAATCAAGCTCATGGATCATCAGGCTAACGGTAATCTTATCAAGGCCCAGATCCCCCCATAATGGCGGCGTTTCCCGGGATAAACTTACCTTTAGAAGCCGGCCGTATTTCTCCTGCTGCAACGCCTCATAGAGGTACCGGTAAGCAGGATCAAACTTGATGAACTGGTTGACGAATACTCTTTTATCTGATTGTGCTTCAGCTTGTTTCATGGCGATAGCATCTTCCATAGTGAGGCAGACCGGCGTTTCGCAGAATACATGCTTTCCGGCTTGCAGGGCCAGCAGGGTATACTGCTTATGTAGTTCCGATGGAAGACAGATATCAATTATATCTATTCCGGGATCGTTGATTACTTCATCCAGAGAAGTAGAGATTTCAATGTCTAATTCTTTTTTGAGCTTTAGCAGCTTTTCTTCATTCCGTCCGAAGAGGACCACACGGTTAACCTTCTCTAATTTTCTTAAAATACCTGCGTGGTAAGCCCCGAATCCCGTACCTAATATACCAATGTTCATTTACAACAGCTCCTTATGTCTGATACATTTCATAATAAACTACAATTGTTGACAACTGTTTGGCAAGAATAATCCGGTGGGCGTAAAAAGAAATGAAGGAGGCCTGTTAGCGATGCGTGTTCACCGTTTAATAGCAATTTTATTGCTGATTGAATCCCGCGGGAAAATGAAGGCCAGTGAGCTCGCGGCCGCCCTGGAGACGTCAGCCCGTTCTATTTACCGGGATATAGATATTCTGGCGGAAGCCGGACTTCCAATGGTGACTACAACCGGTCCGAACGGCGGTATCTCCCTGATGGAGGGTTACACGCTTAATCTGCGTCAATTGAATGGCGATGAGGTAGTCCATTTGTATGTAACGGGAATGGGGTTCCATTCAGGGCAGCAGGGAGAATCGGGCTTACAGCTGAAGAATGCCCTGCTCAAACTGGAGAAGACCTTGCCCGAAGCCTTTCAGGCGGATATCCGCAAGGCGAAGAGTGTTATTCATTTTGATCATACGCCTTGGTGGAACGAACGTCCTGCAATTCCCTGTCTGGAAAGGCTGCGGTCAGCACTGTGGCGTTCTCTCAAAATTAGAGTCCAATATAGTAAGGTTAATGGAGCGGGGTCCAGCCGTACGCTGCAGCCGTATGGACTTGTTGTAAAGCAAGGGGAATGGTATCTGGTCGGCTTTTGTGAATCAGCTGAGGATCTGCGTACTTTTAAATGTGAACGGATTACAGCGGCTGAGCTGCTTGAGGAGGACTATGATATTCCTGCTGATTTTTCATTGGAGGCGTACTGGAGCAGCCGTGAGAATATATTTAAGCATAACCGCAGGGCAGAGGAATACTATCCGGTGGTTATCCGGTTGAACAAGCCTTGTCCTGAAGCCGTTAGCAGGCTGGAGTTGTTGAGTGTTGCAGCTGAACAGGAGGCTCAGATCCTGACTGTTAACATGTATAGCTATGAGCAGGCGTGTGACAAAGTGATGGCTCTGCCTATAGGTATAGAGGTTCTGCAGCCGGTAGTGCTGAGAGAATATATCAGGGAGAAGAGTCTGCTTTTGCAGAAGTTATACACTTGATTTGTAATTGTGTCATGTGTTCATAACGAATTAACATATTAAATGTTATGTTAACCAAACTGCTGAGTTTAGACTTTTCTCAAAGAATGATTGATTCTCCTATCATGCATAGGTAAAATTATACATTGAGTGTGTTAACCGACGAGAGGAGTGATTTCCGGTGAGGAGTATTAAGCCAGGCCGCGGGCCTTCAGGTATGAATGCTATAGGAAGCATTGCCGCAGGAATATTCGGAATCTTTTGGACGATTATGGCTATACAGATGGGGGCACCGATATTTTTTGCTGCGTTCGGCATCATTTTTGTCGGGCTAGCAATTGTACAGGGGATTTACCATTTTAAAAACGCTACTGGAAAGGAGCGGATGTCGCTGCTGGACATCACAGAATCTAATGAAGAACCGGACCCTCTGGACCGTTTTTATCAAAAATCTGCAGGTCCCGCTTCTCACAGCCGTGAATCCCAGGATCATAATAGTGAGAACGGCTCAAGTTACTGCCCTTATTGCGGCAGCAAGGTGACGAATACGGCTTACCAGTTCTGCCCGAAATGCGGCAAGGCATTGGAGTCTTAGACGGATATCGAATGAATATCTACAGTAAAACAGCGGCAGCTCAGGACCTGATGGTCCACGGCTGCCGCTGTTTATATGATATACAGCCGCTTTGACTGCTTACGCTACGAGCAGCTTTTGGCTTCTGTCAGGTCTCTGGCTTTAAGCCTTCTATGGGCAACAATGAGAAACGGCAGACCGAGGGCCGTAGTCAGCGCGAGCGGCACAAAGACAGCGGGACCGCTTGAGGCGCCGAACTGATCCAGCAGCAGGCCGCCAAGGATGGGGGCCATAACACCGCCGAGCCCGTTGAAGCCGATTGTTCCGAAATAGGTTCCTTTCCATTCCGGTTTGGCAATCCGGTCTATCAGCATGTCCATCATAGTGAACAGCAGTACCTCTCCGATGGTGAACAGAATAACGCCGGCCATCATCAGCCCGATCCCCCCTGCGGCACCGAACAGCAGCATACTGAGGGCAACACAGATATTACCGAGAATCAGCGGCATAATCGGCGAAAACCGGCTGGCCGTACGGACAATCGGATATTGGACAACCAGCACCGTAACGGCATTCAGCGACAGCATATAAGAGAAGATCTTGCCGCCGTCAGTGAAATGCGGATTCATTGCCAGGTATTGCGC
>RCUO01000947.1_pt1 | contig 12137 bp, 10 predicted proteins | sample 2166161 | NCBI WGS metagenome assembly RCUO01 (sample SAMN09932617, study PRJNA488358) | compost metagenome | feature: garden; material: soil; isolation source: compost soil in cyclohexanecarbonitrile-enriched culture | place: Germany: Experimental Botanical Garden Goettingen | collected 2016-01-27 | reverse complement strand
TACTCGGCTACGAACCGAGCGGTCGGAGGTTCGAATCCTCCCGGATGCACCATCACTTCTTGTCATTCCCCTCAGCAGTTTAATTGTTCGTCATACTCTTTCTTATCCCAGCCAGAATCAGCGACAAAAACCCTTACATACGATAAAGTAACGTTTTGTAATCCTTCTGCGAGAGCACGATGTACGCACAGTATGACGGCCTGATCTTCGATATGGATGGCACCCTCCTCGACACCGAACCGACGCACCGCAAAGCCTGGGATGATGTTCTTGGCCGATATGGTCTGCGTTTTGATTTAGAAGCGATGGTGGCTCTTAACGGCTCGCCGACCTGGCGTATTGCGCAGGCGGTCATCGAGCTGAATCAGGCCAGTCTGGATCCACACATGCTGGCGCGCGAAAAAACCGATGCGGTAAAAGCGATGCTGCTGGATACCGTGCAACCGCTACCGCTGATTGAGGTTGTTAAAACCTGGCACGGTCGCCGTCCGATGTCGGTGGGAACGGGCAGTGAAAGCGCGATTGCTGAAGCTCTACTGAGCCATCTGGGCCTGCGTCATTATTTTTCTGCGGTCGTTGCTGCCGATCATGTGGCACATCATAAACCTGCACCGGATACCTTCCTGCTTTGTGCAGAGCGGATGGGCGTAGCGCCTGCAAAATGCGTCGTGTTTGAAGATGCCGATTTCGGTATTCAGGCCGCGCTTGCCGCAGGAATGGCTGCCGTGGACGTCCGCTTACTGTGAGTGACGTGCTGTCACTAGCCTCTTTATTCGCCAGCAGTTTTTTAAGCGCCACGCTTCTGCCCGGTAATTCCGAAGTTGTGCTGGTTGCCATGCTGCTATCAGGCCTCAGTCAGCCCTGGTTACTGGTAGTAATAGCAACAATGGGTAATAGCTTTGGAGGGCTGACTAACGTTATTCTTGGGCGATTCTTTCCGCTACGCAAAACATCGCGCTGGCAGGAAAAGGCAGCGGGCTGGCTAAAACGCTATGGCGCTGCCACGCTTTTATTAAGCTGGATGCCTGTAATAGGTGATTTACTGTGTCTGCTGGCGGGATGGATGCGCATCTCCTGGGGGCCAGTGCTCTTTTTTTTATGCCTTGGCAAAGCGTTGCGCTATGTTCTTGTGGCGGTAGTCACTTTGCAGGGTATGACGTGGTGGCACTAATTGGACTGTTTGTGACCTTGAACCATGACAATTATGCTAAATAAAATGATTTTGACAGGCGGGAGGTCGAATTGATCCCGGACGTATCACAGGCACTGGCCTGGCTGGAAAACCACCCTCAGGCTCTGAAGGGTATTCAGCGTGGTCTTGAGCGCGAAACGCTGCGCGTTAACGCGGATGGCAGTCTTGCAACGACGGGCCACCCACAGGCGTTGGGTTCGGCGCTGACACACACATGGATCACCACCGATTTCGCCGAAGCGCTGCTGGAGTTCATTACGCCGGTAGACGGTGATATTGATCACATGCTGACGATTATGCGCGACATTCACCGCTACAGCGCCCGCAATCTGGGTGACGAGCGGATGTGGCCATTGAGCATGCCGTGCTACATCGACCAGGGTCAGGACATCGAACTGGCGCAGTACGGCACCTCAAACATCGGTCGTCTGAAAACGCTCTATCGCGAAGGATTAAAAAATCGCTATGGCGCGCTGATGCAGACGATTTCTGGCGTGCACTATAACTTTTCGTTGCCGATGGCATTCTGGCAGGCGAAATGCGGTGAGACGGATAAAGAGGCGATCTCTGCGGGCTATTTCCGCCTGATCCGCAACTACTATCGCTTTGGCTGGGTTATTCCGTATCTGTTCGGTGCGTCGCCGGCGATTTGCTCCTCTTTCCTGCAGGGCAAACCGACCACGCTGCCGTTTGAGAAAACCGACTGCGGGATGTATTACCTGCCGTACGCAACCTCTCTGCGCCTGAGCGACCTGGGTTATACCAATAAATCGCAAAGCAATCTCGGAATTACGTTTAACGACCTGCACGAGTATGTGGCAGGATTAAAGCGGGCGATCAAAACCCCGTCGGAAGAGTACGAAAAGATCGGACTCGAAAAAGACGGTAAGCGCCTGCAAATCAACAGTAACGTTCTGCAGATTGAGAACGAACTGTACGCGCCGATCCGCCCGAAACGCGTTACGCGCAGCGGTGAAACACCGTCTGATGCGCTGCAACGGGGTGGCATTGAATACATCGAAGTGCGTTCTCTCGACATCAACCCATTCTCGCCGATTGGCGTGGATGAGCAGCAGGTGCGCTTCCTCGACCTGTTTATGGTCTGGTGCGTGCTGGCCGATGCGCCAGAGATGAGTGCCGACGAATTGCTGTGTACGCGCACTAACTGGAATCGCGTGATTCTGGAAGGGCGTAAGCCTGGCCTGACGCTGGGCATTGGCTGTGAAACCGCTCAGTTCCCGCTGGCGAAAGTCGGTAAAGATCTGTTCCGCGATCTTAAGCGCGTGGCCCAGACGATGGACAGCGTGTACGGTGGTGAGGAATACCAGAAAGTCTGCGACCAGTTGGTTGAAAGCTTTGATAATCCAGACCTGACGTTCTCGGCGCGTATTCTGCGTTCGATGATCGATCAGGGGATTGGCGGCACCGGTCGTTCGCTCGCGGCGCAGTATCGCGATAGTCTGCAGCAGGAGCCGCTGGAGATATTAAGTGAAGCGGATTTTGCCGCTGAACGTGAAGCCTCTGTGGCGCGTCAGCGTGAGATTGAAGCGGCGGATACGGAGTCGTTTGCTGCGTTTCTGGCGAAAAACGCCTGACAGAAAAGAAAAAGGCCACATCGCTGTGGCCAAAATAACATCTCTGAAGAACAGGGATGATGATAACAAATGCGCGTCTTTCATATACTCAGAGTCGCGTTGGTAAGAAGAGTTCAGTTTATTTTAAAAAAAATCACTTTCGGAGGTGACGTATGCCGTTATTAGATAGTTTTACTGTCGACCATACCCGTATGGAAGCGCCTGCTGTACGTGTTGCGAAGACCATGCATACTCCGCATGGCGATACGATCACCGTATTCGACCTGCGTTTTTGCATTCCGAACAAAGAAGTGATGCCGGAGCGCGGCATTCATACCCTGGAGCATCTGTTCGCCGGTTTCATGCGCGATCACCTCAACGGCAATGGCGTTGAGATCATCGATATCTCCCCGATGGGCTGCCGTACCGGTTTCTATATGAGCCTGATTGGTGAGCCGCAGGAAGCCCGCGTCGCTGACGCCTGGAAAGCGGCGATGGCCGATGTGCTGAAAGTGAAAGAGCAGAACCAGATCCCGGAGCTGAACGTTTACCAGTGCGGTACCTACGAGATGCACTCTCTGGAAGAGGCGCAAGAGATTGCCCGTCATATCCTTGAGCGTGATGTTCGCGTGAACAGTAACGAAGAGCTGGCACTGCCAAAAGACAAGCTGCAGGAACTGCACATCTAGTCGATCACCCGGCCCTCAGTATTGAGTGCGCCGGGTGTATTTAATAACCGCCGTAATTAGTTTCTTTATAAATTCCTAAAACAATATCTCTCGTTGTGAATCCTTTTCTTTGTGTCTATTATTGCTGCCAACATATGGTAGTTATTTATATATATCACATCTATGGATAATGATGGTGACATCCATTTATCGTAATTATATATCGTTGCGATAATGATAGCTCTGTTCATATTCATGGAGTGAATGATGATTCAGAGGGATATATGAAATTTAATTTTACTGGCTCCGCGATTCTATTTTCTGCACTTTTACTTTCAGCATGCAGTTCGACCACCCCCACTACGCCAATCGCCAAGGCCCCTGCTGAGCGTAAGCAGGAAGCACAGTGCTATCAGGAGTTTTCGGCGCTGCAAAAACTAGACCCCGTTGCGTATGAGTCTTACCGCAAGCAATTCGATAATATTAATAAGAATTATAAGATTTATGAGGCAAATAAATCGCTGGTGGATGAGAACGCTTCTGAGGTGATGCTGACGGAGATTAATAAAAAGTTATCATTAGTTTGTGTCAGGATCCGCAGTACCGTCTATTCCAATATGATGAACCGCGCGAATGAAATGAATAAATTATGAATAAATATTTTAGTGCAGCACTTTGCTGCGGATTATTACTGTCGACAGGGACGTCGTCTTCTGCAGGAACAGACTTGCTGGATCAGCTGAATAAAGAGAACATTATCGGCAATGATTCACCCAATCCCTTTATTGCACCTGAAGTGACCCCATCAAGACACCAAACGCCTTCATCGCTGCTCGCACCCCTTCCGCCTAAAGCGAAGCCTGCGCCTGTTTCTGAAACCCGCTCCCGACAGGCTGCAGCACGGGATGCGCAGCGTGCGGCCCTTACGCAGGAGAAGCTGACACATCTGAGCAGTCAACTCCAGACGGCGAATGATAAAATCGCCGCGCTAAGCCAGGCGTTGGCCGCGGTTCAAAATGAAAAAGCCGCCCTCGAAAAAGCGGCGGTAGCCGGGCAGAGCCGCAACGATCATAGCGAAGACATGCTCGCGCTGAAGAAACAGCAGTCAGAGACCCGTGCGCAAAAACTGGCGTTGGAAAGCCTTGTTGCGACGTTAAATAACGCGTCCAGCGGTGCAAAAGAGAAGAGTGCCGCTTTAGCCGCGCAGCTCACGCAATCAACAGACCAACGTACAGCGTTAAGCAAACAGCTCGCCGATGCCCAGAATCAGAAAAAGGTCCTTGAAGATCAACTGACCGCCATAAAATCGTCCAGCACCGGTGACAAGCAAAAAAGCGTTGAGTTAACGGAACAGTTGAACAAAACCACCGCCCAGGCGAGTGATATTGCACAGCAGCTGGATACGCTCAAAAAGCAGAAGCTGGAACTGGAAACCGTGCTCAAAAACGAGCGGATAAAAGCGGATATCGTGGCCAGCCAGTTTGAAGATGCGAAAAAGCTTATCGCGGCTCAACAGGCGCAATTGACAGTCAAGCAAACCGATGCCGGCAGCGAAAAAGAGAAAACATCCCAGCTGGTGAGCAAGCTGGACGCGGCGGACAAAGAATTTGCCAGCCTGAAAAAACAGCTTGAAGAAGCTAAAGCGCAAAATGCCTCCCTGCAGCAACAAGCCCAGCAGCAGGATAAAAGGGTACAGGAGCTGACGCTTGCCAGCCAGCAGGTAAAAGCCGAAGCCGGTAAGGATACCCCCGCGACCAAAGGCGTGAAAATTGATGCCGCTAGCGGGAAGGATACCCGTACCAGCTACGCGGTAGGGACGTGGTACGGCGATAACGCTTCGCGTGAAAAAGACAAAATGACCAGCGTGGGTAAAAAGCTGGATCTCAATGCCTTCATGCAAGGCTTCAACGACAAGGTCAATAATAAGGTCCAGCTGACGCCGGATAAAATATCCAGTGAGCTGATGGACCTCGATAAGCTGCAGAAAAAGCAGTTCGTCTCCACCAAAGCGGAAAACGAGAAGCAGAGTAAAATCCTGCTCGATAAAGCGGCGAAAGAGCGGGGTGCAGTGAAGACGGCGGAAGGTTCGGTATACCGGATCGTTGAAGTGGGTGAAGCGCCGCTGGTCACTACGAACAGCGATATCATCACTGAGCTGAATGAAGTGCTGGGTACGGGCAAGGTGATGTCTGACAAAGAGATCCGCGCCACTCACGTGAAAGATTTGCCGCCGCTGTATCAGACGGTGGTCAAAAAGCTGGGGCTTGGCGGCGTGGCGAAAATCCATATCCCGGCGAAGCAGGCTTACGGCGAAGCGGGTATCCCGGGCTTTGTCCCGCCGGGTACGGTTTCGGTGATCACCATTAAGATTGTCGGCATCAAGTAGCACGATGTTCAAAGCATAAAAAAACGGATCTGCATGCAGATCCGTTTTTTATTGTCGCAGGGCGGTTTAGTGTGCGCCGCCGCCTTTGCTACCCGCCCCGAACGGCGGTTTAGCGAACCATATCAGCCCCAGCAACACAATGAACACGCCAGCCGACACCCAGAAGATCTCGTTGGCTGAGATAATCAGCCCCTGAGCGGTGATCTGCTGCGCAATCCACCCTGATGCCTGCTGCTGTGACATCCCCAGGTCCTGCAGCTTACCGTACATCTCCTGCGCCTGCGGATTAAACACGTTCACCGATTCGGTCAGCTGCGCATGGTGCAACGACTCCCGGTTGGTCCACATGGTGGTGGTCATCGAGGTCCCGATAGACCCCGCCAGGGTACGCATAAAGTTCGACAGACTGGATGCCGCCGCCATCCGTTCCGGCGGCAGGCCGGAGAGCGTAATGGTGGTCAGTGGCATAAAGAAGCACGCCACGGCAAAGCCCTGGATAAACTGCGGCCACGCGGAGGCGCCAAAGTCCATCCCCGGCTCAAACGTATACGCACGCCAGTAGAAGCACACCGCATACATAATGAAGCTGAACGTCACCAGCCGACGCATATCGAGCTTATGGGCAAAGCGACCAATTATTGGCGACAGTAGTACCGGGATAATCCCGACCGGCGCTGACGCCAGCCCCGCCCAGGTTGCGGTATAGCCGTATACCTCCTGCAACAGCTGTGGCAGGAGCACAATGGCGCCAAAGTAAAGCATGTAGGCAAGGCTGATACACAAACAGCCGATGGTAAAGTTGCGCGACTTAAACAGCGAGAGATCGACTATCGGGTTATCGTCGGTCAGCTCCCAGACAATCAGGAAGCTTATCGCCACCACTGCCACCACGGTCAGGACGATGATCTCCTGCGAGGCAAACCAGTCCAGCTCTTTGCCGCGGTCGAGCATGATCTGCAGACTGCCGATGCCCAGAACCAGCAGCGCCAGCCCTACGCCATCAATGCGTCGCTGTTCGATGCGGGTTTCGCGGCCACGCAATGACTGCAGGGTCAGCAGCACCACTACCGCACCAATCGGCACGTTGATAAAGAAGATCCAACCCCAGTGGTAATTATCGCTGATAAAGCCGCCCAGAATCGGCCCGCAGATCGGCGCGACGATCACCGTCATCGACCACAGCGCCAGCGCGATAGCGCGTTTGGCGGGCGGATAGTTGTTAAGGAGCAGGCTTTGCGACAGCGGGATCAGCGGCCCGGCCACAATCCCCTGGATCACGCGGAAGAAGATCAGCATGGTAAGGCTGCTGGACATCCCGCACGCCCAGGAGGCGATAACAAAAGCGATGGTCGACCACAGGAACAGTTTCACTTCCCCGACGCGCTTTGCCAGCCAGCCGGTAATCGGGATGGAGATAGCATTCGCCACCCCGAATGAGGTGATCACCCATGTCCCCTGGCTCAGGGATGAGCCAAGGTTCCCGGCGATGGTCGGGATCGCCACGTTAGCGATGGTGGAGTCCAGCACCTGCATGAAGGTCGCCAGCGACAGCGCAATGGTCATGATAACCAGCTGCGCGCCTTCCAACGGTTTTTGCGGTTTTTGCTGTTGCATAACGCTCACCTTCGGATTAACCGGCGTTTGCCTTCACGATGTCATCGATCAGCTTATTCACCGGCTCAAGGCTAATTTCACGGGCATTACTTTCGTAAGCCGGATTGGTACGCGCCTGATTTGCCAGCATCTGACCGTCGCGGTTAGCGGTATCAACCGTCACCAGCGTCGACAAACCGATACGCAGCGGATGATCGGCCAGCTGCTTCTCGTCCAGCTCGATACGTACCGGCAGACGCTGAACCACTTTGATCCAGTTCCCGGTGGCGTTTTGGGCGGGCAGCAGAGAGAAGGCGCTGCCGGTGCCCATATCCAGGCCGACAACTTTACCGGTGTATTTCACCTCGTCGCCGTAGATATCGCTGACGACCGTCGCCGACTGGCCAATACGCATATGCGCCAGCTGGGTCTCTTTAAAGTTTGCGTCAATCCACAGATGCGTCGCTGGCACCACCGCCATCAGCGGCGTTGAGGTGCTGATCTGCGATCCAGGCTGCACGGCACGGCGGGAGACATAGCCGGTCATCGGGCTGACGATTTTGGTTCGCTCCAGCGCCAGCCAGGCATTGCGCACGTCGGTCGCAGCCTGTTTCACTGCCGGTTGCTGATCGAGCGTAGTATTCAGCACCATCGCCTGGTTGGCGTTGAATTGCTGAATAGCGACGTCGAGCTGAGCCTGAGCACTGGCTACCGCATCACGAGCGTGCTGCAGCTCTTCGCGGCCAATCAGGTTAGCACTGCCGAGCGGTACGCGACGGTTGAAGTCGCTTTGCGCCTGGGCCAGCGCCGTTTTTTGCACGTCAATGCTGGCCTGCAGCTGCTTGCTGTTGATCATCTGCTGACGGGTCTGACGCACGCTCGAGGCCAGAACGGTCTGGGCTTTTTCAAACGCCTGCTGGGCATCCGTAGGATCCAGCGTCACCAGCACGTCGCCTTTCTGCACAAAGTCGGTATTGTCAGCCCAGACTTTCGTCACGCTGCCCGACACCTGCGCCATAATCTGAACCTGGTTCCCTGCCACGTACGCATCATCTGTTTCTTCAGAATGACGCAGTACTAAAAACCAATAAATCCCATATGCCACGGCAATAATAATAAAGAGCAAGGTCAGCACGAGAAGGGCGCGCTTGCGTTTGCCTTTCTTGTTAGCTGGTTGCTGCGGGGTTATGTTCTCCGCATTTGCGCTCATGTTTTTCTCCACGATCTTATTTTTCACATCGGCTGAGCCGACCTGTTATCAGAAAGGCCAGCAGTATGACCTGCTGGCCTGTCGGTTTTCTTTTTATGAATCTGGATTTTAGAGCGTGTCGTCGCGTTAGCGCAGCGCCTCAAGGATGGCGCCATCTTCATCCATCTGGTCCAGACGGGTGAGCAGCTTGCGCGTGATCTGCTCGAGCTGTTCTTTCTCGGTGCCACTCAGAGAAGACCAGAGTTGATGCAGACAATGGTGCTGAGGAGGAAGGACCTCACGCAGGAAATCGTGACCTTTCTCGGTCAGTTGCAGATGCAGACAGCGACGGTCGTTGTCGCTTTCACGGCGCTCAATCCAGCCGCGTTTTTCCAGCTCATCGGCAATACGGGTCGCGTTGGTACGGGACGAGCCCAGCGCGCAGCTTAACTCTGATGGCTGGATGCTGTGATTTTCCTGAGACTCCAGGGTAATCAACGCCATAAATAACGTCTCGTTAATCCCTTGAGCTTTCAGCATTTTATTGCGATTTTCCAGCAGCTTGCCCTGCATGTGCATGCAGAGACGCGTTAACAGGATTTCCTGATAAGGGAAATCAGCGTAGCGACTGGCGCGGAATTTAAGCATTTGTTCAATGGGCGTAAACGAACTATCCATTTGGGCATAACCTCATTAATTACAGCCGATATAGTAACGACAGTGACAAATAATGTAAATGAATTATTTGCGCGAAATAAATCCGTCAGACAAATCTCACTGTCATCAAGTGCCGGGTAGATCCGTGACCCGGTAAGCACAGAAGGGAGGGGATTACACTGGCAATACGGGGATTTACTCTCAGAAATTAACTATTCATGCGGTTTTTTAATACATTCCCACATATAAATTCCTGATGTAAATGATTCAGTCACCTTAACAGACTGAGGGGCGTCTTAATACCCTAAGACACCCCAAACGAATGTAAACCTTAGTGAATTGCCTGCTGGAGATGGTAGCCGCGCCACCAGACCAGTAGATTCAGCACCGCGACCACCACGCCAGCCGCGCAGACGCCGCTCCAGCCGGCATGTTGCCACGCCGAGGCAGAAATCAGGGAACCGGCAGCACCGCCGATAAAGTAGCTGGTCATGTACCCGGCGGTCAGACGATTACGCGCATCCGGCTTGACGCGGTAAATCACGGTCTGGTTGGTGATATGCACCCCCTGGACGGTGAGATCGAGCACCAGGATCCCGACAATCAACGCCAGCACCGAGACGTGTCCGTACCAGATGGCTGCCCAGGAGAGCAGCAGCAGTACCAGTCCGGCGGTAGTGGTGAGGTGCGATTTCCCCTTATCCGCCAGGCCGCCCGCCGGTCGTGCGCCCAGCGCGCCCGCCGCGCCCGCCAGGCCAAACAGGCCAATCATCCCCTCGGAATAGTTAAACGGTGGGGAGGCGAGCAGGAAGGCCATTGAGGTCCAGAGGATGCTGAAGTTGGCGAAGGTAAAACAGCCCAGCAGCGCACGGGTGCGCAACAGCTTATCATGGGTGAACAGGCTGAAGACCGAGCCGAGAAGCTGCGGGTAGTTGAGGGTATTTTCCTGCTTCACTTTCGGCAGGCCGCGCCACAGGGCCAGCGCCATAAAGACCATCAGCACTGACGCCACCCAGTACACGGTACGCCAGCCACCGATGCCTGCCAGCAGCCCCGAGACGGTACGCGCCAGCAAAATCCCCAGCAGCAGGCCGCTCATAATGGTACCCACCACTTTACCGCGCTTATCCGGTGAGGCGAGGGTCGCGGCCAGCGGCACCAAAATCTGCGCCACTACCGAGAACAGGCCGGTCAGGGCGGTGCCGAGGATCATCATCGTCAATGACTGACTGGAGGCGGTAATCAACATCCCGCCCGCGGCCAGCAAGGTCATGGAGACGATCATCGCCCGGCGTTCGAACATATCACCCAGCGGAACGAGGAACAGCAGGCCCACCGCATACCCGAGCTGGGCGGCGGTGACGATAAATCCGGCGGAGCTGGCCGAGAGTGAAAAGTTGCGGGCGATGGTTTCCAGCAGCGGCTGCGCATAGTAGTTACTGGCGACGGTCAGACCGGTTGCCACTGACATCAGCAGGATCAGTGCAGGGCTAAGCCCTTGATTGGGTTTTGTCATTAGGTTTTTGAAATCATTAGTTGAGTGATTATTTTATCGGAAACCATAATAACGGATGCAGGCAGAGGAGGGGAATTTTGTGGTGATGGATTGTGCGGTTTGTCCCCTCACCCCGGCCCTCTCCCCATAGGGGAGAGGGTGTAATCGTCCCCTCTCCCCTATGGGGAGAGGGTTAGGGTGAGGGGGAGGTGTTACGAACTTACTTCTGCGCTGCCAGCGCCTCGTTCACCCAGCCGTCAAACTGCTGCTGGTGGGCTTTGATCCAGCCGTCAACGTGGCCCTGGACATCGGCTTCGGACGATTTGCCCGCATGCATCATCGCGTTCTGCGCATTGATATCCGCCAGCGGCAGTTTCATTACCGAGAACAGCTTCGCCGCCGCCGGGTTTTTCTCGGCCCAGGCAAGGTTCGCCACAATATGCATGGTGTTCACCGGGAAGCCATAGTTCATGCCGTTAGGCAGTTTGGTGTCGATACCTTTCTGCTCGCCCGGGAGGGAAGAGAACGGTACCTGCAGCCAGACCACATCTTTACCCGGCTTCATCACGTCGCTCACCCAGTACGGCGTCCAGGTGTAGTAAATAACCGGCTTGCCTTCTTTGAAGCGGGCGATGGTGTCGGCCATCATCGCCGAGTAGTTGCCATGGCTGACGGTAACGGTCTTGGCCAGGTCGAACGCCTCGTTCTGGTGATTAATCACCGCTTCACAGCCCCAGCCCGGCGAGCAGCCCATCATGTCGGCCTTGCCGTCACCGTTGGTGTCGAACAGTCTGGCAATCTTCGGATCTTTCAGCTGTTCAATATTGGTGATGTGATACTGGTCGGCGGTTTTTTTGTCGATCAGATAACCCTGCGCGGCACCGGTCACGAATGTCCCCTGGCGATAAAACTTCTTATCGCCGCCCGCGGCGGCATACATATCATCATGCAGCGGCTGCCAGTTCACCGCCGTAAAGGTGGCGTCGCCTGCAGCAATCGAGGTGTAACCGACGTTGTAATCCACTTCGCTCGGCTTGCTGACCGTGTAGCCCAGCTTCTCCAGCGCCCGGCTGACCAGCCCGGTCTGGAATGACTCTTCGGAAATGGTGCTCTGAACCGGTTGAACGGTAATGCCTTTGCCAGGCAGGTCAGCAGCAAAGCTGCTGGCAGAGACAAGGGTGGCAAACGCTGTGGCAAAAAGTACGTTATGTCGCATCGTTGTTCCTTATTGTGTGAAAGGTCGGGTGAGTAACCCGATTGGGCCGGTGGTGTACCAGCGACGGTTGCCACGACTGCGCGAGTCGCGACCGACGGCCTGCGTCAGGCGGTCAAGAATAATGGCGAGGATCACGATCCCCACGCCGCCCACGGTCGCCAGTCCCA
>RCUO01000946.1_pt1 | contig 12142 bp, 13 predicted proteins | sample 2166161 | NCBI WGS metagenome assembly RCUO01 (sample SAMN09932617, study PRJNA488358) | compost metagenome | feature: garden; material: soil; isolation source: compost soil in cyclohexanecarbonitrile-enriched culture | place: Germany: Experimental Botanical Garden Goettingen | collected 2016-01-27 | reverse complement strand
CCGGCGCCATCGGCTTCGGCGCGAACCGCGTCGAGTCCATCGCCGACGCGGTAGCCAAAGCACTCGAAACGCATGTGCAGAACAATGCACATGATGACCACGTGGCCGCTCCGATCGCGGCCACCCTTGAGCTCGATTTCAATGAGGCGCTCAGCGCCGAGCTGAAATCAAGCGCGCCTGCCGCGGCTCCTGCAGATGCCGGGCACGGCGGACACGGCGCGCATAGCCACTCGGCGGCCTCGCGCGATCTCTGCCCTTCCTGCGGAGGTGCATCGCTTATAAATATTGAGGGATGTAAGACGTGCGGGAATTGCGGTTATAGCCGGTGCGGGTGAGAAATAAATTAATAAAAAATATTTATAGACCATGAGATTTGACTTTAAAAGTATCATTTTAAGCTCAAACCTTATAATGGTTTGGGCTTTTTACTTTCCTAGGAGGAGACGCATGGATATTATTGAATTTCAACAATGGGTTAAGGAATATTACAAGAATCGCAACTGGTCAGACTTAGATATATTTGTCCGCATTGGATTTCTTGCCGAGGAAACCGGGGAGGTAGCCCGTGCAATTCGTGCCTTGGAGATTGGCAGGGATCGTCCGGATGAGGCTGCAGGCACATTTCAAGAGAATAAATCTGCATTAACCGAAGAGCTTGGAGATGTTCTGGGAAATCTCATTGTAATTGCAAATACATATGATATATCACTTGAAGATATCCTCATATCGCATAAACAAAAGCTTCAGGCACGTTACGCAGAAAATTAAATAAACGGGGGATAGGTTATGAAATCAATCGCTGTATTTTGTGGTTCTAGTGAAGGAGCTCAGTCCATTTATAAAGAAAGCGCAGCTGAATTAGGCCAGGAACTTGCCAAACGCCATATTACTCTTATTTACGGCGGAGCTAATGTCGGACTAATGGGAATTGTTGCCGACGCTGTGCTGGAACAGGGAGGTTCTGTTATTGGAGTGCTTCCTCAATTTCTTCAAAATCGGGAGATAGCGCACATGGGCTAAGGTGTGATTCCCCGTCTTGGACAGCCGGAGGAAATTGCCCAGGTTGCCTTATTCCTCGCATCGGATGAATCCAGCTTCGTCAACGGTGCTGTCATTACGGCAGACGCAGGCTGGACAGCAGGCGGTGGATCACCAAAGCTGCAAAAGTGACCATAAGTGATGATAAAAGTGGATCATGAAAGATGATAATTCATCTATGCATTCATTTTATTGCATAAATATTCATTGATGTTTTATTATGCATTTAAATGCATGGTTATCTAACTTTGAATGAGATTCAATAAAAGTCCCGATTAGGAACTCCTATATCGGGACTTTTTAATGAAATAAATTGTGTTTATAAACTACCATACCAAGCGTCATCGACAGGCTCTAACCATTCTGTTTCGCCCGGTGTAATAGCCAGATGGACAAACCAACTGTCTTTGGTAGCTCCATGCAATGCTCCACATTTGGTGCGATTTTCAATACATCAACAGTTTTAAGCATCTGAGCGGTTTTTCCTTCTTCCTGATACCAACTCTCACCACCCGTAGCTAATAAAACCTGCCCGATTTTATGTGAATGCCAGTTATTACGAGCATCAGGGGCAAAGGTTACATTCCCAATTGGGGCATTTAGGGGAGTTGGGTCAGTAAATACAAATTGCAAATAAGCATCCCCGATAAAATTAGCATTAATCTTGTTACCTAACGGGAAAATGGTACTATTGCTCAATTGTTCATTTGACATCATGCACATCCCCTCTATTATTAATCCTTATAGATTTCCTTAGCGATGTTAAAAGCGGACCAAGCTTTCGGCCAGCCGGCATAGAACGAGAGGTGTGTAATGACCTCGGCAATTTCTTCCTGTGTGATTCCGTTTGCTTTTGCTTTATGAAGATGTGGAGTTAATTGCTCAAAGTTACCTCCTGAGATTAAAGCTGCTACTGTAATCATGCTGCGATCGCGGGGAGAAAGTTCTTCCTCCCTAGACCAAACCTCACCAAATAAAATATCATCGTTGAGTTCAGCGAATTTAGGTGCGAATTCTCCCAGCATGTCTCTGCCTGCAGTTTGTTTCTCTGCCATTATTACCATCCTCCATTAATGTATTTAGCTGCAACATCAGCTAGTGTATACCTTCAAGTGGACTTTAACGCAAGTAGGGGCAAATAATTAACACTCTTTTCGTCTCGATATATTTGATTTCAAGTTAACTTTGCGGTGTAAGCTGGTTTGAGACAGGGGGTAACAATGCAAACTATTGATCAACAAAAGCTAACAGGAGAACGCGCATTATTTAAGAGCAAGAATTTTTTAATTAAAAATTCTACTTTTGCGGAAGGTGAATCACCGCTGAAGGAAAGTAAAGATACTACCACCCGCAATAGTTTTTTCAAATGGAAGTATCCTCGATTTATATTTCTGATATCCTTATAAGTACCAAGCGATTGCATTGCTCCAACTCGGGAAATAAGAAGGGCAGGTAGATGTACTTGAAAGATAATAAAACTTAAGCTGCAGTACCAACAACACAACCATTGGAAAAGAAGCCTTTGCGAAAACGGAAAATACAATCATTCGCTGGTTAGGAAATTCAGGGGAGAAATGCTGCCGCTTTGCAAAGAGGAACAAATCGGTGTAATTCCCTACAGTCCGCTTGCAGGAGGAAGATTGACGAGAGATCCGCAGGAACAAACATACCGCTCGGAGACGGATCAGGCGCGCCTAACGAAATAAGCTCCTTGGAGGAACGGTATGTTCCACACCGGATCGTTGGTCATCAGTGAAACTGGGAGGAATTAAAATGAAAAAAAAGATTTCCGGAATTGAAATCTTCGGGAGTATGGAGGGTGAGTTCACCGTAACCATTGAAATTTTAAAATAAAGTCAACCAGGAGGAACAATGGAATTAAGAGTACTTCGGTATTTTCTGACCGTAGCCCGTGTAGAGAATATTACGCATGCAGCTACGATCCTGCATGTGACACAGCCAACGTTAAGCAGACAGCTGGCCGATCTGGAAAAAGACTTAGGGACTCAATTGTTTGCACGCGGAAAAAGTAAGATAACATTAACCGATGCGGGGATGCTTTTGCGTCAAAGAGCAGAAGAAATCCTTATCCTTGCGGATAAAACAGAGAAAGAGTTCAAAGATCAGAACAATCTGGTTGGAGGAACTATATCCATTGGAAGTGTTGAATCATTAACAACTAATGTTATTTTCGAGTTATTAAAGGCGTTTAATGTTGACTATCCGCAGGTCACTTATCATATTTTCAGCGGGACAGGCGATGACATAAAGGAAAAAATAGATAAGGGCTTACTCGAGATTGGCATTTTGTTAGAGCCTATTCATATTGAAAAATATGACTTTATCAGACTTCCGCAAAAGGAACGCTGGGGAATTCTTACGAAAACCTCGTCAACGCTGGCACAGAAAGATTATGTTACTTCTAAGGACCTGGCCGGAGTGCCCTTGCTTATACCCAGCCGATCGGTGTTACAGAATGAAATTTCCAGCTGGTTTGCCGACGAGCATTCACAATTACGTTTTGTAGCTACCTATAACTTAATATCCAATGTAGTTAATCTCGTGGAGCAGGGAATGGGCACGGCAATTTGTATTGAGGGGGCTTTTGCAATGAAGCATTCTGATCATTTATGCTTCAGGCCCTTTTATCCTGAGCTTCAATTCGGATGTGTGATTGTCTGGAAAAAACATAAAATTTTCAGTCAGACTGCGACCAGGTTTTTACAGTACATCAAGCATGCCTTGCAGGCATAATAAAGAATGAAATATAGGCATTGGCTATAGCTGTTTATATAGTGATATTTTAAAGGTGTAATGTGAATGAAGCCTTTACTTATCGCTTATAAATAGCTTTTTATGTTTGTAAAGCGCTTCCGTATTCGTTCATATTATGCAGCATTTATTAAGAGGGGGCATAATTGTATGAGCCAGAAGTATGAGAAATTAGCTCGGGAAATAGTAGAGAAAGTCGGCGGCAGTGAGAATGTATCTACATTAACTCATTGCATGACCAGACTCAGATTTGCGCTGAATGATACGAATAAGGCTGATCAACCAGCAGTGAAGGCATTGGAAGGCGTTCTTGATGTTATCGAAAGCGGCGGACAATTTCAGGTGGTTATTGGTACTCATGTTGAAGACGTTTACACAGAGGCTATCAAACATCTGAAGACTGTAGAAATCTCAGGCCGTGAATTAGCTAAAGAGAGAAAGGCAAGTATCATCGGCAAATTAATTGATTTTGTCTCCGGAACATTCAGTCCGATCGTTCCGGCTATTGCTGGCGCGGGTATGATAAAAGCACTGCTCGCTCTACTTGTTTTATTTGGTTGGATTTCAAAAGCGTCCCAGACCTACTATGTATTAAGTTTCATGTCGGATGCCATTTTCTACTTCCTGCCGCTTCTATTGGCATACTCTGCTGCTAATAAATTAAAGTGTAGCCCCGTCTTAGCGTTGGTGCTGGGTGGTATTTTACTCCATCCAAACTTGACCCAATTACGGACAGACGGGAATGACGTTAGCGTATTTGGAATCCCGTTGACTCTGGTTGCTTACAGCTCTTCTGTCGTTCCAATCCTCTTAACCGTTTGGGCACAATCTTACATTGAAGCGATATTCAAAAAAATCATTCCAAACGCAGTCAAGGTTATTTTTGTTCCGATGTTTACAATTTTGGTAGTTGGGCTCCTCAGCTTAACGATATTAGGACCTCTAGGATCATTTTTCGGAACGTATTTAGCTATGGGATTTGATTACTTAGGGGCACACGGATCTTGGCTCATTATATTCCTAATCGCAACCTTTTGGCCAATACTGGTTATGTTTGGATTACATCATAATATCGTTCCTTTATCGTTGGCTCAAATCACCACTTCGGGTTACGAGAACATTATCGGCCCTGGAGCGATGATAAATTGTATTTCTCAAGGCGTTGCTGCACTAGTGGTAGGGATGAGAACAAAGGATAAGGCGTTGAAGCAAATTTCAACTTCCGGCGGGATAACAGCTTTTATGGGAATTACGGAACCCGTCCTGTATGGCGTGAACTTGCCTAAAAAATATCCTCTCATAGCTGCGATGATAGGTGCTGCCAGCGGAGGACTGTATGCAGGACTAATGAATGTCTTTCGATATGCGACAGGTGCTTCAGGAATACCAGCTATTCCACTGTACATCGGAGAGAATATCTGGAATCTATATAATATCCTGATTGCACTAGTAATTACAGCTGTTGTAACGGCGGTTATTACCTACTTCTTAAGTCTGAAATATGAGAAGGAATCGACCACTCCGGAAACGATTGTTAGTGATATTGAAGTGATTACTATAAAAGACTCTGTGATTATGAGCCCGATTAAAGGGGCAATCATTCCATTACAAGATGTAAAGGATGCAGCCTTTGCTTCAGAAGCCATGGGAAAAGGAATTGCCATAGAGCCAAGTGAGGGGAAAGTGGTGGCACCTTTCGATGGGGTTGTCGTTACCCTCTTTCCTAAGAAACATGCCATGGGCTTATTATCCGATGACGGAGTAGAAATCCTCATTCATGTGGGTCTCAACACCGTTAAACTGAATGGGAAATATTTCGAAGCCCATATTGTACAAGGTCAAAGAGTCACTATGGGACAGACCTTACTTACCTTTGATCTGGAGAAAATCAAACAAGAGGGGTATATTACTCAGACTCCTGTTATTGTAACTAATACCTATAATTATTCTGATGTGGTATCAGAGTGTAGCCATAATTATATTGATTTCAGCAATGCGTTGCTGGTTGTAAAAGCATAACAACACTAAAACTTAGGAGTGTACTTAGATGACATTAAAAAAAGATTTTCTTTGGGGTGGAGCGGTTGCTGCAAACCAATGTGAAGGCGGATACGCAGAAGGTAATAAAGGGCTGTCTACGGTTGATGTAATTCCAGCAGGGAAGGATCGGGTTCCTGTTATGAAAGGGAAAGTCAGCATGCTGGAATGTGATGAAGAACATTTTTATCCAAGTCATGAAGCGGTTGATTTCTATCATCGCTATAAAGAAGACATTGCATTATTCGCAGAAATGGGATTTAAGTGCTTCCGCTTATCCTTGGCATGGACGCGGATCTACCCTAATGGAGATGACGAACTCCCAAATGAAGAGGGACTGAAATTCTACGAATGTGTTTTTGATGAATGTTTAAAATATGGCATGGAGCCCTTAGTAACAATTACCCATTTTGATGTGCCTATCCATCTGGTGAGAACAATCGGCTCATGGAGAAGCCGCAAAATGGTTGGATATTATGAGAAACTATGTGAAACCATTTTCACCCGGTACAAGGATAAAGTGAAGTATTGGTTAACCTTTAATGAAATCAATATGCTATTGCACTTGCCCTTTGGGAGCTCTGGCCTAGTATTTGAAGAGGGTGAAAATGAAGAGGCTGTAAAATATCAGGCAGCACATCATCAATTAGTCGCAAGTGCAAAAGCAACTGAAATTGCGCGCAAAATCAATCCCGGATTTAAGATTGGCTGTATGTTAGCGGGTGCAAGCACGTATCCGTATACCTGTGCACCAGATGACGTATGGAAAGCAATGACTAGAGATCGGGAGCACTACTTCTTTGTTGATGTACAGTCTCGTGGAGAGTATCCAAGCTATGCCGAGAAAATGCTTGAACGAATGGATATTCACTTGGTAATGGAAGACGGAGATGAGGAATGCTTAAGAAATAATACCGTCGACTTTATCTCCTTCAGTTACTATGGCTCGCGCTTAACCAGTGCTGACCCGGAAGTAAATACACAAACCGCCGCAAATTTGTTTCCGACACTGCGCAATCCTCATTTAATAACAAGTGAATGGGGATGGCAGATTGATCCACTGGGTCTAAGAATTACATTAAATGCATTATATGACCGCTATCAGAAGCCGTTATTCATTGTGGAAAATGGATTGGGGGCGCTGGATATACCAGATGAGACTGGATACATCGCAGATGATTACAGAATCGGGTATTTGCGTGAACATATCAAAGCGTTCATTACAGCTGTCGAAGAGGATGGGGTTGACTTGCTGGGCTATACAACCTGGGGCTGCATAGATCTGGTAAGCTCCAGTTCAGGAGAAATGAGCAAAAGATACGGCTTCATTTATGTGGATAAAGATGACGCTGGAAATGGCACATTGGAGCGTAGTAAGAAAAAATCTTTTGAGTGGTACAAAAAAGTAATTAACAGCAATGGTAAAGAATTGTGATCTGCTAGTTGGTAAAGAAGTAATAACGCATTGAGTCATAGACTCGGTGCGTTATTACTTTATAAATAAATGGATCAGCTCTCCTTGACTTAAAGTTAACTTTAAATGATAAATTAGAACCACAATTTGATATTGAGAGTAAATTGGCCGTTAAAATTAAGAACTACGACGGAAAATTGCTTGAACGAGAATTTGAGCTCAAAGGCACACTCGTAACAGAAGCAAAGCATGACTAAATCGAAACTTGGTTGCTAAAGGAGTGGAATTCATATTATACCTAAGGATAAACTAAAGACGTGCTCCTTATTGTCAGTAGCGTTATTAATTTCTTCAGGACCGATAATCGCCGCTAATATTCCGGCGATCGCGCAGGATTTTCCTGCTACTTCGCTGACACAGGTAGGGTTCCTGACTACAATACCTTCATTGTTTGTCATTCTTGGTGTTCTAATCGCGAACCTTCTGGAACTGCGGATTGGAAAGAAGAGAACCATTTTAACAGGATTAGGATTAGTATTCATTGCAGGGATCTTTCCGGCACTTAAGCACGACATTTTTTCATTATTATTCGCTTCCCGCTGTTTGTTTGGTTTGGGTATTGGTTTATTTAACAGGTTAATCATTCAGATGATCAGCGATATATACCATAATAGTCCCTCTAAACAGGCATCTGTCATTGGACTCGAGAGTGCTTTTGAGGGATTGGGAGGTATCTGTCTGACGCTATTCGTGGGCCAATTATTAAAAATCAACTGGTATACATCATTTTATGTTTATGCACTGGCGCTTCCCATATTTGCAGCCTTTCTTTTCTTTGTTCCGGCTGATAAAAGGGGGCTTAGAAAGGGCGGTGCGGAACAACTAACAACGACCTCAGACTATCCAAGTAATAATAGGTCCTTACGGGTGATGATTGGCTTTGGGATTTTATTGTTTGTAATTGTAACTATCTTTATCAACTATAATATCCAGATTACGCCTTTGATTATGGAGAAAAACATTGGGAATGCGACGAACGGCAGCAACATGATTGCCTTTATAGGTTTAGGGGCCTTTATTGCCGGCTTCTCTTTTGGAAAATTATATAAATATCTTAGACACTATATTGTTCCTTTGGCCATCCTTTTACTAGGAGTAGCCATGTTTGTGACGACGATCTCACAAAGTATTATTCTGACTACATTTTGTTCGATGGTTATCGGTTTTTCATTTCGGTGTATCATGCCTTATTTGCTGCATACATTTACGCAGCAAATTGCGAAAATGGCAAAATTGGGCACCACTATCGTATTGGTCGCTTATAACTTAGGAGCCACACTTTCACCTTATGAAGGGACATTAATTAGACAACTATTTCATGTCGATAGTATACAATCATTGGTTTCCACTAATGCAATGATCCTCTTATTGATTGCCATTACTGGTTTTGGTGTAGCTTATGTAAAAAACATAAAAGAGAAAGCAGGCGAACCTTTCAATGTTTGATTTTGATAAAATGACCAACCGTTTGGGCACGAACTCTTATAAATGAAATATTCATTCGAATGAGCTTGCACTATGGGTGGCAGATATGGATTTCGAGACATCTCCGGCAGTATCAATTTCAGATACAACAGGAATGGATCATGTTCTGTACTGGCGTTGTCCCGGAGATTTCCTCTTAAGAAGACTATATTTTATTCATTCATTTTGCGCTTGCATTGGAATCAGAAATACAAGCGCAAAAAATTTGTTACGCTTTAGTCATAAGACTTATTGCTTTGAAAATGGAATCTTTAGTTTCTTTTGGCGCTTTAATAGCATCCGGGTCAAACGATGGACCAAATGGATTTTCTTGTGCCCAAGCAGTCGCTAAAACCATGATTGCAGTCAGAAGGAAACCAGGACTAAAAGTAGATCCAATCAGTCCTGAGCTTTGTGCTTTCATAACCTCGTGTATTTTGCTCTGTTTTTCTATTTTATCCTCAGCTAGATCAATAGTGCTTTTTTCCAATCCGTACCAAGTCATTAATCGAAATAATTCAGGATTCGCTATAGCATAATCAAAGACCTTTACCGAGTAACCGGGAAGATCATCAGGAGTGAAGGGGATTTCTTCATAGACACGTTTCAAGTTATTTTGTAGAACGGTTGTAAAGAGTGTCTCTTTATTGTCAAAGTAAATATAAATCATATTTTTATTACATTCAGCGTTTTTAGCAATACGAGCGACGCGTGCTCCTGCGATGCCATAGGTCGAGAACTCCTCCATAGCTGCTTCTAAAATCCGCTCTTTTGTTGCTTCAGCGTTTCCCAAAAGGAAGCCCTCCTTAGTAATTGAATTTCATTCATAAATGTATCATACGTTTAGGATTTTTGACAAACTGGTTAGTTTATTCTAGAATATAACTAACCGGATGGTTTGTTTTCGGTAATTTAAATGGAAGAAGGCTATAAAGATGAAACTTTCTGGGAACACAATACTAATAACAGGCGGAGGCTCCGGTATTGGGCTGGCTTTTGCGGAACATTTTATAAATGAAGGAAATCAGGTTTTAGTTTGCGGTCGTCGCGATGACGTACTTCTAAAAGCTAAAGAGAAATTTCCTGATATCATTACCCGAGTATGTGATTTGACGGTAGAATCGGATCGCATAGCACTGTTTGAATGGGTGACCACAAATTATCCAAAAGTAAATGTATTAGTCAACAATGCAGGAATTCAACTACGGTTTAATGTGTTAAAAGCGGATGCGAAGGATGGTTGGGATCAATTTAGTAAAGAAATAACAGCAAATGTAGAAGCACCTATCCATCTTTCCCTGCTATTTGCCCAATTTTTTGCACCAGCCGGGGAGGCAGCCATTATTAACGTGACATCAGGGTTGGCATTTGCGCCGCTCGCGATTGCTCCAATATATTCAGCCACTAAATCAGCTTTACATTCGTTTACAATGAGCCTTAGACATCAACTTTCAGCTACATCTATAGAAGTGATTGAAGTAGCTCCACCAGTTGTAAACACAGACTTAGGCGGAACAGGCTTGCATACGCAAGGAGAGCCGGCTGATGCCTTTGTGGAGGGCATCTTCAAGGGATTAAAAGAAGGTAAGACGGAAATTGGATACGGAGATTCAGTCAATCGGCTACGCATGTCACGAGATGAAATTGATAAATTTACAGCACAGGTTTACAACGTAACAAAAACTGCCATTGAATAAAGAGCTCACATATCGAGTTTTTCGTACTCTTATTTTTGAAGGTGAGATAAAATAATGATTCTTGTAACTGGAGCAAATGGGAAGACTGGTCGAGCAATAATTGAAGCTTTATTATCTAAAGGAGAAGAGGTAAGGGCTTTTGTTCATAGACCTGAACAAACTCAGGAAATTGAGTCCTTAGGTAAAGTGGAAGTAGCTGCCGGAGATCTCTTAGATCAAAAAGCTGTTGGGAAAGCATTTTCGGGAGTAAGTGCTGTATACCACATTTGTTCTGCCGTAAATCCGCATGAAATTGAAATCGGACAAATGGTAATACAAGCTGCCCGCTTGGCTAATATTGAACATTTCGTATACCATTCGGTATTGCATTCCGTACTTCAAGATATGCCGCATCATCAGAAAAAACTCAAAGTTGAGGAGCTATTGGTGAATTCGGGAATTCCATATACAATTATTCAGCCAGCGGTATTAATGCAAAATGTACTGGAATCTTGGGATCTGCTCAGTGAAAAAGGAATCCTTCGACAAAAGTATTTTACTACTCAAGACACTCAGATGTGTATGGTGGATTTAGAGGATGTAGCTGAAGCTGCCGCTATCATCCTCACGAGTCCAGGCCATAAGGGGGCTACATATGAGCTGTGTGGACCACAAAATTTAACATTGTCTGATATGGTTGCAGGTATAGTACAGCATTCAGGCCATGAGATCAAAGTTGAAACACCTCAGGACGAAATCTTCTCTGTACAATTAAAAAAGCATGGAGCTGGAGATTATCAAGTGAATACGCTATTAAAGATGTTCCAGCATTATAATGAACATGGCTTTGTCGGTAATCCAAATGTTCTAACATGGATTTTAGGCCGGAAGCCAAATGATTTTTCGAATTTCATTATTAGAACATTGAAAAGCAAAAACTGATACTGGAAGAAGAAGTTCTAAGGCATTAGTTTCTCCAATGGAGCCAGAGCTTTAAATTAAGAGATGGGAGTTCCTTTAGCGAGGCTCTTATCTCTTATTATTTTGGACTAATCAGACAAATGATTTGAGCTATACAGCAAAGTTTCTTTTCTTGTTGTCGGGTATTCTATAGGTAAAAGCTAAAAAAGGTGGAACTGCTCATGTCCATTAGCATCGGAAAAACAATCAAGGTACCGCAAGAACTGGTCAATGCCCCAGATAAAACAGGCAGCCTGCAGCAAAACGGATTATCTGTAATTACTTTCTGCCTACATACTCAAGGGAGGAAGGGATCATATTTTCTGAAGGATCATCTGTTGCTGTACGTGAAATCAGGCAATTATAAGGTTCGTTTCAGAGAGCGTGATTATACCGTGCGGAGTAACGAAATGATGTTTGTTCACAAATCAACTCTAATTGAGTATGACAAGTCGGGAGAACCCGATTCTGAATATGTGCTGGATTATATGATGTTCTTCCTAAACGATAATATACTGGAGGAATTTGTGCAGTTCGCCGGGGTGAAGCCGATTTATCCTGTGAGTGATGTTATTCCGGTATCCATTATTCCGATTAATGATCTTACACGAACTTATTTCGAGTCTTTGCAACCTTATTTTGATAAACCTGGACAGGTCAGTGACGGGTTGGTTAAGATCAAACTGATGGAATTGCTGCTTCATCTGTCAGAATCAAATGA
>RCUO01000941.1_pt1 | contig 12168 bp, 8 predicted proteins | sample 2166161 | NCBI WGS metagenome assembly RCUO01 (sample SAMN09932617, study PRJNA488358) | compost metagenome | feature: garden; material: soil; isolation source: compost soil in cyclohexanecarbonitrile-enriched culture | place: Germany: Experimental Botanical Garden Goettingen | collected 2016-01-27 | reverse complement strand
GGACGGGGAGGCGCTGGTGGTGCGCCATCAACAGCTGCGTTACACCTGGCGGCAATTGGCCGAGGCCGCGGACCTGCACGCCAGGGCCCTGCTGGCGCTGGGGCTGCAAGCCGGGGACCGCCTCGGTATCTGGGCGCCGAACTGTGCGCAGTGGTGCATCAGCCAAATTGCCACCGCGAAAATCGGCGTGATCCTGGTCAACATCAATCCGGCGTATCGCAGTTCCGAACTCGAATACGTGTTGAAGCAATCCGGCTGCCAATGGCTGGTGTGTGCCGGGGCCTTCAAGACCTCGAACTATCACGCCATGGTGCAGGGCCTGGTGCCGGAACTGGCGGAGCAGTCCATCGGCAAATTGCTCAGCGAGCGGTTGCCGGAGTTGCGCGGCGTGATCAGCCTGGATGTGCAGCCGCCCAGCGGTTTCCTGCCATGGTCGCAACTGACGGATCTGGCTGGCAGCGTGTCTCCTGAACAATTGCGCGAGCGTCAGGAAAGCCTGCATTTCGACCAGGCGGTGAACATCCAGTACACCTCTGGCACCACCGGTTTTCCCAAGGGCGCGACCCTCAGTCACTACAACATTCTCAACAACGGTTACATGGTTGGCGAAAGCCTGGGCTTGACGGCGGCCGATCGCCTGGTGATCCCGGTGCCGCTGTATCACTGCTTCGGCATGGTCATGGGCAATCTTGGCTGCATCACCCATGGCAGTACGATGATTTACCCGAACGACGCGTTCGATCCGTTGCTGACCCTGGGCACCGTGGCCGAAGAAAAGGCCACCGCGCTGTACGGCGTACCGACCATGTTCATCGCCATGCTCGATCAACCTCAGCGTGCCGGGTTCGACCTGTCGAGCCTGCGCACCGGGATCATGGCGGGCGCAACCTGTCCTATCGAGGTGATGCGCCGGGTCATCAGCGAAATGCACATGAGCGAAGTGCAGATTGCCTACGGCATGACGGAAACCAGTCCGGTGTCGTTGCAGACCGGTCCTTCAGACGACCTGGAACTGCGCGTGACCACCGTCGGCCGCACCCAGCCGCAACTGGAAAGCAAGATCATCGACGAAGCGGGCAACCTGGTGCCGCGTGGCACCATCGGTGAGCTATGCACCCGCGGTTACAGCGTGATGCTCGGCTATTGGAACAACCCTGAAGGCACGGCGGACGCCATCGATCAGGCTGGGTGGATGCACACCGGTGACCTGGCGAGCATGAACGACGAGGGTTACGTGTGCATTGCCGGGCGCAACAAGGACATGATCATCCGTGGTGGTGAGAATATTTACCCGCGGGAGCTGGAAGAATTTTTCTTCACTCATCCGGCCGTTGCGGACGTGCAGGTGATTGGTATTCCCTGCTCGCGCTACGGCGAAGAGATCGTCGCCTGGATCAAGTTCCACCCCGGCCACAGCGCCACCGAGCAAGAGCTGCAAGCCTGGTGCAAGGAGCGCATCGCGCACTTCAAGACGCCGCGCTACTTCAAGTTCGTCGAGGAGTTTCCGATGACGGTGACTGGCAAGATCCAGAAATTCCGGATGCGCGAGATCAGTATCGAGGAGTTGCGCGAAAAGCAGGAATGAAGAGGAAACCTGTGGGAGCGAGCTTGCTCGCGATGAGGGTGTGACATTCAACGTTTGTGCTGACTGATCCACCGCCATCGCGAGCAAGCTCGCTCCCACAGTGTCTTGAAGAGTTTTCAGAATCGCAGACAGCACAAAGGGGAGCCGAAGCTCCCCTTTAATTTTCGTTGCGCGTGCTCTTTTTTTATTATTGAGGGTCGGTCTGTTTTTGTTTTTGGCAACCGTTGCCCTTTACCGCTGTTTTTGGCGATCCCCATTCGGGATCAAGAGCAAACGTATTTTTTTGAGCGCTGATCTACTTTCTCGCTAAGCGATCCAACCAGTTCGGGAGCTACCTGAAGGTAGTTTTATTATTCTCTGCCCGGTTGCGGGTAACTCCGAAAAGCACCCTGAAAAGCACATCTTCTCCAAAAAAATCTGTTAGCTGCGTCTCTGCCGTGTTGTTTTTGTTATGTCAGAGTCGTTACGTCTTGTTTTTATTAGGTTTGCCGCAATTTTTTTATTCTTGTTATGCGATAGATATAGCAGGAGGCGTGCCAACTTTATAAAAGCCTTTAAAATCAATGGTTTGAAAATTTGTAGGGTTTTGCGCCTCAGGCAAAACCCTACATTTTGTTTCCGTGTTACTCGCTTGTGCCCACGTTTGAGTCCGTGCGGTAACACCCGGACACACTCAGCGCACTCACTGTGCGCTGCGGGCCTTGGCCACGCGGGAGCCGGTAGGGCGACCCAACACCGTGCAAATCTGCTGGCCGGCGAGCATCAAGGCGTCGAGGTCGATTCCGGTGTCGATGCCCAGGCCGTTGAGCAGGTAAACCACGTCTTCGGTGGCGACGTTACCGCTGGCGCCCTTGGCGTAGGGGCAGCCGCCGAGACCTGCGATGGAGCTGTCGAACACCGAGATGCCTTCCAGCAAGCTGGCGTAGATGTTGGCCACAGCCTGACCGTAGGTGTCGTGGAAGTGCCCGGCGAGTTTCTCCCGGGGCACCTCCTTCGATACCACTTCAAACATCTTGCGGGTTGCGCCAGCGGTGCCGGTGCCGATGGTGTCCCCCAGCGAGACCTCATAGCAGCCCATGGCATACAGCTCGCGGGCGACCAGGGCGACCTGCTCCGGGGCGACATGACCTTCATAGGGGCAGCCCAGTACGCAGGACACATACCCGCGCACGGTCACCCCATGTTGTCTGGCGGCGTCCATGATCGGCCCGAAACGCTCCAGGCTTTCGCTGATCGAGCAATTGATGTTGCGCCGGGAAAACGCTTCGGACGCCGCCGCGAACACGGCCACTTCCTTGACCCCGGCAGCGAGGGCATCTTCGAAACCGCGCAAGTTGGGGGCGAGCGCGCCGTAGACCACGCCCGGTTTGCGCTGGATCTGCGCGAAGACCTCGGCGGAGCCGGCCATCTGCGGCACCCACTTGGGCGAAACGAAACTGCCGACTTCGATATAGCCGAGCCCGGCTGCGGTCAGTGCGTCGACCAGTTGCACCTTATCGGTAACACTGATGGGTTGGGCTTCATTTTGCAGGCCGTCGCGTGGGCCGACTTCGACAATGCGTACGTGGGTGGGGAGGGGCATGGGGTTCGACCTGTGCTGATTGTTCGGAGAACCCTGTAGGAGCGAGCCTGCTCGCGATGGGCTCCCAGGCACCGTGTTTATCCAGCAAACACGGGTTATCGTTAACGACCATCGCGAGCAGGCTCGCTCCTACAAGGGGTCGGGTTTTACTGAATGACTTCCTGGCTTTTGAGCGTCTGCTCCAGCGCCTGCACGCAGCGCTCTTCGGCGGTATCGAGTTCCAGTTTCATCTGTTCGATGTCCAGCATTTGCTGTTCAAGCTGCTCCCGGCGCTCACTGATTTTCGCCAGCATGCTGTGCAACTGTTTGGTGTTACCGCTGGACGGATCGTAGAGCTCGATCAGCTCGCGGCATTCAGCCAGGGAGAAACCGATGCGCTTGCCCCGCAGGATCAGCTTCAGGCTGACCTTGTCGCGGGGCGAGTAAATGCGTTCCTGGCCACGGCGCTCGGGGCTGAGCAGGCCTTGCTCTTCATAAAAGCGAATGGCGCGGGTGGTGATGTCGAGCTCGCGGGCGAGATCGGAAATGCTGTAGGTCTGGCTGCTCATGGACGCGCTCGCAAAAGGTCATGGCGCTAAGCTAATGGCAGGTTGACGTTTACGTCAAGGGGCAGCGATTTTTGCTGTTCTTGCTGGCCTCTTCGCGAGCAAGCCCGCTCCCACAGGGATCTGTGTAGGACACAAGTATTTTGTCCACTGAAGATCCAATGTGGGAGCGGGCTTGCTCGCGAAGAACGATAACGCGGTGTAGCGCCCTACACCTTCTCGAGCTTTTTCTCCTGCGCCGTCACCTGCTGGCACAACTCGATCATCTGCTCGCGCATCCAGCGGTTCGCCGGGTCCTGGTCAGTGCTTTCGTGCCAGTAGAGGTGGGTTTCCACCGGCGGTACATCGTTGACCGGCAGATAAAAGGCGTGCAAATCGTTACGACGGGCGAAGCGTTCCGGTACGGTCATGACCATGTCGGTCTGCTGCAACACTTGCGAGGCCATCAGGTAATGCTGGGAGCGCAGGGCGATCTTGCGCTGGATGCCCATCTTGCCCAGCGCCAGGTCGACATAGCCGAGGCCGCTGCGACGACTGGAAATATGGATGTGGGTCAGGCTCAGGTAATCGTCCAGTGTGAGTTTTTCCTTGCCCGCCAGCGGATGCCCCTTGCGCATGGCGCACACGTAGCGGTCCTCCATCAACTTGACGTGACGCACCTGCGGGTCGGTGTTGAGCGGCGCATCCACCGCGAAGTCGAGGCGGCCGGCGGCCAGTTCCTTGGTGGTTTCGCGACGTTTGGACAGGAAGCTTTCGATGATCACCGCCGGAGCCAGGCGGCGCAGGCGCTGGAACAGCGGCGGCAGGATCACCGCTTCGGTCAGGTCGGTCATGCTGATGCGATAGGTCTTGACCGCTTGCTGCGGGTTGAAAATGCGGCTTTCCTGCACCGACACGCGCAGCAGCGAGAGCGCGTTGCGCACCGGGCCGATGATGTTCTGCGCCATGGGCGTCGGCACCATGCCCTGGGCCGTGCGTACGAACAGCGGGTCGTTGAAGGTCTCGCGCAGGCGGGCCAGAGCGTTCGACACCGCCGGTTGGGTGATGCCGACAATCTGCCCGGCGCGGGTCAGGTTGGCTTCGGTGTAGATCGCGTCGAAGACGATGAAAAGGTTGAGATCGACCTTGCTCAGATTCATTACGCGGCTCTCTTATTGTGTGGGCGGGCTGACCGTGACGATCAGCCGATCATATATCGGTGATGAATGTTTATACACGCCGAGAATAGGCTAGGTAAATTATCAACGCTGTTCTAGCATCGATACATGACCTAAAACAACCTCCCCCAAGAAGGTATCTCGCTCATGGATTTCGCTTATTCGCCCAAGGTTCAGGAACTGCGTGAGCGCGTAACAGCGTTCATGGACACCTACGTCTATCCCGCCGAAGCCGTGTTCGAGCGCCAGGTCGCCGAGGGCGATCGCTGGCAGCCGACGGCGATCATGGAAGAACTGAAACTCAAGGCCAAGGCCGAAGGCCTGTGGAATTTGTTTCTGCCTGAGTCCGAACTGGGTGCCGGCCTGACCAACCTCGAATACGCGCCACTGGCGGAAATCATGGGCCGCTCGCTGCTGGGGCCAGAGCCGTTCAACTGCTCGGCACCGGACACCGGCAACATGGAAGTGCTGGTGCGTTACGCCAACGAAGAGCAGAAACAACGCTGGCTCGAACCGCTGCTGCGGGGCGAGATCCGCTCGGCGTTCGCCATGACCGAACCGGATGTCGCGTCCTCCGACGCCACCAACATGGCCGCCCGTGCCGTGCGCGATGGCGACGAGTGGGTGATCAACGGCAAGAAATGGTGGACCTCGGGTGCTTGCGATCCTCGCTGCAAAATCCTGATTTTCATGGGGCTGAGCAATCCGGACGCGCCACGCCACGCCCAGCACTCGATGATTCTGGTGCCGGTCGATACCCCCGGCGTGAAGATTGTGCGTCCGCTGCCGGTGTTCGGTTACGACGATGCGCCTCATGGTCACGCCGAAGTGCTGTTTGAAAACGTCCGGGTGCCGTACGAAAACGTCCTGCTGGGCGAAGGACGCGGCTTCGAAATCGCTCAAGGTCGCCTTGGTCCGGGCCGGATTCACCACTGCATGCGTTCGATCGGTATGGCCGAGCGTGCGCTGGAACTGATGTGCAAGCGCTCGGTGAGCCGTACGGCATTCGGCAAGCCCCTGGCGCGGCTGGGCGGTAACGTCGACAAGATCGCCGATTCGCGGATGGAAATCGACATGGCACGCCTGCTGACACTCAAGGCGGCGTACATGATGGACACCGTTGGCAACAAAGTGGCCCGCAGCGAGATCGCGCAGATCAAGGTCGTCGCGCCAAACGTTGCGTTGCGGGTGATCGACCGGGCGATCCAGATCCATGGCGGGGCAGGGGTTTCCAACGATTTCCCGCTGGCCTACATGTATGCAATGCAACGCACCCTGCGCCTGGCCGACGGCCCGGACGAAGTGCACCGTGCGGCGATCGGCAAGTTCGAAATCGGCAAATATGTGCCGAAAGAGATGATGCGTAGCGGGCAGTAAGACCGCGGCGCCTGCCTTCGCGAGCAAGCCCGCTCCCACATTGGATCTCTACATGGCGCAGATTCAGTGTGGGAGCGGGCTTGCTCGCGAAGGCGTCATTCCATTCAATACAGCAACATCAGATTCAATACACCCAAACCTCAACCCGCCGATTCTTGATCCTTCCCTCATCGGCGCTATTGGCCGCCACCGGCATTTCGGCACCGAATCCGCGAATCTCGCGAAACACCACGCCGCTCTTCACCAACTCCCGCCGTACCGCCATGGCCCGCAGCTTCGACAACAGATCGGCGCGCGCCGGGTCGCTCTTGGCATCGCCAAAGCCCACCAGTGTTACCTGGCCATTGGTTTTGTCGTGCTGCTTTATATAGTCGAGCACCCGGGACAAGTCTTGTTGCGCCTTGTTGTCCAGCGTTGCGCTGCCTTCTTCGAAACGAAAGTTGACCGACAAACGCTGTGCATGACGGCTGAGGGCCTGATAACCCTCGGGCATCAACGCATTGGGTGTCACGGTCATGGCCTGGACGGTCTGGGCGATGAAACCGTTGGCGGCGACAATCGCTTGTCCCTTGTTGCTTTGGGCAAACGCCGCCAGTGCATCGGCCCAAGGGTTCTTTGTGCTCGGTGGCAGATAAAAAAACAGTCGGCGGGACAGCGGATAGTCTTCCGTGGCAATCAGGTTGTTCAGTGGCGGCATGGCTTGTGATTGCCCATCGACAATCGCCACGGCTTTGGCCCGACGTACGTAGGGCAGGCCGATAAAACCAATGCCTTGTGGGTCTGCACTCACGGCGTCGGACAGTTGTTCACTGGATTCGAAGCGTTTCGCCGTGCTGCTGAAACTTTTCCCGCGATCACTCAGGACCAGTTCCTTGAAGGTGTCGTAGGTACCGGACTGATCATCCCGCGCATACAGATGAATCGGCCCGCCGCGGCCGCCGATGTCTTCCCAGGTTTTGACTTCGCCACTGAAAATGCGCGCCAGTTGCTCGGTGCCGAGTTGAGTCAGCGGATTGTCCGGGTGAAGGATGATCGCCAGGCCATCGATGGCGATGACTTGTTCGGCACCAGGGCTTTTCAGATCGCCCAGGGATGCAAGGCTCACCCGTTCGCTGTCCTTGATCGGGCGCGATGAGGCGGCGAGGTCGGCATTGGCGGCTTTCAGGGCGGCAAAACCGGTGCTCGAACCGTGGGCTGCGACTTCAACGACAACCCGGCTGCCCTGATCGGTTTCACCCACGATGCGCAGTTCGTTGGCGGTAGCCAGGGTTTCGCGGTGAATCCTGCGCAGGCCCTGTTCGCCCAGCAGGCCTTCGACCAGCGCCGGCCCCAGGGCCGCGCCGATGGTGTTGGAGCCCTGAATGCGCAGCACCGGGCCTTGTCCGGCTGTCGGCAAATTGCCGGCAGCCGCCAGGTGTGGCAAGCCGAGGCACAGCATCAACAGGAACAATACGCGCAGCATCATGCCGGCACCTTATATAGCCAAGGGAGGTGTCGGGAGATTAAGTCAGTAAGGTTTCCGAAAAATGACACTTTTCCAATGTGGGAGCGGGCTTGCTCGCGAAGAGGGCGTATCAGTCGACATCATTGTTGAATGACACACCGCTTTCGCGAGCAAGCCCGCTCCCACATTGGTGTTGCGTACGTCTCGGGATCAGCTCAACTCAAGCCAGATCGGCGCATGGTCCGAAGGTTTTTCCATGCCGCGCAGTTCGTAGTCCACACCGGCGGCCTTCACACGCGGCAGCAAGCCGTGGGAGGCGAGGATCAGATCGATGCGCAGGCCTCGCTTGGGTTCGTCTTCGAAGCCACGGCTGCGGTAGTCGAACCAGCTGAAGGTGTCGGTCACGTCCGGGTTCAGGTGACGGAAACTGTCGACCAGGCCCCAGTTCTTCAGGCGGGCCATCCACTCGCGCTCTTCCGGCAGGAAGCTGCATTTGCCGGTTTTCAGCCAGCGCTTCATGTTGTCCGGGCCGATGCCGATGTCGCAGTCTTCCGGGGAAATGTTCACATCGCCCATCACCACCAGCGGCTGGTCGTTCTTGAACTGGCTTTCCAGCAATTGCTGCAAGTCGCCGTAGAAGCGTTCCTTGGCCGGGAATTTGGTCGGGTGGTCGCGGCTTTCTCCCTGTGGGAAATAACCGTTCATGATGGTGACCGGTACACCGTTGGCGTCGGCGAAGGTGCCCCAGATGAATCGCCGCTGGGCATCTTCTTCGTCGGTGGCGAAACCTTTATGCAGGGCCAGCGGTTCCTGGCGCGAGAGCAGGGCGACGCCGTAATGGCCTTTTTGCCCGTGGAAATACACGTGGTAGCCCAGCGCCTGCACCTCGGCCAGCGGGAACTGCTCATCGTGGACCTTGGTTTCCTGCAAGCCGATCACATCGGGCTGGTGCTTTTCGATCAGCGCCGCCAGCTGATGGGGACGGGCGCGCAGCCCGTTGATGTTGAAGGAGACGATCTTCATGGTCGGCAGTCCTGGCAAAAGGGCGATGCTAGCTGACATGGGGGAATCGGGCCAGTGTGGGGTGAGGGGATTGAGTTTTTCCAGTCAGCCTTGTGTGGGCAGTGATGGCCTTTTCGCGAGCAAGCCCGCTCCCACAGGTTTATGCGCCGGCCTTTGCTTTTGTGGGAGCGGGCTTGCTCGCGAAGGCTATTTCATTGCCTACACTGATTGCGGATCTGTAAGGAACTGTGACAGCGCCGATCAGCTCGTAACAACAGGAGCGCAGCCATCCGAGCTGTGCCGGGGAGATCAACCGTCATGCCCGAAACCTCGACCGCCATCGCCGATATTCACATGCTCGACAGCGGCTACGCCCGTGAAGCCCGTTCGCTGCTGTACCAGGCTTATCGACACGAACCGACCTTCGGCTATCTGTTCGAAGCTGAACGCCCCGGTTACGAACAGCGGGTTCGCGCCACGGTGCGCGAACTGGTGACCCAGCATTTTCTCCAGGACCTGCCGGCCATCGGTCTGCTGGTCAACGACCGCCTGATCGGCATCGCCCTGATTGCGCCGCCGCAACGTCGCCTTGGGGTCACCGAAAGTTGGGCGTGGCGCCTGCGCATGGTGCTCAGCACGGGATTTCGCTGCACCCGTCGCTACCTCGAGTATCACGCTGCCGTGGAGGCCTGCGTGCCGAACGACTCGGTGCACGTCTTGCCGTTGCTGGGGGTTCACCCGCAGTTCCAGGGCCAGCATTTCGGCGAACAGCTGTTGCAAGCCGTGCACAACTGGTGCGCGGTGGATGAACACTCACAGGGCGTGATCCTCGACACCGGGAACCCTCGCTATCTGGAGTTCTATAAACGTCAGGGCTATGAGGAAATCGGTGAAGTTGCGGTTGGGCCGGTTCGCGAACACGTGTTTTTTCACCCCAATCCCCAGGTGTTACAAACAGCAACGGCTTAGACCACGAACTTTCCGGGCATGTCAGGCTCTATCACGCTTCCGTGTTCATGAACCATGCTCGTGATAGCATCCGCGCCTATGAAGTTTCCAGGAAGATTTACCAGTGGCGTGCTCCTGCTGTTAACCAGCTGCACGGCGCTGGCGCAAAGTGAATTGGATGTGCGGATCAAACCGTCCAACGATGAACTGAAGGCCAATATAGAGGGCTATATCGGCAGCCTCGGCGATCGTGACGAAGAAGCCTTGCAGCGCTTCAGTCGTGGCGCCGAGGAGCAGGCGCGCAAGGCCGCCCAGGCCTTGGGTTATTACCAGCCGCACATCGACAGCGAAGTGAAGGGTGGCGAAAAGCCACGCCTGGTGTTGAAGGTCGACCCCGGCGAGCCGGTGCACTTGCGCAATGTCACGGTGCGAGTCGAAGGACCCGCGGCGTCCCTCAAATCCTTTCGAATCCCCAAAAGCGACGCGCTCAAGCCCGGTGCCGTGCTCAACCATGGGCATTACGAGGACGCCAAGCGCCTGATCCAGAACCAGGCTTCGCGTTATGGCTTTTTCAGCGGCCGTTTCACCCGTTCGACACTGTCGGTCGACCCCCGGGCCGGCGTTGCCGATATCGACCTTATCTATGAAAGCGGTCCACGCTATTCCTTGGGCAAGGTCAGTTTCGAGGGCGATACGCCGTTCGATGACGAACTGCTGCAGCGCATGGTGCCCTTCAAGGCCGGTACACCTTACGACTCGGAGCTGATTGCCGAACTCAATCAGAACCTGCAATCGAGTGGCTACTTCGAAGGCGTGCGCGTGGACGCAGCACCCGCGGCGTCAAAAGAGAATGCGATCCCGGTAGACGTCAAACTCGAAACCCGCAAGCCACGGACCATGGGCCTGGGCCTGGGTTTCTCCACCGACGTCGGCCCACGGGCCAAGGCCAACTGGACCCGGCACTGGGTCAACCCACAAGGGCACAGTTATGGCTGGGAAACCGAAGTCTCGGCACCCCGGCAAAACGTCGGGCTGTTCTACGACATTCCGCTGGACCCGCCACTGACCGACAAACTGCGTTTTGCCGGTGGCTACCAGAATGAAGAAATCGCCGATAAGGACAGCCACAGCAAGCTGCTGACCCTCGGCCCCGAGTGGCACAGCAAACTGCCCAGCGGCTGGCAACGGGTGGTATCGCTGAAGTGGCAGCGCGAGGATTACCAACTGGGCGACGACTCGGGACTCAGTACCTTGCTGATGCCCGGTGTGAGCTATTCGTACCTCAAAAGCGACAACCGCATCGATCCGCACAACGGCTATCGCCTGCAATTCGAATCCAAGGTGGCCAAGGAGGGGCTGGGTTCCGACAGCAACCTGCTCTATGGCACGGCATTGGTCAAAGGCCTGACTACGGTGTTCGATAAACACCGCTTCCTCGGACGGGTGCAGGTCGGCGGCAGTGCCACCAACGGCTTCAAATCTGTACCGCCATCGTTGCGCTTCTTCGCCGGTGGCGATCAGAGCGTGCGCGGCTACGACTATCAGAGCCTGTCGCCGGAAAACTCCGACGGCGATCGCATCGGTGGCCGCTACATGGTGGCCGCCAGCGCGGAGTATCAGTATTCGGTCGCCGAAAAATGGCGGATAGCGACCTTTGTCGACCAGGGCAACGCCTTCAACACCCTCGAACTGCCGAGCCTCAAGACCGGGGTCGGTATCGGCGTGCGCTGGGTATCGCCGGTGGGGCCGATCCGCCTCGACCTGGCCCATGCGCTGGACGACGATGGCGGCATTCGACTGCACTTTTCCATGGGGCCTGAGCTGTGAAGCGTGGTTTGAAAGTAACGCTGCTGGCAATAGCCGCACTGTTGATGCTGGTTGTCCTGACGCTGGCCACTGTGCTGGGCACGGCGACGGGCAGCCGTTGGGCGTTGGGCTTCGTGCCGGGATTGACCCTGGACAACTTCCAGGGCCGGTTGGGCGGGCAGTGGAGTGCTGACCGTGTGTTGTGGCAGCAGGACACCAGCCGGATTGAACTGAACCAGATGATTTTCGCCTGGTCGCCGTTGTGCCTGACCCGCATGACCTTGTGCATCGAGCAATTGCAGGCCGACCAGGTCAGCCTGACGTTCCCGCCGGGTTCCGAAGAGCCGGACAGCGGCCCGATTACCCTGCCGGAACTGAAGTTGCCGCTGGCCATCGAGTTGGGAGATGTCAAGGTCGGCAGCCTGCTGTTCAACGGCAGTGAAGAGCTCAAGGGTTTGCAGCTGGCAGCACACTGGACCCCTGAGGGCATGCAGATCGATTCCGTGCATTTGCAGCGCGATGACCTCAACCTGAACCTGTCCGGCTCGCTGCAACCGATCGGCAATTGGCCGCTTCACGCGCAAGGCAAGTTGACCCTGTCGACCCCCGCGCCGTGGGAGCTGGCGCTCAAGATTGATGGCGACCTGCTGAAAACCCTCAATCTCAGAGCCGACAGCAGCGGTTACCTCAACGGGCAACTGACCGGCGAACTGCAACCGCTG
>RCUO01000939.1_pt1 | contig 12182 bp, 11 predicted proteins | sample 2166161 | NCBI WGS metagenome assembly RCUO01 (sample SAMN09932617, study PRJNA488358) | compost metagenome | feature: garden; material: soil; isolation source: compost soil in cyclohexanecarbonitrile-enriched culture | place: Germany: Experimental Botanical Garden Goettingen | collected 2016-01-27 | reverse complement strand
TAAATCCCTCTGAATCAAAACAGCGTATAATTTATGTTATACGCCGTTTTTTCGGGGTATTTTATCGCCAAAATCCGGATATTCCAACTTGCGAACCTCTCGAACACGTAAATCTCACCATTGATCGCTTTTGGGGCTAATCTTCATAAAAAACAGACCCAGACTGTCATCCTACAGCTTGGGTCTGCTCCAAATGTTTATATAGTCCACGCTAACAATTGCGAATATCCTTATACATATGCCGGTGGGGGATGCCGATTTCCGTAAACCTTTCTCCTTCGCATATATATTTCATTCTTTCATAAAAAGGAACCGCCGTCTCACGCGCATGCAGTACGATCCGGTGATAACCCTTCTGCCTGGCAAGGGCTTCCGCAAATCCGGCCATTTGTCTGCCTACATGTTGGCCTCTCGCCGCCTCGTCAACAGCAACCTGTTTCATTTGGACCGTTGTCTCATCCAGCTTCCGGAGCAGTAACACGCCTACCAGAACATCGCCGCTGCCGGCACATATATGTATATCTTCGGTTTCCTGCTGCCAGGGATCGTCCTTGATACTCATCCCAAGCGGACGACGGAGCACTTTATCCCGTAGCGCCAATGCCTCGTGGTATTCCGGTGTTCCCCAGCTCACTTGTCTGATCGTTATGGATTCCATCTCTCATGCCTCTCTTTCCGATGAAGAACTTGGTCCCTGCGGGCCTCTCTTCATTTTACATGGTGATCGAGTGCATGGTCCAAAGAAAAAAGCGCCCTTCACAGAGCGCTGTTCAAATGATCCAAATCATTTAGTTGACATAATAATTATTATGTTACCAAATATCAAACCTCTGCCTTTTGCAGCAATGCCCATGATACCAGCGCCAGAATCCCGAGCAAAGGAATGGTAATTACAGCCATCGTGGACGCATCATGATCACCTATCCAATTCGCAGCGTCCAACAATAGCTCCCGGCCTCCCGGTATATAAATGAGAAGCCCGAAGACTACGGCACAACCGCCGAAGAACATCCACACTCCAATGCCTTTAAACCGCCGATAAAGTGAGCCTATAAAAAATCCGCAGAGATTAAACAACAGCATAAGGACAAAGATAACAAAGAACTGCCGGAATATCCCTCCCACATTTATATACGGCAGGTTGAAGAATTGGATGGTTCCGCCCCAATGGGAGGTCCACCGCTCCAGAGCACCCAGAATAAGGATGATCACCGTTGTGACAACGCTGGTGAAACCCAGGAACAGTAGGGTTCCATTGAAATAATCCGCTCTGCGGACGCTCATGCTGATTGCGTAAGGAAAGGTCTGGCTGACGAGAACGATGCTGAATACAAATGCGTAAATATAGAGCGTTGCGATAGATCCACTATAGCTGCTATCTGTACTTGTTGAAGCACTCGCTGCCTGAATTCCCAGATAATTTAATACGAAGATTGCGGTAACGATCAGCCAAGGATTGTAAAGCGCCCCTCTAATACCTTTCATTTGAAGTCCCCAAACACCCCGGATCCGGTTCATAACGCCTTGTCCTCCCCTTGTGCTTCATCCTGCCTCTTCCCGGTCATATATACAATAAGCTGCTGCAGCGATACGGAGGATAGATCGAGACCCAGCTCCATCGATTGTCTCTGTGCCTGAGGATTGAGAGTCTCCCGGACCGATGCTTTAATGTAGCCTCCGATGCGCTCGCGGCTCATGACTTTGCGCCCTTCAAGATAGGTTTCAACGGCGGATGCTGGCCCGGTCACGGTATAAGCGGTTCCGCGAAGCTCATCCGTCTCTGTATCGAGCACAAGCCGTCCTTTGTCAATGAGCAGGATATGTTCGAGTATGCGGCTGATTTCGTCAATCAGATGAGTCGAGATGATGAATGTTCGGGGGACGATTTGATAATCTTCAAGCAGCCGGTCGTAAAAAATTTCTCTGGCTACCGCATCCAACCCCAAATACGGTTCATCGAACATCGTCAATGGAGCTCTGCTGGCCAGACCGACGATAATGCCGAGACTGGAGAGCATTCCGCGTGAGAGCTTCTTCACCTGGCGCTTCTCGGGAAGGTCGAAGTCCCGCATCAAGCCCTGCGCAATGCCCGCGTCCCACTGCGGGAACAGCTTGGCTGCGACATCCAGCACATCGCGAACTTTAAAATGATCCGGATATTGCTGGCTCTCCTTGATAAAGCAGATCTGGGAGAGCACCCGGTTATTCTCCCTGGGATGTTCACCGAAAATCCGGATATCCCCTGAACTGGCCTCCATTTGGGCAGTGAGCATTCGCATCAATGTCGTCTTCCCTGCGCCGTTCCTCCCGATCAGTCCATAGATCCGATCCTGCTCCAAATTGAAGGAGATGTCTTCGACGGCAGTCAAGTCCTTGTATCTTTTGGTCAGACCTTTTACGGTCATCATATTCATCTGTCCCCGGCTCCTTTCGAGATCATCGCGGTAACCTGCTCCACCGAAATACCAAGCTTCTTCGCTTCCTGAAGCAGCGCCACCACATACTGCTCATAGAAATGCTCCCGCCTCTTCTCCATCAGCTTCTCTCTCGCTCCTTCCGCCACGAACATGCCGATGCCGCGCTTCTTGTAGAGAATCCCTTCATCCACCAGCACATTCACACCCTTGGCCGCCGTAGCCGGGTTGATCTGGTACAGAGCCGCGAACTGATTGGTGGATGGAACCTGGCTCTCCTCCGGCAGCCTCATTTCCAATATGTCATTCTCGATCTTCTCTGATATCTGCAGAAAAATCGGTCGGCTGTCATCCATTTGTCGCACCTCCAGACAACCTTGCTGGTTCATTACTCATGTAACTAACTATATAACCATCCTGTCAATTTGTAAAGGACGATTCGCCTTTTTTCCCAAAAAAAAGAAGCCGCTCTCCAGCGGATAACCGCCAAAGAGAAGCTTTCAAACTACTTCTGTATCTATACTGCCATGTCTTTAAGTAAGGATCTCAAACACATGATTCAATCTCGTCAGCTGAAAGACATTCATCACGTTGGGTGAGAGCGATTTGAGGCGGATGGTGCCGCCCGCTTCCACACATTTTTTGTAGGAGCTGACAATCACCCCGAGCCCCGTGCTGTCGATAAAGGTGCAATCGCTGAAATCCAGCATAAAGACAAGCGTTCCTTCTTCAATAAGGCCGCGGATTTCATCTCTGAATAGCCAAGCTTTCTCGACGGAAAATTCCTGCGGAATCCGGATCACCGTTTCATTCATGATGTTCACCTCGTATAATAAAGTTCTCCGCCAGATGTTCCAGTTCCACTGAAGTGGCGCTAACCTCTTGCGCCGAAGCGGCGATCTGGTTGACAGTCGACGCCTGCTGTTCAATTGCGCAGGCCACGCTCTCGCTCGCATATACCGCCTGCTCCGACACCGAACCCATGGAATCGATCAGCTTGATGATCTGATCCGATGTGGCGACTTCATCCCGGGTAATATCCACGATTTCATCAACATTGCCCTCGATATTTTGCACCTTTTCCATTATTCGCATAAAAGCCTGGTCGGTCTCATGCACGACTCCACGGCCTTCCTCAACCGCTTGAGAAGCGCCGCGCATTGCCGTTACGGCTGTCGAGATCGAGTTCACCATCTCGCTGATCATTTCCGAAATCTCGGTAGCTCTGAGGTTCGATTCGTCGGACAGCTTTCTAACTTCGCCAGCCACTACGGCAAATCCTCTTCCATGCTCTCCGGCACGCGAAGCTTCAATCGCCGCATTTAGTGCGAGCAGATTAGTCTGACGGGCGATACCGTTAAGAACACCGATAATCTCGGAGACATGCGCCGATTGGGCATGAACTGCCTCTAGAATGGTTTCTGTCTCTCCGGTATTGGCATGGATCACTTCCATGGCCTTAACGGTATCCGCGATTTTGACTCTGCCAGCCTGAGCGGCTTCATTGGCCGCAGTCGCATTGGTATTCGCCGTACTCGCTTTGCTCTGGGCCAGCTGAACCAGACTGGACATCTGAACGAGCACCTGGGAAGCTTCCAGCACCGAACGGTTGCTGTTCTCCGCCCCCGCCGCAATCTCCTGAGAGCTGGAGTTGATCTCTTCAATCGACGCGCTGAATTCCTCGGACGAGCTGGCCAGTGCCTCCGACATGTTCATCAGAGCAAGGGAGCCAGCCTGGATGCTTCCGATCATTTCCTCCTGCTTCTGAACCATCTGATTAAATGACTCGCCCAGCGACTGGAACTCGTCTCCCGTTCTGATGTCGGACCGGACTCTCAAGTCGCCTTCGCCTGCTACCTTCATGGCAGCCTGGAGACGCTTGATCGGACGCAGGATGCCAAGCAGGGTAAGGATCAGGGCAACCACGATAGCTGCCACAATACACGCAGCGGTGATCCAGATCGTACCCGTCCGGATTTTAAATGCGGGTGCCATGTATTCCTTGTAATCCGCAGTTGTTGCAACCAGCCAGTTCCCCGCCTTCTGAAAGGTTACAAACTTATGTATGCCTTCAAAGGTATAGAATCCTTCATTGCTGCTGCCCGCTACTACCTGTTTGATCAAATCGTTCATTTCTTTATGCCCGTTATCCGTAAAGTTCTCGCTCATAATCTTGTCTTTCACCGGATGAGCCAGCACGAGCCCGCTCTTGTCGAGCATATAGGCATAGCCATTCTCGCCGATCTTCACATCATCAACCGGAGATGAGATGGCGGTGAACGGAATGGTTCCGATCAGGACTCCCGCCGTACTTCCTCCACTTTTAAGAGGCAGCGCAATGGCGACAACCGGGTTCCCGCTATCCCGGGATACGATAACATCGCTTACAGCCGAATTGCCTTGCAGCGCCTGCTTGAAATACTCGCGGTCGCTTACGCTCAGGTCAGGTGTGTTCGACGCGCTAGTTACTAAGGCTTGTCCCTGAGTATCCACGATAATGAGCAGCTCAATCAGATCCTTGTTCTGCTGCTGGACATCGGCGGCATAGCGATATACGGCACTTTGAAGCTCCGAATTGTCCGGATTCACGGCCAGTCGAGCAAGATCAGCGTTCAGGGCCGCAATCTCCAAATCATGGCGAACGGTATCCAGCTTGCTCTCCACAGCTTCCGAAGCTGAAGCGGTCGTCTTTCGGAGTTCGTCCTGAATGGCGGACTGCAAAGCGTCCGAAGATTGATTGTAACTGAAATACCCGGATATAAGAAGTGGGACGCTGATAATCAGCACAAGACATATGCTTATTTTAACTTTTAGACTCAGTGTAATCATTCCTCCGTGTCAAGCTAATGAATATCCGGCTGTGCCGGTGCTAAATACGCTTAACCATGGTAATGCCCCGGCCATCCGCCAGAACTTCATCCGCGAAGCTGCGGATCAAGAACAATCCCCGGCCGCTCTCTGCAAGCAGATCCACCTCTTCCATGGTGTCTGAGAGAAAGCGGGGATCAATCCCGCCGCCCTCATCCTCAACCTGCACGGACAGAAGTCCATCAGACAGAGAATAGCGAATGGTAATCGGCTTGGTATCGCAGCAGCCGTTGCCATGGCTATAGGCGTTGGTCACAGCTTCGGTCAGCATTAACTTGACGGCGAAAGCGGCTTCCTCCAGTTGAAGATCCCGGATGATTCCATCGATTACACCTGAATGCCTCTCCAGGCCGTACACGATTACCTCTTTGCCCTTTCCGGGAAGACGGTCACCGCTATTTATTTGATTAGCAGACTTAACCATGTGCAGTCATCCTTCAATACAGATTCATGGATCGCGAACTTCAGTGAATCGTAATCGAAATACCTTCTTTCCCCTTCGGCGCCGCCGTCAAGCAGCTCTAATCCATCGCTGTAGAAGCATAAGCGGTCTCCGGGAACAAACGGAACGACCGAGGATTCAAAAATGCTGTGCGGGAACATCCCTACCGGTGCACCCGGTACGATCAGTTTCGTCACAGCGCCGCTCCGGGCCTGGTGAATAAATTCATTGATGCCGGCGCCGGAGGCAGTCAAGAGACCTTGGGTGAATTGCAGATGAAAGCACAACGCAGAGATATAATCCTCCTCCATATGCTTCAGCGCCCGCCGATTGAGCTCGGACAGAAGACGAGCCGGATCGTGAATACGCAGAGCCAAGTCCGAGAACAGCATACGGACCGCTGAGATGCCTAGCGCCGCCGAGATGCCTTTGCCCATCACATCCCCGACCAGACCGATAACCTCATCGCCGCTAATCCGGTGAAAAAAATAAAAATCCCCGCTCAGCGTCTCGGCCGGCACGTATAGCTTCATGAAATCGGCTTTATCGGGAAGCGGAAAATCCCCGGCGAAATGACGCTCCTGCAGCTTAACGGCACGTCTGATCTCCTGTCTGCTCTTCGTTACATCCCGCAGTACAAGCTGCACCGCCGGCTCGCTGCGGAACGTAATCGGAGCGCCTGCGATTTCGAGATCAAAGGAGCGGTTGTCATGACGGATTACGGTTACCTGAAGACGCGTGCTCCTTCTCAATGACTTCAGCCGGAGCATCTTGCGGTAATCCTGTGAGGTTATGCCGGAGCCGGTTAAATAATCTTCCAGACGCTTTCCTACAAGCTTGTCCCTGCGGGCACCGAACAGAGCTTCGCTTCGCTTGTTGGCGAATACAATTGTCCCGTTTCGATGAACCAGTATGGCGTCAGGACAGAGCTCGACCACTTCCCGATATCTCTCTTCACTCTCTTTGAGCAGACGTTCGGAGCGTACCCGGTCGCTGATGTCATGAACTACGGTATACAACAAATTTCTGCCGAGCATGGTTATGAAGCCGGTATGAATCTCAACATCCGCTTCTCCTCCATCCGCAACCCGGTGACGCAGCTGAAACCTCCGATTTGTACCCGATTCCTGGTTCCCATCTTCAAGCGCCAGGGATAAAAACCCGGAGCTTCCGGGATCGCCAGCCAACGTGCGCAAATCGGAAATATTCATTTTCTTCAACTGCTTGAGGCTGTAGCCATAAAATGAACAGGCCGCTCTGTTGGCATCCGCAATGCTCCCGTCTTTAGGATCGATCAGCAGAGTTATGAGATGATTATTCTCATAAATGCAACCGTAGTGCTCCATGCAGGTCTCAGGAGAGGGGCTCGGATTCAAATTTTTGCAGTTAATAGGCTTGATCGTCATTATGGACACGCTTTCCAGTCAGTTTTGCTGGCATTATATCACAAAATTCTATAGTTTCTCTGTTAATTCGACAGTTGCAATTTATAAATTTTCCGCATATGATACTTTATCTTGTGATAAAGGCAGGGAATCAGGAATGTCGAAGAACAAACGGGGCAAGGCGCTGTGGCGCATGCCTTCACGAGGCAGGGGAACCTGTCCCTTTTGCGGAAGCACCCGGATCAAGCTTTTGTACACCGCCAAAGGCAGTCAGGGAGAGACGCTGAATGTGTGCAAAAAATGCCAAGGCAAAAAGGCCGGGTAATTCCCGGCCTCGGCCACCCGGTCGCCCTTCAGCACGACAATCCGTTCTGTGTCGCAGATTGTTCCGGAGAAGGGCGCCAAATTATGTTGAACCTGAACCATATTTCGAGAATACGCGGCCAGAGAATGTCCGGTAGAACGCCTCTTTCTGGCCGTGTTTCGTCACATCAAGCTCCCCGCTTAATCATGCATAGCGGCTATGCATTTCCTCCAGCTTCTCCCTGACATACGTCCGTATCTCCTCTGGCTCCATCACTTCCGCAACTCCGATCCAGGGCAGCAAATCGCGGCAGGCGACTTCATAACCATACATATTCACCGTGACCCACGTCTCCCCATCCTGGCGGTTGATATCCAAAATATCCAGATCAGCTTTCAGAAGCAGCGCCGGATCATCCATCCTGAGTACGACCGGATATCGTTCTTCATCCCGCCGATGCTGCTTGAAGCCCCCCTCCTTCTCCTTCCAGAAGGTCTCCAGTCTGAAATCCGGCGGGATTTCAAATTCTTCCTCCTCAAGCTCCGCCTGTTCCACACGTTCACATCTGAAGATTCTCAAATCCTGAGCGGTCTCGCAATATGCAACCAAATACCAGTCCCCCTGCTTGACAACCAGTCCGTATGGCTGGACTATTCGCACTGTGCTTTCGCGGCCGGGCTTCCGGTACTGCAGCTTCAGCTTCAACGATTTCCATATTCCGGCACGGATCGTCTCCAGACAGGGTAATGGCTTCTTCTCGCTCCACCAGGGGGTGTCGTCGAACCAGAACCTTGATTTTGCCCTATGAAGATCAGGCTGGTAGGACTCGGGTAGAGTTTTCTCCAGCTTGAGCAGCGCAGCTTGAAGCCTCTGACCCGATTCGCTTCCTCCCCCGGAGCGGATGCCGAGACCGGTCAGATACAGCTGTATGATGTCGTCGTTATGTATCGTTTTGAGATCAAGGGTGTACCCCGGCATTAGAGCCAGGCCGCCTCCCGGCCCGGATGTGCTTATGATGGGAACTCCCGCCTCTCCAAGGGTGTCCACGTCCCGGTAGATGGAACGTACCGATGTTTCCAGCGCCTCAGCAAGCTCTCTTGCCTTGATTCGGCCTCTCGATTCCAGCAGAAGCAGGATCGCTACAAGCCGATGCAGTCTCAATCAGATCTCCTCCTTCATTCCGCAGAACGGAAAAATTGTATTTCGGATGCCTTCATTGCTGCCAGACTGTTGTCAACGATTGAAGTATATCATGGAATCATCTGAGATAAAGGAGTGTTCAGCGGATGAAAATTGGAGTTCTAGGAACAGGGTTCGGCGCATATCATGCGAAGCTGCTTAAACAAATGAGCGGTGTGGAGGGCATAACAGTCTTCGGCCGAAATCAGGAGAAGCTGCAAAAATTGGAGTCGGAGCTTGGGGTCGGCATCAGCACGGATCTGGATCAGGTGCTGCGCGATCCGTCTATCGGCATCATCGATATTTGCCTGCCCACCCCGCTACACTGCGAGGTTGCAATCAGAGCGATGTCATACGGCAAGCAGGTATTCTGCGAAACGCCGGTCAGCTGTACGCCTGATGAAGCAGAGCAGATGCTGGAGGCGGAAGTCAAGTATGGTCAAAAGGTGCTGGTCAACCGCTTCATCCTATTTGACCCTGCCTATGCTTATTTGCGGGAGTGCGCACTCCGCTGCACATACGGGCGCCTGCTGTCCGTAACGTTGGTAAGAGAGACGGCTCCGTTATGGGGTGATCTCGGCCTATCCAAGCTGCCGCTTCAGCTGATGATCCATGAACTGGATTTCGCCGCTTCACTGGCTTCGGAGCCCGCTCTTAAATATGCATGGGGCACGGAATTCCCGAATCCCGGAGAGTCTCTGGTAAATGCAGTCATCGGATACGGGAACGCGTCTCCCCGCGTTACGGTTACAGCCTCCTCCGGCTTGCCGCCCCGTTATCCCTTTACCGTGGGTTTCGAGGCGTATTTCGAATCCGCCAAGCTCGTCTACCACGAGAACTGCGACAACGGCGAATCCTCCCTACTGGCATATACGCCGGATGGCGAGCACAAGGTTGAGCTTAATGCTGTAGACCCTTACGCCGAAAGTCTGAAGCATGCTCTTCAGGTATTGGGCGAGAGAAGCGGGGCTTCAGCACCCAATGAAGATTCCCCGCTATCCTTAAGCCGAGCGGCCGAGTCTCTGAAGCTCTCGCATGAGATTACTAGACAAATAAGCCGTTAGCATCTTGCACTTCTGTATAGTTTGGGGTAATCTGTAAACGGACAACATCATAGCACACGGGAGCTTGGAACTGGCCAGGCTGAGAGGATGACCGCATGTCGTCGACCGTAATACCTGATCTGGGTAATGCCAGCGGAGGAATCGTTACAGGCTTTGTATGTACAAAGACCGCTTCTTTCGGGATGCGGTCTTTTTGGCGTACGGGCTCCTCTGCGCTTCACTAACTATGAGGAGGAATCGTAGAATGGCCAGTCAAAAGGTGTATGTGGAAGGCTCCCGCGAAGACATCCGGGTGCCGATGAGAGAAATTGCGCTCAGCCGTACGGAGAGCGCGGAAGGAACGGTGGATAATCCGCCGGTCCGGGTCTATGACACAAGCGGACCGTCCGGGGGCGAGCCTTCGCCAGCCGACATCCGTCAGGGACTTCCGCCGCTTCGGAGAAGCTGGATCCTGGAGCGGAATGATGTGGAGGAATATGCGGCCCGGCCGATTAAGCCGGAAGACAATGGACTGCGCAGAAGCGAAGCTGAACAAGGGAACGGAATAATCTATCCGGGCCTTAAGCGAGAACCTTTGCGAGCCAAGATCGGCGGCAATGTGACGCAGATGCACTACGCCCGGCAGGGCATCATCACGCCGGAAATGGAGTTCATCGCCATCCGCGAGAATGTCGACCCCTCCTTTGTCCGGGATGAAGTGGCGGCAGGCCGCGCGATCATCCCCGCCAATATCAATCATCCGGAATGCGAGCCGATGATTATCGGCCGGAACTTCCTTGTGAAGATCAATGCCAACATCGGCAACTCAGCCGTTACCTCCTCCATCGAGGAGGAGGTCGAGAAGATGACTTGGGCGACCCGCTGGGGAGCGGATACTGTCATGGACCTGTCTACCGGCCGTCATATTCATACGACCCGGGAATGGGTCATCCGCAATTCCCCGGTTCCCGTCGGCACGGTTCCGCTCTATCAGGCGCTTGAGAAGGTGGGCGGCCAGGCGCAGGATCTGACCTGGGAGCTGTACCGCGACACTCTAATCGAGCAGGCGGAGCAGGGCGTGGACTATTTCACCATCCACGCGGGTGTGCTTCTGCGCTATGTGCCCATGACCGCGGGGCGCGTCACAGGCATCGTCTCGCGCGGCGGCTCCATTATGGCCGCCTGGTGCCTGGCGCATCACGAGGAGAATTTCCTCTACACACGCTTTGAGGAAATTTGCGAGATCATGAAGGCGTACGACATCGCCTTCTCGCTCGGCGACGGCCTCCGCCCCGGCTCGATTGCCGACGCCAACGACGAAGCGCAGTTCGCCGAGCTGGAGACGCTCGGCGAGCTTACCGAAATCGCCTGGAGACATGATGTCCAGGTGATGATTGAAGGTCCCGGCCATGTGCCGATGCACAAGATCAAAGAGAACGTCGACCGCCAGATGGAGGTCTGCAAGGAAGCCCCCTTCTATACCCTGGGGCCGCTGACGACGGATATTGCGCCGGGCTACGATCATATAACATCGGCCATCGGAGCGGCCATGATCGGCTGGTTCGGCACGGCGATGCTCTGCTACGTGACACCCAAGGAGCATCTGGGCCTCCCGGACAAGAACGATGTCCGCGAAGGCGTCATCGCCTACAAAATCGCGGCGCACGCCGCCGATTTGGCCAAAGGCCATCCCGGCGCGCAGCAGCGGGACGACGCCCTCTCCAAGGCGCGGTTTGAATTCCGCTGGAGAGACCAGTTCGCGCTCTCGCTCGATCCGGAACGGGCTGCCGAGTACCATGACGAGACGCTCCCCGCCGAAGGGGCTAAGGCAGCCCACTTCTGCTCCATGTGCGGGCCGAAATTTTGCAGCATGCGGATTACGCAGGATATCCGGGCCTATGCCAAGGCGAATAATCTGGAAAATGCCGAAGCGATCGAACAAGGCATGAAGGAGAAATCCGCCGAGTTCGCCAAAGCCGACCACAGCATTTACAGTTGAATCCTTTGAGGGCGGACATGTTGGCAAATTGCGATAATAAGCCTGAATGCCACCCTTCAGTCAACATGTTCAGCCCCAGCTTAACCGATTATTTCAAGGCTCTTCCGGTTGATCAGGATGGATCGGGAGAGCCTTTTTTCACGCCTGATATCGGGGCTAAATGGTACAATCATACAAGAAGACCAGCATTCATCCAATCCGTTAGGAGTGAGTACAGTGGCATCTATTTTTCATACAAATGAGCTGTCATTCAACAAGAGATCCGCGCCTCTGCCGGAGTTCGCTTTCTCAAGCACCGATGATTTATGGAAGTCCGTCAAGGCCTCCCGTCTCGATTTTGATGTTCGCCGGCTGGAGCCGGGCGTATTCTCTTACCCGTACCATTTTCACCGCAATGCCGAGGAAATGTTCGTCATCCTCTCTGGACAGGCTTTGCTTCGCGCGCCGGAAGGCATTACGGAGGTCAAGGAAGGCGATATCCTGTTCTTTGAAGCGGGACCTGCCGGAGCACACCAGCTGTACAACCATACGGACCAGCCCTGCACCTA
>RCUO01000938.1_pt1 | contig 12186 bp, 18 predicted proteins | sample 2166161 | NCBI WGS metagenome assembly RCUO01 (sample SAMN09932617, study PRJNA488358) | compost metagenome | feature: garden; material: soil; isolation source: compost soil in cyclohexanecarbonitrile-enriched culture | place: Germany: Experimental Botanical Garden Goettingen | collected 2016-01-27 | reverse complement strand
TCTCAGATGAGGAAGTCGGGAAGAAATATCAATTGCACAGTCCTCTTAGTCAAATGGATATATAAGATAATCATTCAAAAAGTTAATCCAGATATTGTGGATTAGCTTTTTTGTATTTTTTAATTAACTCCTGAACTCGGAAACTTCATACTGTCATACTATTTACTATGGTAAAATAATCCTAAGGCATCATTTTGTTAATGTTATAAGAAAAGAGATCGTAAATACATATTATGAAGTTCTGAAGATAGTAATAATTCCTGTCAAAATGAATATGGTGAGTCGTCTTTTTGATGAGGGTACTTACAAGTTTATTGGGAATGAAACTTGTACGAGTCCTACGAAGTTTGATTAAATAACTATTTCATAAGGAGTATATGATGGATCTTTATGACCGAGAGAATGATTTAAAGCAAAAATTTAATGAAATATGGAACAAACTACTTAGGTCAGAAAGTGACTATTACTCTGTAATGACGGATATTGATTTTATTGAAATGAAGAAAGCAGTGAAAAATATTAATGATATATTTACTTGTAAAACTACATTGAAGTTTTTGGATTGGACAAACAACCATCTTTTCTTAAGCCCAGACATTTACATGAAAACAAAAAGAATGGTGTTGTCGCAGAAGTCAGGTGCTAACGGATATGATTTGAAGATCGATGACAATATCAATATTATTGCAGAGATTAAATGCAATATAGTCGATCCGCAAATCGGTCGCTTTAAGCGAGAACAGCGCGCTCAAATTGAAAAAGATATAGATCGTTTACTTAATGGCAAACTAAAAGTCAAAATTGATGTGACAGACTATTTCAAGTTTTTGGTGTTTTATGATTTTGGCGAAGAGACCAAACAGGCTTTTAGAAATTTATATAGGGTGAAAGAGTTTAGTGATAAATATAGTGGCAAGTTAACTGAATTTACTGATCAAGTGATTAGTAAAGAAATCGTACATGTAGTTTTCATCAAATGACTGTTTTACCATATTAACTAGGATGGAGTGGTAAATGTGGAGAAGGATAATAGAGATTTAGAAAAGATCATTTCCTTATTTGAGACAACTTCTGTTGAAAAGGCAAATTCGTATATTAGTGAGGGTTGGGTTTTGCTTAATATTCATACGACCGATTATGGACACTGTGGAACGTCACCAGAATACTGTCTTTACTCTTGGCTGGAATGGTGAAAAAGGAGAAGTGAAGGCACCAAAGTACGATTATTAAATTTCTTTCATTGGAAGGAATGGAGAGGATTCATCGTTGATAAAGCCAACAAGAGTGTTATGTCCTGTGTGTAACAAGGAATTTAGTTACGGCTTTTTGAGATATGGGTTTGGACATATTTGCAAAAGAGATTATCTAGATAGAGAAGACGAATACAATCTTCAAATAAAAAGTCAAATAAAAGGTGATTAACTTGTCTAGAGAGAAAGACATGAATGAAATGACATTACCTGATTTATTAGAGAAATATCAAAACGACAAGATGGAATTTAGAAATTACGGCACTAACTATTATTTTAAGGATTACGGTAAAGATGAAGTAACCCGTAAGCGCCACGAGAATGCATATGAAGAACTGAGGCAAAATGTACTGATTACTGCTAGTTATATAGCTGAGAAGTTGCTCAAATAACATTTGAATTAACTATGAAATGGCTAATTTATAAAAATATACTGAACACATATGGAGTGTGACTAGTTTGGATTATACTTTTATTAAAAGTTTGGGTCGTAAAGATATAGATCTAGTACTAGAAATGCTTGAATCTTGTCTTCCCTTTCAATATGCCGAACGAGATACATTAGAAAAACTAACGTCATATTGTGATAAAGGTTTTTTTATAGCAGGAATATTTGATGGAGAAGATCTTGCTGGATATGCTGTCTCTTCTATACTTGTAGGAGAAAGTGTAAAGAATACATTTAATGCTTACAATGTACAAACTGACAGGGAAATTTGGGCTCCCGCGGGAATATTAAATAACTGTATTATAAAAGATGAGTATAGAGGTAGGGGATTCCAGCGAGAACTATTGAAAGTTAGAGAGGTAGTGGCTCAAAATAACAATGTCGAAGAAATTTATACATCTGTACATATAAAGAACATTAACAGTATTGAAAATTTGATGAGAGCTGGTTATAAACCACTGGGACAACATATAAAGAGCGATGAGTGGATTTTCTTTGGGAAGCTTTTGAAAGACCCAGTTTATTTTTCACACCCTTCGCGCATTGTATTATAAATTTAAACTATGAAGTTATAAAGATGAATACGAGAAGTATGAAGATTAAACACATCAAAGGCATGTTTTATAAGAATTGAGGCGAGGAAATGTCTGATGGTTTCTACAATATTAAAGATATGTTAGTTAAAATGAATGAAGTAGGTAAGGAGTTCGAACAAGATTTTTTAGATTATTTCAACACTCTGCATAATATAAAGAAAAATCACAGCGACAAACTAGCTTCTATAATTAAACTTTCCAAGTTCAAAGATATTAGTAAAGTAATGAAGGGAGAAGGCATGTACATTATCTTTACCAATTATAAATTTGTAGAGAATACGTGCAATTTTACAATTGGTAATCTTAAAGCTATTTATCGTGGGCACTCACACGGAGTTGGATTAAGAGTAATCAGTCACTTGTTTAATATGAAATATCAAACAATTAAAGGGAAAACTAATTATATCTCCTGTATACAACTTGACGATCAAATTGGTATTAATATTAATCTTAAACCTTATAATAGTTACCAATGGTATATTCTTCAACTAAAGATGAAAAAGAGTAATGTATTCATTCGGGAAAAAGCCGAGGAAGCTTTTGATCGTGTATTTGGGAAACCATTGGGCAGTAAGAAATAAAGAGGGTGATCATGAAATGAAAGATTTATCATAATTGAACGGAGTTGAAGTTTGTGACTATTTTAATTGGAGTGAAATTCGAGGATTCGGTTTTATTTCTTGCTGACACATTAACTAACTCATTAAATGAAATTGGTGAAGTTAAAGAAGTTTTGTGGTCCGATTCTCAAAAAGTCAGAAAAGTTAGGAAAGAAGTTGCAATAGCTACCGCAGGACTTGGCTCGCTAGGGCACTCTGTAACAGATGTAATTGGGGCGATAATAAGTAATGAATCACCAATGAAAAAAGAAGAGATTACTTCATTAACCAAAGATACACTAACATATGCATTATCAAACTTCAATAAATATAATCCTGAAGCACCATACAGTAAATTGGCAGCAATTCTTGGAGGAATTGATGATTTTACAAGAGAGCCTTACCTTTTTGAGTATCACTCTGACAATAATTTTACAACTTTGAGTAAAGATGTGGCGGTGTTAGGTGTGCAGCCAGAAGCAGAAAATATCCGAAAGCAAATTGTTCAGATGTTAAAAGATTATCCTGGTCATGATCCATTCATCTACGCAAATAATTTTGCCATTATACTAAGAGAGGTTACAAAAAACTCAGTTCATGTCGGAGAAGAAGTGTTTGTAACACTTATTAAAAACGACGGAAATTCGGGATACCAGTATTTTGACAAGACGGGGGAAAGTATACCTATTCCTCAAAAATTTCATTGCACATAATGAAATGTAGATTTGATTAGCATTTTTATATAAGATAAGTTTGTCTAAAACTCTTGGGAGATGATAGAGATGGTTTCTGATAATTATTTAAATAGTTTGAAAGAAGAAATAAAAAAATACCTAAATCTTAAGTATGTAGGCAACCATAAGGAAATTGGGAACGACATATATTTTGACGTACTTGAAGTAGGCGTTAAAGGAGCAGAACGTAAATTGAAGTATAAAACAGCTACGGGGACACTCTTTGAGAACGTTGATGGTCAATGGCAGCAGTTGCGAGGTATTTTAATTAAAATAAGCGATTGAAAGACGAATTTCATTTATAACACAGAAGCCTGGGAACAATCTCAAGGCTTTTTGTTTATCTTTTTTAATGACTTTACTGCTTAATTTCATCCAATTGGAACCACATTCATGAAACTGGTATACAAGTTGTTAAATTCACAATTAAGGATGTAGCTCATGTAACAATAAATAGTGAACCATCACCTGAACAATCCTTAGTAAAGATATTGTTGGATGCTAAAAATTAAAACTGAAGAGTAATATGTAAAGCCCTGAGAGGATCTCTAGGGCTTGAATTATGTATTTTATTGTTACGACACAACTACATTGAATAATTCCCCCAATGAAATCTTCTAGATAACCACAAACGTTAGCCATTGAAGATGTCGGAAGCCTACTAATTATGACATGAATCCTCGAAGACCTAATCTGCACTAACCTCATGAATCGTGGAGTAGGAAATATTGATCCAATCAAGAAAGTGCTTTATTGTTTTATTATAAAACAAAAAACTTGCCATATTTTTCTTAAGGTGATATATTGAATTCATAAGTTGTTTTATTATAAAACAAAGGATGGTTATGGTGGCGATTGGATTAGAGTTTGTATGTGAAACTTATGGCATTGAATTTAAAGAACTGGCTATCAAGATAGAAACATCACCACAGAATATAAATGCCTGGCTCAAAGAGAAACGTAAAATACCGCCACAAAGATTAGAACAATTAATTCAGGTGTTTCCAAAAATTCCGAATGAGTTATTCGGAAAAGAACTACGTTCGTCAGAAAAATTATTAATTCAAGAAATATTCTATGAAGAGACTGATGAACATGAAGTGGTTGAGTATGAAGAAACCGATGATGAAGGAAATACGTACACAGTTTCACATGTGATACGTAATCATGAAGGAATCATTAGTCATTTGAGAAATCAACGTGAAAGAAGGGAATTGCTTGAGGAATATGAATGTTTGATATTTGATGAGGGAAGTGAATTTCATCTAAATGAAAAACTACTTCAAAGGTTTGTAGGTATTCTACAGGGCAGCAGAGATTTAAAACAATTCCAGTTACTTAAACTGATGTTCTATTATTTGCAGCCCTATGATAAGGGATTTGCTTTTGGCTCAGATCCAGACCTTATAGCAACAAAAGAACAGAAAGAAATGTATAGAGAGTTTGGGCAGTTGTTAAAAAAATATGATTTTATAGATGAATTTTAGGAGGAATTAATTTTAAGGAACTAAAGGATATGTTTATTAGGTTAATTGAAAAACCGAACATTTAAGCAGATTGGTGAAACATTGAACGTTAATTATGACAACTGTAATAATGTTTTAAGAGATTACTGTAACAAATTGTAAGTAGCGTGAAGACTCTATACGAAGACAGAGACGATGAAGACGCTCGGATTGCTAGATCATTGCTAATGACGCTTTGTGCATCGAACGGAATGTCATATAGAACGTTATAAGAAGATTGCCGATGATTACAATTTTTTAGTGAACTTTCCCCAGATTAAGATTATGAATTAATCAAACATTAAAATTACATATCACAGAGAGGTGAAAGCCTCTCTCCATAAACTAAGGAGGAAGTTATCTAGCCAGTGATAAAAACTCAAAATAAAACTTGGTTGTCAGATGTTGTAGGAGAGGAATATAAGCAATGGAGGAATGGAGATATTGTTTTAATAGGAACAGGTACAGGTACAGGTAAATCATATTTTATCCGGAATCAATTAACCCGCTTCGCTGAAGAGGAATGGTCTAACATATTGTTTATCTTCAATAGAAAAGAATTACATAAGCAAAATAAGGAGCAAATCAGGGCAGATAATAACATGAGAATACATACTGCAACATATCAAGAGATTGAACATGATATATCAATAACAGGAAGCTACGATTTTAAAAAGTATAAATATATTGTTTGTGATGAGTGCCATTACTTTACCGATGATAGTGGTTTCAATCATAACAGCGATATTTCTCTCAATGCAATTATGAACCTCGAATCAAAAATCATAATATTTATGAGTGCTACTAGTTCCACCTTATTTACACACATTCAAAACAATAAAAGTGAGTCAAAGATATGGAGATATAAATCTAAACGAAATTTCAGCAATATTGCTTCACTTTATTTTTATTCCAAAGAAGAATCAGTCGAACAGTACATTAGTCAAAGATTCAATGGTAATGAAAAAATCATCTGGTTTTGTCGATCCACCGAAAAAGCAGCGAAATTACATATTAAGTATCCCGATTCATATTTTTTGTGCAGTGATAACAAGAAAAACTCTAAGTACATAAGTCTAATTAAAAACAACACTATTACGACTCAGGACAATAAGATTACTTTTGATCGTAAGTTTCTATTTACCACAAAGGTTTTAGATAATGGATTTGATTTGAAGGATGAGCAAATTAAATTAATTATTTGTGATGAATTCGATATTAATACAATGATTCAGTGTATTGGCCGAAAACGTGCAATGACTGAAGAGGACACAATACATATTGTTTTACTTAATCACAGCAATCGATCAATCAATGGATACAGAAACGTTCTGCTCGAAAAACGAAATGAAGCAAAAGTCTTTATGGAAGATGGAGTTCTAGGTCGTAATAACTTTATTGGACGATTTGCACATAAATCTAATTACATTATCTTCGACCAGCCTTCACTAGATAATAAATATCTCAGCCACAAAAAAATATCAACGGTTAAATACCTGAAGGCTGAAAATGATCTTGTAATCATTGAAGAGATGTTGCATGAGAATCGAGAACAAAACAAATTTAGAGAAAGCTTGAAGGAGAAGAAACTGAGTGATGCTTATATTATGTACGTATTGAAATTGTTACAGGTGAACAGGTACGGTGACTTGGATAAAATCTATAAAGAACAGGGAATATCAGAGTATCTTGATTCAATTTTGGGCAATCAACTACATAATTCAGAGAAAAAAGAATTGATTGATAAACTAAATGTTCGATCAAACGGAAGGCAATTAAAAAGTTGTGAAGCACTAAACATCGCATTGACTGAGTTGAAAATTAATTATCGAATAATATCTGAAATTGATCATCGAAGGAATTTAGGAGAGGGTTCACTTAATCCGAACAGAAAAAAAGTGTTTTGGAAAGTTATGAAGCTGTCAGATAGTAAGTAAGAATGATTAATTAATTATTGGGTAGTTTTTGGATGTCAACATTATATATAAAGTCAACATCCATTTTCTACCCAACTTATTGTTGGCAGCATCATAGTTGAGCCGTGAGGGGGTGAATTGCCGTAGGCAAGAGGTGGGTGGTGCGGCAGGTCGGGCGTTACGCAGTAACGAACGAGATGGTATCAGCACCCCCTTAATATAGGTCAAGAGTAAAAGGTTAAGTGCACCCTCATAAGCAAAGTGCGCTTTATTCGTGTAGTCGGTTCCCGCCTTCATTAAGGGATATTTAAATTCAAGGGATCAAAAGACAAGAGCAAGTTCAAAAGCGCTTGAACATTGTATAAGTGTATGTATTTTTGGTTGCTGTTTATGTATTAGCATCATATCCATTCTAAGCAAAAATTCATAAGAGTTATTGTATGATTTTGAACATCAACTATATAGGTAGGGTGATTGGAAGGGTCAACAGTTGATCCTTCTTTTTGTTACGGGAATTAATAATATGATGACGCTTGCTATTAGCATGGTTTCGGATAAAGAGTCAGCATGGTTGGGTATTTCGCTTTACTCTTCATACATATTGATTGCTAGAAATAAAAAAGGAACAGGATATGATAACAAAAGAAGGTAATCCTATCCTTTCTTGTCGAATATTAAAGTGTTAATTGGAGGGTGGATTAGAAGAAGTAGTTGAGGGGAAATGTCCTTGATAAGAGTGATACAATGAAAGGGAAATCAAGATAGAGTAACTTAATGCCTTGGAATATATAAAGTTGTTATATTTAACAATAAATTAACAACTAGGAATAAATAAAACAATTCTTTCATTGAGATTTAACACTGATGAGCGGGAGGGACGAAGTGAAAAAGAAGGTCATTAGCATAATCATAGCAGTACTCGTTATTGGGGTCTTTCTTCAGATTCCAAATACACTCAGATATAAGATTGAGAAGACTTTTGGAGATCCTAACACATTCTTCTATGGTATTAATCTTGGAGTTATGGTAGACAGTCTGGGTGCTTATGATGATGAAATATTTCTTGACGACGAACCAACTGCCACAATCGATTATTCACAATACGGAACTCAAAAGGTTGAATTATTTCTATATGGAAGGTTCGTAAACAGTGCAGACCCATTAGTTGCGATCTTAAATGACAAGGTAATATATAATGATAATCCTTCAAAAGAGATGTCTAACTTCTACTCAAGATACTACATAGAAAAACATTTTGTTATAGACTTGAACGATGGAATAAAGGAAGGGCAAAACAAACTCGTTATTACAACAGGTAGAGCGAATAAGCAATTCAGTATAGATATCATCAAATGAGTCTTTTTATTATAGCAGGTAAAGATATTTCACATCCAGGAAAGGAATTATTTAATGAAAAGAATTCCTAAATACAAAGGAAGGAGGGGGACAAATAATCGTAAGAACCTTGGTTTAATGTATATTTGCCCCAATTATTCAAACAATAACAAGTCCTCTCTTATAAACGCTAAAGGAGATCCTTTTTGCTCAAACTGTATGGTAACGACTGGGCAAATATTTATCATGAAAAAACGCACTATGTATACGCTGGGCAAACCTAAACGATAAAATTAGCCTTTCATGAGGAGTGGAGAATATGGGGAGACATAGTAAGGAAACTATATTTAAAGAACAAATAAATGAACTATTGGTACACGCATGGAAGATTGTTTACAACCCGGAAACCGATAAAACGATAGTTGTTAATGAACACGGTTCAGAAATTAGTGATTCTGTATTAGGGTTTGTGAATAGCGAAATTAATGATTACGTTAATCGTAGAGAAGAAGAAAGATTTGGCGAAAAGAGAAAAAAACCTTTGGACGAATTTACTATTAAACGTCGAGGCATTCAAGATTATGTTCTAATAGAAGGTCAGACTGGCTTAAGATCAATTCTCGAAGTATATCATGATGAAAATGAATTGTTCAATATAGAGAAATTTGCAGTGTCACCAAGCAACAACCTCAGATACGACGAGTATAATGCTTATTTGACTGTTGATGAAGCTGAAAAAATTTTACAGTCACTCCAGGGCTTTGTAGAGAAATGTAGAAGAGACAAATAATAATGATAGGAGGCATTTAAATGTCTGATGAGAATAAGATTGTTCGAATTGGAATAACCCATGATCAGCGAATGAGAAATCAAATTGGTGATGGATATGTACCTTGTGAGGTTTCGGGGCGATATCTTCATTTCAAGGGCGAAGACAAAAGATTGGGTTATGTGATGGTAGACGTTAGAACTCAGACAGATAATGGAGATAGGCTGCTTTGTGAATTGATTTTACATAAAGAAGATTTAATTCGTGCTTTAAATAATTTAAAAGAGTGTTAAAGGAGAGAAATAGTGATGAACGATAGCAAACTATCTGCATTCGGTGCAATGTCGCAAGATGAGTATGCAGTAGGGAATGCAATTGATGAATTGGAGACAGCTCAGAGCAATTACGTACAGGTGCTGACAGAGGAATGTATTCAAAACATACTCAAGGTTCAAGAGGAAGAAGGCAAATTAACTGAGCGAGACTTATTGATTTTTATTCGAGATCTGGTTGGCAAGGTATCCGACATTAAAAGTCGATAAAACCAATCTTTCATAGGGAGATGGTAAGAGATTTATGACCATACATTTTGGAATAAGTGTGTTCAATAGAGAGGGCGAATACAAACTAACTGCTGACAATTATGTGAAGAAAAGTGATAAAGATAATGCCAATTCGTCAGAAGAAGAAAGGCTTAAGTTAGAAAGGGGTATGATGCGCTTTGATCTTAATATGAGCGACTTCAAGTCGTTGTCCAGGGACAGATTTAATAAAGAATTGGATAATTTTATATCATCAAATAATTTTTATGAAATTAAAGACCTTAATTCTGTTGCTGGCATTTACGGGCACTATGTTATGGTCTTAGATGAGTATTGTCAAGTTTACATAGGAACTGCTAGTCGTAACGATGGTATAAAAGAAAGAGTGCCTCAACATTGGAGAAATAAAATATCCTTAGCTCGTCTTGATAAGGGGGAGTACGGTTCTCTGCATATAGATAGTTTTAGAGCTAAGGATACTACAAGAATTTTTGTGTGGCGCGATGATGAGTGTACCTTTTTCCAGGATTACACGGTTAATGAGCTTTGGGAGGGTAGATTGGTTGCCCAATTTCCTATAGATTATTGCCTGAATTCAGTCATGAATAATATACCAAAAGAGTTTTTCCATCAGAGGATGAGAGATCGTGATTTAAGGGATTTAAGGGTGTATGGGAAGAACCATCAAACTGAGTCCTTAGCTAGATATGATCAAAGAACTAAAAGGGAATGAAATGTGAATTTGATAAAGAAAGGCGGGCTAATTATAAAAGTACAGTGCATAAAAGATGTAATTAGTACTAATGGTGGTGGATCGGAAATACTGTATCGTAATGGTGAAGTGTTTGATGCATATATTGTGGATGATGATCTACTGATTAAGGAGAAAGATGGATCAAGCTCTTTAATTGGTGTTCGTAAGGAGGCTGCACTCGTCTTCAATATTAACATTGGATCAAACCAATGGGATGATTGGCTTAATCAGCATTTTGTAATATTGAATGAAATATGACTTGATTAATAAAGGAGTTGTAATCAATGAATTATGAGCCAATGCCAGAAATTAAAAGGCATTTTTTGAAAAAGAGGTACGCATATGTTGGTAATTATATAGTTTATACGGTTAAAGTTGGAGAAGAAAAACATCTGGAAAAAAGCATTACGATTCCATCTGATTATGAGCTTACAACAGAGCAGTTAACAAGAACTATAGACGATTTAGTACATAACCAAAGAGAAGCGCAAACGGAGTACGACAACTACGATCTAGCTACGTTGCATTCGGTGAGTGTTAGAGTAGCATATGACAGAGCAATAGCAGATTAGTAAGGAAGCAGTTTATATAAAAGTGGCATTTCATGAGGTGACACAACAGGAGGACAACTAATGAACTATCCTTGGAGCAAAGACATCGACTGGAAATTGCAGTCTAAAGATAGGCGTTTATATATTATGCGAGATCACAACTGGTCTTTTGCAGCATGGGAAATTTCCAAATTAGAAAAAAGGATTAAGAAAAATTCACTGGTTGTTCATGTCGATTCTCACTTTGACGATGTTCCTGATGGATTAATTGTTAATGGGTTATTTGAAGCAGAAACCATTGAAGATATTTTAAAGGTAAGTAGAAGTTATGACAGATCATCGGGGCAAACACCTGAATCAAATTTGATGCACATAGACAATTTTATTTGGGCATCTGTTGGAAGAGGAACTGTTGAAGAAGTGATTTTTGTATCAAGAGACACCCTAGAACTTAACGATATCTCAAATGTACGAGAAGAGTATACACATTGTCTCCACAGCAACTGCAAGTATAGCTCAAAACTATTCCGTCATACTGGAGAATTCTTGAGTTCATATAACAAAAAAAGTTTTGCAGAGTACGTTGGAAATAGATCTGCCATTCTAGACCTTGATATTGATGCTTTCAATAATAGCGACACAATAGGAGAGTCCGATTTTATTTCAGAAGCAACAATAAGAGAGTACGTTAAAGGTTTGAATGACTTATATTCATGGGATCTAATAACAATCGCTATTTCGCCTGATTATTCTGGAGGGCCTACGGGGGCATCGTATTTGTTAGATGTGGTCTTAAGTGAGCTGGGGATAGAGTTAACCGATATGGAAAAGTGGTAAGACTACGAAACATACATTTTACCTGATTTTATTGGAGGGGAAAATATGAGTTTTGTATCAATTGTAGCAAGAAAAAAATTTTTAACAGTGATGAGTGATGGAAGAGTTACTGGATTAGATAATGAAATAATAGAAGAGGCATACCAAAAGTATGTTAGCGATGATAAATCATTTATAGCTTTTGCAGGAACACTTGAAGCATGTGAAATGGTTGTGGGAGATATTAGAGAAATAGTATTTAATAATAGAGATTATGAGGGTGCCATCTATATTCTGCTTGAGGCTTTTAAGCAAATTAAATTAGAAGAAAAAGGTATGAAAGTTATGATTGCATTAGGAGGGTTAAATAA
>RCUO01000936.1_pt1 | contig 12198 bp, 14 predicted proteins | sample 2166161 | NCBI WGS metagenome assembly RCUO01 (sample SAMN09932617, study PRJNA488358) | compost metagenome | feature: garden; material: soil; isolation source: compost soil in cyclohexanecarbonitrile-enriched culture | place: Germany: Experimental Botanical Garden Goettingen | collected 2016-01-27 | reverse complement strand
AACGCGCATCTGGACGGGCAAAAAGTGCATCTGACGCTGGTGGATTACGATCCTGTCTCTCTGCAGTGGGCGAAGAAAATGGCCGCCGCTGAAGGGCTGACAATCGGGGAGCAGGTAACTGTCCTGGAGCGCAATCTGATCCACGCCCTGATCCGCAGCGACGATCTGGTGCAGGAGCTGGGCGAAGGCCACGTCGAGCTGGTGGATGCGCTGGGGATTTTCGAGTATTTCAACGACACCGATGCGGTGACGTTTCTGAAACACATTCTGCGGCTGATTAAGCCCGGCGGCGCGATCGTGGTCTCCAACATGCTGACCAGCAGCCCGCAAATTGATTTTGCCCTGCGCTGCATTGGCTGGACGCCGATCTTCCCGCGTACGCTGCAGCAGCTGCAGGATATCCATCTCGCGGCGGGTATCCCGGTGGAAAACGTGACGGTGATAGTGCCGAAAGATGGGGTCTATGCGGTGATGGAGATTCGGGTGGGGTGAGCGGGAGTTTTCTACGCTCACCCTCATCAACGCTGTCCTAGATGTGAAACGCGACGCGCTTTCCGGTCGGAAGCTCAACATCCAGGCTCAGTTTCCCACCCATTGCCTCTATATAGCGTTTAAGTGTCGCGATTTTAAGCTCGTTACCACGCTGCTCAAGCTGGGTGACGGCGGGCTGGCTAATCCCCATCACTTCAGCAACCTGTTTTTGCGACAGTCTGAGCTCTTCGCGCATTATTTGCAGGCCCGTTTCCAGAATCATTTCGTCGGCCAGTTCTTTGATGCGCTGTTGGCTTTCCGGTGAACGGGAAGCAATCACGTCATTCAGGCTTTTCATTTTATTGCCTCCATGGTTGCCAGATGAGCCGAAAATTCATCATCTGCGATACGGATAAGTCGTTGATAGAATTTTTTGTCATTACTCTTATCACCGGCGCAAAGCACAATGGCCTGACGCACGGGATCGAAAGCAAAGAATGCGCGAACCGGACGACCAGAATATTGAACGCGTAATTCTTTCATATTCTTATGTCGCGATCCTTTAACTGTATCTGCATATGGGCGAGAAAGACGGGTCCATACGTTTGCAGATTCACGAGATCCGCCAACACTTTTTCCTGCTCATGCAGCCATTCTGTAAACACGTTTCCCAGGAGTACCGTCCACATAATGTCGTCCTTGATAAGCTGTGGCTTATGTCATGAAGTGTATAAGCTATAGCTTATTAATTCAACATGGCATCTGAATGTATACTGACTCCATTAACCCGCTAAACCCGCACCGATTGCCCTTCACAGCACGCTTTTACCGCCTCATAGAGCAGCCTGACCCCCGCAGACAGCTGTTTACGGTGCGGACAGATCATATTTAGGGGCACTTTCTCGCCCTCATACTCCGTCATTAACACCTGCAGCCGACCGGCGCGGACATCTTCTGCGACATCCAGCCAGGATTTGTACGCCACGCCCGCTCCGGAGACCGCCAGGCGGCGGATCACCTCGGCATCATCGCTCATCATTGTGCCGCTGACGTTCACGTTTAAGACCTCATCGTGACGGAAAAATGTCCAGCGATCGTGAACCCGCCCGCGCAGGACAAACGTCAGGGCGTTGAGGTGGCTTAACGCATCCGGGTGTTGGACGTCACCATGGCGGGCGACCCACTCGGGAGAGGCGACCAGCACCCGGCGGTTGGCGGGCGCGATGGGGAGGGAGATATACGACGCATCCTCTGGCGTGCCGTAGCGAAAGGCGATATCCACCGGGTCTTTAAAGACATCGGCCACCTGATCGGAGAAAAAAATCCGCAGGCGTAACGCCGGATAGCGCGCCCCAAACGACTGAAAGACGGGCAGCAGTAAGTTGCGGCCTAAATCCGACGGTACGGCGATTTGCAGGGTGCCCGAGATCTCTTCATCCGGGGTGTGAATTTTTTGCATCCCGGCGTGCATCGCATCAAGCATCTGTCGCGCGTAGGGCAACCAGGCCTCGCCCTCGGGCGTTAGCCGCAGGCTGCGGGTCGAGCGGGCAAAAAGCCGGATTGCCAGGCTCGACTCCAGCCGTTTGATCGCTGCGCTCACCTGCGCGGGCTGCACACCCGCCTCTCTTGCCGCATCGCTAAAGCTGCTCAGGGCAGATACCCGAACAAACAGCACCAGATCCTCAAGCCGAAACATTTTAATCTCCCGAGTATAAGTCTTATCGCCGCGAGGCTATTTTTCCTGCGACGGCCGCCGTTTACCATCAAATTATTGCGCTACCCACAACGAATTAACGCCGGAGAGAGTATGAAAGCCATAGCCATTACCCGTTCTGCCCCGCAAAACATCGACTTCCTGCAGGATATTGAATTACCGCAGCCCGTGGCGACAGGTCACGATCTGCTGATCGACGTGAAAGCGATTTCCGTTAACCCGGTGGACACCAAAGTCCGGGCCGGTTTTCAGGGTGAGACGCCGCGCATTCTGGGCTGGGACGCGGTCGGTGTTGTCGCGGCGGTGGGCGAGGCGGTAACGCTGTTCGCGCCAGGGGATGAAGTCTGGTACGCCGGGGCATTAGGCCGTCCGGGCAGCAACAGCGAGTTCCAGCTGGTGGATGAGCGCATTGTGGCGCTGAAACCCAAAACGCTGGATAACGCCTCTGCGGCGGCGATGCCGTTAACGGCAATCACCGCATGGGAAATGCTGTTCGACCGTCTGGGCATTCAGGAGAAGGGTAACGAAGGCGATACGCTGCTGATCGTCGGTGCTGCGGGCGGTGTCGGTTCGATTCTGGTGCAGCTGGCGCGTAAGCTGACAAAAATGACCGTGGTGGGCACGGCGTCGCGCCCTGAAAGCCAGCAGTGGGTCCGGGAAGCGGGCGCACATCATGTCATTGACCACAGTAAGCCGCTGTCGGAAGAACTGGCCGCCATCGGCATTAACGAGGTGACCCACGTCGCCAGCCTCAACAGCACTGAGAGCCATTACGCCGAGATCGTCAAGGCGCTGGCACCGCAGGGTAAACTGGCGCTGATTGACGATCCGCAGACGCTGGATGCCCGCCCGCTGAAGGCGAAAAGCATCTCGCTGCACTGGGAGTTTATGTTCACCCGCTCGATGTTTGAAACCCGGGACATGATTGCCCAGCACCAGCTGCTGACGCGTGTTGCCGGGCTGATTGATGATAAAATCATCACCACTACACTGGGTGAGCACTACGGCGCGATCACCGCGGCGAACCTGCAGAAAGCCCACGCGCAGCTCGAAACCGGGCGAGCGGTCGGCAAGATTGTGCTGGAAGGGTTCTGAGATGGACTCCGCTGAAATCATCTCCCTTATTGCGGTACTGAAAGCCAAACCGGGGAAGACGCATGCGCTGAAAACAGCCCTACAGGCGCTGTTGCTCCCGACTCGTCAGGAGCCCGGCAACGTGGAGTATCAGCTTTTTCAGCTGCGCGATACGCCGGACTGTTTTTATGTCCGGGAGTCCTGGCGCGGTCAGGAAGGGCTGGAGGCACACAGTGCGCTGCCGCATTTTCAGGACTTTATCCTGCAAATGGATGACCTGCTGGCGGAGCCGCTGCGTCTGGATTACCTGACGCCGGTTGAGGCTTAATGGCGTAATGAATCAAGAATGGCAGGGAGACCTGCCATTTTCACACAGCGTTACCCCTCGTCTTTTTCTTCTCGGCTTTTCTCATCACCACCTTCCAGTGTACTGCATTACCTTCCGATACCTGACCCGCCAAATTTTTGACTTAAGTTTCCAGTGCTTATGCCGTTAATGCTTACTAATTCTATGGTTTAAAATCGAATGCAAAGCAGGTTTTTTTGTCTGCTTGTGATGGTGAATGCATTCTGCACTGAGGGATCCAGGACACGATGAAAGAAAGCGCTGCTAGCAAGCATTCCCTTCTTATCGAAAGACTCTGTGAAACGTTTGGCGCCCTTTATCAGGGAAACGTTATCGATAAAAACTGGCTCTGCGAACGGTTCGACATTACCGAGCGTACGGCCTATCGCGATTTAGCCCGGCTTTCCCATCTGCTGGAAGAGGTGTCTGCGGGGCGATACAAGCTTAGCCAGCACCTGCTGCCCAATTTGCATGTCGGACACCTTGCCGAATTTGCCACTTTTACCGGCGTGTCCCAGCTGTTCCCGCATAGCGATGGACGATCGTTACGTAAGCGGATGAAAAGCGCTGATAACCTGACGATTCGGGGCGCCAGCAGTCGGGAAAATCGTCTGCTCAGCGACCTGATGGATAATCTCGATCGCGCCATTAGCGCGTTGAAGACCGTTACCTTCTCGTATCGCGGTAAATCGCGCGTTGTGCAGCCGTATCGTCTGATAAACCATTATGGCTTGTGGTATCTGGCCGGGGTTGAAGCCGGGCGGCTGAAAGCGTTTGAGCTGGCGCGAATCACGAATTTCAATCCGTCCGGTGCCCACTTCTGTGCTGATGACACCGTTCTTAATGAGCTGAACACCACGTCGGGGATCCACTTTGGCGCACATATCGACGCCACCCTCTGGGTTTCAGCGCACGCCGCACAGTATGTTACCCGCCGACCGCTCTTCCCTGGCCAGCGCATTGTGCAAACGCATCCGGATGGCAGCCTGACGCTCGCCACGACCCATAACGATAAAAACACGCTCTTCCGCTGGCTGCGCTACTGGCTCCCCGATATTCGCATTCTCGAACCCGCTTCGCTGAAAGAAGATTTTGCCCACGATTTTGTGTCGCGCACGGCGAAAGCGAATGAGATGAATCTTGATGAGATCATCTGCGAGAGCTGACTGAAGCCGATGTGTTAATACACTGAGCTGGACGGGCAGCGCGGTTAATAGCCGCGCATTCTATTCCCTCTCCTTTGGGAGAGGGTAGGGTGAGGGGAAAAATACCAACGCCGGGTGGCGGCTGCGCCTTACCCTGCCTGGCACGGCGACATAAAACCCCTTAGCCGCTCAATAACCTCTTCCCCCAGCGGCAGAAACCGCGAGTCCGTCATCACCTGCAGCTCATCGGCGGAATTGATCGCCGTGATATAGCTCTTACGAAAAGCCGTCGGCGTCATGCGGCAGTATTTGTTGAAGGCGAAAATCAGCTGTTTATGGCAGCTAAACCCGCAGGTGTAGCTGATATCGGTGATCGGAATATGGGTATCTTTCAGCAGCCGCTTGGCCTTATTAATGCGGATCATGGTCAGATACTCTTTGAAGTTGTAGCCGCTGATCTTCTTAAAGGTGCGTGAAAAGTGGTGATAGCTGACCCCGGCATTATCGGCAATGGTCGTTAACGTCAGCTCATCATCAAAATGCTGATTAATGAACTCGATGCCGTATTTCACCAGCTGCTGGTCTTTTTTTCTGATGGTCACCTGCTGGCGGTCATCCTGGCTGTTGCCGGTGGCGGCAAGGGTGCCTAACAGCTGATAAACCAGCGAGATGCGATCAAATGAAGATTGCGAGCGCACCAGATGCTCGACCAGCGCAATCACGCTCTTTCTGAGCTGTTTGTCTGCGTCCCGTTCCTGATGATGGATCAGGGAGGCGTACTCCATCAGCGGGGCCGGGTGGGTCTCATCAAACAGGTTCGGTGCAAACTGAATGGTCAACAACTGGCTGTTTGGCGCGCGGGCTTCAAGAGAGTGGATCTCATCCGGGTTGATATACAGCATGCCGCCCTCAACGACCACTGAGGTGCTATGGCCGAGGGTGACAGAAAATTCCCCGGACAGGATGCAGATCAGTTCCGGCGCCGAGTGCCAGTGTGGTTCGCAGTAGTACACCTCGGCGGCAAACACATTCAGCTTCTCGGCATCAAAGGAGATCAGTTCGTAGCCGCTGCCTTCATGGATGGTTGTCGCCGTCTGCTGCTGCGAGATAACCCTGGGCTGCTGGGTGACAGAAAATGGAAACATCGGCTAACTCTCCGTCAAATGAAGGCGGGGCGTTTCCCTCCTGCCGAAGCAAGAGGGCGTTCCGGCTTTACTGCTGTGCGGCAGGCCCAGCAAGGGCGTTCGCCAGCTCCTGACGCGTGATATCAATAGTCAGGAATTCCGTTAAAGAGATAAACAGACCGAAGACCAGATCGGGCGCAATCGCACATAATTTTTCTCTCACCTGCTGCTCAGGCAGGCCATTTTTGCTGGCGACCAGCGCCACCACGCGGGCAAAAGCGGGCGGGTTGCCGATAAGCTGGGTCAGCGAATTATCAATTTTCAGCGGCGCGTAACGCGGCGTTGCTCGCACGGCGATCGCAGTGCTTAACGCCATATCGCGCGAAGAGCGGGCAATATGCAGCTGATACTCCCCGGAATCGACAATCCAGTCGCCAATGCCAGGGTGGTAACAGGCGAAGTCATGCCAGTTCAGTTCCAGGGTGACGGTCTGGGTTTCGCCTGCGTCGAGATGCACTTTAGCAAAGGCTTTCAGGGCTTTTTCTTCCCGCGCCAGCTCGCCAGCCGGAGCTGAAAGATACAGCTGCACCACCTCTTTACCTGCCATTTTGCCGCTGTTGGTGACGTCAACGCTGACGGTTAATGACTTACCTTCTTCCAGCTCGCTCACCGAGGTTGTCAACCCGCTGTAGTCGAAAGTGGTATAGCTCAGACCAAAACCAAACGGGAACAGCGGGGTAAGGCGACGGCGATCGTAGTAGCGATACCCCACGTACAGCCCTTCGCTGTAGTGGTGGCGCAGGTTCTCGCCGGGATAGTTAAGCCAGGCCGGGGTCTCTTCGAGCGTATTCGGAACGGTGACCGTCAGTTTGCCGCACGGGTTGGCGCGTCCGAACAGAATATCGGCCACGGCACGGCCCATACCTTGTCCGCCAAAGTGGGTTTCCAGCAGCGCTTTGCAGTCGGACAGCCACGGCATGACCACTGCATCGCTGTTGGCGAGCACCACGATCAGGTTCGGCTGTTGTTGCGCGACGGCGCGGATCAGCGCTTCATGCGCGGGCAAAATATTTAAATCCTGGCGATCGCCATTTTCACCGTCTTCACCAATGGCGGTGCTGACAAACACAATCGCCACGTCGGCGTTTTTCGCCACTTCAACGGCCTGTGCCAGTGCCTGCGGGTCGCTGGCGTTATCCTCCGGCGTTCCGACCGCGTACTCAACGTTGAAGTCGCTCCCGGCCACTTCAAAAATCTCGTCCAGCGGACGGTCGAGCATATACGGCACCGTGGTCGCACAACCCGATCCCTGGATCACCGGCTCCTGGGCAGGCTTGCCCAGTATTGCGAGGGTGCGCTGTTTGCCTTTTTGCAGCGGCAGGATGGCGTCTTCATTTTTCAGCAGCACGATGGATTCGGCGGCCAGACGCTGCGCCAGCTGATGATGCTGGCGGTAATCCGCTTTGGTGCCCGGCTTGCGGTGGCGCTGGACTTTGTCGATCAGCGTCAGCATCCGCAGGCAGGCGGTGTCGAGGACCTCGGCGGGGATCTCGCCCCGGTTGATGGCCGCCAGCAGATCCTTCTTGTCGAGCTGGGTCTCGGGCATCGCCAGATCGTTGCCCGCCAGCAGGGACGCCGGGCGGTCTTTGATGCCGTACCAGTCGGACATCACCAGGCCGTCGTACTGCCATTCATTACGCAGCACATCGGTCAGCAGCCAGCTGTCCTGCGAGGTCTGCACGCCGTTGAGACGGTTGTAGGAGGACATCACGGTCCACGGATTCGATTTCTCAATCGCGCGTTTAAAGCCCGCGAGATAGATCTCCCGCAGGGCGCGCTCTTCAATCACCGAGTCCATTTCGGTGCGACGGTATTCGGAGTTATTGGCGGCAAAGTGCTTCAGGCTGGCACCCACGCCGTTGTCCTGCAGGCCGTTGATCAACGCCGCGGCAATGTCGCCGCTCACCACCGGATCTTCGGAATAATATTCATACCCGCGTCCGGCCAGCGGCGTGCGACGAATATTGATCCCCGGCCCGAGCAGGATGCCGACGGCCATCTCCTGACACTCCTGCGCCAGCGCAGCACCCATCTGATACACCAGCGAGATATCCCAGCTGCACGCCAGGGTGGAGCCGTTCGGGAAGCAGGTCGCCGGTTTGGATTTGGTGAACAGCGCTTCGGAGCCACCTTTATGGTCTTCGTGCTCAACGTCACCGGCGCTTTGCGCAATCACGTCGAGAAAATCAGTAATGTTCCAGCTTTCACCCTGTTCAATCTGGCTTGTGCTGTAGCGCACCCCGTAGGTGCCATCGGTCATCACAATGTCTTCGATGCCGTGCTGCGGCAGGCTGGCGGTGCGCCACAGGCCACTTCCGCTGAGCAGGGCAACTTTGTCTTCGGCGCTCATGGCCGCAATAATAGAGTGAAAGTCAGTTTTCATATTTTTCCCCTGCGGTGTTACTGCGCATTAACTTTGCGCAACTGAATGTCTTTGATGATGTTGCGGTAGGTGTTTTCATCCAGGGTGTAGAAGAAGACGAACACCATACTCAGGGCAAACATCAGAGCCGGGAACAGGGTCATCATCAGGTTGATGCCGTTGAGCGCGCTGGCGCTGAGATGCTCGGAGGAGTAGTCAAAATAGTCGAGCATCAACCCGGCGCAGCCGCCGCCGATGGCCATCGCTATTTTGGTGATGAAGTTAAAGAAGCCGTAGATAGCCCCTTCGGCGCGCACGCCCTGTTTCCATTCGGCGTATTCCACGGTGTCGGCAATCATCGACCACATCGCCACAAAACCCATCCCCAGGGTGATGCTGAACAGGCACACGCCGGTCATGATCAGGGTGCCGTTGCTGCCCGCGAGGAAATACTGGAACAGCATGCCGAGGATGCCGATCAGCAATGCGAACTGTACCATCCACTTTTTGCCCATCAGGCCGATCAGTTTTTCCGACACGATGGTGCCCGCCACATACGCCGCCGACTGAATCAAAAAGAACGTTGTCGTGAAGCCTTCATCGCCGAGCGTGTATTTGATGAAGTAAATCGCGATGGCCATCCACACCGTGTAGGCGATGTAAAAGAACACCGTGAACGCCGAGAGGTTGATCAACGGCAGGTTGCCGGACACCGCCGCGACCATCTCTTTCAGCGTCGGGGCTTTTTGATCCGGCTGGGTTTTAACGCGTTCTTTGGTCATGCCAAAGCAGGCAAGGAAGAAGAAGGTGGCTAACAGGCTGAAGCAACTGACGGCAAACACGTAGCCCATCTTCTTGTCGGTAAACTGTGAAATCAGCAGGTCGGCGGTGGTCGAGACAATCAGGTACCCGACAATCGCCAGCACAATGCGGTACACCGACAGCGAGGCGCGGGAGCCTTCATGCTGTGTCAGGGTGTTGGTCATCGCGGAATAGGGCGTGTTAACCGCCGTATAGGCCAGACAGTAAAGGGTGTAGGAGATGAGCGCGTAATAGAACTTAAACTCTTCGCCCAGGGTGCTGAAGCACAGGATGGTGAGTATCCCCAGCGGAACGGCACCAAATAATAAGTAAGGGCGCAGCTTGCCGTAGCGGGTATTGGTTTTATCAATTACGTAACCGATGCAGATATTGAACAGCGCATCCAGCACGCGGGCAATCACGAAGATCAGGCTCGCCTGCACGGCGCTGATGCCATAAATATTGGTGTAGAAGAAGAGCAGGAACAGGGAGACAAAACCAAACGACAGGTTGGAGGCCAGATCGCCAAACCCGTAGCCGATCTTTTCCCGAACGCTGACTTTTACGTAACTGTCAGAAGCGATTGCTGTCGTTTTCATTGTGGCGTACTCATTCTGATTGGTGTCGTGCTGAGTATACCGGGGCGCTTGGGGGCGGCTTGCCAGCCTTTGTTTATAGAGTTCCGATTTTTTGCGTGGTGCGGAGTTTAAGGTGGAGTTGTGAAGGGAGTCACAGGTCGGGGCAGTGAGGCCTGCCAGATACGATCCCCCGTCAGACGATGATGCTTAAGCTAGTACGTCGCCCGGTTATTCCACTCATCTTTATACATTATATTCCCCTCGCAGTATTTCCAGGTTATTTTCTCGTATCTTAAATGGATATCTTCAAGGTGGGTGTTAGTGATCCCCGCCGGATGAAGTAAAGGTGAAATTGAAGCTATTCTTACATTCTCCATAATAATATTGAAGTATTCGCTTTCCATGCCTTGATCCAGAGTCTTATACATTTTTAACATTGCTGATTTAAACGTTCTGCCCTCACACATGGCGCGATATAAAATGGGCGTTGCGCTATCGAATTCTTTATGAATATTGAGAGGGCGATGAACTCGGGTACCTGTAAGCCGGCCCGTATTGGGGCTTTCGGGCACCCAGACGGTATGATTTACGTTACGAATCTCAAAAGAACCCAGGCGAGCGGGCAGTAATGACGGGCCTATAACTGGCGAACCATTTTCATCTGTAAGCCATAAGTGAGCGGGATTAGACATAATAATATCCTTTTAGAATGTATTAAATTACCTTCTTTTAACGTATAAAATGGCAATGCCGACAACGATGATGAATATGCCAATGGCTTTTATAGCAATCTTTTCAGGTAAATATGAAACGGCCAGTAGAGAAAAGATAATGACTATGAGTAGTGGGATGCCTCCACGCAGGCAGAAAAAGAATTGTTCTTTAAACCATCTTTTAAAAAACACTACCATAATTAAATTACCTTCTTAAGCGATCGCTTACTTTCTTTCTATCAGGTTGAGGATGTTAATGTCATAAACCTTTAAACATATAATCAAGCTGTGCTGTGATGATTCTCACAGTTATTGTAGTGATCGAAGGTATTGGCGTGAATTTAAGAATTTATAAATATAGCGATAATGGTTGTGGTAACAGGTTAATGCCGTGAATAAGATATTTTTCTCATACTTTGATTGTTATCACAAAGATAAAAATGGAATTGCGATGAACTAGATTAGTTTACAGTTCTGACATAATGCGTATTGAAAGGAATCTACCATGTTCTATAGTGATGAAATTATCAGTAAACTACAAGCCGAGAATATACTGGCGCTGAAACTTGAAGAAGCGCTAGCTGGTGTTAAAAACCAGACGCTGGAAACTGTTCGTCAAATTGGAAATGGCGCTACTCGCCTGAGCTATTACGCTTCATGCTTTACCGACAACTATCAGGATGTGTGTTCAAAATTAAAAGAGGAAGATGTTCGTTTTCTCGACGGGATCTTTCAGTTAGTCAAAGACAGGAACTTAATTTATACAATGATTTCTATCTATATTGATATGTTGTTAGCAGGAAAATCAGACGAGAGCATCAGAAACATTCAACGGCTTCTGTTGAGGTCTGGGGTAGCAATATCGTCATCTTTCTTCACAGGCTATGCGTTTGCGTCGTCGGTGACAGCGGCTATTTGTACCCATGTTAAAGTAAGTTCGCATGTGCAATCCAGAATCGGGCAAGTGGCTAACCTGGCCTTGTTACCGTTGAAGGCATATGGCTTGGTACAGCAGGCATCAGTTAGCGCAGATAATTTAAAAATATCAAACCCAGTTTATTATCACGCCCTTTACATCCGTAAATTAGAGATGATGTATTTCTTAGTTGAGCCATTATTTTCAAATAGCAGATACGTAAATCCTTTTACTGCATCAGATTCAGAAATCGCTGACTCGATAGCACGGATGATGAAATAATGAAGAAAACGCTCATGCAATGGATTAAAAAGCAGATCTCTTTTGCCTTTTGGGCCTGGATCCCTTTTTTGGTAATGATGATCTTTGCTGTTTTAGCCGCTCACTATCTGCCGCGCGATTTCGCCTTAAAATCAATAGCAGCGTTTATCGTGTTAACTATGGCTTTTGTTTTTTTTCGGAAATAACAGTATCTGTTCGCATGGTCATGCCCTGTTAGGGCACGCACCAAGCATACGCCCCATGACGTAGCTTAGATTCTCCAACAGGCTGTGGTAGCAGGCAGAACAGGACTTTTAAGCAACCCCATGTAACTGCTCGTTGCTGAGACTGGGGTGAGGAGTTGTTCGGTAAAACCGAACAACTGAATGTCTACCGAACCTGTAAGTAAGGCTTACAGGTTGCCGAGTAACAATCAATGACCATCTGGTTACGCGACGCCAAGCGCCCCTTCAATACCTTTCAGCTTCTGCTGCGCCTGCTTTAATTCGTTGAGCAACGTTTTCTCATGCGGGTTATGCGCCATCACCACGATGCAACCATCCATCACTTTTACCGTGACTTTATCCCCGGTATCAAACCCTGCGGCACGTAGCCACTTGCCGGAAAGGATCA
>RCUO01000929.1_pt1 | contig 12281 bp, 4 predicted proteins | sample 2166161 | NCBI WGS metagenome assembly RCUO01 (sample SAMN09932617, study PRJNA488358) | compost metagenome | feature: garden; material: soil; isolation source: compost soil in cyclohexanecarbonitrile-enriched culture | place: Germany: Experimental Botanical Garden Goettingen | collected 2016-01-27 | reverse complement strand
AAACCGAGTCACTCAGGCTAAGGATGAAGGCGATAAACTCTTTGCCATTAACACGCCTGAGACGAATGAAATTTGGATCAAGCAAGGGTCAAATGATGTAACACCGTATGAACCAGTTGCACTTGCTCCTAATACAGTGCGAATTCACTATACCAGAGCTGATACAAATCATGATCAATATGGACTGTGGCTGTGGGATGACGTCGTAGCCCCATCCGAAAATTGGCCGTCTGGAGCTACTCCTTTTGTAGCAGATCAAACAGATCGTTATGGTGCATATGTTGATGTTCCGCTTATTGAGAATGCGAAGAAAATCGGCTTTATTGTGATGAAACCTTCGAACGGTGATAAGGACGGTGACAATAAAACCTTTAGCCTGCTGGATCGATACAATCAGCTATGGGTTAAAGAAGGAGACAACAATGTTTATGTTTCTCCGTTTGGAGAGACACCAATTGGCTTAGTATCCGCAGAGGTGTTGTCGACGAGCAAAATCCTTCTCGGCTTCACACTGACTGACGGTTTGGATCCAGCAGCCTTAAAGACAGCAATTACAGTTAAGGATAAAGAGGGTGCTGCAATCCCGATTACTGCTGTAACCCTTACAAGCAAAACTTCAATCGAAGTGGATACAGAAGCATTTGATCTGGAAAAAGTTCCGCTTAGCGTTACCTATTCAGGTAAAACGGTCTCAGCCGCAAGTGGCTGGAGAATGCTTGATGAAATGTACAACTATACAGGAGACGATCTTGGAGCTACGTATAATGCTGACAAAACAGCCACATTGAAATTATGGGCACCTAAAGCAAGCTCGGTCGTTGTGAATCTTTACGATAAGAATGACTCTAACGTGCAAGTGGGCAGTGTTGCTTTAACGCTCGGCGAGCAAGGGGTTTGGTCAGTCCAGCTGAAGCCAGCTGATTTGACAGGCACAACGGCAACAGATGTAAGGGGCTTCTTTTATCAATACGAAGTAACGAATGACGGTGTAACCCATAAGGTTCTTGATCCTTATGCTAAATCAATGGCGGTATTTACTGTGGATACCACAGGTGCTGCTGGTGCTGGCGTGGATACAGTGGGCAAAGCGGCTATTGTTGATTTAAGCCAGACGAACCCAGATACCTTTGGGTATGCTGATATAAAAGGCTACGAAAAACGTGAGGACGCCATCATCTACGAAGTCCACGTGAGAGATTTTACATCGGATGTATCGATCGAGGATAGTCTGAGTGGGGAAAGATGGGGTTCTTATAGCGCTTTTGAAAAGAAACTTGATTATATTAAATCTCTTGGTGTAACGCATGTTCAGTTGCTTCCTGTGATGGCTTGGTATTACGGGGATGAGACGAAGATGGGGACTAGAGAGCCAGATTATTCCGCAAAAAACAATGAATACAACTGGGGGTATGATCCTCACAGCTATTTCTCTCCGGACGGGGCTTATTCACAGAATCCTGCCGATCCAGAAGAGCGGATTAAAGAATTAAAAGGTTTGATTGATGCCGTGCATGAAGCTGGAATGGGTGTCATTCTGGACGTAGTGTATACTCATATGGCTAAAAAAGAATTTTTAAACGACATCGTACCTAATTACTATGCCTTCCAAGATGCAAACGGCAACTTTATCGGGGGGTTCGGCAACAATTTAGCCACCAACCATAAAATGGCTGAGAAGCTGATGGTTGATTCGGTAAAATACTGGTTTGAAGAGTACAAGATTGATGGAATGCGCTGGGATATGATGGGCGATGCGACAGCTGATGCTGTTCAGCATGCTTATGATGCCGCAGCAGCAGTGAATCCGAAGGCACTCTTTATTGGTGAAGGCTGGAGAACATTCGGCGGCGCCGCGGCTGATCCTTCTCTCGCTGGGCAAGGTGCAGATCAGGATTGGATGGACAAAACGGATAGTGTCGGTGTTTTCTCCGATGAATTCCGTAATGAATTGAAGTCTGGTTATGGTTCCGAAGGTCAGCCTAGATTTATTACAGGTGGAGCACGTCCGATCGCTACAATCCTGGACAATATCAAAGCTCAACCTTCGAATACACCAGCAGATGATCCGGGTGATATCGTCCCATATATCGAAGCTCATGATAATCTGACACTTCATGATGTCATAGCACAATCGATCAAGAAGGATCCGGATATTGCTGAGAATGAGCTTGAAATTCAGCAGCGGATCAGATTAGGAAATATGCTCGTATTAACTTCTCAAGGTACAGCCTTTATCCATGCCGGTCAGGAATATGGTCGGACTAAGCAGTGGAAGGGCACAACGATTCCTGAGGATAAATTCACAGAGATGTTCGACAATAACAACCAATCGTTTGGCTATTTCATTCATGATTCTTACGATTCATCGGATGCAGTTAACATGTTTGATTGGACCAAAGCAACAGATGAATCTAAGTTCCCAGTACAGAACACGACAAGAAAATATACGTCGGGTCTGATGGAGCTGAGAAAATCAACGGATGCCTTCCGATTGGGCGATAAGGATTTGGTTGACTCTAACATTAACCTGATCCCTGCTCCAGAAATGAAGGATAACGATCTTGTCATCGGTTATTCCAACAAAGCAACAGATGGTACTGGCATCTATTATGTCTTCATGAATGGTGACAGCACAACTAGAAAGCTGACCTTATCTGAGGATTTGACGGGTGGTCAAGTGCTTGTGGACAACGATGAAGCTGGTGTTACAGCGATACCGGCTGCGCAGCAGACAGGTTTTATTTTGACAGCAAATTCAATTACATTAGAGCCTTTGACGGCTGTGATTATTCAAAAGGAAGCTGCACCAGTTACGCTTACCTCTTTGGAAACAGATAGTGCAAGCTACACGCTGGCAGCAGGAAATACGCATCAAACCGCTGTTTTTGCGAAATATGATGACAATAGCAGAAGTAATGTTACTAAGAAGGCTACTTACCTCTCCAATAAACCTGAAGTGGCTACAGTAACTGATAAAGGTCTAGTCAAAGCGGTTGGGCTAGGAACGGCAACCCTTACTATCTCTTATGAGGGTATTTCTACAACCGTCACCGTTAATGTTACTGACAAACGATATGTTCAATTCACTTATACCCGTAGCGATAAGGACTATAAGGATTGGAATATCTGGGTTTGGAACACTGGAGCTAAAAATGACCAGATTGATTTCACAACCTTTAAGAATGGCACAGCGAGCGTTCTGATTGAGGTTGCGGAGAATGCAACAAGCGTTGGATTTGTCCTGCGCAAAGGTACGGATTGGAACACGGGGAAACTAGACTACCCAGACGATCGTGTTATTCCGTTGACCCCTGGTGAACCGTTCACTAAGGTGTATGTAACCAGTATGGTTAAAGAGCTTGATATCAAACCAAGTATTAGCGGCCCTATTTTAAAAGATGGAACGATTACTTTCAGATACCGCGACGACGCTTTGTTCCGTAATGGAAATATGGACGCAATAACAGCTGCTAAAGTAAAAGTGAACGGCACTTCGTATCCAATGATCTATGATCCGGCTAACGAGTGGTTCACTTACACACTGGCTGATTTAAAAGAAGGTATGTATAAATATACTTTCTTGATTACTAAAGACGGCGTCACTACCGAAATTACAGATCCAAAGAATACGGTGAATGATGAATCTGTTATTGATTATCATCAACCTGTCGTTAAGATTGCGACATCCGTAAGTCCAGAGGCAGTCACATCCAATCAGAATGCTGTTGTAACCATCCACGCTTCCTCTTCGGAAGAAGTAACTTACTCTGAAGCATATATGGATTTAACTAATCTTGGGGGCCCTAGCAAAGTTAAGCTGGATACGGAACTCTTGAAACAAACGGTTGCTGTGGAAGACACGGTGTCAGCGGGCATCAAGGATATTCCGATTACGCTCGTAGACCAATACGGCAATGCACATAAGGAAAAGGCTACACTTGAGGTAAAAGCAAGAACCTATACAGGGGATAAGCTGGATTTTGATTGGGATGAGGCTCGAATTTATTTCGCGCTTACAGACCGATTTAAAGACGGTGACCCAACGAATAATGAGAATGTGAATAAAAATCATCTGGAAGCTTATCATGGTGGAGATTTCCGGGGGATGATCGACAATCTCGATTATTTGCAAGAGCTAGGAATTAACACGTTATGGATCACGCCAATCGTAGATAATATTGATTTTAACAAAGGCGTTGACTTTGGCAGCGAACAATATGGATACCATGGGTATTGGGCAAAAGATTTTACCAAGCTCGACGAGCATCTTGGCGATATGGCAACCTTCAAGGAGCTGATCGAAAAGGCGCATGACAAAGGGATCAAGATCATGGTTGACGTTGTACTCAATCATACGGGTTACGGTCTGAAAGCTGAGGATACCTATCCGACAATTACAGCTGAGGATAAAGCACGTTTCGAAGGGATGCTGCGCACGGATGGTGTATCCGCAGATACAGATCCAATTAAGGGTGAGCTTGCTTTCCTGCCAGATTTCAAAACGGAAGATCCAGCCGTTCGTGAAAAAATTATCGCTTGGCAAACAGGCTGGGTAGACAACGCACGTACGGAACGTGGAGACACGATTGATTATTTCCGTGTGGATACGGTCAAACACGTGGACGATACGACTTGGAAAGCCTTTAAAAATGCACTGACAGCGATGGATCCAAACTTCAAAATGACCGGCGAATACTTCGGTGGAACCATTGATAACAATGGTGGAATGCTCGAAACTAGCCAGATGGATGGGCTGCTTGATTTTGGATTTAAAGATGCAGCCAGAGATTTTGCAAATGGTAAGGTAAACAGTGTGGATGCTTATCTGCAGGAACGTGAATTAAAGATCGACAATACGAAGATGATGGCTCAATTCCTGAGCAGTCACGATGAGAATGGTTTCTTGTCTGATTATGTGGGAGGCGATAAAGGCAAGCTGAAGATTGCTGCAGCTCTGCAAATTACCGCCAAAGGACAGCCGGTAATATACTACGGAGAAGAACTGGGTAATTCAGGCAGCAATGCTGGAAATATGTCTGAAGGTCAATTCAGTGAGAACCGTAAGGATATGCCTTGGGATCAATTGACGGCAGAGAAGCCACTACATGACCATTATCAAAAGCTGTTGAATATCCGTGCGAAGTACTCCAAAGTGTATTCCAAAGGTACGCGCACGAAGCTCGCAGGTTCAGATGATTCAGGTTATTTGGCTTTCAACAAATCTTATGAAGATAAGAACGTAGTGACGGTAATCAATACTAAAACTAGTGAGAGTTCTGTAACGATTCCAGTACCGTTTGCTGCTAATTCATCGGTAACCGATGAATACAGCGGTAAAACATACATGGTTTCCGAGGATCAAAAGGTAAATATTGATCTGCCAGGTAGAGATGATGGAGGTACGGTTATTTTGGCTGAGGTATCGGATGTTATACCGACACCAACACCGACACCAACGTCGACACCAACACCAACGCCGACACCAACACCAACACCAACACCAACGTCGACACCAACACCAACGCCGACACCAACACCAACACCAACGCCGACACCAACACCAACACCGACACCAACACCAACGCCAACACCAACGTCGACGCCAACATCGACGCCAACATCGGCACCAGAAGTAACACCGTCGCCTGAGGTGACACCAACGCCAGAAGCCACAGCGGCACCAACCTCTGGAGTTGTTGTTAACCCTAGCCCTACGCCGCCAGCGGATACTCAGGTTGTGAATGAGGATAGCTTGAAGAATGGTAAAGACGGCAAGGTGCAAATTGATGTTGCTGCCGGTAAGACAGCGGTACGCTTACCTTTACAAGCTGCACAAATACTAGGAACTAATGATCTTGTGTTTAAAATGGGAGATCTGTTAGTTACTATCCCTAGCCAGCTTTTAAGTACAATGCCAAGTTTAGCTTCAGGTATTGATGGGGTAGGTGCCCAAATCTTGCTTGAACTGAACCCACTGGCGCAGTCTGCTGCGAAAGCCATAGTAGACGGTTTAAACAATGATAGTGCTCATGTTAGCTCTCTTTCCGATGTATTTGAATTCAGACTTAGCGTGCTGATGAAAGACGGTACTCGGATTGTAATTAAGCAGTTCGATGAGCCGATTACGATCTCATTCAAGATTAAAGGGCAATTCAACAAAGACTTAATCGGAATCTATTATTTAAGTGATAATGGCGGGTTAGAGTACGTGGGAGGACAGCTGAATGGAGAGGTGATCACGGCACAAGTCACACACTTCAGTAAGTATGCTGTGCTTGAAATCGATAAGTCGTTCAAAGATGTTCCTGCAACCTATTGGGCATTTAAGGCGATTCAATCACTTGCCGCCAAACAAATTGTGTCAGGGGTCACTACCTCTGAGTTTGATCCGAAAAGTAATGTTAGCCGTGCGGAATTTACAGCACTACTAGTACGTGCACTTGGCTTAAAAGCGGAAGGGCAGGTCCTGTTTACTGACATCAGGTCAGATGCATGGTATGCCTCATATGTAGCCACAGCTGCTAAGCTGGGTATTGTTAGTGGACGGAGTAATAATATTTTTGCGCCGAATGCATCAATTACCCGTGAGGAAATGGCTGTTATGGCGATCCGCGCACTTGAAGTGAAGTCTGGTAAGAAGCTTGAACCTGTAGCAGCCTCTACGGCATTTACTGACGCTTCAAGTATTAGCAAGTGGGCGGAAGCTTATGTGAAGACTGCAGCAGACTTAGGACTCCTGCAAGGCCGAGAGAACAATCGATTCGCTCCAAAAGCATGGATGACCCGCGCAGAAAGCGCACAGGTTATTTATACGCTGCTGAGCAAGTAGGCTAAACTAAGGTGTGCTGAATTCTGGCACCCCTTAGTTTGAGCAGCGGTTAGCATTTTAGTATTCTCCAAAAGAAAACAGGGTATCCCGAAGCGATTATCGCTTGCGAGATACCCTGTTTTGTTATGCTATATGGCTGAGCAGTGGGAAGAAAAGAAGTCTTTTAGATGATTGCCTTTAGGATTGCGAATCCATAGGCTGGCATCTTCACGTTCAGCTTGCTGCGTTCTGTGCGCAGTGTTTCGCCTGTAAACAAGTTCTCCCAATCCCGCTCGTCTACGTCAATACGGAAGGTCTGAGCGGTCTCTTCACTGTTGATTAGTACGACAATTGTCTGCAGATCCAGCCGGCGCTCATAGGCTAGCTTGCTGCCTTGTTGTCCTGCCTCCAGGAAGGTAAATGTACCTGTGCGGAGAGCAGGGTGATCGTTGCGTATTTGAATAAGCTGACGATAGAACTCGAAGAGCTCACGATCCTGCTTTTCAGGGTTCCACTCCATGCATTTGCGGCAACCAGGGTCACCTTCACCGTCCATGCCGATCTCGTCACCGTAATAGATGCAGGGAGTGCCCATAAAGGTGAATTGGAACAGTGCCGCTAATCGCATCTTGTTTTTGTCTCCAGCAGCCAGCGTAAGCAGTCGTGGAGTATCGTGGCTGTCCAGCAGATTAAAAGCAACTTCACTAGCCTGCAGCGGGTAGCGTGATAACTGTTTACCAATGGAATTGGCGAATCCTTCAGCATCAAGAGTGCCATGCACAAAGAAGTCAAGGACGGCGTCAGTGAAAGGATAGTTCATAACGGCATCAAATTTATCGCCTTCCAGCCAAGGTGCAGATTCATGCCAGATTTCCCCCAATATGTAGGCCTCAGGATTAGCACGTTTAACCACCTTGCGGAATTCCCGCCAGAAATCATGATCCACTTCATTGGCAACGTCCAGACGCCAGCCATCGATCCCGACTTCTTTGATCCAGTATTCTGCGACTTTCAGTAAGTATTGTTTAACTTCAGGATGTTCTGTGTTTAGCTTTGGCATTAGCGGTTCAAAAGCAAAGGTGTCATAAGTAGGGACACCGTTTTCAATTTGAAGTGGAAACTTGCGAATATGGAACCAATCTTTAAAGGCGGAAGCCTCTCCTTTTTCTTGAACATCCACAAAAGGGGCAAAGGTTCTGCCAGAATGATTGAATACGGCATCTAGCAGGACACGAATCCCACGTTTATGGCAGCTATCGACGAGCTTTTTTAAAGTCTCAATATCTCCAAAATGCGGATCGACTTTCATATAGTCTTCTGTATCGTATTTGTGATTAGTAGTTGCATCAAAGATAGGTGTGAAATAAATAGCAGTGATCCCAAGCTCGTTAAGATGATCTAAATGATCAATAACCCCTTGCAGGTCGCCGCCAAAAAAATTGGTTGGTGTTGGTTCGGAGCCCCATGGCTGAACATTTTCCGGATCAAGGCTCGGGTCACCATTTGCAAAGCGTTCTGGGAAGATCTGATAAAAAACAGCGTCCTTTACCCAGGCAGGCGGAGCGAATACATCAACGCGGTTAATGAAGGGGAATTCGAACAGCTTGTTTGGGTTTTCCGGCCGCACCGTTTGAAAGTCACTTTCGGTCATCCAAATTCGTTCGTTATCTTTTTGAAGTAAGAAGCCGTATTTCAAGCGGCGGTAGAGAGGTACTGAAGCACATTCCCAATAGTCAAACATAGCATCGGAGGTGAAGAGGGTCATGGGAATTAGCTCTTTTGTGGTATCCCAAGCATATTTATCTCCAGCAAAGGCGAACACTTCGGTTAAATCCCCTTTTTTAGCGCGCAGACGCAGGTGAATCGTACTTTCATTATAGGCATAAGACCAATTTAACCGCGGACGATGATACACTGCTTCCAGTAACATGATAAATCCTCCTAAAGTTTTGTTAGCGTTACTTCCTCGAACACTTCGGCAAAACCACATCGAAAGCATAAACTATTCCCGGACGATACTCCACAGAGCGCGTGGAATGTAGAATGTCGCTATTGTTATTGGTTGCACAGTTTTTTATGCAACATGCACTAAATCAGTAGCAGAGTAGCACATAACAAAGAGGCACAGCCACCGCGAAGTAGCTTGCCCGAGGTTGTACCTTTGATAAGTAACATTGCCTTTTAATTGTATAGAACAGGAGGCAGACAAGAGATGTTGTGCTTCATGCTGGACAGCCTCTTAACGTTTTGGATTATAGCATGGAATAAAAGGGCTTTCAATACTCTTGTTCAAACCATTGCACTAAATTTCACTAAAGTAAACGAGCATTGTGAACGTTAATTTATGAGAAATCTCTTGAAATAGAGAAAATGTGGCATATTAGGGGCAAATAAAATAGATATTCCAATAATAAACACATGAATTATCGACTAATTAAAAGATATCATGTGAAAAATGGAGATATATGCCTATAATGTATATCAATTAATGGAAAATGACCCAATACAGTATATGCAAACGTTTTTAAAAACAATCGTTACTGTTGTATGATGTACTCATGAATGAAGCGCTTTCTTACCTGTGAAATGCAGATACAGAAGGAGCAAGCTAAAAGAAGAACTTTTTTTTTAGCCTTTCTGAAATCGTTTGCGCAGATTGCAGCACTACTATTTTCCATCTTACGTTTTTAAAAATTGGGAGGGGTTAAAGTAATGAAATTGAAAAAAATGATGGTTATCACCGCAGCTTTCTCAATGGCTCTGTCCGTTACAGCATGCGGTTCCAACAACAACAGTACGAATAACGGGGGCAACAACGCAGCAAAAGCTACTAACAACGCTACTACAGAGACTGCAGCGCCAGAGAGCACAGATGCAGCAGTAACAGATGAAATCGTACCTGAAGATGGCGCAACTCTAGTGGTATGGGAAAGTAAAGAAGAAAGACCTTTTGCAGATGAGATTGCTAAACAGTTCACAGCAAAATATAACGTTCCAGTCAAGGTTGAAGAATTGGCACCACCAGATCAAGTAACTAAACTTACTCAAGATGGTCCTTCAGGATTAGCGGCAGACGTTATTCTTATCCCTCACGATAACTTAGGTAAAGCGGCAAGCGCGAGCTTGGTTCTTCCTAACGATGTCTTCGGTGAAGAAACAAAAGCTAACAATACTGAAGCTTCGATTATCGGATCTTCGTACGAAGGCGAATTGTATGGTTACCCAAGAGCAGCAGAAACTTATGCATTGTTCTACAATAAATCGCTTGTTAAAGAAGCACCTAAATCATTCGATGATGTTCTTGCATTCAGCAAAACATTCACGGATAAATCGAAAAATAGATATGGAATTATGTGGGAAGTAGGAAACGTGTACTTCAACTACATGTTTATCGCATCCGATGGCGGATACCTCTTCGGTAAGGATGGTACGGATAAAGATGATATCGGTCTTGCTAACGATGGCGCAATTGCAGGACTTAAAGAATTTGTGAAATTGAAGGAAGCATTGCCAATTAAGAGTGGTGATATCAACAGTGATATCAAACGCAGCTTGTTCAACTCTGGTGATGTAGCTATGGATATCACAGGTCCATGGGAGCTTGGAGGATACAAAGAAGCTCTTGGTGACAACCTTGGTATTGCTCCAATCCCTACAGTGAATGGCAAAACAGCAATTACATTCTCTGGTATTAAAATTTTCGCAGTTAACTCGTTTACTCAATATCCGAATGCTGCTAAATTGTATGCGAATTTTGCTTCAAGCAAAGACGCTCAGCTGTTACTGAACAAAACGATTGGTTCGGTTCCTACAAACAACGAGGCGCTTCTTGATCCACAGATCTCTAGCGATCCATATGTCTCTGTTTTTGCAGAACAAGCTAAGAACTCCCAACCGATGCCTTCTATCCCTGAAATGGGTAACGTATGGAGTCCAGTAAATGCTGCCCTTCCAGAAATTTGGGATAAAAATGGGGATCCAAAAGCAGCAATGGACAAAGCTGTACAACAAATCAAAGATTTGAATAACAGTGCATCTCAATAAGGATCATAATTCACTGTCTTAACAGCATACAGTGAATCAAGCTGCCCGCCGCATGTTTAGCGGCTGGCAGCTTCTTATTTTCACTCGGAGAGGAGAACGGAAGCGAAATGCAACGACATCGCACGAGGGCCGCAATACTGTCGACGATTTTTATGGGATTGGGACAAATATATAACCGCCAATTCGTTAAAGGAATATTATATTTAGCCGTAGAAGCTGTAGCCGTTTTTTATTTTATTGAGAACCTTGCCAACTCTTTATGGGGCATCGTAACACTAGGAGAGAATCCGAGTCGTCTGGTTAAAGTGAAGGGGATCGCCAAGATGGTTACCGGTGATCACTCGATTTATATCATGATCCAAAGCTTGATCACCATCCTTATTCTTATTCTATTGATTATCGCGTGGTATTTGAATATCAGAGATGCTTACAAGATTGGAGAAAAACGTGATAACGGTCTTCAGGCAAACACTTTTAAACAAAGTGTTCGTTATATCCTGGATTACAAGTTTGCTCAAGCGTTTCTAGTCTTGCCGGGCATTGGTGTTCTATTCTTTACGATTATGCCAATTATCTTCATGATCCTGTTGGCCTTTACGAACTATTCCGCACCTGATCATCTTCCACCCGCCAAATTGGTGGACTGGGTTGGATTTCAGACCTTTCGTAATTTATTGGTCCTTAAGACATGGAGCCACACTTTTTATGGTGTATTAACATGGACAATTATATGGGCAGTTCTTTCAACCATTACTACATACTTCGGAGGACTGTTGGTCGCTTTGCTGGTGAGTCAGAAGGGCATTCGCTTCAAAGGAATGTGGAGAGTAATTCTGATTGTGCCTTACGCGGTGCCACAGTTAATCTCGCTTCTGCTCATGCGCAACTTATTTAACGGTCAATTCGGGCCTATCAATCAATACATGGGGTATTTTGGATTGGATGGATTACCGTGGCTGACTGACCCATTCTGGGCTAAGGTTACCGTAATTATCGTTAATATGTGGGTAGGTATTCCTGTTTCTATGCTGCTTATCATGGGCGTTCTGACTACTATCCCACGGGATATGTATGAAGCTGCTGAGGTGGATGGAGCCTCGGGTTATCAGAAGTTCCGTATCGTAACGTTGCCGATGGTATTGTTCTCCACAGCACCAACCTTGATTACGCAGTTTGCAGGTAACATCAACAACTTTAACGCAATCTTCCTATTAACTGGGGGTAGTCCGGTAAATGGTGACTATCAATATGCCGGTTCTACGGACTTGCTAGTAACCTGGTTATACAAATTAACGCTTGATCAGAATAAAAACAACATGGCTTCGGCAATAGGGATTATTATCTTTATCATTGTCGCTTCATTCTCCCTGTACAATTACCGCCGGACAAAGTCATTTAAAGAGGAGGATATGATCCAATGAGCAGAAAA
>RCUO01000928.1_pt1 | contig 12295 bp, 4 predicted proteins | sample 2166161 | NCBI WGS metagenome assembly RCUO01 (sample SAMN09932617, study PRJNA488358) | compost metagenome | feature: garden; material: soil; isolation source: compost soil in cyclohexanecarbonitrile-enriched culture | place: Germany: Experimental Botanical Garden Goettingen | collected 2016-01-27 | reverse complement strand
AAACCGCTCACCACAATCTGTAAGAATTAATGGACTTCATGTGTGGCTTTCGCTCGCGTATATCATGTACAGAGATGAAAATGTGCAGCGCAATATGAGCCAGTCCTGTGCAGTGTTCCCCCATCTTGGTGGGGATTTCGCTAAAATCGCTGCTATTCGACGGAGCAACAAAGCACCACATCTGGGTGTTTATGGGGTTCAGGGCAGAACAGTAAGCGTAGGTACTTATTGTAGTTATAAGAATCGTTTTCTTGAGCAGGTTTCCCCTTCTTTGGATGGTCTGCTGTATCATCGGCTATCGTTGGTGGAGGACGGATCATCTATGACCGAATCTGCAGCTGCCGACTGGATATATGGTGGCGCTTACAGTTCGCTGGATCTTGGCGCTGGGGAGACCTACAGCTGGGAATACATATTCCATCCCTGTCAGAATCGAGATGATTTCTATAGGCAGGGCATGGCCTATGGACATCCGCGCTGGAGCTATACGCCTGTATTAACCCGAGGAGGAAGGTTCGAAGCTGTTGTTGATCTGCCGCAGGGCCAGGTTCTACGTGAGCTGCGTTTGTATAGCACTTTACCGGGGACGGAGCTGATCCGCCAGGAGAATATTACGAACGAAGCTGTACGGTTGGAGTCAGGCAGTAGCTATGCTATATCTTTACAGCGTTTGGAGCCGGGAGAACATAAGCTGGAGCTGGTGCTAGAAGATGGACGGAGCGATATCCTGGTCTGGAATGTACTGGAGTCGATTGACCTGATTCTGGAAAAGAGAGCCGAGTGGTTGGTAAATAACAACTTTGGAGGGACAGGTGAGGCTGAGAGGCCATATGCCTTCCGTCCGCTATCGAATCAGGGAGAATCGCTGGGTAAGGTTGCTTTTCTACTGATGAAGAATAGCATGGCCAAGGCTGTCCCAGAACAAGTAGCTAAGGCCGAGATTGCAGCAGTATTGGATGTGAAGGAGCATTGGTTTGAAGGCGGAGATTTCAATCATCCGCGTCCCTTGTATGGAGAATTCTACCGCATTTATGATCTGGATTATATTGGGCATGTCTTTTATCTATTGTCACGAATGGATGGTTCATTACTTAAAATTCATTCTCCTAGAGAATATCTACAATGGGCTGCCGAAATCATGTGCCTTCGCCTAGACCCTGATCGGCACAGTGGCCAGCGTGAGAAGGATGAGAGCCGTCTAAATGGGATATTTGTGCTCTATATTCTTGATTTATTAGAAGCACTGAAGCAGTGCGGTCTTTCAGAAGAGTATAAACGTCTACTTACCTTATGGGAGCGCTTTGGTAGAAATCTGGAGACAGGAATACAGCAGTATGAGGGAGCTATAACGGAGCATTTTTACGATAATGCAGGATTTGGCCCTACCTGTGAAACGTTGTGTCACCTTGGAAATAAAGAGGAGGCCCAGCGTTATGGACAACTAATTCTGGCAAATATCGGATTCAGCAATGATTACAGAGTGCAGAATCCGGATCGCTGGTGGGAAGCTTTGTCGTATATGATTCATTCCCTTTGGGGTGGATTGGTAGCAGGTGCATCCCGGGTTGCCTATGAATTCCTTGGAGACCCTGAATATTTGGAAGCCGCTTACCGTTCTACGATGGCAGTATTCAATTGTTACGATTGGAATGTACGCTCTACTCCACGCCGTTTGTTGCCTGGAGAGGCAGCTTCTACATATAGTGTGGCAGCTCCTAACCTGAATATGCCAGAATTGTCGCGAAACCGTTTTGGGCAATCCGTATTTGTGGGGGCAAGTGATTCCTTGTTTGCTTCGCTGTTCTCGGGTGTGACAGGAGATGATTGGGATATGGGGGAGGAGCTAGTGGCCTATCTAATGGGCTTCGGGACAACCACATATTTGTACAGGGATCCACGCGGAAAGATGCGCTGTATTAACGGTTATATTGAAGAAGACTCGGAGGGCTGGATCGTAACAAGTTACGCTGCATATCCGTCAAGATATGTGCTGCTTGAGGACAAGCTCGAATATCGCACAACTGAGGGGATGCTAGAGCCTCACGTAAGACTGGCAGGCGGAATGTTCAGCCCTTGTCTGTAATCGCTAAGAATGACAAACCATGATGATTTTAGGCTAAAGCTTTAAATGCTTGGCTTGAAATAAATAGATATGAAAAAAGGGAGGCAACAAACATGAAGTTTGGAAAACGTACTCTAGTTCTATCTTTAGCATCAATGATGGTTTTTTCCGCACTGGCAGGTTGTTCGGGCAATTCCAACAATGCGGCTCCAAAGGCATCTGAAGGGTCTGGAGCAGCCAACAAAGAAACTACGTCTGATAAAGACGTAACCTTGGAATTATTGTATTGGGGTGATGATGTACAGAAAAAGCTGGTAGAAGCGGCAGCAGAAAAATATACAGCCGACACCGGAGTAAAAATCAATGCACAAGTGCTTCCAGCGGATGGCTCCTTTGATACATTTATTCAGACCCGGCTCGAATCCGGCGAACTTCCAGATATCAGTTATATGGGCGAAGGCGATATCCAAAAGTACAATGAGATGGGAATTATCGAAGATATCAGCGATTTATTAGCGGACGGAAGCATTCCTGAAAAACTATCAGCGATTACAATCCATTCACCTGAGCAAAAAGTGATCGGAGTCGGTCTATCCAACCAGCTGGAGCTGCTTTACTATAGCAAGTCCAAATTTGATGCAGCAGGTCTTGAATATCCACCCTCCAAAGTTGAAAATGCGTGGGATTGGGATACATTCGTGACAAACGCGAAAAAGCTAACGACAGATACTAAAGGAAAAACAGCGGCAGATGAAGGCTTTGATGCTGCTCTGACCGAGAACTACGGGCTTGGTATGACAGCGGGACGGGAGTTCCACCATTTCTGGGCAGCTTATGCCAACGGTGGCGGGATTGTTTCCCCGGATGGAAAGGAGTTTCAATGGGATTCTCCCAAAACGGTTGATGCCATCCAGAAGCTAGCTGACCTCGTTAACAAAGACAAGGTTGCATCCGCTTTCAATTACACTTGGAATTCTGGAATTGGTTCTGCGGTAGACGCTTTGAGTGGTGGTTATGCCATGGCGATCAGCGGCTCTTGGGATCTAGCTAATATCAAAGGGAATGAAGATATCGGCGTTGGGGTTCTGCCTAAGATGGAAAAGGCAGTAACGATGAACTGTGGTGCTCCGCTTGTTGTGTACAATACATCGAAGCACATTGAGGAAGCCAAGAAATTCTATGCTTACATGGTCAACCCTGAGAACAGTCTGGAGCTGCTGAAGAGTGGTGCGTGGTTGCCGAACCAGGCAGATTGGTATACCGATCCTACCTTGGTTGAAAAGTGGACCTCCGATCTTCCTGAAAGCGCAAAAGAAACTATCCTTAGTTATTCGACAACGAAAGATTCTATCGCACAATGGCCTGCATATTACGTTCCTGCCTACCTCAAGATGAATACTGAATATGAGAAATCTATTGATCAGGCATTGGCAGGTAAGAAAAGTGTTAAAGAAGTCTATGACGCGATCATGCCAGCGATCAAGCAGTTGTTCGAGAGCGGCAAGGTTTCCTAATTAGAGCTTATATTTGAAAAGAGGGCTATTGCTTATGAACCCAGAGAGCAAAACCGAAACGGCTGCGGTCTATGTTAAAAAGCATGCCAGAGGTGTCACCAAAGAGGCGGTGGCTGGATATTTGTTTGCAGCACCGGCCATTATTGGATTTTTGGTATTGACGCTTTATCCGATGTTGGCCAGTTTGTTTTACAGCTTTCATAAAATAACGATTATGAGCGGAAGCCAAGTTATGGAATGGATTGGGCTGGATAATTTCCGGTACATATTCACCAATACCAGCTCCGAATTCAAGAAATCCATAACGGTAACCTTGATTTATGCCTTCATTAACGTGGCGCTTGTAATCACCTTTTGTCTGATTGTTGCACTCTTATTGAACCGTAAATTTATCGGCAGAAACTTGATGCGGGCTATATTCTTTCTGCCGTCTGTAGTTCCGATGCTGGCGACAACGATTGTGTGGCAGATGCTTCTACAGAACCAAGCCAAGGGTGGACTGCTTAACTGGATTTTATTGCAGATAGGAATAGCCCCTGTTGATTTCCTGACTGATCCCATCCGTATTTTTGAGACATTGTTTATCATGAGCTTGTGGACCTGTGGTGGGACGATTGTTGTGTTCATCGCTACGCTGCAGGATGTTCCGGGAGAATTGCTGGAAGCCATCGAGATGGACGGGGGAAATGCTTGGCACAAGTTCCTCAAAGTAACCTATCCGACGATCAAGCCTGTACTCTTTTTCCAATTGATTATGTGCATGATGACCTCTATCCAGATTTATACGCAAAGTGTGGTGTTGTCCAGAAATGGTGCACCCGATCGGATGACTTATTTTATCAACGTTATGATCTATGACCATTCATTTGTTCAGGTAGGGATGCGCGGTTTGGCGTCTGCTGAGGCATGGGTCGTCTTCCTAATCACTATGGCCATTACTGGTGTGCTGTTCTACTTCCAGGGCGCATTTAAAAGGGACGATTCGATGGGCAAAAGAAAGAAGGCGAGATAATGGCGGCTACCGCAATTATGAATTATACAAGTATCCAGAAAAAAAAGAAAAGAGCTAAAGCCATCAATACCGGGCTGATTCTGCTCTCCTGTCTGCTAGCAGTGGTGTTTGCTTTTCCGCTTTATTGGCTGCTGCGAGGTGCCTTCGTGAGCCATACAGAAATACTGGCGCGGCCGCCTGTGTTTTTCCCCGAGTCACTAAATGTCGATAATTTTCGGCTTGGATTGGAACGTATTCAGTTCCTGCGGCAGCTCTGGAATTCAGTTTCGATTGTAGTTCCTTATGTGATTGGGACGGTGCTGACGACAAGCTTTGCCGGGTATGCCTTTGCTAAGCTGAACTTTCCGCTGCGCGGGATGTGGTTCGTGCTGGTCATCAGTACGATGATGCTGCCTAGTGCCGTAACCCTGCTGCCACAATATTCCCTGTACACTTCGCTGGGACTAGCTGGCAAACCTGCTCTTATTATTCCGGCCTTTTTCTGTGCAGGCGGCAACGCGTATTTTGTCTTTTTGCTCCGGCAATTTTTTATGACGATTCCGCTAGAACTCAGTGAAGCTGCCAAGATTGACGGCGCGGGTTACTTCCGTATCTACTCCCGCATCATGCTGCCGCTTATACGTCCCGCAATGATTGTTGTGGCGTTGTTCAGCTTTATCAACTGTTGGAATGAATTTTTCTACACCATGATTTATTTGAAGACTGAAGCAGATTATACGCTGCCTATGGGCTTGTATATTGTGAACGGGATGCGCATTCCGAACTATGAACAGGTCATGGCACTGGCGCTCGTCGTTACAGCTCCTTGTCTAGTATTTTTCTTGATCGGCAACAAATATTTTGTTGAGGGCATTACATTAACGGGAATCAAGGGATAAAAAGGAGGAATTCATCCAAATGACAAGTCATAAATGGCCCAGAAGAGCTTCTGTAGCGGCATTATGTGCGGCTGTTGTATTAAATGCAGGGATTGTTCCCGTATCGGCTAACTACACGACTGATTTCTATCATGAAGGCGTAGGCACCGATTACGGGCAGGCGAAGTGGAAGGATAATTCTATTGTTAAGGAAGGCGTTAATTTCAGCGATGTCACCGTCGGAGAAATGATGCAGGCGATTGAAGCTTTTGATTTTGAGGCTTTTGCAAAAGATAATTCCGATTTGCCTTGGCTTGATGCCTTGCTTGTTAACGAAGGTGTCATTCCGGATGATGTCAACGATGAAGTTAGCGCCAATACTTTGTTCAGCCGGGGAAGCGCTTTGTACATGAAGACTCAGGATAATACCAAGCTGGGTTTTGTGGGAACGGTGCATTACGCGGATACTTTGAACAAGGACACGATGTATAACATCACCCTTTCTACAGGAGACTTGGCGGAACAGAAAAATGTGCGGAAGAACTACCCGAGTCATGAGAATCAGACCTACACAAGCGGAGGCCTGGAGATTAACCAGCGGAAATTTATTTCCAGCTATAACAGTGCTGTAACGCTGCTTCAGTTGAAGAATCCTACGGCCAGTGATATAACGTTGACGATGAAGGTTAAATCACCTTTCGTCTCAGCGGCTGAGGGTGATGAGCTGGTGGGTTACAGAGTGGCTGCTCCGCTAATGATAGGCAAAGCCGGGCAAAAGGTAGTTGAAGCGATGTCCTACGTGGATGTTCATCTGAGCGGAAACGGCATGAGTCCTTCCGGAAATGAACTGGTTAGAGAGATTACAGTGCCCGCCGGTGGCTCCGTTGACCAAAAGGTAGTCATGGGCTGGCTCGCGGATGAAATACCGGGCTCAAAGCTGCATTATGAGAGCTTTAAGGCTGCTGACAGCAATGACACAGCCTTCTCTGCACAGGTGCGGGAGTACAACGAGTGGTGGGCAGAGAACATTCCATATATCGATGTTCCCGATGAGAATGTGAAGAAGGTACTTTATTATCGTTGGTGGTGTAACCGCTTTAATTTGCTGGATGCCAACATTCCGGGCAATGACTGGCAGTTCCCAATGAACATGGAGGGCGTTCTCGGCTACAACAACGGGATTACGGTCAGTGTACCTTGGGCGATGCAGGATCTGAAATGGCTGCGTGATCCTTCCTACTTGTATGGAACCTGGCTGGCTCAAGGGGAATATTCCGAGAATAAGAATTATAAAAATAATCCCGGACGTCCTAACATCTGGACCTGGGATATGATGCAGAACACGTCGCAAGTAGGCTGGGACGCTTACAAGATTTACGGTGGTGGTCAGGAAATATTGAAGAAGTTTGCTGATTTTTCTGCGACTGATGTTACCGGCACACTTGAACATTTTAAAGGCACTAATCCAAATCTTGTTTATTATAACCATGGTCCGATTACAGGTAATGACGGAGATACCGTATCCATGCACTGGAATGGCAGTGGTAACTATGCCCGCCTGGATGGTTCTTCTACTACCTACGCCAATGCAGTGGCAACAGCGAAGATGTACGAGCAGCTTGGAGATACTGCGGGTGCAGCTAAAATGAACACTGTGGCGCAGAATATTAAGAATTCAATTCTGAATGAGATGTGGTACGACAAGGCTGACTTTGATGGTGACGGTGTGGCAGATACGAATGGTACAGGCAGCTTTTTGCATAAAAAAGTTGTGGGCGGTACCGATGTATTCAACCCTTGGCGGGATAATAACATGTTTGTCTTTAACTTTGGTGTAGTACCAACTGAAGGTGAAGAAGGATATGAGGCGAAATATTTATCTCAGTTGTCTGATTACGCAGATCCGAATTATTATCCGATCTTTCCTTTCTTTACAGCGGATCAGAACAGCATTATGAAGCGGGTAGAAGATTTCAAGAATGGCAAGACGGATGCCTTCGGTACAGACCAGTTCGCATGGTGTAACTTCGGCAACTATATTAATACCGTTCGTGCCTCTCTGCGCTATTATCCTATAGATAACATCAATAGTGACGTTTACAAAACACTGTTTGATTGGGGCGCTTGGTTGCATACAGTGGAGCCGGGCAATACGGACCACCTGGACTCTAATGAATTTTTCTGGCTGGAGGATTACTTCTTCGGCACACCATGGACAAAAGACAATCCTCCTAACCCTAGTGGAGATATGGTACGGGCATGGATTCACCACGATACGCTTGGCATGATGAATTACACTGTGGTTGAAGATATGGCGGGTATTCAGCCACGGACAGATGACAAAATCGAGCTATGGCCGATTAATGTCGATTATGACTATTTTGCTGTAGATAACGTGCGTTATCATGATGCTAACTTATCTATCGTATGGCAGGATCCTGCTAAATACAGTGACAATCCTCATTATCAAGGTATTCCAGCAGGTTATTCGCTCTTCATTAATGATGAACTAGTAATGACAACTAACGAAATGTCCCATCTGATTTATGATACAGCTACTGGCAAGGTGGAAAAACCTTCAGGGGATGTAACTGGGGCCGTTGGCGACAACTCGAAGACACAGGTGTTATATGAAAAAGGCAGTGCTACGACGCTTGCTGCGGCAGATCAAACATCCTTAGCCAGCAATGAGAAGACTGTCGATATGTTTAATAAAGCAGGCGTTGATATTGTTAATAACGGTACGAATCTGGCTGTTGCTTCAGGCACTACTGTTGAATCGACTTATATCAAGAGCGGTTCGAATATCCGCAACCTGGCGGACAATTCGACAATCGCATCAATTAATCATACGTCAAACACAGCTTTATTCGGTAGTTCGCCGAATTCTGTCGATACGGTTACGTTCAAATTTGATGGAGTCCAGGCTGTGGACAATGTAAAAGTCTATTTCTATAATGACCGGCTTCTGAACGGTTATGGTACACCACAGACATTTGGTGTCGAATATCAGGATGCTGATGGAAGCTGGAAACCAGTGGAGGGGCAATTCCGCTATCCGGAGTATATTGCTTCCAACTATAACAATGTAGAGTTCCAAAAGGTTAACACTGCAGCGATTCGCATTCATGTGACGCATTCGCTGGAACTTGCGACCGCCATCAAGGAGATTCAGATCTACAATAATAATCTGGAGGTTAAGGCGGCTGCCAATCAGGCACCAAAGGTTTATCTAGAAACACCATTGAAGGTTGAGCAAAATGTTCCTCTGACGATTATGCCGCAGATCGTTGATGATGGGTTGCCAAGTGGCAAGCTGACTTATACCTGGGAGAAGATTTCAGGTGAAGGAGAAGTAGAGGAGACAGGGCTTGATAAGGCCATGCTGCAAGCAACCTTTAAGGCGACTGGTGAATATGAATACCGCCTGACTGTTAGCGATGGGGAACTTGAAACTGTCGTGAAGGTTCCAGTCACCGTATTTGTAGCTACTGCAGAACTGACAGAGATGATCGCGAAGTTTGCGGATCGGGATTCCGGCAGACTTGTCCGGAACAAGGATGATTTTACTGCGGCAACATGGCAAGAGCTGCAAGCTGCGCTGACTGCTGCCAAGGCATTGCTGGCTCAGGGAGAATATACGCTGGAAGAGATCAAGGTGGCAACGGATCAAATGCGGATGGCGGTGGATAACCTTAGATACAGAAATGCTGCCCTTTTGGCTACCCCTAGTGCCTCTTACACTTCGGCATGGGAGTCTGTGTATGGCATTAATGATGGTTATATCCCTTATACTTCAGCAAGTATTTACAATAGCGAAGCAGAAACTCAGTATGGGAACTGGGGCGGTCCCGGTGAAAGCCACTGGCTGCAACTGACCTGGAAAGAGCCCGTGACTTTGTCAGGCAGCTCCGTGTACTTCTATGATGATGAAGGCGGTGTGCAGGTACCGGGAGATTACAACTTCGAATATTGGGATAAGGATGCTGGAAAATATGTACCGGTAACGGGCTTGAGCGAGAAAGGCAAAGCAAGAAATGCATTTAACGAGGTAACCTTTGACGAGGTGAAGACGGATAAACTCCGTTTGATTCTTAATAAGCAGTCCACCAGTATTTGGACAGGCGTTAAGGAATGGCGGGCTATTTCGTCTAAGCCAGAAGGAGAAGTTCCTGCTCCCGGCGACCATGGTGCGATTGTGAGCATTGAACAGATTGCGGTGAGTACGACAGTTAACGTCGTGCCTACGCTTCCAGCTAAGGTTACAGTAACTTACGCCGATAAAACGACAGGCTTGGCAAGTGTGGTATGGGAGGAAATTCCCCTTAACAAACTCACCATTGCTACAGACTTCACTATATTTGGTAAAGTGGCGGGCACCGATATTGCTGCCAGCTGCCGCATCAGTGTGAGGTACGATAAATCTAAACTTAAAGCAGCCATTGATACAGCGGAAGATCCTTCGGTAAATGAAGAGAATTATACCGGAACGCTTGAGCAATGGGAGGCACTACGCATTGCACTAGAGGCTGCTAAAGCCACTTATGCAAATGACGGTGCTACCGATGGTGATATTAATGTGGCATATTCCAATTTGAAAAATGCCTTTGAAGCCTTACAGCCTGTCGAAGCTCATGATGCAACGATCAGCGGAATCACAATTCCGGGCGGATCTATTGATCAGGTAGCCAAAGAAATTATTTTACCGGATACGACTACGCTTGATGAGCTGAAGGAAGGACTTACTGTTCCGGTAGGGGTTACCTTCGCTGTGTACGAACCCGATAGCATTACTATTGCGGGAGAAATCCAAACGGGTTACAAGGTCATTGTGACAGCACTGGATAAAACAACGACCAGAACGTATACCTTAACATTGGTTTCTGTAAATCCGCCTCTCATAACGGCACCCTTGGAGGAGAAGCTTAGAGCAATAGAGGCTCTGGATAAGAGCCTTTATGTAGAGGAGAGCTGGAATACTCTTGAGAAAGAGGTAGCACGTGCAGTGATGTTGCTGGAGAGTGGAACTGCCACTCAGGCAGACATTGATGAGGCATTAAGTCAGCTTACTGCGGCGGTTGCGGGCCTGAAGTTGCTTTCAGAAGCTACGCCAACACCTACGCCAACATCAACACCTGTACCGACAGCGACACCAACGCCAACGTCAACACCAAAACCAACAGAGGCACCGGGTACTTATGTGCCGGTAGCTACGGCCAAACCGTCTCCTAGCGCGTCTGCGATAGCCCCTGCTGTAAGCAGTGGTAAAATCGTGGTCCAGACGGTCATCGGAGCAGATGGAAAAGCATTGGCTGAACTCACTGCCGCAGATGTTGAAAAGGCAGCAAAGGATGCAAAGGATGGTATTCTGTCCATTGTCGTGAATCCTGCCGGAAACGCGAAACAAATTGTAATTGAGCTGCCACTGCAGTCAATGGCAGCAGCGGGGAATGTTAAATCCCTCAAGATTGATACAGGAACAGCAAGCATAATGCTGCCGGAAAGTTTCCTGAAGACTTACAAAGATGCTAAGAACAGCAAACTTAAGCTTATTGTGGGCACTGGAGATATATCCGGATTGCCACTTTCGGTAAGCAGTCAGTTGAATGCAGGTACAATTAAAGACATCAGTCTTAGCGTAGATGGTGTGATTATTCCAGGCGATGTACTGAAGACATCGGGGATCAAGCTGGCACTTCCTTATACGCTGAAGTCTGGTGAGAAAGCTCATAAAGTAGTGGTTTATTACTTGAACAGTAATCAGCAACTAGAGATCGTTAAGAACGGAAGATTTAATACAGGAACACAGATGCTTGAGTTAAATTTGCAACAGCTTGGCAGTTATGTAGTGGTTCACTCGAATGTTTCATTCAAAGATACCGCTACAGCTAATTGGGCGGTAAACAGTATTGAAGCACTCGCAGCACGAGGCGCAATCCAAGGGATGGATGCTGAACACTTTAATCCAAGTGGAAATGTGACCCGTGCAGAATTCATCAAAATATTGATGAACGCTTTTGATTTACTAGATGAGACGGCTGTAAGCACATTTACAGACGTTAAGGATGGGGCATGGTATGCCAGTCCGATTGCGAGCGCTCAAAAGCTCGGCATTGTTAAAGGCAAAGCGGATGGCAACTTTGGTGCAAGCGAGGAGATTACTCGTCAGGAAATGGCAGTCATGATTTATCGTTTGGCTCAGACGATTAATATCCCATTGACTGACGGAACAAAGGCTACTGGTGAAGCATTCTCTGATGTGAACCAGTTGTCTGCGGATGCAGCCAAAGCTGTAGAAGCGATGCGTATTAGTGGAATTATTAACGGTATGACATCCAACCAATTTGGGCCAAACGGCAAGGCTACAAGAGCGCAAGCAGCGACCGTGATCTTCCGCCTGTTTGAGCAGCTTCAATAATCGTGCAGCAATACAAGATATAAAAAAGACGCAGGTGTCCCGTAGTCATGATCATGACTGCTGGGGCACCTGTGTCTTTTTGCTGCTGACCGTATGTCCCGAACGCCAGCTTTATTAGTTCAAATCTGCAAGCTTAAAGGTGCCAGTGCCAAACTACTAGAACAAGATGCCAACCCAAAAGCGTAGATAGAGTTGCTAGCATAGAGCTGCCAACCCCAAACGCCAAGATCAAAGTTGCTATCTCGGAGCTGCCAGTGCCAAACGCCTAGATCAAAGTTGCTATCTCGGAGCTGCCAGTGCCAAGCACCTAGATCAAGTTGCTATCTCGGAGCTGCCAACCCCAAACCTAATCTCATGCTCGTATCCACCACGCTCTTAAAACAAACGTTGCTTCATGGTATGTAATTTGCACGCAAGAGATCGCTAACGGAC
>RCUO01000927.1_pt1 | contig 12299 bp, 10 predicted proteins | sample 2166161 | NCBI WGS metagenome assembly RCUO01 (sample SAMN09932617, study PRJNA488358) | compost metagenome | feature: garden; material: soil; isolation source: compost soil in cyclohexanecarbonitrile-enriched culture | place: Germany: Experimental Botanical Garden Goettingen | collected 2016-01-27 | reverse complement strand
TCATAAAACAGCCCGTGCACGTGATCGCGGAGCTCATCGTTGAAATAGATCATTACGTTGCGGCAAAAAATAACATTAAACTCATTAAACGATGTGTCCGTCGCCAGATTATGCTCGGCGAAAATAATGTTTTTGCGCAAAAAAGGCTGCAGGATTACGGAATTATATTTTGCAGTGTAGTATTCGGAAAAAGCGCGGGTTCCTCCCGCCTCCATGTAGTTCTTGGTGTATTGCTTCATTCTGCCGATCTCGTATACCCCTTCTTTGGCCTGCTGCAGGGAACGCGCATTCATATCCGTTGCATAAATACGCGCTTTATCATAGAGCCCCTCCTCATGCAGCAGAATCGCCATCGAATATACCTCTTCACCGGTCGAGCAGCCCGCATGCCAAATTCTGATGTACGGATAGGTACGCAGCAGCGGGATGACCTTCTGGCGGAAGGTTAAGAAAAGGCCCGGATCACGGAACATTTCCGTAACAGGAATAGAAAGGCTGTATACAAAACGTTCAAAGCAGGCACGGTCATGCAGAACCTTCTCCTGAAGCGCGGATATGGTAGGTACATTCTCGGCATGGACATGATGCCAGATACGCCGCTTCAGCGAAGGCAGCGCATAGTTTCTGAAATCATATCCGTACAAGCGGTGCACACCGCTGAGCAGAAGTTCAATTTCGATCTGCTCCAGCTCCTGCCCGCTTCCCGTATTCCCCGTTTGTTCATCATATCCCCGTTCCATCGCTGTCATCGTTATCGCTGCTCCCTTGCTTGCTTCCGTATTTCCGGACTGGTTATTTTCACTTACTGTAATGCTATTACCCCAATAATCGGCTTACGAATACAGCCATACACGCATTAGAGAAAGAAGCTGATCGTTACTTATCGGCTTCTTCATATAATCGGAGGCTCCGGCCTCAATACACTTGGCCCGGTCCTCCTTCATCGCCTTCGCAGTGAGTGCAATAATTGGCAGCTTCTGATACTGGGGCATCTCGCGAATCCGGCGCATCGCCTCGTATCCGTCCATTTCAGGCATCATCATATCCATGAGCACCAAGTCAAAATCGTTGTGTTCAACCAGCAGATCAAGGGCCTCCCGGCCGTTCTCGGCAAACTTCACTTCCATATGGTAGCCTTCCAGCACGCTGGATAAAGCGAAGACATTACGGATGTCATCATCGACGAGCAGTATCTTCTTCCCGTCGAAGAGCTCCTCCTTATTGTGCAGCTTTTGCAGAATTTTACGCTTGTCCTCAGGCAGATTGGCTTCTACCCGGTGCAGGAACAACGTTGTCTCATCAAGCAGACGCTCCGGAGAACGGACATCCTTAATGATTATGGATTCTGCATATTTACGCAGCTGTGTCTCTTCCTTGCTGTCCAGATCCTTGCCTGTATAAATAATAATCGGCAGATCATTAAGCTCCTCATCGTCGCGAATCTGGTCCAGCAGCTCAAAGCCGGTCATATCGCCCAGCATGAGGTCAAGCACCATACAGTCATACCGCTGCTTACGCAGCTCGCTAAGGGCTTCCTCACCGGTCGACACCGCAGTAATCGCAACATCATCGTGACCGATCAGCTCCATAATAGAACGCCGCTGAATCTCATCATCCTCAACGATCAGAAGATGCTTAAGGGTACTGGCGGTATAGTTCTCAATCTGCGAGAAGGCCCGGTCCAGTGCCTGTCTGGAGGACGGCTTCTTCAGGTACGCCATTGCACCCATCATTAGCCCCTGCTTCACTTCATCATTAACAGAGATGACATGCACAGGAATATGGCGGGTCTGTGAGGCGCCCTTGAGCTCTCTTAGAATCGACCACCCGTCCATAACAGGCAGCTGGATGTCAAGGATGATTGCGTCAGGCAGGAAGGACTTGGCCATCTGCAGCCCGGTATCACCCTGCAGCGCAACCAGGCCTTTAAAACCGCGGCCGCGGGCCATCCCGAGCAGAATTTTGGCAAAGCTGTCATCATCCTCAATAATCAGGATAACCTTGTCTTCTGCCTGAAGTCCCTCACGGTCATCTTCAACGATTGCCGGGTTTAGCGGCACAGGAATGGCTTCACCTGTTCCGGCAGACTGCTGGCTCTCGGAGTATTCGGCCGGGGAATAGGCAGACGCCGCTTCCACAGCCCCCGGAAGCAGACTGTAGTGCCCCTTAACCGGCAGGTAGAGGGTAAATACACTTCCCTGGCCTTCACGCGACTCCAAACCTATAGCGCCGCCCATCAGACGGGCAAGCTCACGGCTGATCGACAGCCCAAGGCCTGTCCCTCCATATTTACGGCTGGTTGTACCGTCCACCTGCTGGAACGCCTCGAAGACAATCTCCGTCTTGTCCGTAGGAATACCAATGCCGCTGTCTTTAACAGCAATGGCTACATACTCGAAATCATCCGGCAGGAAGGAAGGAAGGCGTCCAGGTTCAGCACGGCTGATTGAGAATTCCACGAAGCCCTCACTCGTAAATTTGAAGGCGTTGGACAGCAGATTGCGCAGAATCTGCTTCAGCCTGTGACTGTCTGTATACAGGCTGTCCGGCAGCGGCTCATCAAAGGCTAACCGCAAAGACAGCCCTTTCTTGGCTGCCTGCGGCGCAAAGTTCTGCTTCACAAAGGTCTTAAGCTCAGTTATCGGAATGTCTTCGTAATTCAGCTCCATTTTTCCGGCATCCACCTTGGACAGGTCAAGAATCTCATCAATCATCTTCAGCAGATCGGCACCGGACATATAGATCGTATGGGCGAACTCCACCTGTTTCTCCGAAAGGTTACCTTCTTTGTTCTCAGTAAGCAGCTGGGATAGGATCAGCAGGCTGTTAAGCGGGGTCCGCAGCTCATGGGACATGTTCGCCAGAAATTCTGACTTGTATTTCCCCGTAACGGCAAGCTGCATAGCCTGCTTCTCCAGCTGGAGGCGGGCCTGCTCAATTTCATCCTTCTTCTCCTCGACCTCCTGCACCTGCTCCTCAAGGGCACGAGTTTTGGAGACCAGCTCTGTATTGAAATGCTCCAGCTCACCCTGCTGCCGCTGCAGCAGCTCTTCGGAGCGCTTCAGCGCATCGGTCTGCTCCTCCAGGTTCTCATTGGAACGGCGCAGCTCCTCCTGCTGGGTCTGCAGCTCCTCTGACTGGCATTGCAGCTCCTCCGTAAGCGCCTGTGATTCACGAAGCAGCTCCTCAACAGCCATTCTGCGGATAATATTATTCAGTATAATACCGAGATTATTTGCCAGCTGGTGCAGAAGTTCATTCTGCAGGATAGTAAACGGTGTAAAGGAGGCAAACTCGAGCACACCCAGAACTTCATCCTCAAACAATACAGGATAAATAAAGATATGGTCCGGATGCGCATCCCCAAAGCCCGAAGTGACATTAATATAATCATGAGGCGCCTTTTCAAGCTTGAGCGGCCTCTTGTCCAAGGCACATTGTCCGACGAGGCCCTGGCCTACATCAAAGTACTCCTTAAGACCGTCCTCGGCATCTCCGGCATAAAAGGCACTTGCCAGCAGCCGGTTAGGTTTATGAAGGTCTTTAAGGTATAGCGCCCCGTATTGTGCTCCCAGCACAGGAGTGAATTCACTAATGAAGGTCTGAGAGACTTGGTCCAGCGAGCTCACACCGCGCAGCAGCTCCGTCACGCGCGCGATATTTCCATTTAGCCAGGCCTGATCGCTCTGCGCCTGGGTATAAGCCTGCTCCAGCTGCTGCTTCTGCTCGATATCCTCGGCCATCTTTTGAAAGACACGGGCTACATCACCAATCTCATCCTTCGAGTTCACCTTAATCCGGCGGATCGCTCGCATTTTTCCGTTGCCGAAGCTGGTAATCATCATCGACACCACATTAAGCCCGCGCGTGATGCTGGGAATCACCCATAAAATGACCCCGAGCCCCAGCAGCAGCCCGACTACCATAATTAATGTCACCATCTGAATCGAACGGCCAGAAGCCTCCTGTGCCTGATTTGTCTCCTGCGTCATCAGGCTGGCGTTATAGTCCGACAGGGCATTCAGGCTGTTAAGCATTTCGTTCTGGATGTCCTGTCCTTCAGAGTTACGGTAAGCGTTGGCATTCTGGAAATAACCGGCTTCAAGCATCTTGACCGCCTTGCTCTGGTAGTTCATATAAGCGGTATATGCACTCTCAATCCGGTTAAGTATTTGCAATTCATCAGCATTGGTAAGCGAGGCTTCAATAGTCTTCAGATGCCCATCTGCCTTGACCACCTTATCCTCAAGCTCTGTCTTCTGAACCTCCACTGTTTCTACATCTGCATTCAGCATCGCCGTGGTCAGGATACGGGCCATATCATTAACTTCGCCCCGCAGCCCTGAGGAAGCACGTCCTTTATCATACCTTGCGGTAAAGCTGTCAAGCTGATCGCTCATATAATTAAGCCGATCGTAGCCAATCATTGTTAATGCCAGCATAATGGCCAGCAACGCACTGAACCCGATCAGCAGCTTAGCTTTTATTTTCATTACATTTCAGTTCCTTTCCCCAGCGTAATCCACACCAGGCATTTATCGTCATCGCGCTCCACGTCAGGTTCGTCTATGAAGAATACATCCCGCATAGCCTTTTCACGCCATTCATGCCCGCTGTTGAGATGTCCTGTCATGAATTTAAGCTGATCCTCCTGATCGCCCTCGGCCATTTCGAGCAGCCCGTCCGTGTAAAGAACCAAGTGGCCATCCTCTTCATAGCTGAGACTCTGGGGCTCAATGTCAATCCGGTCAAACAATCCGACGGGATGGCAGTTGCTTTCAAGAAGAACAGGCTCCTTGGCCCCGCCCTCAAAGAACAGCCCCGGCGGATGCCCTGCGTTCACGTAGTCGATCCGTTTGGTCCGGGTATCAATAACCATATAAATGGCCGTAAAATAATACTGGACAAGCTGCTTCTCAATGTATAGCTGGTTAAACCTGCGGTTCAGCTCCTGAATGACCTTTTCGGGTTCCACATATGTAGTCACCGTATCCTTCAGCACAGAAGCGAGGAACATGCAAAAAAGCGATGAAGAGATCCCGTGACCCATCATATCGAGCAGAATAACAGCATATCTCCCGTCACCAAGCGGATACCAGGCATACAAATCACCGGCCAGCTCAAAGGAGGGCTGATAGATTGCATGGACCTCAAAGTCTTCTTCTTTAACAGGCAGGCTCAGCACGGCATTCTGCACAAGTGCGGCAAGCTTCAGCTCGTCCTGAATCCGCGTGTCCCGTTCCTTATGCCAGTCCTTTTCCCTCTTCAGACGCAGTGCCAGACGGATGCGGGCCATCAGCTCAACCTTATTAATCGGTTTCGTAACATAGTCACCGGCTCCGGCATCAAGCGCTTCAGCCAGCTTTTTGGAATCGCCCACGGCGGTCACCATAATAATGGGAATATCCCGGAGATGTTCATATTGCTGTACTACACGGCAAGCCTCAATACCGTCCATCTCCGGCATCATCATATCCAGCAGAATCAGATCCACATCCGAGGGACGCGGGCGCTGTGTATCATTCCCGGCACCAATGCCCAGAATCTTCAGCATTTCCTTCGCAGATGATGCTGTAATAAAGTTCCGGTAATCCTCCTTTTTCAGGATTTCCCGGATTATAATAACGTTGGTCGGATTATCGTCAACAATTAATATTTTCAAGCCTATTCACCTCTCCAGAATAATGTAAGCCCGTAATCATCCCTCGTATTTCATCCTTATTATCATACGATATTTAAGCAGCCCTTTACCATTATTCTAAAATTTGGAATATAAGGGTTTTGTTATTTCCGTATTCAACAAAGTAACCTCCAGCCCCACCACTACAAATAGTGGAGCTGGAGGTTACGCTATTGCGCTATAGTTCCGGCCTCCCGGAAAACGGCGGTTATTGCGGATATTTCTTGGCAATTACAAGTACCTTGCCCGCATCGAGTTCTTTCTCATAAAATCCTGCTTCCGCGCTGCTGAAGCCAAGGGCTGTAATCTTGGAACGCAAGGCGTCCCCGCGCGAGCGGAAGAGGTTGGCGATAGCGCCAAACAAACCTTCTTCACCTAAGCCGACCTCATTTGTGTCCGCCGCATCAACAATGCGGTTTTCCCGGTCCTGATCATGACTGATAACATAAATGTTATCCTTCGTGTAGCCGCTGCTGCGCAGCCGGTTCACTTCTTCTATCGCCTGGACACCGTTCTCCAAAAGCTTGGCGTATGACTGAGTGCCGATTGGACCCATGAGATCACCTTCCTTAAGCTTAGATTTGTGAGGTGGATATGTCTTCTATTAAAGACAACTGTACTTTTATTAACCTCACCGGAAGCTTATGAAACACCTCATGATGCATTCGCATCAAATAAATCAATTCCGTCCCATTCACCGGTGAACGGATTGCGGTAAATCTTCAGTGCCGCGCTTCCTCTTATATAGACATCCCCGTCATCCGCAATGAAATCCGGTTCCCCCAGCAGCTCACGTGCGGTATTGTCCGCCGGATTCAGCGACACTCCGTTAAGAATCAGGCCATACGTCCCTGCCTGGGCCGGATTCACATGGATGTAGGTAACGATACCGCCGCAGATTCCGGCCGTCAGATCAGCGTACTGATATTCCAGGCATTCCTGCCAGGGATCAGGGGAAATGCTCAGCGGCACTCCCTTACTCAGCAGAAGCTCCTCCTTCGAAGTAAACAGGGCTGCTCCCGCAAGGGAATCAAAGCTGCTGATATACGGATTCAAGCCGAGATTGTGTTCAAATGCAAGCACTACCTGCGGCTGCATGGAGAAAAAAGCGGCCGGGACATACTCCCTCTGCACGGAGGGCGATAGATATGAGGATAGCAGGCTAACCAGAAGAATGATGACGTTCATAAGACGTCCCGCCTTTCATAATGTGCACCGTTGCTGTGTGAATGGGACTGTTGCCGGAACCGGAATTAGTGCCGGAATTTCTGCCAGATTGCTGCTGCCGCGTCAACACTTTTAAGCGCTATTGCTACTTTACCCGGTGCTTTCTTGGCGTATGCGGCGTCATAGGACTTCACTGTACGCTCTTCTGCGGGAGTGAGTGTTTTTTCATCTATGGCTACCTCTCCCGCCTTCTGCTTCAGCTCACGGGATTTCCGGTATTTCTCAATTACCGTAACCGATACCTGCTTCACAGTCAGCGTAAGCTCATTCATAACATCCCCAAGGTTCTTAACGGAATCGACAATCGGATCAATCTTCTGGATCTTACCCTGGACATCAGCGGTAATATCGTTGGCATGACGGACAGTTGTCTTGATTTCATAGGTAAGCGCATCCACTGTCTTCTGCACTTCCTGCAGAGTCTGGCTGACTTTGTCGAGGGATTCCTTTGCTGAATTTAAGGTTTTGATTAAGAAGAAAACAAGTACGGCGAATGCGACAGCAACCAGTGCCACGCTCAGTTCAATGATCATTTCGAAAACCCCTTCCAAGTCATAAATATCGGCTTACTCTGCCTTATTACTGCATAGTTACCCTTACGCCAATAGCACGAAACAGCCTGTCAAGCGCCTAAAAGACCATATTATTCCATTTTGTTTCAATCCGTAAGCACCCGTTTAAACATTGACTACACCACCCGACAGAAAGGATGACTTCACATGCTGAAATGGTCGGTAATTCTGCTGGTGATCGCACTCATCGCCGGTGTATTCGGATTCTTTAATATCGTAGGAGCGGCAGTCGGCATTGCTAAGGTATTGTTCTTTATCTTCCTCATCCTGTTCATTGTATCCCTCTTCACGGGACAGCGCGGAAGGTCAATGTGATTATATCCGCCCAGCGTGCCTAGAGGATAAACATGCATAGCATTACGGAACTACAGACCCGGTGTCTCCGTCTCAGGAGCTCCGGGTTGTTCTATGTAGAGAATGTTCTTTTATTCTATTCACACAGCAGAATATGTAGGCCTTTCCCTCCGGCAGGCAATTTTAAAGTTTTATTTACACGGTTGGTTCACCGCCTCCTCTTTTTGTTTACATGCATATTAGCACAGTACAAACATGGAAAAAACCGCTAACCCAAAACCACACTAGGAGGAATTACAGATGAAAAAATTAGCCAGTTTTACAGTAGCAGTAGGTCTTATGGCATCCATAGCAGCATCGGCTTCAGCGGCAGAGGTTACAGGCACTGCAGATCCGGCAACTACAGTTACGGGGAGCACTTACAGTGAGCGGTTTGAAACTGTAATTACTCCGGCGGATATTAAACCGGCGACCCCGATGATTATTTTGACAAAAGCAACTCCTTTCCATTTCTCCACTGACAGCTTGACTCCAGCCGGCTGGCTGAGCGCCCAGACCATTGATACTACCGGCGCTGTTTTGACCGATGCCTGGGGCAATGAATGGAGAGAGGTTTATACCTGGCTTGGCAAAGCATGGATTAAGGTTCCGGCATCTGCATACGTAATTACTCCATAATGGAATAACTGCAAGCATTCATTCCTGCCTGCACCCATATCCGGCAGTCTGAGACTTAATGTCTTATGGCTGCCGTCTTCCTTTTAAGATAACACAAAAGAAGGGCTAACTCTTCAGTAGACATTCTACTGAAGAGTTAGCCCTACAAAACATCTACCCTAGTTCACCCGTCACAAACCTTGTACTGCTCTAATATCATTAGCGGACAACCGAACCTCCATACAAGAACCGGTTCATCCACGAAGAGCTTAAATTGTCGACTCTCACACCGCCGGAAGCTACAGAATACGTGTGCAGAATCTTTCCGTCTCCCAGATACATCGCTACGTGTGAAATCCGCTCCGAAAATCTGTTCACTCCAGCATAAGCAGAAGCTGAGCTTCCCTTATAATCCATAAAGAACATCAGGTCGCCGCGCTTGAGGCCGGAAATATCAGTAACCGTCTGGCTGTTCTCCCTAACCCAGGTTCCCTGCTGCCGTGAATCGGCAGGCAAAGTTAAATTCAGTGCATCCTTGAACATCTGCCGGATAAAATCAGAGCAGTCAAAGGTGCTTGTATTACTTCTGCTGGAGCCGAATTCATATGGCGTCCCCAGATATTTCATTCCTGCTGCGATAACATTATCAATGATAGCAGACTGTGCCGGAGCAGTTGGAGCCGGTGTCGGAGTTGGTGCTGGCGCAGGTGCCGGAGTTGCCGGAGCCGGCGTTACCGCTGCTTCATCCAGCTCAATATAACGGTCTGCCGAACTGGTGTAGCCGATCGTCCCGTTAGTTGTCTGCACTTTATACCAGTAGCTGTTGGTCTCCTCCAGTATTACCACCGGATCGCCTTCCTTGAGGTTTCCGAGCACTTTTCCGCTGGTTGAAGGGGTCTCACGGAGCCGGACAGACGCCTGAATGACTGCCGTCTGTACAGCTGGTGTCACTGCAGGTGCAGCAACAACACTGATATACTGATCTCCGGAACTTGTATATCCAACTTCTCCGGACGCAGTTCTGACTTTGTACCAGTAACTGTTGGTTTGTTCAAGTATAACGACCTGATCGCCCTTACTCAGGTATGTGATCACACTGCCGCTTGTAGAAGGGCTGGTGCGCAGACGAACTGAAGATTGAATAATGCCTGTCAGCGAAGCAGATGCCGTTACAGATGAAGCTGATGAAGCAGCGAATGCCTGCTGAGGGCTGAATACTCCCCAGGATAATGCAAGTGATGCTGAGACCAATAACGAAGCCGCAAGCTGTTTATGTGATCTGATCATAGCGTTCCCCCGCTTATGCAAAGATGAGAATTCAACAACGGCGCGCGCTACGTTTGTTGCTTTCTGCCCTCATTATAGGGGCAGGCGGGAATTGGAACATGCTTCTAATCTCACAAAAAGACTTGCCAAGTTATGGTAAGCACCGGGTCTATAGTCTTGATTTCTCCTTGGATTTGGTGGAAATTACAGCTAATTAGGAGCTGGCCGGAACTTTATTCTTTGGGCTCGACATGAATATGCACATTCATAATATTGTCTCTGCCGCCCATCCGCTCTTCAATCGAATCGCTGATCCGGTGGCCTTCTGCCACACTGATTCCGGCATCAACCTCCACAACCACATCAACCAGCACCTGGCTTCCATGTACACGGGCTTTAATATCCTTAATTCCCTCCACACCAGGGGTCCGGGCAATCGTACTGCGCAGATCCATGAGCTTATCCTCATCAAACCCGTCCGTCAGCCGGTAGGTGGCATCACGGAAAATATCCCATGCTGTCTTGGATATGAGTAATCCTACCAGGACGGCAGCAGCGGAATCAATCCACGGCAGGCCGAACTGTGCACCAACAATCCCTGCTGCTGCGCCGATACTGACCATGGCATCCGAGAAATTATCCTTGGCTGCAGCCATAAGGGCGCCGTTGTTAATCCGCTTGGCTAATCTCTTGTTATATATATATACCCCCATCATCGCCGCTGAACACACCACCGCCACCGCAGCAGACCAGAGCTCCGGCACCGCTTTGGCGCCTTCAAACAGAGAACGTACCGCTTCAACGATTACCTGTATCCCGACCATCGCCATAATAAAGGAAGCCAGCAGTGCCGCCACCGTCTCCGCCCGGAAATGCCCGTACGGATGATCGGAGTCAGGCGGCTTCCGTGAAATCCGCAGTCCGATCAGCACTGCTGCGGAAGCAACAATATCCGTCAGGTTGTTGAAGCCGTCAGCCAGCAGTGCGCTCGATCCGAATATAGACCCGCTTACCAGCTTAAATGCAGACAAAACCAGATAGGCAGCGATACTGACCATCGCCCCGCGTTCTCCTTTGCGTATATCCTCATAAATATCGGCCACCGGCTGACACTCCTTCTTCATCTTCTTTGCCCGGTCTGCTCCGGCAATTCATTTCTTGAATTATTCTTGCCCTTGTGGCGGCATTTAAAAACAATTAAAATGAGGAATAGGACTTGCTTCATAAGGGGGTAACATAATGAGCGAAAATACTGAGAAACCAAAGGTCAATCTGGCCGATGCCATCCGCCAGAAGCTTGAACAAAAGAAACAGCAGAATTCAAGCAAACCGGGCTCATCGTTTCAAGCCGGCTCCGCAAAGCCGCTGAAGAGCCAGAACAACAAAAAGCCTAACAACCAGCGCCGCCGCACCGGCGGGTCCTAGGCCTTTTGGTCCGGACACAGAATCTGGTTCAGCTCTGAACATAAACGGCTGCGTTATCCTCCCCAGGATAACGCAGCCGTTTTGTTATGAACCTTACCTGTTCATATTATTAATTCTATTAGACTTCAACAGGATACATGCGCTGGCGCAGTTCCTTAATTTCCGGATTCTCCAGGTATTCATCATAGCTCATGGAGCGGTCAATGACGCCTGTCGGTGTAATTTCAATAATCCGGTTGGCAATGGTCTGGATGAACTGATGGTCATGGGAGGTAAAGAGAATCGTCCCGTCAAAATCAATCAGACCGTTATTCAGCGCAGTGATCGATTCCAGATCCAAGTGGTTCGTAGGCTCATCGAATACGAGCACATTCGCGCCGTTCAGCATCATTTTGGCCAGCATACAGCGGACCTTCTCTCCCCCGGACAGCACGCTTGCCTTCTTCAGCGCTTCCTCACCGGCAAACAGCATCCGGCCCAGGAATCCGCGCAGGAAGGTTTCGTCCTGATCCTTGGAGTACTGGCGCAGCCATTCCACAAGGTTCAGATTGACACCGTCGAAATAGCTGGAGTTGTCTTTCGGGAAGTACGCCTGGGTAGTGGTTACACCCCATGAATACTCACCGCTGTCTGCTTCCTTCTCACCCATCAGAATATCGAACAGCAGTGATTTCGGCTGGGAATACGGGCCTACAAAAGCAATCTTGTCGCCTTTGTTGACTACAATATTAAACTCATCCAGCATTTTCTCGCCCTCAACAGTCTTGCTCAGGCCAGTGACCGTAAGCAGCTGCTTACCGGCTTCACGCTCCGGCTTGAAGTTGAGGAAAGGATATTTCCGGTTCGATGGACGAATATCGTCCAGCGTAATTTTCTCAAGCTGCTTTTTGCGTGAGGTTGCCTGCTTGGATTTGGAGGCATTGGCCGAGAAGCGCTGGATAAACGCCTGCAGCTCCTTGATCTTGTCTTCCTTCTTCTTGTTGGCATCACGCTGCAGGGTCTGAGCCAGCTGGCTGGACTCATACCAGAAGTCATAGTTGCCGACGTACATCTGAATTTTGCCGAAATCGATATCCGCAATATGCGTGCAGACCTTGTTCAGGAAGTGACGGTCATGGGATACCACGATAACAGTACCTTCATAGTCCATGAGGAAGTTCTCCAGCCAGCCGATGGAT
>RCUO01000925.1_pt1 | contig 12317 bp, 10 predicted proteins | sample 2166161 | NCBI WGS metagenome assembly RCUO01 (sample SAMN09932617, study PRJNA488358) | compost metagenome | feature: garden; material: soil; isolation source: compost soil in cyclohexanecarbonitrile-enriched culture | place: Germany: Experimental Botanical Garden Goettingen | collected 2016-01-27 | reverse complement strand
GGTATTGCCGCGCAGCTGTTCCGGCGTGGCCGTGTTCGGATCGATGCCCTGCGAGACCAGGATGCTCCTGCGGGTGGCATCGGCCAGCCCGCGGTCCAGCTCGTAGCCGGTGTAGCGGTAGGCCAGCGTCGGGGTGATGTACCAGGCCGCGCCGCTGATCGGGAACGACACGTAGGGCTTCACATCCAGGCGCGAGCCGCCGTACATGCGCTGGGTCTGGCCGTTGCGCGTGTACTGCAGGTCGGGACCGGCACTGGCGTCGTACTTGAAGTTGATGTCGTCGTGGGTGAAGCGCACGGCCTCGGCGTAGACACCGGTCTCCAGCCACGGCAGCAGCGGCTTGTCCCAGTTGACGTACAGGCGCGGCTGGCGGTTGTAGGCCAGCGCGCGCTCGTCGAGGGTGTAGTCGGTCAGCTGCCAGCGGTCGGCCATGATGCCGGCCGTCCAGTTCTTGCCGGTGCCGTACAGGCCGACGGTGCTCTGCAGGTTCGACGCGGTGACACCCACCAGGCGGTTGGCGAAGTCTTCCACGTAACGCTCGTCGCTGACCCAGGCCAGGTTGGCGCGCGCCTGCCAATGGTCGTCGAGGTTGTGGTAGCCGCCGAACATCACCCGACCGCGGTCGCGGTCGCGCAGCTTGTCGTTGGGCATGAACGCGGTCAGCAGTTCGCCGCGGCCGCCTTCATAGAGGTAGCGGAACTCGTTGTCGAGCATCAGGCCGCGCTGGCTCATGTAGCGCGGGGTCAACGTGTCGTCGTAGTTCGGCGCCAGGTTGAAGTAGATCGGCTGTGCGTAATCGAAACCGTTGCGGCCGGACATGCCCAGCTGCGGGAACAGCAGGCCGGTCTTGCGCCGGTCATCGATCGGGAACTTGAAGTAGGGCGCCCACAGGATCGGCACCTTGCCGATCCGCAGCACCGCGTTGCGGGCGGTGCCGAAGCCTTCGTCGTTGTCGACTTCGATTTCCGGCGCCGTCAGCCGCCACACCGGCTGCGACGGGTCGCAGGTGGTGTAGGTGGAGCGGTGCATCTGCCCGACCGCGCCCTGCAGGTCGACCGATTCGGCTTCGCCATTGCCGCGGCGGGACACCAGCTGGTACTGGATGTCGGTGATCTTGTGGGTGTCGCTTTCCTGGTTGCCCTCGGCGCGCTTGGCGACCATCCGGATCGACGCATCCTGGTAACGGACGTTGCCGTCGGCGACATAGTTGCCGCTTTCGGTATCGAAGCTGAGCTTGTCGGTACCCACGAACTGGTCGCCCCGGCGCAGCGCCACGTTGCCCTGGTACTGCGGCACGGTGGTGGTGCCCAGCAACTGGTCGCCCTCGATGTCGGTGGGCTGCTGCTCGCGCGCAGCGCTGGCGGCAGCCTTGTCCTGGCCGGGCACCGGCGTCGGCGCGTCGGTGAACGCAGGGATCACGTCCGTGGCCGGGCAAAGGCCCCAGTTGAGCGGCTTGTCATCAGCCCATGCCGGAAGGCAGACGGCGATGCTCAGGGGCAGGGGAAGCAGGCGGAGGGCTCGGCGCACGCGGTTCGGATTCGGGCGAAAACGGACGGTAGCTTGCCCCATCCCTTGCATAGGGGCAATGAAGGCCTCCCCGGATTGCCGGTTCGGGTTCATCCAGGCCCGTTGCCGGAAGGCGTCGCCATCAGTGCCTGCAGATGGGCCACGCTGCACTCGGCCAGGGCCTGCAGGTCGTATCCGCCCTCCAGCATCGACACCACCCGGCCGGCGGCATGGCGGCGTGCCAGTGCGTGCAGTTCGCGGGTGATCCAGGCGAAATCGTCGGTCTCCAGCATCAGGTCGGCCTGCGGATCTCGCAGGTGGGCATCGAAGCCTGCCGAGATCAGCAGCAGCTGGGGGCGGAAGTCGTCGATCGCCGGCAGCATCTCGTCGGCCCAGACGTTGCGGAAGCGGAAGCCACCACTGCCCGGTGGCAGCAGGATGTTCATCAGGTTGCCGGCGCCGCGGTCACGGCGCAGGCCGGATTCGGGGAACAGGCCGGCCTGGTGGGTGCTGTAGTAGGACACCCGGGCGTCGTGCTGGAAGATGTCCTGGGTGCCGTTGCCGTGGTGGACATCGAAATCGACCACCGCGATCCGTTCCAGACCGTGGCGGTCGCGGGCGTAGGCGGCGGCGATGGCGATGTTGTTGAGCAGGCAGAAGCCCATCGCGGTACTGCTGGTGGCATGGTGGCCGGGCGGGCGCACCGCGCAGAAGGCCAGCGGATCCTCACCCAGCATCACCGCATCGACGGCGGCGACACCTGCGCCGGCGGCATGCACCGCGGCACTGGCCGAGCCCGGCGAGGTCCAGGTGTCCATGTCCAGCTGGCGCAGCGGCGTGGTCTGCGGTTGCAGCACCAGATCCAGCAGCGCGCTGTCGTGGACCCGGGTCAGTTCACCGAACTTGGCTGGCGGCGCTTCGCGCCACTCCAGTTGGCCGGGGAAGGCCTCATGCAGCGCGTCGAGCACCACCTGCAGGCGTTGCGGGCATTCAGGATGGCCAGGGCCGGGATCGTGCAGCAGGCAGGCGGGATGGGTGAAGACCAGCATGGCGGCTCAGCGCTGGCGATGCTGTGGCTGCCACAGCGCTTCGCCGTGGCCATCGGCCCGTGCCAGCACCCGTGCCAGCACGAACAGCAGGTCTGACAACCGGTTGAGGTACTGCAGCGCTTCGCTGCGTACCGGTTCAACACGGGCCAGGGCCACCGTGTCGCGCTCGGCGCGGCGGACGACAGTGCGCGCCAGGTGGCAGCGCGCGGCGGCCTCGCCACCGGCCGGCAGGATGAACTCCTTCAGCATCGGCAGGTCGGCGTTGTAGTGGTCCAGCCGCTGTTCCAGGGCCGATACGTCGGCGGCGTGGATCGCGGCATGGCCGGGAACGCACAGTTCAGCGCCCAGATCGAACAGCTGGTGCTGCAGGTGCACGACCAGCGTGCGGACGTCCTCCGGCAGCGGCACGGCCAGCAACAGGCCGAGCGTGGCATTGGCTTCGTCGACGGTGCCATAGGATGCAACACGCAGATCATCCTTGCCGACCCGGCTGCCGTCACCCAGGCCGGTGCTGCCGTCGTCGCCGGTGCGGGTGTAGATGCGCGAGAGGCGATGACCCATGGCGCGGCTCAGTGGTGGATGTCGCGGCGGGCCTGCAGGAGCTTGAGCACCTGCTCCACGGCCAGCTGCAGTGCGGCGGCCAGGGCCACGTAGATCGCGGTGGTGCGCAGGTAGGGACCGAACCACTGTGCGTAGTTCTGCGCCCAGCCGGCCACCGTCGGCTCGGCCACGTTCTGGCTGGTCCAGTAGAAACCGCCCTGTGCCAGCAGATGGCACAGCGCCACCGACACCACCAGCAGCAACGCACCCTTGCCCAGCACCGACCACTGCGCGCTGCGGTAGTTGCGGCCCAGCAGCATGCCGCCGGCCCACATGGCAAAGTACGCCGGCAACAGCAGCCAGTAGCCCGGCGACACGCAGTAGTGCTGCCAGAAATCGAGGCCGCTGCTGCGGATCACGATCCAGTCGACCAGCACCGCGAACACCATCAGCAGCGGGAACGCCCAGCGGGTCCAGCGGGCGAGGTAGAAGCCGCCGATGAAGAACACGGCCCAGGATGCGTCCGGGATTGCCGCGAAGTGATTGACGCGGGTCGCCGCCAGCAACAGCACGAGCACTGACAGGACGAAGGCGCGGGGTGCGGAGTCGGACATGGCGGTGGGGGCCGGAGCGGATTCAGGTTTCATTCTAGCCCGGCGCGACGCTTGGCGCAGGCGGGGCCGGGCATGCAGGCGCGGCGAGCGCGTATCATGCGCCCATGAGTGAACGACATGACGTGCTGATCGTCGGTGGCGGTCTGGTGGGTGCCAGCCTGGCCATCGCCCTGGACCGGCTGGGCCGCGACGTGGGCCTGCTCGAAGCCAGCCCGGCCGGCGAACTGCCAGCGGTGTTCGACCAGCGCAACCTCAGTTTTGCCGCAGCCACCATCAACGCGCTGACCGCGCTGGGGGTCATGCAGAAGCTGTCGATGGCGCCCGGCCCGATCCGCCGCATCCATGTCAGCCGCGCCGGTGATTTTGGCCGCGTGCAGCTCGCTGCAGCAGATTACGACCGGCCGTGGTTCGGCCAGGTGGTGGTCGCGCGTGATTTCGGCCAGGCGCTGGAAAGCCGGCTGCAGGAGCTGCCACGGCTGCGCCGCTACCGTCCGATGCGTTTCCTCGGTCTGGGTGATGTGATTGATGGTTACCGCCAGGTGCGGGTGGCCGATGACAGCGGCGAGCGCGTGCTGCTGGCGCGGCTGGTGGTCGGTGCCGACGGCACCAGCAGCGGCGTGCGCGATGCGTTGGGCATCGAAGTTGATCGCCACGATTTCCAGCAGACGCTGTTCGTGGCCCGCGTGCGCAGCCAGCGTGCGCCCGATGGCACCGCGTGGGAGCGCTTCACCGATACCGGGCCGACGGCATTGCTGCCGCGTGGCGACCGCCATTTCGGCACCGTGCACGGCGTTGCCCGTGACCAGGCCGAGGCGGTGATGGCACTGGACGACAGCGCGTGGCTGCAGCGCCTGCAGCAGGCCATCGGCTGGCGTGCGGGTCGCCTGCTCGACTCCGGTCCGCGCAGCGCCTATCCGCTGATCCAGGTACTGGCGCGCGCGCTGGTTGGGGAGCGCACGGTGCTGCTTGGCAATGCCGCGCAGACCATCCACCCGCTGGGTGCACAGGGCTTCAACCTCGGCCTGCGCGATGCCTTGACGTTGGCCGAGCTGCTGGAAGTGGAGGGCGACGCCGGCAGTGATGCGCTGCTGCGGTCCTACGTAGCCCGCCGCGAGGCGGATCGACGACAGACGGTGGCGTTCTCCGGCGGTCTGGCCCGCCTGACCAGCAATCCGGCGCCGCTGCTGCGCCCCCTGCGCAGCCTGGGCCTGGTGGCTGCACAGCGCGCCTCGGTGCAGTCGATGCTGGTCGGCGGTGCGATGGGCTTCCGTGGCGACGTGCCGCGTCTGTGCCGTGGAGAAGCCGCATGAACCGGCGCGCACGCCTGGACGTGGCCATTGTGGGCGGCGGCGTGGTCGGTGCTGCCTGTGCGCTGGCCCTGGCCGACGCTGGTCTTGCAGTGGCATTGGTGGAAGGTCGTGAACCTGCACCATGGCAGGCTGCACAGCCGGACCTGCGGGTGTTCGCCTTCGCTGCCGACAACGTGCAGTTGCTGCAGCGACTCGGCGTGTGGCCGACGATCGCGCAGGCGCGCGCCTGGCCATACCGGCGCATGCAGGTGTGGGACGCCGCCGGTGGCGACGACCTGCTGTTCGACGCGGACCGCTTCGGCCGTCGCGAACTGGGTTTCATCGTCGAGAACGGCTTGCTGCAGGATCGCCTGTGGGCGGCGCTGCCGGCCGCCGGCGTGGAGCTGCATTGCCCGGCCCGCGTGGAAGCGCTCGAACAGGACGAGCACGGTGTGCGCCTGCGCCTGGATGATGGCCGTCGCATCGAAGCCGCGCTGGCCGTGGCCGCCGACGGTGCGGAATCGACCCTGCGCGGACTGGCCGGGATCGAGGTCGAGCGCCACGATTACCAGCAGCGCGGCGTGGTCGCCTATGTGGACAGCGAGCTGCCCAACCAGGCCACGGCCTGGCAGCGCTTCCTGCCGACCGGTCCGCTGGCGTTGTTGCCGGTGGCCGAGCGTCGCAGCTCCATCGTCTGGACGTTGCCCGACGACGAGGCGGCACGCGTACTGGCCCTGGACGAAGACGCATTCAATCGTGAGCTGACCCGCGCCTTCGCCGCGCGCCTGGGCGAACTGCGGCTGGCCTCGCCGCGTGCGGCGTTCCCGTTGCGCCGGCAGTTGGCCCGCCACTACGTGGCCGGTCGCGTGTTGGCGCTGGGCGATGCTGCCCACGTGGTGCATCCGCTGGCCGGACAGGGCGTCAACCTCGGCCTGCGCGACGTCGCCGCCCTGCAGCACTGGCTGGCGCCATCGGCCGAACGGCGTGGGCAACCCCGGTTGTCGCCGCAGCGCGTGCAGCGCTGGGCGCGTGAGCGTCGCAGCGACAACCAGGTCGCCGCCTACAGCTTCGACGCGATCAACGGGCTGTTCTCCAACGATGAAATGCACCTGACCCTGGCGCGTGGCCGCGCGCTGGGCTGCGTCGGCAAGTGGCCGCCGCTGGTGCAGGCCTTCTGGAAACGCGCCGCAGGGGTGTGACCGCTGGGTGCCAACCAAGGTTGGCAACTACCAACTACGGGTGATGCGGGCCCGCGCCGAATCGCTTCTGGTAGACGCCAACCTTGGTTGGCGCGCGTGCCCCGGATCATCCGCCGGCGCTACCGCCGTCGGTAGATCCACGCCATGCGTGGATACCGTTACCGCAGCGGCCTCAATCCACCAGCCAACCAGCCAGATCGGCGCGGTCCAGCGTGCCGCGACGCTTCACGTCCAATGCGTTGAACTCGTCGGCAAGCGCCGGGTTCACCTGCGCCTCCTCACGGCTGATGAAGCCATCACCGTCCGCGTCCAGCTCGGCGAAATGGATGCGGTACTGGCCGACCACGCTGGCCGGCGCCAGCGAACGCACCGTTACCGGGGTTTCGCCCAGCGGTACCACGATGTCGACGCTGCCGGTCACACGACCGGCCGACAGCGACTGCTGTCGGACCACGCCACTGTCATCGCGCAGCGGAGCACTCTGCGCCGGCTGCGGGCGCACCGGCTGTGCCAGTGCCGGCGATGCCAGCAACGCGGTACACAGCAGCAGGAAGATGCGCGGGGCGTTCATCAGCGCAACGGCGACGCCAGCACCGTGATTTCCTCACGGTCGTGGTACAGCTGCTTGGCACGTACCACCAGCGGCTTGCCGGCCTGGTCCTGGAACAGGTCCAGGCACAGGCGCGTCTCGTCCCAGCGCTTCTTCATCGGCAGCTTCAGGTTGAAGATCGCGTGCCTGCACCAGCCTTCGCGGAACCAGGTGGCCATGCGTTCGGCGACGCGACGCGGCTGCTCGACCATGTCGCAGACCATCCAGTCCAGCGACTGCTCCGGATGCCAATGGAAGCCATCGGCGCGCAGGTGCTCGACCAGCCCGGTGTCCAGTACGTGCTGGCGCAGCGGGCCGTTGTCGATGCTCAGCACATGCACGTGCTGGCGGGTCAGCACCCAGGTCCAGCCGCCCGGTGCCGCGCCGAGGTCGGCCGCGCGCATGCCCGGGCGAACCAGCGCTTCGCGTTCTTCCGGGGCAAGCAGGGTCAGCAGTGCCTCGTCCAGCTTCAACGCCGAGCGCGAGGGTGCGTCGGGCAACAGCTTCAGGCGCGGAATGCCCAATGCCCAGGGGGCACTGTCGTCCGGGTTGGCCACGCAGATGAAAGCGTGGGTGCCATCGACGAACACCACGTGCAGGCGCGGCAGGCGTGCGTTGGGTTTGTCGCTGAGTTTGCCGGCCTTGCGCAGCGCCGGGCGCAGGGCATTGCCGAACGCACGCGCCAGTCCGGACAGCGGTTTGCCAGCGTCCGAATCCGGATGCTCCACCCACAGATCACCAAAGCGCGGCGCATCGGCCAGCACTTCCAGCATCGGGGTGATGCGGTCGGCCGGGTCCAGCTGCGGCAGCTCGGCCAGCACCACCAGCTTCTGGCGGGCGAAGATCAGCTCGCGCCACGGCAGTCGCGGTGCAAGCGCTGCGGCTTCGTCGCACATGAAGAGCACGTAGCCATCATTGCGCTGGGTACGGGCGTAACCGGCAAAGCCGGCGGCACCTGCGCGGAACTGCAGTTCGCCGGCCAGCTCGGGCTCGAAGCCCTGCCGGCACAGGCACAGCAGGCCGATGCCGGTCTCAGTAACGGGCGCCATCGCTTTCCCCATAGGCACGCAGCACGCTGCGCGCCGCATCGCGGTTCAGACCCTGCACCACTTCGATGCCGCGCTTGTTGAGTTCGCCCACCCAGTCGGCCGGCAGCGGGCCTTCATCGAACGGGGTCAGTTCTTCCACGTCGGCCGAACTGGCGCCGATCAGCAGGCGGTCGATGCCGGCCCACACGGTGGCGCCGTAGCACTGGCAGCACGGCTGCGAGCTGGTGGCCAGGGTGATCGGCGACAGCACCGCGTTCAGGCGCGGGGTCTGCAGGCGCTGCTGGGCCAGCATGTAGGCCATGTTCTCGGCGTGCGCCAGCGAGGTCGAGTGCGGCATCACCCGGTTCACGCCGGCGGCGATCACCTTGTCATCCGGCCCGAACACCACGGCGCCGAACGGGCCGCCACTGGCGTGGTCGACGTTCAACCGCGACAGCTCGATCGCCAGCGCGACCTTGGCCTCGTCGCCCGGATATCGACGATCCAGGTCGATCTGGTCGTGGATCCAGGCGGGAAGGGTCAGGTGGACTTGCGCGTACAGCATCGCGGGGGTGCCTCGTTGGGAGTGAAAGGAACAGGTGCAGCAGATGTCGGCGCGCAGTGTAGCGGCAGTGGCATGTACCGGGCGTGCGCGCTGGATTCAGGCCGGTGACGGTGAGCCGGTGCGGATCACCACGTACTGCTTGCGGAACTCCAGCCCCGCCTGCGGCCAGCGCGCGGCGTAGGCGCGCAGCAGCGGCAGGGCAGGGGCGAAGTCATGGCCGTTGACCCGGCAGTCGGCTTCGCACTGGCCCTGCTCGTCGCGCGACGCGAACAGGCGGATGGCCAGGAAGTGGTGGGCCTTCAGCAGGTCGTCGAAGGCGTCGATGCTCTTGGTGAACAGGCAACAGGGGCAGGAGCCGTGGTCATCCTCGCTGCACGCGGCAGCGTCGTCCAGTTCGCGGGCGCGGTAATGGGCCAGCGGCCCCAGCACCACGGTGCGCTCGTGTTCTTCGCCTTCGTCGCCGGTCGGGTAGGTCAGGCCCATCATCTGCAGATCCGGCGCGTCTTCGGCACCGACGGCGGCCTGCAGGGTCGCCAGATCCACCCGCACCCAGGTGTCGAAGCCGGACAGCAACGACTCCTGTTCGGTCGCGCCATTGGCGTGCTGGTATTCGAACAGGCCATCGGCGAACAAACCGGCGTGACGGGTCTCGATGACGGTGGAGGTCTGCCAGCCGCCGTTGTCGCGTTCGTTGCTGGAGACGCTGTGCGGCGTCAGCTGCAGGCCGCTGTCGAGCCGCAGGTCGTCACCGTCGACGGTGCAGGCGATGTCACGGCCCAGCAGGACCTGTTGCAGCAGCGGCAGAAGTGCACTCGGTGCAGCGGACATGGCAGGGCCTGACAGGGACGAGGAGGGGATGATGCAGGCAGCGGTTGCGCGGTGGCATCACGTGCCTGCGCTCGCGCAGCAAGGCCCGCCGCTACCGAAGGTCGGCTACGCAGGCTTCAGCAGAGGATGAGGCAGGTGCAGGATGACGCGGGCGCCTTCGCGGCGCCCGCGCAGGTGCTCAGGCCGACCAGGTGTCGCGCAGGGTCACGCTGCGGTTGAACACCGGCTTGGCTTCGGTGTGGTCGCGGCGGTCGGCAACGAAGTAGCCGGTGCGCTCGAACTGGAACGACTGTTCCGGCGCAGCGCTGGCAGCAGCCGGCTCGACATAGCCGGTGACGGTGCGGCGCGATTCCGGATTGAGATAGTCGCGGTAGGTCTTGCCTTCAGATTCGTCGTCCGGGTTCGACACCGAGAACAGGCGGTCGTACAGGCGGATCTCGGCCGGCACGCCATGCACGGCGCTGACCCAGTGGATGGTGCCCTTGACCTTGCGGTTGGCGCCTTCCATGCCCGGGCGCGATTCCGGATCCAGCCAGCCGCGCAGCTCGGTGATGGTGCCGTCGGCATCCTTGATCACTTCGTCGCAGCGGATGATGCCGGCGCCGCGCAGGCGCACTTCGCCACCGGGAACCAGGCGCTTCCAGCCCTTCGGCGGCACTTCGGCGAAGTCCTCGCGATCGATCCATACCTCACGTGCAAACGGCACGTCGCGGGTACCGAAGCTTTCGTCCTTCGGGTGGTTGCTGAAGGTCAGCTGCTCTTCGTGGCCTTCGGCCAGGTTGGTCAGCACCAGCTTGACCGGGTCGACCACGGCCATGCGACGCGGCGCGGCGCTGTCCAGGTCTTCGCGCAGCGCGCCTTCCAGCACGCTGAAATCGATCATCGAATTCTGCTTGCTGATGCCCACGCGCTCGGCGAACAGGCGCATCGCCGCCGGCGTGTAGCCACGGCGACGCAGGCCCTGCAGGGTCGGCATGCGCGGGTCTTCCCAGCCGTCCACCAGCTGTTCGGTGACCAGCGCCATCAGCTTGCGCTTGCTCATCACCGTGTAGTTGATGTTCAAGCGCGAGAACTCGATCTGGCGCGGCTTTGCCGCTTCGCGCGGCAGGCCGGCGTCGACCAGCGGCTGGGTCAGCGCGTCATCGTGGGCGAAGTCGACGTTGTCCACGCACCAGTCGTACAGCGGGCGATGGTCTTCGAATTCCAGCGTGCACAGCGAGTGGGTGATGCCCTCGATCGAATCGCCCAGTGCATGGGCGAAGTCGTACATCGGGTAGATCGGCCACGCGTTGCCGGTGTTCTGGTGCTCGACGTGCTTGATGCGGTACAGCGCCGGATCGCGCAGGTTGATGTTGCCGCTGGCCATGTCGATCTTGGCGCGCACGGTGCGCGCGCCATCGGGGAACTCACCGGCACGCATGCGGCGGAACAGGTCGAGGTTTTCCTCGACGCTGCGGTCGCGGTACGGCGAGGGACGACCCGGTTCGGTCAGGGTGCCGCGGTAGGCGCGCACTTCCTCGGCCGACAGGTCGCACACATAGGCCTTGCCGTCGGCGATCAGCTTCTCGGCGGCCAGGTAATAGGTCTGGAAGTAGTCCGAGGCGTGGCGCAGCTCGTTCCATTCAAAGCCCAGCCAGCGCACGTCGTCCTGGATCGCGGCCACGTACTCCGGGTCTTCCTTGGCCGGGTTGGTGTCGTCGAAACGCAGGTTGCAGACGCCGCTGAACTCACCGGCGATGCCGAAGTTCAGGCAGATCGACTTGGCGTGGCCAATGTGCAGGTAACCGTTGGGTTCCGGCGGGAAGCGGGTCTTGATCGCCTGGTGCTTTCCGCTGGCCAGGTCCTCGCGCACGATCTGGCGGATGAAATCGCGCTTCTCGTGGCTGTCGGCGGGGGTCTCGGGGCTGGCGGGGGTGTGCTCTGACATGAGTCGGCGAAAGTGAGGCAGAAAGATTGCCAGTCTAACGCTTACCGGGAAGGGCTGCCCGGGTTGCCGCTACGCTCGCCGGGCATGGCCCGGCGCTTCCATCCCGCACCGGTAGCGCCGGGCCATGCCCGGCGAGCGCAGCGGCACCATTCAGCCCCCGGGCGTATGCTGGAATCCTGTCCCACGGAGCCGCCCCATGCACATCGTGTACAAGGCCGACAATCTGTTCGACGCCCACCTGGTCAAGCACGCGCTGGAAGACGCCGGCATCCCGGCCTTCGTGTTCGGTGAGTCGCTGCTGGGTGGCATGGGTGAGCTGCCGCTGTTCGGCGTGCTGCGGGTCGGTATCCCCGACGCCGCGCGCCCGCAGGCCGAGGACATCGTCGCCGCGCTGGACTTGGGCCACGCCCCCGGCGACCCCATTTCAGATGCTGACGACATTGCCGGCCTTCCGGCGTAGGAGCGCATCATGTTGGGAATCGGACAGGGCATCCTCGGCATCGGGGCCTTCAAGCAGCGCCTGCCGCGCCCGGAAGAAGCGCTGCCGGGCCGCGAGCAACCGCTGCCGCTGCACAGCAACCAGCACTTCGTGAACAGCCATCCGCTGAAGGACCGTTTCGCCGGCCAGCAGCAGATCCGCTTCGCGCTGGGCTGCTTCTGGGGCGCCGAGCGCAAGTTCTGGAGCGAGCCGGGCGTGTACAGCACCTCGGTGGGCTATGCCGGCGGCATCACCCCGAACCCCACCTATGAAGAGGTCTGCTCGGGCCTGACCGGCCACACCGAGGTGGTGCAGGTGGTGTTCGACCCGGCGGTGGTGAGCCTGGAGCGCCTGCTGCAGCTGTTCTGGGAAAGCCACGACCCGACCCAGGGCATGCGCCAGGGCAACGACACCGGCACCCAGTACCGCTCGGCGATCCACGCCACCGACGAGGCGCAGTACGCGGCGGCGCTGGCCAGCCGCGAGGCCTACCAGGCGCAGCTGGCTGCGGCAGGCTATGGCCCGATCACCACCGAGATCGTGTACCCGGCGCCGGAGTACTACTACGCCGAGGACTACCACCAGCAGTACCTGGCGAAGAATCCGAACGGTTACTGCGGCATCGGCGGCACCGGCGTGAGCTGCCCGATCGGGTTGGATGTGGAGGTGCCGCGCTGACGCGCGGTGGTCCGCCTGCGGCGGGCA
>RCUO01000923.1_pt1 | contig 12332 bp, 8 predicted proteins | sample 2166161 | NCBI WGS metagenome assembly RCUO01 (sample SAMN09932617, study PRJNA488358) | compost metagenome | feature: garden; material: soil; isolation source: compost soil in cyclohexanecarbonitrile-enriched culture | place: Germany: Experimental Botanical Garden Goettingen | collected 2016-01-27 | reverse complement strand
TCGGTCTCCTGCTGCTGGTGGGTAATGGCTGGATGCTGGTGAAGACCATCACCGCGTTCACCCTCGCCCACTCCATTACCCTGGCGCTCGCAGCATTGGGGGCGGTGCAGCTTCCCGGCCCGCCTGTGGAGGCGACGATTGCCCTGAGCATCCTGTTGCTGGCGGTGGAAATCGTCCGCAAGAACCGTGGCGACGTCAGCTTCACCATCCAATGGCCATGGGTGGTGGCGTTCTGTTTTGGCCTGTTGCACGGCTTTGGTTTTGCCGGTGCGCTGGCGCAGATCGGCTTGCCCCAGCGCGACCTGCCGCTGGCGCTGTTCACCTTCAATGTCGGCGTCGAGATCGGTCAGTTGATGTTCGTCGCCGCCGTGCTGAGCCTGCGAGCGCTGTTGCTGCGTTGTCGGCTGCCACGGTCCGCGCTGCTGTATGCCAGACCGGTTGCGGCTTACGGCTTGGGAACCCTGGCGGCCTTCTGGTTTTTCGAACGAGTCTCGAGTTTCTGGGCCTGAACTTCACCCTGTCACTGCCGTATTCCGGAGACGTGGAATATGAAAATCCCTACACACCTCACCGCGCCGTCACTGCTCGGTTATGCCGTGCTCACTGTCAGCTCATTGGCATTGGCAGAGGGCAATCCGGACCGCGAGGTTTACTTTGGCCAGACGCACTCGCACAGCTCCTGGTCGATCGATGCCTACCTGATCGGCAACCATCAGGTCGATCCCGAGCAAGCCTACCAATACTCGCTTGGCATGCCGGTCAAGCACCCGATGGGGTTTGAAGTGCAGCTCAAAGGCCGACCGCTGGATTTCCATGGCGTGACCGATCACTCGGAATACGTGGGCGTGATCGCCCTGGCCAACGATCCGAAGTCTGACTTCAGCAAACTGCCCATCGCGCAAAAACTGATGGTCAAGACTCCGGAAGATTTCAACCGGGTGTTCAAATGGATCGCCGGCAGCTTGAACAATCCCATCAAGGAACTGATTGATCCGAAGGTGGCCGGCAACATCTGGCAGCAGAACATCGCCATCGCCGACAAGTACTACAAGCCCGGCAAGTTCACCACCTTCGTCGCCTATGAATGGACCTCGGCACCGAACAATCAGAACATGCACCGCAACGTGTTTTTCCGCGACTCGAAGAAGGTGCCGGACCTGCCCTTCACGGCCCTCGACTCGAACAAACCCGAGGACTTGTGGAGCTGGATGGACGATCAACGGAAAAAGGGCAATGAAATACTGGCGATCTCCCACAATGCCAACCTCAGCAACGGCCTGATGTTTCCGGTGGACGTCGATGACCGTGGCCGGCCCATTGATGCCGCCTGGGCGCAAGCGCGGATGCGCAATGAATCCCTCACCGAAATTCACCAGGTCAAGGGCACTTCCGAAACCCACCCCGAACTGTCGCCAACCGACGAATTTGCCAACTACGAAATCATGAGTTTCCTGCTTGGCATCGACAACAGTACGTCGAAACTCAATGGCAGCTACATCAGGCAGGCTTGGCAAAATGGCATGGCCATGCAGGAAACCCGTGGGTACAACCCCTATAAAATGGGCGTAGTCGGTGCCAGCGACTCGCACAACGGAGTGATTCCCTATTTGCAGAGCAACAACTTCGGCTCCCACGGATTTACCGACAGCACCCCGGCCGCGCGCCTCTCTGGCAAAGACAACTCGGGCATGGTCGCTTTGCAAACCAGCACCTCCGGCCTGGCCGGCGTCTGGGCCGAAGAAAACACCCGTGAATCGATCTTCGATGCCATGAAGCGTAAAGAGGTCTACGGCACCAGCGGCGTGCGCATCCCCGTGCGCATGTTTGGTGGCTGGGGCTTCGACAACAGTCTGTGGAACGAAAAAGACTGGGTGCATGCCGCCTACGCCAAGGGCGTTCCCATGGGCGGTGACTTGCCGGCAAAACCGGGTAAGCAGGCACCGTCCTTCGTCGTATGGGCAGTCAAGGATGCCGACGATGGCAACCTCGACCGAATCCAGATCATCAAGGGCTGGACCAAAAACGGCCAGACCTTCGAGAAGGTCTACGACGTCGCCTGGGCCGGTGATCGCCAACCGGATCCGGTCACCGGCAAAGTCCCTGCGGTGGGCTCAACCGTCGATGTTTCCAAGGCGACCTACACCAATACCATCGGTGCCACCGAGCTGAAAAAAGTCTGGGTCGATCCGGACTTCGATCCGGCCCAGCACGCGTTCTACTACGCCCGCGCGCTACAGATCCCGACCCCGCGCTGGAGCACCTATGACGCGGCCAAGCTGCAAGTACCGCCACCGGCCGACGTCTCGCCCACCGTCCAGGAGCGCGCGTGGACCTCACCGATCTGGTACACGCCGACAGCCGAGGACAGCAAGACTGTCGCTGGCGGCAAAACCATCGATCAACTGAAAACCGAAGGCGCCAAAGCGCTGACCAACGAGCAGTTGCAAACCTTCGTGGTGGGCAAAACCATCAAGGTGCGCAATACCGTCACCGGCCAGACATTCGAAATCGTCTATGGCACCGACGGCCAACGCCTGGTCGCCAGCGTCGATGGCAAGGCGCCCGCCGAGGGGGAATACCTGAACATGCTGCACGGCGGTCAGTTCGGCGTACCGGCCAAGTATGAAATCAAGGACGGGCACCTGCTGACAACACTCGGCGGCACACCTTTCGAGGCCACGGTGTTCGAGCAGAACGGCAAGTACGTGGCGGCTCGCAGCAACGAGTTCGGTTATGTGAATTATGAGGTTGAAGCGGTCAAGTAGCGCGCAGGCCGGCACCGATGTTCTGCATCCATCGGTGCCGGCAGATTGACGCGAAAGGACCGCAGACCCAAAAGGCCACTCGATGACTCTTTACATCTCAACCTGTGTGCCCAGTTCAATTACCCGATTCAATGGCAATTTGAAGTACTTCAGATTGCTATTGGCATTTTTCAGCAAAAATGCGAACAGGCTTTCTCGCCAACGGGCCATACCGATGCGCTTGGTCGGGATCACCGTTTCCCGGCTCAGGAAATAGGTGGTGCGCATCGGGCTGAAGTCCAGCTCGGCCAAGTGACAGAGACTCAACGCCAAGGGGACATCGGGCTCCTCGATAAAGCCAAAGTGCAGACTGACCCGGAAGAACCCTTCGCCATACGCTTCAACCTCAAACCGTCGATCAGCACCCACACGAGGGCTGTCTTCAGACACCACCGTAAGCAATACCACTTGCTCATGCAAAACCTGGTTATGCAGCAGGTTGTGCAGCAGCGCATGAGGAACAGCATCGGTTCTGGCCGTCAAAAACACCGCCGTGCCTTGTACGCGATGGGGCGGTTGCGTACGGATGCTGCTGATGAACAGCGGTAGTGGCAGCGCCGTTTCATCCAGCCGCTCGACGATAATCTTTCTGCCGCGCTTCCAGGTCGTCATCAAAATGAACAGACCAATACCGGCAATCACCGGGAACGCACCGCCCTGGAAAATCTTCGGCGCATTGGCCGCGAAATACAGACTGTCTACGAGCAAGAAGCCGAGCAGCATGGGAATGGCCAGCCAGCGCGGGGTTTTCCATAGGAGCAGGACGACTGCCGAAGACAGGATCGTTGTGATCAGCATGGTCCCGGTCACCGCGACGCCATAGGCTGCGGCCAATGCACTGGACGACTCGAAACCGATGACCAGCAGGACAACACCGACCATCAATGCCCAGTTAACCGTGCCGATGTAAATCTGCCCCTGCTCCTGACTGGAGGTGTGCTGGATAAACATGCGCGGGATATATCCCAACTGAATGGCCTGGCGAGTCAGGGAGAAAGCGCCGGAAATCACGGCTTGTGAAGCGATGATGGTGGCCAGGGTGGAGAGCGCGACCATCGGCAGCAGTGCCCAGTCAGGCGCCAGCAAATAGAACGGGTTACGCACAGCCTCCGGGTTTCCCAGGATCAACGCGCCCTGGCCAAAGTAATTGAGCGCCAAACCGGGCAGTACGAGCATGAACCAGGCACGGGAAATCGGCTTTCGACCAAAGTGGCCCATGTCGGCATACAGTGCTTCAGCACCGGTCAATGCCAACACGACAGCCCCCAGAATCGCCACACCGATGCCCGGATGAACCACGAAGAACTGCACTGCCCAGGCAGGGTTGAGCGCTTGCAACACTTCCGGGCGCTGCAAGATCCCGTAGATTCCCAGCGCACCCAACACCACAAACCACAGCACCATGACCGGACCAAACAGGATGCCGATTCGAGCCGTGCCATGTTTTTGTATCAAGAACAGCGCCACCAGCACGATCACTGACAAGGGCACAACCCAGTGCTCGATTCCGTCAAACGCCAGCTGTAGCCCTTCAACCGCAGAGAGCACCGAAATAGCCGGGGTGATCATGCTGTCCCCGTAAAAAAGTGCCGCACCAAACAGGCCGAGCAGTACCAGTACCTTGCTCATGTGCGGGTAAGGTGCTGCCGCGCGGCGGGCTAGCGCCGTCAACGCCATGATGCCGCCTTCGCCCTGATTGTCGGCTCGCAGGATGAACAACACGTACTTGATCGAGACCACCCAGATCAGCGACCAGAAGATCAACGACAGAATGCCAAGCACCCCGTCGTGATTGACCTGAACCCCGTAGTGGCCGGAAAAGACTTCTTTGAGCGTGTAGAGGGGGCTGGTGCCGATGTCCCCGTAAACCACACCAACGGCGGCGACGAGCAAGCCCGCGCCAGACGTTTTGGATTGGGAATCTGTTTGCGCGCTGATTACATTTTCACTCAAGGGTCGCTTCTCTCAAATTGCGGGGGAGACAGTGCACGCCATCCTTGGGCAATCCGGTGCCAGCGTCATTGGAAATGCAGGCGCATGGATGGTCTGAAAAATCGCGGCCAGTATCGTTGGGGGCAAAACCGCCTACCGTAAAAAAAGCGTAAAAATTTATACGGCAGCCTCCAAACGTTCTGATAAACCTCACCCGTCCAGGCCTTCTCGAACCATGTCGAGAAAGGTCGTCAAGATACGCCGCGAGCTCTGCGCGCGCAGGCACACCAGTGTCTCGGTGAAGTGCCGCTGACAGTCAATGATCGGCAAGCCGCGAACCCGTGAATCCGAGCCCAGTTCGGCTGCCGAGACGACCCCGACGCCCATGCCGATCGCCACCGCCTCGCGCGCGGCTTCACGCCCCTCCACTTCGATGGCCTTGCGGATGTGCAGGCCCGCCGCTGCCATCTCCTCCTCCAGGGATAAGCGCGTGACCGAGCCCTGCTCGCGCAGGACCATGGGCGTGTCGTGCAGGTCGGCCAGGCAGATGGACGCTCGTTGCGCCCAGGGGTGGTCATGGGCGACGAAAGCGAGCATGGGATCGCTGCGCAGATGCAGCGACATCAAGCGGTCGTCTTCGACGCTGCGCCCCAGCAGGGCAATGTCGGCCTGGTGACTGAACAACCGCTGCAGGACCTCATCGGTATTGGCGGTTTCAATCTTCACATCGATACCGGGGTAACGGCTGCAGAAGCGTGAGACATAGGGCAGGACGTGCACCGGCGCATCCACGGCAAGGTTCAGGGTGCCGGTCGACAGGGTGCGGTAGTCCGTGAGCATGTCGTGGGCATCGACACTGATATCGAACAGGCGCTGGGTCAGGCCGAACAGCCGCTCGCCCACCTCCGTCAGGCGCACCAGGCGCTTGTCGCGGTAGAACACCATCACCCCGTAATAATCCTCGAGCTTGCGCACCTGGTCGGATACCGCAGGTTGCGACAGGCAGAGTTGCTCGGCCGCCCGGGTGAAGCTGCCATTCATGGCGACGGCGTGAAACGCCTTGAGTTGGGTATGGGAAATCGTCATTGGCGCACCTTGCTATAGGTTCAACTTATTCGTTCATACGATAAATCGATTTTATTTATGAACAGTGAACTGCAAGCATGATTTTCACAAGTGCCGTCCCTCGTATCCCTCCAGGAATGCCCTATGGAAATTGAACGTTTCGCTGTGACAAAACGCCGTTCGGACATGGTCCGGTATGACAACCATCTCTATATCGGTGGCCAGGTCGCCACGGACCTGCAGGGTGATATCCAGGCGCAGACCCGCGAGGTGTTGGCCGCTGTCGAGCAGCTTTTGCTCAGTGCCGGCAGCTGCCGCGAGCGGGTGCTTTCGGTGCGCATCCTGCTCGCCCATCGCGAAGACTATGAAGGGCTGAACCGGGTCTGGGACGAGTTTTTCCCTGAAGGCCATGCCCCCACACGCGCTTGCACCCTGGCGCAGCTGATCGACCCCGGTTGGCGCGTGGAAATGATCGTGGTCGCCGCGTGCGGCTGATTGCGTCCAAAACCCTGCCTCGAACCGATCCAACGGAGATGACCCCATGCGCCCCTACTGGCTGGACCAGGCCCTGAAGAATCAACCCGCTGCGCCCTGCCCTGCGCTGCAACAGAACACCCGCGCCGACGTCTGCATCGTCGGCGGTGGCTATACCGGTCTGTGGACCGCCATCATGCTCAAGGAACAGAATCCCGAGCTGGACGTGGTCATCGTCGAAGCCGACATCTGCGGTGCCGGCGCCAGTGGGCGCAATGGCGGCTGCGCGCTGTCATGGTCGGCCAAGTACTTCACCCTCGAGCGCTTGTTCGGCGTCAAGGAGGCGATACGCCTGGTCAAGGAGTCGGAGCAGAGCATCTACGCCATCGGCACCTTTTGCGAAAAGTACGCGGTGGATGCCGATTACCGTCTCGACGGCACGCTCTACACGGCGACCAACCGCGCCCAGGTCGGCTCGACCGACGGGGTGATCGCGGCACTGGAGCGCCATGGCATCAACTCTTTCGCCAAATGTGCGCTACCTGACGTGCAACGCATGGCCGGCTCGGCCCGACACATCGAGGGCTGGTTCTCGCCGGCGGCTGCCAGTGTGCAGCCGGGCAAGCTGGTCCGTGGGCTGCGCCGGGTGGCACTGGAACTGGGCGTACGGATTTTCGAGGGCACGCCGATGACCGGTCTGGAAGAAGGCATGCCCGCCAGCGTCAATACGCCGAACGGCAAAGTGACCTGCGACCGGGTCGTGCTGGCGATGAACGCCTGGATGGCCCGTGCCTTTCCACAGTTCTCGCGTTCGGTGGCCATTGTCTCCAGCGACATGATCATCACCGAGCCGCGACCGGACTTGCTCGAGCGGATCGGCCTGACCAGCGGGGTCACCGTGCTCGACTCGCGGATTTTCGTGCACTACTACCACAACACCCCGGACGGCCGGATCATGCTCGGCAAAGGGGGGAACACCTTTGCCTACGGCGGTCGCATCCTGCCGGTTTTCGACCAGCCATCGCCCTACGCAGGGCTGTTGCGCAACACGCTGACGGAGTTCTTTCCGGACTTTGCCGACGTCGGTATCGCCGCTACCTGGAACGGCCCCTCCGATCGCTCGGTCACCGGCCTGCCTTTCTTCGGCCGCATGGGCGCGAGCGGCAACGTCTTCTATGGCTTCGGCTATTCCGGCAGCGGCGTGGGTCCGTGCCATATGGGTGGGCAGATCCTGTCGTCACTGGTGCTCGGGGTGGACAACCCCTGGACGCGCTCGCCGCTGGTGCAAGGTCCGCTTGGGCATTTTCCGCCGGAGCCGGTGCGCTACCTGGGCTCATTGATGGTGCGTAACGCCATTCGCCGCAAGGAGCATGCTGAAGACCACAACCGACCTCCCCGTCGACTTGACGTGCGCCTGGCGAAATTCGCGGCGGCCGCCGGCAAGGCGGACAAGGGATAAGCGCCCCCGCCCAGAAGCGAAATTTCACGCTAACGAACAGAAAACCCCGCCTGGTTATTCACCGCGCGGGGTCTTTCTGCTGCCTTTGAATGCCTGCTGCTGATGAACCCTCCAGGCTCAGGCCACGTGCCACCTCAGTTATAAGCTCAGCTTGTTTGTGACATGTGATAAATCGATTTCAGTTATTTCTTGCCAGATGTTTTTATCAACCCATGCATCACTCCCCCACAAAAACAACATCGCCGGAGAAGATCATGACCAAAGCCGAATTCCCGACTACCCAGCCACTGGCAACCCCAGCCCTGGGTGAACCCTACCTGCTGACCCCAGGCCCGCTGACCACCTCCAAGGCCACCAAGGAAGCCATGCTGCGCGACTGGGGATCATGGGACGGTGCCTTCAATCAGGTCACCGCTGAAGTTCGCCAGAAATTGCTGAGCATGGCCGGCGTAGAGGATGACAGCTTCGCCTGCGTGCCACTGCAAGGCAGCGGCAGCTACTCGGTCGAGGCCGCCCTGGCCACCGCCATCCCCCGTGACGGCAAAGCCCTGGTGCTGATGAACGGCGCCTACGGCCAGCGCGCCACCAAGACCCTGGAATACCTCGGTCGTGCGTTCATTACCCTGGACAAGGGCGATTACCTGCCGCCCCAGCCCGAAGAAGTGGACGCCCTGCTCAAGGCCAACCCTGACATCACCAACGTCTTCGTCGTCCATTGCGAAACCAGCTCCGGCATCCTCAACCCGCTGCGTGAAATCGCCGATGTGGTGAAGGCTCACGGCAAGAGCCTGATCATCGATGCCATGAGTTCCTTCGGTGCCGTGCCGCTGACGGTGAATGAAATAGCCTTCGACGTGGTGGTGTCCTCCGCCAACAAGTGTATCGAGGGTATCCCGGGCTTCGGTTTCGTGATCATCCGCCGCTCCGTGCTGGAAGCCGCCAAAGGCCGCGCCAACTCGCTGTCCCTCGATCTCTTCGAGCAATGGGCCTACATGGAGCGCACCGGCCAATGGCGCTTCACTCCGCCGACCCACAGTGTGGTGGCGTTCCACAAGGCACTGGAGCAGCACAGCGACGAAGGTGGCGTACACGGCCGACTGGCGCGCTATACACGCAACCGTGACGTGCTGGTTGCCGGCATGCGCGAACTGGGCTTCAAGACGCTGCTGGAAGACCGTTGGCTGTCGCCGATCATCACCACGTTCTTCAGCCCTGAACATCCCAACTTCGATTTCACGCGTTTCTACGAAGAACTCAAGGCCCGGCAGTTCATCATCTACCCCGGCAAGTTGACCGTTGCCGACAGTTTCCGCATCGGTTGCATCGGCCAGATCGACGAATACATCGTCCACCAGTTGCTCCGCGCAATCGCGGACAGCCTGGTCGCCATGGACGTGGACATGCTCAAGCCCGCGGCCTGATCGACCCCTTTCAAGGTCTCTGCCGATTCGAGCGAAGGTGCAATGGGTAGCACCTTTGGGCAGGGATCTTTTTTTAAACCATGGATTCGATGACGTACCGCTCGGCAGCGCCGGGCAGGAGTCAGCGATCGCGTAATTCATGAATCAAAGCCTGATGCCATTGGCACGTTCATCGATCGATGTCGTGCCAATGGACAGACTTGTGCACCGAAAACAAAAACAAAAACCGACCAATTTGCGCTGTCTGGCACCACATACGGGATCAGTACACCATGAACAACACGACAAGCCCTCTCGCCACCGGCTGGAAATCCCTCCAGCGTTGGCGCGTGCAGATTTTCCTCATCACTTGGGTGGCATACGCCGCCTTCTACTTCACCCGCAAAGCGTTCTCCGTCGCCAAGCTGGGTATTGGCGAAGACCCGGACTTCATGCTCGAAAAGGCCGTGATGGCCAACCTCGACGCCCTGTACCTGACGGCCTATGCCGTGGGCCAGTTCCTGTGGGGCAACTTCTCCGACCGTTTCGGCCCAAGGGTGGTGGTCCTCAGCGGCCTGGTCATTTCGGCGGCGGCGGCGCTCCTGATGGGGACCTACGCCACGCTACCGATCTTCGTCTCCTGCATGCTGGTGCAGGGTTTCGCCCAATCCACCGGTTGGTCGGGCCTGTGCAAGAACGTCGGGAGTTTCTTCAGTACCAGTGAGCGTGGCCGCGTACTCGGTTACTGGAGCACCTCGTACGCCTTTGGCGGTCTGGTGGCCACGCCGTTTGCCGGCTGGTGGGCTTACCAGGCCTATCACGACTGGCGCATCGCGTTCATCAGCAGTGCCGTTGTCGTGCTGGTGGTGGCGGTGTTGTTCTATTTCCTGCAACGCAACCGTCCGGAAGACGTAGGCCTGCCTGCTGTCGAAATCGAGATCGAACCGGTCAGCAACGTCGTGGTGCCCCGCGAAAGCATGTGGGCCGGCATACGGACCGTGATGAAAAATCGCACCGTGCTGGTGCTCGGCCTTGCCTATTTCATGCTCAAGCCCGCGCGCTACGCCATCCTGCTGTGGGGCCCGGTCATCATCTATGAACGCATGCCCGAAATTGGCAAGGTCGCCTCCGCCATCGTCCCGACCTCGTTTGAACTGGCGGGTCTGGTAGGCCCCATCCTCATCGGCATCGCATCGGACAAATACTTCGGCGCTCGTCGCATACCGGCCTGCGTGCTCAGCCTGGTGGTCCTCACTGTCTGCCTGGGCCTGTTCGTTCCCGCCATGCAAAGCGGCAGTCTGTACATGGTGGTCGGCCTGCTGTTCATGATGGGCCTGACGCTGTACGGGCCGGACTCGATGATCAGCGGCTCGGCGGCCATCGACTTCGGCAGCAAGGACGGAGCTGCGTCCGCCGCCGGTTTCGTCAACGGCTGTGGTTCGGTCGGTGCAGTCCTCGGCGGCCTGCTGCCGGGTTATTTCGACACCATCACCGTGTTCATGGTCTTCACCGGCGCCGCAATACTGGCCATCTTGATGTTGCTGCCATTCTGGAACAGCCGGCCGAAAACCCTGGAAAACCCGCTGTTGGTATCGACCCCGGTACAACCGGTCATTGTCGGCACCACGCCCTGAATTCGTACTACCCACTCAACTTTCCCTGGAGCAATCATCATGCAATACAAACAACCTTCCCAACTGCAAGCCGTGGTTCTGGACTGGGCGGGCACCGTCGTTGATTTCGGTTCCTTTGCACCCACGCAGATTTTTGTCGAAGCCTTCGCCGAGTTTGGCGTAGCGGTCTCCCTGGCAGAAGCCCGGGGTCCGATGGGCATGGGCAAGTGGGACCACATCCGCACTCTGTGCAACGAGCCGCAGATCGCCGAACGTTACCAGGCAGCCTTCGGACGCCTGCCGACAGATGACGATGTCACCGCCCTTTATGAGCGCTTCATGCCCTTGCAGATCGAAAAGATCGCCCTGCACTCGGCGCTGATTCCAGGGGCCCTGGATACGATCGATGCCTTGCGCGACAAGGGTCTGAAAATCGGTTCGTGCTCGGGTTACCCGGCCGTGGTCATGGAGAAAGTCGTCGAGCTGGCGCGCAAGAACGGCTACGTCGCCGACCACGTCGTGGCCACTGACGAAGTACCCAATGGCCGCCCACACCCGGCCCAGGCCCTGGCCAACGTGATCGCTCTGGGCATCAGCGATGTGGCCGCTTGCGTCAAGGTCGACGACACCTGGCCAGGCATCCTTGAAGGCCGCAGTGCCGGCATGTGGACGGTCGCATTGACCTGCTCCGGCAACGCACTGGGGCTGACCTATGACCAGTTCAGGGACTTGCCTTCGGACAAGCTGGCCGAAGAGCGCGCCCGCATCACCAGGATGTTCGAAGGTTCGCGCCCGCACTACCTGATCGACACCATCGTCGATCTACCGGCCGTCATTGAAGACATCAATGCACGCCTGGCTCGTGGCGAAACCCCTCAGGGTTCCTGACCCTGCACGGCTTGTGCACCTGACAGTGGCCGTCCTGTGGGCGGTCACACCTCAAAACAACAAGAGAACCCGATCATGAACTACGCCCACCCAGGCACTGCCGGTGCCATCGTTTCCTTCAAGTCCCGCTACGGCAACTACATCGGCGGCGAGTTCGTCGCACCGGTCAAAGGTCAGTACTTCACCACCACCTCGCCCGTGAATGGCCAACCGATTGCCGAGTTCCCCCGCTCCACGGCCGAAGACATCGACAAAGCCCTGGACGCTGCCCACGCCGCCGCCGACGCCTGGGGCAAGACCTCGGTGCAGGACCGCTCCCTGGCGCTGTTGAAAATCGCCGACCGCATCGAGCAGAACCTCGAACTGCTGGCCGTCACTGAAACCTGGGACAACGGCAAGGCCGTGCGTGAAACGCTGAACGCCGACATCCCGCTGGCCGTGGACCACTTCCGCTACTACGCCGGTTGCATCCGCGCGCAGGAAGGCAGCTCGGCGGAAATCAACGAACACACTGCGGCCTATCACTTCCATGAGCCGTTGGGCGTGGTCGGCCAGATCATCCCGTGGAACTTCCCGATCCTGATGGCCGCGTGGAAACTCGCCCCGGCCCTGGCTGCCGGTAACTGCGTGGTGCTCAAACCCGCCGAGCAAACCCCGCTGGGCATCACCGTGCTGGTCGAACTGATCGGCGACCTGC
>RCUO01000922.1_pt1 | contig 12351 bp, 5 predicted proteins | sample 2166161 | NCBI WGS metagenome assembly RCUO01 (sample SAMN09932617, study PRJNA488358) | compost metagenome | feature: garden; material: soil; isolation source: compost soil in cyclohexanecarbonitrile-enriched culture | place: Germany: Experimental Botanical Garden Goettingen | collected 2016-01-27 | reverse complement strand
GATCTCGTTAAATACAATCACGCCCCCCGCTTCGCGCCGGCAGGACAGAGCACCCAGATGATCATCGGCGCAACGCCGGATACCGATTATCAGATTCTGAACCTTACGGAAGGGCTGTATAAGAAGTATAAGCTGAAGCGGATTTTCTATTCCGCCTATACCCCGGTTGTCGAGGACTCACTGCTGCCCGCCCTGGACACCAAACCCCCGCTGCTCCGGGAGCACCGGCTGTATCAGGCGGACTGGCTGCTGCGCTTCTACGGCTTCGAGGCCAAGGAGCTGCTCGACGAGTCCGCGCCCAACTTCAACCCGCTGCTCGATCCGAAATGCAGCTGGGCGATCAATCACCGGGAGCATTTCCCGGTGGAGGTCAACCGCGCTCCGTATGAGATGCTGCTGCGCGTACCCGGCATCGGCGTAAGAAGCGCCCAGCGGATTATCAAGGCCCGCCGGGCCGGAACGCTCGACTTCCATGCGCTGAAGAAGCTCGGCGTTGTGCTCAAGCGCGCCCAGTTCTTCATCACCTGCAAAGGCCGGCCGCTGGAAGGACTTAAGGTTGGCGAGCACACGCTGCTCCGCTCGCTGATGTCCGGGCAGGAGCTGGCCAAGTTCCAGCAGCCGGAGATCGAGCAGCTCTCCTTCTTCGACGACAGCTATCTGGCCGCGCTGCCGGAAGCAGGGCGGGCCGCATCCTTCAGCTACGGAGGCTAAGCGCCATGTTCAAGACGACCTCCCTGGCTTATTCTTATGACGGCAGCTTTGAAGGGCTGCTGTGCTGTGTGTTCGAGAGCTACCAGTGGAAGGAAACCCCGCTAGCCATCCATTCAGAAGGCAGCGGACAAGGACTGCTGCTGGAATCCAAATGGATCGAGACTGACAGCATTAAGGCAGACCGGGTGCTGCGCTCCATTCCGCTGAAGATATCCCGTGAAGCGCAGGAGCTGGTCCGCCTCGGCTTCTGGTCTGCTGTACCGGACAAAGAGATGCTGCTGCTGAATTTTCTTTATCTGGGCTTTACCCACGGCAGTGCGGTCATGAATATGCTGGCTGACGATACGGTCTGCGCCCTGAACAAAGCAGTCCGGCTGCTCCGCCGGGAGGGCCATCACTATCTTGGCTTCGTCCGGTTCAGCGTATACGGCCCTGTCATGGCTGCGGTCATAGAACCGCAGAGCTACATCCTGCCCGTTATTGAGGACCATTTCTGCGACAGATTTCAGAGTGAGAGCTTTATGATCTACGACCGCACCCACAGGGTAGCGCTGATCCATCAGCCGGGCCGGCACGCCATTGTGCCGCTTGATGAATGGGCTGCGCCACAGCCGGATGAGACAGAAGCTGCCTACCGCAGCTTGTGGCAGAGCTTTTATCATGCCATTGGCATCAAGCAGCGCCGGAACGACCGGCAGCGCGCCTCCATGATGCCGAAGCGCTACTGGAAGCACCTGCCGGAGATGACCGGTATTCCGGCAGCCCGGCCGGTACAGGCTGCCCGGCAGCAGAAAGCCCCGCGCCGGATGCGGAGCCCGAAGCCGCGTGAACTGCAGTAAAAAGTGCCTTCCCCGTTCATTAGGGAAGGCACTCTTGTTCAGCTACAGCTCTTTCTGCATCTGGTTCAGCCGGGTTTCACAGCATATTGTATATGACCTAAAAAAGCACCCAGCAGGGTGCTCTATTTCCTGTTATGAAGCTAATTTACATCTCTTCGTACTCGGCCGGGTTCTGCTCCCAGAGCCGCCCGTCCGGTTTGCTCATGCCTGATATGACGCTCATCTCATCCTCTGACAGCTCAAAATCAAAAATCTCAAGGTTCTCCTTCTGATGCTCCGCCGAGCCGGTCCGCGGGATCGGAACCGCACCCAGCTGGATATGCCAGCGTAGAATCGCCTGGGTTGGTGTTTTGCCATGGGCAGCCGCAATGGCTGCAATCTGTTCATTCTTCAGCATGCTGTGGCCGCGTCCAAGCGGGCTCCAGGACTCCGTTATAATACCGTGCCCGGCATCCTTTGCACGCTGCAGCTCCTGATTGAACAGCGGATGCAGCTCCACCTGGTTGATGCTCGGCGCTACTCCGGTCTCTTTTATAATGCGCTCGTTATGCTCCGGCAGGAAATTGCAGACCCCGATCGAACGGACAAGCCCGCGCTTCTTCGCCTCAATCATTGCCTGCCAGGCCTCCACATATTTATCTGTCTTCGGATTAGGCCAGTGGATCAGGTACAGATCATAATAATCAAGGCCCGCTCTATATAAGGACTCCTCAATCGTCTCAAGTGCCTCTTTATAGGCATGATGGCGCCCCGGAAGCTTCGAAGTAATCCGCAGCTCTTCCCTCGGCAATCCGCTCTTACGGACAGCCTGTCCGACCGCCCCTTCATTCTCATAATTAAAGGCTGAGTCAATCAGCCGGTAACCTGCCTCAATGGCTCCGGTCATTGCCTTCACTCCATCTGCGCCTTTCAGAAAGGCCGTACCAAAGCCTATAGCGGGTATTTTCAGACCGTCATTCAAAACCTTTTCCGGAATATGCTGGTTCACTTTGTATTACCTCCTTGGCTGGACTGGTTTAACTATAGCAGCGAAATGTTGTACACCTTTTTACTATACCCTTCTTTTACCCTCTCTTCCGAAAAAAACACTCAGCCAGGCCGGAATACAGAAAAAGAGCACCCCTAAAGGTACTCTTAAACCGCTTCATGCCTCAGATGCTGTAACTGCTATCAACATCCTCGGCTTGTTCATTATTCGTTGGTGAGCTTCAGTACCTTCATCAGCTGGTACAGCAGGACTGCACTCTCCTGACGCTCTGTTTTCTTGCCTGTCTGGAACTGGAACGGGCTGTCCGCCTGCAGTATTCCGCTGTCCTGCGCGAGAACATAGTAAGGCTTCACCCATTCAGGCAGATTAGCAGGATACGCTGCTTGAGCAGCTTTTCCCTTAATGCTTGTTCCGCTATATTGCAAAGCATTGACCAGCATAACAACCATCTCCTGATGGCTGATTTCCTGATTTGGACGGAATGTACCGTCCGTGAAGCCGTTAATCAATCCCGCATCAACAGCAGCATTTACTTGCACAGCATACCAGGCGCCGGACTGGACGTCCTTGAAGCTTTTGGATGCCTGCTGCTTCGGCAGTATACCCAAAGCGCGGTTAAGCATTGCGGCAAATTCAGCTCGTGTGACGACTGCTTCCGCCTTGAAGCTGCCATCTCCGTACCCGTTAATCACATTGCGGTTCGCCAATGCCAGAATACTGTTTCTATAAGGACTGCTGCTGCTTAAATCTTTAAATTGCACTTGATTCTGAACAACGGTATATACAGAGTTCCCTTTGCGCTTCATGGTTACTTGTAGAACCCCATCCTTCCACTCCCACGTAGTAGGCACCGGAACATAGGCCTGTGTGACCGGATCATAGGTTAATCCGCTGTAAACAGCATTTGTATCCTGGGCAACATTAAAGCTGATACCATGACTTACATAATCCGAGAATGCGGACAGGATCTGATCCGTACCGCTGCCTGTCAGCTTAACCTCATAGTCCACGGGATTGCCCAGCACTACAGCGGAAGATCCCTTTAACTGGTTATCCAGCTTCACCTTATAATCATTTGCCGCCTGGGCAATTGTGATTACAATTGTTCCTTCTGTCCCCTTACTACTGGAAGACAAAGAATTGACTGGCAGCTGAAGCTTGCCTGACGCAGATTCCAGGATCAGCACAGTGTCCTTTGCACTGCTGTTAATACTATCCAGAACACTTGAACCAATCCGGAACTGGGCACGCTGCGTTACCGCTGTTTCATCAGCCTTGACAGTAATGACCGGATTCTTTTTAAATTCAGCATCAGTCAGAGTCTTTGAAATATAAGCAGAAGAAATTTCTGTCAATGAAGAACGAGTGCCGTCTGTATTCTCTTGCATTGTAGTCACGAGCTTGGCATCTACCGCAGGCGCAGCACCAGTACCACCGGTTGCACCGGCATTTCCAGGGCCGCCCACGTTTCCAGGGCCCCCTACGTTTCCGGGTACGGTTCCTGCTCTGTCGTCAATAATAGCCGGCACAGTAACCAGAGTACCTATACTCTCAAATCTATTAACGGTCTGACGGGTAATTACAATCTTATCTCCAGGATTGCCGATATTTCCAACAGGAACGGTAATAGTTGAACTATTTGGAGCAACGATTCCATAACCATAGTAACGGTACTGCTTTTCATCGTACACACGGATAATATCTCCCGGCATCAGGTTATTCACGACAACCTTATCCGATTGAATCCAGTATTTATATACACTGATGGACGATGCCGCAATATCCGGCGTTACTTTTTCCAAGAATGCCCCCTTACTGTAGAACGGGGAAACAAAGCTGTCATTCTCTGTAAAAACACCGATTCCCAGCGCTTCATCAGGTACTGCTATATCGAGGGTAAGGCTATAATTTTTCTGTCCGCTGCTTACTACGGCTAAAGCTTCTCCTATGGGGCCTTCCGCATCAACAAAGTACAAAGAATATCGTGCGCCAGGCAGTTCTTCTGCTCCTGCAGTCCACTTCACTGTGCCTTTATATACATTAATTGCCGGATCACTGTCTGTCAGCACTATATCTGACGGGAGATAGCCGGGTGCATCATAGAACGGTACGAGGAGATACATATCCAGCACACGTTCGCTAACAAAAAGACCGTCGCCTTTAAGAACCGGGAACACCCCTAAGCCTACTGTCCCTTTAGGCACATCACTGAAGGATATATCGTAGATAAATAATGAATCTGTTGATAATTCTCTCTCTTTAAGCGCCCAAGATGATTGAAGCTTTTTTCCAGTGCTATCTACAAAATAAATCGAATAAGCTAGAATATCTTCATCGCTGGCAGCCGGTTTGAAGGACAAGAATCCGCCAATCCGTCCGGCAGCCATATCATCATCTACAAACTCTCCATTCGAGGGCATCAGTGAAGAACTTCTTACATTCTGCATTTCTTCAAGACTGTCAAACTTATATAATTTACTGTCTGTAGATAAGAAAATAGCCTGGTCATTCCCTACATAAGCTTTGTTGATAGTCATAAATAAATCATATGTTTGTGAAAAACTGTCTCTGTCGTAAACTTTAGTTTTGCTGAATACCAGGCTACCGCGCGCATAAATAATATCATCCTGATAAGTTCCATAAATAATAGAAGGTTTATCCAGGTCATATCTGGAGTATCCGTAATAAAAACTGTTACCATCCATTAGCAACGGATAATATGAACCGAACTGTCCATAGCTTTCAAGCAAATCAAAACTCTGGCTGTTGAACTTTTCGAAGCCCATAAAACCCATTCTATAGATAATTTCCCGATCCGGATCGAACGCAAAGCTGCTATACGTGGAACTAATATTGGTCTCAACTTCGTATACAGCATCCGAGACAGAGGTGTATACTGCTGAAGTAACACTTATACCGGGACTGAATGAACTTCCGCTATAAATAATCCGGTTATTATAATCAGGGAATACATTTATCGGATAATGTCTGGTCGTAACCTTGGCAATATCCGTTTCCTGCGGTATACCGTCATGCAGATTGACAACATTAATATGATTTTCGCCTTCGAAGATTACATAGAGCTTGTTATCAAATAATTTGATTTGTCTCGGTTTGGAGCCGATGAACATTTTCTTTAACACACTCAGGTCTGCTTTGCTGATAACAGCCAGCTCATTGGTATCGGCAAGAATGGCATAAATATAAGCGGAGCTGTCGTTCGTAATCCAGTCTGTAATGGTATAGTCACTCTTGAGTGAATGAACACCGGATGTAAAAAGTGCTGACTTTTTAGGAGGGATCGAAAGATCTACTCTGGTAATCGTTTTGCCGTCAAAATACGAATTCACTGTTCCAACGAGATAAGCTCGGCCCTTGGAATCAACCAGGGCAAACCGAGGATCATTAGCAAACGGGACCAGTAGTGTATACGATTCCCTATCGTAGACTCCCTGTATCGTAACAACGTAAGTATCTGTCACAGACAGGACAACTGATTCAAGGTATGAATAGCTGTTAGGGGATCTTGGATAGCTGCCTGTAGTCTCAAGTACGTTAAATTTATTAAATTCATGTCCGCCAAAATATACGGATTGTCCATCTATGAAAATATGCTTAAGCGCAAATGAATCACTGCCGCCAATTTCCATATTATCGTAAGAATCATTACTAATTATGGCTCCGCTCTCTGCATCTAAGGCGGTTAATCCGGCATGAGTGGATATCCGACCGGCATATAGCGTATTAGTAGCCTCATCAATGGCCAGAGCCGCCTCATCAATTGAGAATTCACTGGTTAATATAGCAGATTTCCCGCTAGCCTTGTCATACTTATAAATCCCCTCAGCAGTGTCATAATACAGGTATTTAGAGCTGGCAGCGACTGAACTGGGAATCCCGGTTGTAATAATAGTACCCGAAACCTGTTGAGCAGAAAGGTCCACTGTCTTAATCATAGTCGCTCCGGAAAGGGCAATCTGTAAAAATTGTCCGTCCTTTGCCAGATACGAAGGTCTTGAGCCTACATTTAACGTCTTCTCAATTTTAAAATCACTGAGCCGGATAAAATAGAGATTATTCTCACTGCTTGAGACGGCGTAGATATAGCCTGCCTCTTCATCCATAATCCAGTCCGTTAAGTCAGCGGGGAGTGAGAGCTCCACAGAGGATGCTGTTGGCTCTGCACTGGCTTGAGGCATAATCAACCCGGGCAGATTAAATACCAAAAGCACTAACAGAAATATTACTAGACATTTTTTCCCCGTTTTCATAAATCGAGCTCCTTATTGTTGGTTTTTACCAGATTTCATCATACTATGCAGTGGAAATTCTTTCTATTAAATTTTAGGAGATTAGGCCCAATTTTGATCAAATGTGAACAAAAACCAAGTACATAGACAAACATTAAAAAGGCAGGGGAGAGGAAGCACGGCACCCTGCCTTTCAGTCTATTTTTTCATAGCATCGCAATATAGATTCCGCAATATAAATCGCAGCCGCACCATCAGAAAAAAGCGGCCTCGAAAGGCCGCTCCCCCACTCTACTCCAGCTTCATATAATACAAATTCGCCGTACTATCCTTGGTAATCGTATGCGCCCCCGCCGCAAGCGGAATCGTTGCGATCCGGTTCGTGATCGGATAGCTTGTTCCGTCTATTTTAATCTGCGTTCCTTCGTCGTTGAACACGAGGGTTAACGTCGATGCTGTTGCAGCCGTAAACTGGATGCTGGTCGAGCTCTCGATTTTCAGACATTGGGTCAGGGTCAGGCCATTGTAAACTACCGTCCCTTTGCTGGTAGAGAGATTACCTTGAATAGTATAGAAGCTGCTCGTTTTTCCGGATGCCGTAAAGTTATGGACAGACGCTCCTGCAGCCGGGGTCGATGTCGGTACCGGAGTTGCTGTTGGCACAGGCGTTGCTGTCGGTGCAGTTGTGGCTGTCGGTGCAGGAGTCGCTGTTGGCGCAGGTGTAGCTGTTGCTGTTGCTGCCGGTGTCGGCGTAGGCGTTGGTGTGGCACCGGAATTGCCACCTACAGAGATCAGCTGGGTAGTATAACCCTGGATCGCCGACATCAGTGCGGCATTGAGCGCATACGAAATATCATCCACTGCATTGTTAAAGGTCCAGCTAAAGTCGCCGCCGCCCAGGCGCCCGGCTTTTGCTCTTACATTCTGCTCAACCGCACTTACGCTGTCAACCGCTGATGCACTCACTCCCGTATTCACGGACGTATCAAAGTTGTTGTAGGCTGTTCCGCCTTTTAAAGCTTTGAACGAACTCGGGACACTCTCACTTCTTGAGGATGCCAGATAAGCATCAAAAGAGGTCGCATTAGCCGCAGCAGTCCCCGTGCCGGAGTTAGCATAGATCAGGCTGGCTGCACCCGTCACCTGATTGTTATACGCCTTGATCATCCCGCCGTTTTCGCCGGAGAAGGTACCTTCCCCGAGTGCATCCGTGCCCTGCAGGGAGATCATCATCGGATATTTGGCATTGCGGAAGACGTTGGATTCTACAAAAGCGGAGCCTCCGTTTGTAACACCCACGCCATATTTGGAGATTCCGTCAAAATAGTTGTTATAAATATGGACAGACGCTACCCGGATACGCGGATGGCGGGAGTCCGAGTGATCGAACCAGTTATGATGGAAGGTAGCATAGAATTCCGATGGCTCAGTCAGGCCGACCAGTGAAGCTTTTCCCGAATCAAAGTAATGGTTGTAGGAGATAGTAATATAGGAAGAACCGTTCTTGAGGTCGGTCGAGCCGTCACCCTTGGCCTGATCCGCATCCCCGCCTGCCGCTCCGTAGAAAATATCATTATTATGCACCCACACATTTGCATTCCCGGTATCCATCGACACGCCGTCGTCAGGGAACAGCATCAGCCCCAGGTTTCTTACTTCTACATTGCCTACATAACGGAGGAGCAGCCCCCAGCCGTATGCATAAGCATCCTTGCCGATTCCTTCGATGGTTATATTCATTTCCGAAAAATTATTTTTGCCTTTGACCTGCAGATAACCGCTGCTGTTCAGCTGTCCGCTCAGATCCGAAGCCGTTACCTTCCCGATAAGCCGGATGGCCAGCGGAGTTGTATCATAACCCTTTTGCCGCAGATTCAAAATCTCACCCAGACCAACACCGGTCTGAACCGTACCGGAGCTGCTCGTTTTGACAGGCAGGGTTACTGTTTGAGCGGTCTGCGAGGTAATATAAAGGACCTCTGCGCCAGTTCTCAGTGTTCCGTTGGCGTTATAAGCACCGGAGCCTGTACCGAAGGGAGAGCTTGGTGAAAAGGCAAATCCCGACCGGTCATGCGCCGTTACATTCAGCGTGCCTGTTACGCCGTCTGCAGTTCCTCCTCCTGACAGCACAGCCACTACCTTCATTACATAGCTTCCGGCGGCCAGCCCGACTGCATCCGCTCTCCAATAGGAGGCGTATTTGCGGATTAGCTGATTGTCCAGCTGCTGATACTGCGAGTCCGCTGCGCTTGCCTGCTTCACATATACGTTATAACCTGTTGCGCCGCTTACCGGCGACCACTCTGCATAAGCTGTTTCATTCCAGCCTCCGCTTCCGGTAATCGATAACCCTGCTGCATGTACTGTAGGGCTTGCCCAGTTGCCTGCCACCAAAGATAATGCCATTGAAAATAGAAGCAAAATGCCAGTTACCCTTGCTATCCTCTTCTTCACTTCATTCCCTCCCATAAATTAGGTCCTGAAACACCCTCAGCATATCCCCGTGTAAGCGGTTGCGAAACAATCATTTACTCATATCGCAAGCTGTATTGCAGAAATCTGGCTTAATGATTATTTGACAGAGGGATGATCGTTTTCTTCCCTGCTTGCGGACTACAGGCGGGCGGGACCACAGCAAAACAACCCCACAATGTGAGCCTGTACCCGTATGCTGACTCCTGTGCTTTGCGGGGACCCTAAGAACGCATTCATTCTTTATTACTAAAAAAAGCAGCCGGTTAGGGCTGCCTGCAACTCTTTTCTCAATAGCTCCGCGAGTATTCCGCTTTCTCATGTAAATGAACAATATCATGGCCCGTCGGATTCTGGAATACCCGCAGCCCGAAGGTTGGGATAACCGCAAAAATATGATCAAAAATATCTGCCTGCACCGATTCATACACGCCCCAGGTGGTGTCATTGCTGAATGCGTAGATCTCCAGGGGCAGCCCGTTATCTCCCGGTGCCAGCTGGCGGACAAGCAGCGTCATGTCCTTATGAATTTTCGGATGATTCCGGAGATATTCCTGAATGTAGGCTCTAAATATACCGATATTCGTAAGCTGCCGTCCGTTCACCTTGCTCTCCGTATTGACCTGATGCTCGATATTATAGTCATTAATCTCACTTATTTTCGCCGTTACATAATCATTTAAATAATGGATCTTCTGAAACTCCTCAATCATTTCCCTGGTACAAAAGCACACACTGCTCGTATCGATATACACACTGCGTTTGATCCGTCTCCCGCCCGATACCTGCATGCCCCTCCAGTTTCTGAAGGAGTCTGAAATAAGCGCGTAGCTGGGGATCATTGTGATCGTTTTATCGAAGTTCATGACCTTCACGGTGTTCAGGGTAATGTCGATGACCTCACCGTCCGCATTATACTTGGGCATTTCAATCCAGTCTCCCACTCGCACCATATCATTGGAGGACAGCTGAACACCCGCCACCAGGCCCAGTATGGAATCCTTGAAAATCAGCATCAGCACCGCAGATAAAGCCCCCAGCCCGCTAAGAATGATCAACGGATTCTGCCCGATCAGATTGGAAATTACCACAATGGCGCCAATGATGAACAGAATGATTTTGGCAACCTGAATGTAGCCCTTAATCGGCCTAATCTTAGAGACATCAAAGGAACGGTAAATCGCATCAACCGCATCAAGCAGCGCATTCAGTATCGTGATCGTTACGATAATCATATAGGTCATTGCCGCTTTTTCAATCAGGGACTGATATGACGGAAAAATAGAAGCCGAGTAGTAGATAATGAAGGCCGGCGCCAGATGGGACAGCTTGTGGAACACCTTTTTCTCCAAAATAATGTTATCCCACGTATACCGGTTGTTATGGATGATATGAATGATGACCCGCAGCACAATCTTTTTGACTACAAAATTAGCCAGTACACAGAGCAGTGCTATAAAAACGACCATGATTATACTCGAAAGATAATCCAGCATCACCCCGCCTACACCAAACTCCAACAGCTGATTCTTAATAAAATTCATAGCTTCCTCCTGTCTTCAAGCACTGGCCTATCATTATAAAGGAGTACCCGGAGTTACGCAAAAATCGGTTCCATTGTATGTATATATTCACCGAAATGCAAAACGATAAGTAAAAGCCCCGCGGCATCCACCGCGGGGCTGTTTGTTAACAGATATCAAGTCTTACAGGTCCAGACCCAGATCAAGCACGATATTCAGCATCCGCATGATAATCGTTACTGACTGATCACGGGTAGCTGTATCGTTCGGTACGAACTTACCATTGCCCATACCGGATACGATACCTGCTCTGCTAAGCTGTTCAATGCTGTCCGCAGCCCAATGATTGCTAAGATCGGAAAACCCGGCTGCATTGGCAGGAGCGCTCATGTCGAGCACACGGGCCAGGATTGCAGCCATTTCAGCACGGGTGATCTGCTGATTAGGATTGAAGCTACCGTTGCCGGTACCGTTTACAATACCTGCCCGATGCAATGCGCTGATATAGGTATCCGCCCAGTGGCCACTGGTATCGGAGAAGGAACCTGTTCCTCCTGCCGTATCCATGCCTAACGTGCGGACGATCATCGCAGCGAATTCAGCCCGGGTTACATTATTCGAACCGTTAAATGCACCGTTAGCGTTGCCTTCAACAATGCCAAGCTGCGAAGCAGCCTGAATTGCTTTTGCAGCCCAATGTGTCTGTGGCACGTCAGAGAAGCTGACCGGCTGGTTTGCCTGCAGGGATTGCTGCAGCTTAGCCTTTATCTGCTCTGCGTTTGCGATGGTACTCTTGAATACCGGTTTGTCCGGTGTCGGCGTCTGTGCAGGAGAGCCTGTATCTGTTCCAGAGCCAGGACCTGCTGTAGGACCCGGAGTTGGCGTCGGGGCTACCGGATTAGGTGCCGGATTATTATTCTGGAACACCGTTACCATAATCTTTAAGTTAGCAGGCTCACCTGCACTGAAGACGAAGGTCAGAATATCGCCATTCGACAGTGTCGCCAGATAGCTGTTCTTAATTGTAACCTCCTGCTTGCCATCCGGGGTTACAGCAGCAAGGCTGTAGTCGGTGTCAGCAAGTGCCGTTTCGCCTTTTTTGATTCCGCTAAGCGTGTTGCCGTTTAATGTTACCGTTACCGTGATATCGGCTCCGGCATTCGAGTAGTATGTGGTCTCTGTTACAGACAGCATAGAATTCTCTGCCGGTGTCTCGTCCACTTCTACAGTGTAGTAAATGTTAGACACCGGAAGCTGCATATTCTGAACCTCATCCCGGATGTCTTCACCCAGGTAAAAGCTCAGATGTGCCGGCTGGTTATACATGGCGTTCTGCGAATTTGCCGCCAGACGATACTGCGGATCATGCATCAGCGTATAAATCACATTGTCTGTCGGAATATCGGTCGTGTAGATTCTCAGCGCATTATTGTCATCAGTACGGACAAGAACCTCATCACGCCAGTCCCCGAAAATGTCAGCAATCAGGCTTGGGTTTGCTTTGGTTCCGTTGTTGGAATACGTTCCGGTTAAGGTCTGGAGCGTTGTGAGCTCACTTTGCTCCGTTG
>RCUO01000920.1_pt1 | contig 12365 bp, 6 predicted proteins | sample 2166161 | NCBI WGS metagenome assembly RCUO01 (sample SAMN09932617, study PRJNA488358) | compost metagenome | feature: garden; material: soil; isolation source: compost soil in cyclohexanecarbonitrile-enriched culture | place: Germany: Experimental Botanical Garden Goettingen | collected 2016-01-27 | reverse complement strand
TTTTTGGTTCCTTTTGTGTCGTTTGACAAAAGGGACTCGCCGTAAGGGCGAAACCGCCAGCCGCCGTTACCGCAGCAATGGATATGTCCCCCCCCCCAAAAAAAAACCCGGACGAAGCCAATTTCCCAAGATGAAACCAGCCTCCAGCCCCTTGCTCCCCCGCCCACGCCGACTAACATCAAACAAAAGGAAAATATCTCCATCCCGCCCCTCAAGTTGAAGGACTCGACAACCGACACAGTACTAATAGGCTAACTCGCCAGGTCAACTGCAAATCGGCCAAGCAGCAGGCAAAATCCCCCAAGGATGATTGTCCCTTTGACTGCCATCACGGGATTGCCAATACTCATGGCAACTTGATGCTACCCGCACGGAACAAGGAATAACCCTTTGAAGCTGGAACTCAAGAACAGCTTGTCGGTGAAGTTGCTCCGGGTCGTGCTCCTGTCGGCATTGATCGTCGGCGTGGTCTTGAGCTGCGCGCAGATCGTGTTCGATGCCTATAAAACACGCCAGGCCGTCGCCAGCGATGCCGAACGCATCCTCGACATGTTTCGCGACCCCTCGACCCAGGCCGTCTACAGCCTGGACCGGGAAATGGGCATGCAGGTGATCGAAGGCCTGTTTCAGGACGCCGCCGTGCGCAAGGCCTCCATCGGCCATCCCAACGAAGCCATGCTCGCGCAAAAAACCCGCGAATTGCAGCACTCCCACAGCCGCTGGCTGACCGACCTGATTCTTGGCAAGGAACGCACCTTCACCACCCAACTGGTCGGTCGCGGGCCCTACAGTGAGTATTACGGCGACCTGAGCATCACCCTCGATACCGCCACCTACGGCCAAGGGTTCATTGTCAGCTCGGTGATCATCTTCATTTCCGGCGTCCTGCGCGCACTCGCCATGGGACTGGTGTTGTACCTGGTCTACCACTGGCTGCTGACCAAGCCGCTGTCGCGGATCATCGAGCACCTCACGGAAATCAATCCGGATCGTCCCAGCGAACACAAGATTCCGCTGCTCAAGGGCCACGAGAACAACGAACTGGGCATCTGGATCAACACCGCCAACCAGTTGCTCGAATCCATCGAACGCAATACCCATCTGCGCCACGAAGCGGAAAACAGCCTGGTGCGCATGTCCCAGTACGATTTCCTGACGGGGCTGCCGAACCGCCAGCAATTGCAGCAGCAACTGGACAAGATCCTCATCGACGCCGGCAAATTGCAGCGCCGGGTCGCGGTGTTGTGTGTCGGCCTCGATGACTTCAAGGGCATCAACGAGCAGTTCAGCTACCAGACCGGCGACCAGTTGTTGCTGGCCCTGGCTGATCGCCTGCGCGGTCATAGCGGTCGCCTGGGCGCCCTCGCCCGCCTCGGTGGCGACCAGTTCGCCCTGGTCCAGGCCGATATCGAGCAACCCTACGAAGCCGCCGAGCTGGCGCAAAGCATTCTCGATGACCTGGAAGCGGCGTTTGCCCTCGATCATCAGGAGATCCGCCTGCGCGCCACTATCGGCATCACCCTGTTCCCCGAGGACGGCAACAGCACCGAGAAGTTGCTGCAAAAGGCCGAGCAGACCATGACGCTGGCCAAGACCCGCTCGCGCAACCGCTATCAGTTCTATATCGCCAGCGTCGACACCGAAATGCGCCGCCGCCGCGAGCTGGAAAAAGACCTGCGCGATGCGTTGATCCGCAATCAGTTCTACCTCGTCTATCAACCGCAGATCAGCTACCGCGACAACCGCGTGGTGGGCGTCGAAGCCCTGATTCGCTGGCAACACCCCGAGCACGGCATGGTGCCACCGGACCTGTTCATTCCGCTGGCCGAACAGAACGGCACCATCATTGCCATCGGCGAATGGGTGCTGGACCAGGCCTGCAAACAACTACGCGAGTGGCATGACCAGGGCTTCTCCGACCTGCGCATGGCGGTGAACCTGTCTACGGTTCAACTGCACCACGCCGAACTGCCACGGGTGGTCAACAACCTGCTGCAGATGTACCGCCTGCCACCGCGCAGCCTGGAGCTGGAAGTCACCGAAACCGGTCTGATGGAAGACATCAGCACCGCGGCCCAGCACTTGCTCAGCCTGCGCCGCTCCGGCGCGCTGATCGCCATCGACGATTTCGGAACCGGCTATTCGTCCTTGAGCTATCTCAAGAGCCTGCCTCTGGACAAGATCAAGATCGACAAGAGCTTCGTCCAGGACCTGCTCGATGACGACGACGATGCGACCATCGTTCGCGCCATCATCCAGCTGGGCAAGAGCCTGGGCATGCAGGTGATTGCCGAAGGCGTGGAAACCGCCGAGCAAGAGGCCTACATCATTTCCGAAGGCTGCCACGAAGGTCAGGGCTATCACTACAGTAAACCGTTGCCGGCACGGGAACTGGGCGTTTACCTCAAGCAGGCCCAACGCAGCAATGCGGCTATTTTCTAACCCCTGTAGGAGCGAGCCTGCTCGCGATGGTCGTGAACGATAACGCGTTCATTCGGGATGAGCGCGTGGTTCTCAGGTTCATCGCGAGCAAGCTCGCTCCTACAGGGTTGCGAGCCGCGCTCTGTGAATAAGAAATATTTACAGGTACAACCCTTTACACATAATGCGAAAGATTTGCATTATGTCGCAGTTTTGCGTGCGCATAGCACGACTCCACCCCTATCGAAGCAGGATGTTCGCCATGATTCGTATGCCTCTGGCTACCGCCAGTCTGTTGGCCATCGCTATTTCCCTCGCCGGTTGCGGCGAAGGTAAAGACCAAGAAAAAGCTGCCGCGCCAGCTGCCAGCACTGCAACTGCCCCGGCTGCTCCAGCCACTGCGCCTGCCGCTGCCGGTAAAGTCGACGAAGCTGCCGCCAAAGCCGTTGTCGCCCATTACGCCGACATCGTTTTCGCCGTTTACAGCGATGCCGAATCCACCGCGAAGACCCTGCAAACCGCCGTAGACGCCTTCCTCGCCAAGCCGAACGCCGACACCCTCAAAGCCGCCAAGGCTGCCTGGGTTGCCGCTCGCGTGCCTTACCTGCAGAGCGAAGTGTTCCGTTTCGGCAACACCATCGTTGACGATTGGGAAGGTCAGCTGAACTCTTGGCCGCTGGACGAAGGCCTGATCGACTACGTCGACAAATCCTATGAACACGCCCTGGGCAACCCGGGTGCCACTGCCAACATCATCGCCAACACTCAAGTGCAGATCGGCGAAGACAAGGTTGATGTCAAAGACATCACCCCGGAAAAACTCGCCAGCCTGAACGAGCTGGGCGGTTCCGAGGCCAACGTCGCCACCGGCTACCACGCCATCGAATTCCTGCTCTGGGGCCAGGACCTGAACGGCACCGGCCCTGGCGCCGGCAACCGTCCGGCTTCGGACTACCTGGAAGGCAAAGGCGCTACCGGCGGTCACAACGATCGTCGTCGTGCCTACCTGAAGTCCGTGACTCAGCTGCTGGTCAGCGACCTGGAAGAAATGGTCGGCAACTGGAAGCCGAACGTGGCCGACAACTACCGCGCCACCCTGGAAGCAGAGCCTGCTGAAACCGGCCTGCGCAAAATGCTGTTCGGCATGGGCAGTCTGTCCCTGGGCGAACTGGCGGGCGAGCGCATGAAGGTTTCCCTGGAAGCCAACTCCCCGGAAGACGAACAGGATTGCTTCAGCGACAACACCCACAACTCGCACTTCTACGATGCCAAGGGCATTCGTAACGTGTACCTGGGTGAATACACTCGCGTCGATGGCACCAAAATGACCGGCGCCAGCCTGTCGTCCCTGGTGGCCAAAGCCGACCCGGCTGCCGACACCGCGCTCAAGGACGACCTGGCCGCCACTGAAGCCAAGCTTCAGGTCATGGTCGACCACGCCAACAAGGGCGAGCACTACGACCAGTTGATCGCTGCCGGCAACACCGCAGGCAACCAGATCGTCCGTGACGCCATCGCGTCCCTGGTCAAGCAGACCGGTTCGATCGAAGCCGCCGCTGGCAAACTGGGCATCAACGACCTGAACCCGGACAACGCTGATCACGAATTCTGATCAACGCTGGCTGAGTGAAAAAGGCGACCTTCGGGTCGCTTTTTTCATTCCTGCTACACACATGCCCTTGTGGGAGCGGGCTTGCTCGCGAAGACGGCGTCACATTCAACAATTGTGGTGACTGACACACCGCCTTCGCGAGCAAGCCCGCTCCCACAGGGTTATGGGCAAGCAAAATTACCTGCCCCACATCAAGCAAACGATAATTCCTCTTATTCAAATTCCCATCCCCTGTTAGACTTTGCGCCCTTGTTTTGCTCGTCTTGCAGGATGTCTGATGCCCCCGCTGCCTCTTCGCTTGTCCGCACTGTTTCTGGCCCTGGGCCTGAGTGCCTGCGATGACGCCCCGAAATTCACCCGGGCCGAACCCGGTGAAGCCCGCTCCGGCGGCAGTGCGACGGTGCGCAAGACCGATCAGAACGCGTTTTCCATGCCCTCGGCGAACCTGCCGCCATCACGGCGTGTGGATTTCAGTGTCGGCAACAGCTTCTTCCGCAGCCCTTGGGTGATCGCCCCGTCGACGACGACCGCTCGCGATGGTCTCGGTCCACTGTTCAACACCAATGCCTGCCAGGGCTGCCACATCAAGGACGGCCGCGGCCATCCGCCGACGCCCGACGATGTGAACGCGGTGTCGATGCTGGTACGCCTGTCGATTCCCGATGCCCCGGCGTATGCCAAGGTCATCGAACAGCTCGGCGTGGTGCCGGAGCCCGTCTACGGCGGCCAGTTCCAGGACATGTCCGTACCCGGCGTGGCCCCCGAAGGCAAAGTGCGGGTCGATTACACCCCCGTGCCGGTTCGCTTCAAGGACGGCACCGAAGTCGAGTTACGCAAACCGAGCCTGAACATCACCCAGCTGGGTTACGGCCCGATGCACCCCGACACCCGTTTCTCGGCCCGCGTGGCGCCGCCAATGATTGGCCTGGGTCTGCTCGAAGCGATCCCCGAGGAGGCGATCCTGGCCAACGCCGAGGCACAGGCCAAGGCGAACAACGGCATCAGCGGGCGACCGAACCGGGTCTGGGATGACGCTCTGCAAAAGACCGTTCTGGGACGATTTGGCTGGAAAGCCGGACAACCGAACCTCAATCAACAGAATGTCCACGCGTTTTCGGGGGATATGGGGCTCACAACCAGCCTTAGGCCCCTTGATGACTGCACGGACGCGCAAACGGCCTGCAAACAGGCACCCAGTGGCAACGGCCCCGATGGCGAGCCGGAAGTCAGCGACAACATCCTGCGCCTGGTGCTGTTCTACAGCCGCAACCTTGCCGTACCGGCCCGCCGTGACGTCAACGCCCCTGAAGTGCTGGCCGGCAAGACCCTGTTTTATCAGGCCGGTTGCCAGTCCTGTCACACACCGAAATACACCACCGTCGCCAACGCCGCCGAACCTGAACTGGCCAATCAAGTGATTCGCCCGTACAGCGATCTGCTGCTGCATGACATGGGCGACGGCCTGGCCGACAACCGTAGCGAATTCCAGGCCAGCGGCCGCGAATGGCGCACCCCGCCGTTGTGGGGCATCGGCCTGACACAGGCGGTCAGCGGCCACACCCAGTTCCTGCACGACGGCCGCGCCCGCAACCTGCTCGAAGCCGTGCTCTGGCATGGCGGCGAGGCGACTGCGGCGCAACAACAGGTTTTGTCTTTCAATGCCGAGCAACGCGCTGCGTTGCTGGCGTTCCTGAATTCCCTTTAACACGCATTCCACTCGCGGGAGCCCGACATGTTCCGTCCCAAACTGTTGTTCACCAGCCTTGCCGCCCTCGCCCTGGGCGCCTGCTCGCCCCAGGACCCGCAAGCGGTCACGTCGGCGGCCATTGCCAAGTCGGTGATCCTGCCGACCTACACCCGCTGGGTTGAGGCCGACCGTCAATTGGCGGTCAGCGCCCTCGCCTACTGCGAAGGCAAGGAAACCCTGGAAACCGCCCGTGCCGACTTCCTGCATGCGCAAAAAGCCTGGGCCGAGCTGCAACCGCTGCTGATCGGGCCTTTGGCCGAAGGCAACCGTTCGTGGCAAGTGCAGTTCTGGCCGGACAAGAAAAACCTGGTCGGCCGTCAGGTCGAGCAACTGGTCACCGCCCAGCCGCAAATCGATGCCGCCGCCCTGGCCAAGTCCAGCGTCGTGGTACAGGGGCTCTCGGCTTACGAATACATTCTGTTCGACAGCAAGCCCGACGTGGCCAACGCTGAGCAGAAGAGCAAATACTGCCCGCTGCTGATCGCCATCGGCGAACGCCAGAAGCAATTGGCCGAAGAAATTCTGCAAACCTGGAACAACACCGACGGCATGCTCGCGCAAATGAGCAAGTTCCCGAACCAGCGCTACGCGGACTCCCATGAGGCGATCGCCGATCTGCTGCGCGTGCAAGTCACCGCCATCGACACCCTGAAGAAAAAACTCGGCACGCCGATGGGTCGCCAGAGCAAGGGCGTGCCACAACCGTTCCAGGCCGATGCCTGGCGCAGCCAGTCGTCCCTGACCAGCCTCGAAGCCAGCCTCGCGGCCGCCAAAACGGTCTGGGAAGGTGTGGATAACAAAGGCCTGCGCGGCCTGTTGCCGAGCGAGCAGAAGCCGTTGGCCGACAAGATCGATGCAGCCTATGCCGCCTCGCTGAAACTGTTCGCCGGCAACCAGCGCTCGCTGACCGACATGCTCAATGACGAGGCCGGCCGCCAGCAACTCAACGAGCTGTATGACAGCCTCAACGTCGTCCATCGCCTGCACGAGGCCGATCTGGCCAAGGCACTGGGCATCCAGCTGGGCTTCAACGCCAACGACGGTGACTGATGAGGGCCGGTTCCATGCTGCGACGCCAGGTTCTGACATTAGGTAGTTTGCTGCTGGGTGCAGTGACGCTGGGCGGCTGGAAGCTGTTCAAGCAAAAGGACAGGAGTCCGTTGTTGCTTTCTGCACGGGACGACACCGACGGCCAGCATTACGCCGTCGGTTATCGGCTCGATGGCACCCAAGTGTTCGCCACCCGGGTCGGCCAGCGTTGCCACGACATCATCAACCACCCGACACAGCCGATTGCACTGTTCGTCGCTCGCCGTCCGGGCACCGAGAGCTATCTGATCGACCTGCGCGACGGCGCGCTCCTGCAAACCGTGGTGTCACAGCCGAACCGGCACTTCTACGGACACGCGGTCATTCACCACAGCGGCGACTGGCTGTACGCCACCGAAAACGACACCTCCGATCCGGGCCGCGGCCTGCTCGGCGTGTATAAGTTCGAAGGCGAACGGCTGGTGCACAGTGGTGAGATTTCCACCCACGGCCTCGGTCCGCATCAGGTGTCGTGGATGCCCGATGGCGAAACCCTGGTGGTGGCCAACGGCGGGATTCGCACCGAGGCCGAAAGCCGGGTGGAGATGAACCTCAACGCCATGGAACCGAGCCTGGTCCTGATGCACCGCGACGGCACCCTGCTGAGCAAGGAAACCCTCGCCCAGCAGATGAACAGCGTGCGTCATCTGGCCATCGCCAGCGACGGCACCATCGTCGCCAGCCAGCAGTTCATGGGGGCGGCCCACGAGTCGTCGGAGTTGCTGGCGATCAAGCGCCCCGGTCAGCCCTTCGTCGCGTTCCCGGTACCCGAGCACCAGTTGCAGGCCATGGGACACTACACCGCCAGCGTCGCAGTACACAGCGACTTGCGCCTGGTGGCGTTGACCGCACCGCGGGGCAACCGCTTTTTCATCTGGGACCTGGACAGCGGTGAAGTACGCCTGGACGCGCCACTGCCCGATTGCGCCGGGGTCGGTGCCGTGGCCGATGGTTTTGTCGTGACCTCGGGCCAGGGACGCTGCCGTTACTACGACTGCCGCCAGACAAACCTTGTTGCAAAACCGCTGGAGCTACCCGCAGGGCTCTGGGACAACCATCTGCATCTGATGGCCTGAATCATTGAAAAGATCGCCGGCCTGGGCCGCGCCTGCATCGGGATGACGTACACCCCGCAGGTGAGAACCGAGACGGCGAATCTTTTCAGGCTTTCACCCCTCTAATACCTCACAACCTGTAAAAACGGCAGTTGGATTTACCCTCTACACTCGCGGTAATGTTCCCTGCTGTCTCACCTGATTTTCTCCAAGGAACTGGAATATGCTGCGTCGCCGCATGCTGATCATGTTGGGTGTGGTTCTACTGATTGTGCTGGTCCTGGCCGCGTACAAAGCTTTCTCTATCTACACGATGGTTCAAGGCTTCTCTGCGCCTAGACCGGCGATCAGCGTTGCCGTGGCCACCGCCATCGAGCGCCCATGGCAAGCCCGCCTGCCTACCGTTGGCACGCTCAAGGCATTGCAGGGGGTGGACCTGAGCCTGGAGACCGATGGCACCGTCATCGATCTCCAGTTCGAGTCGGGGCAGAAGGTCAAGGCCGGCCAACCACTCCTGCGCCTCGACAGCGCCGTTGAAAGTGCCCTGCTGGAAACTGCTCTGGCCGACCTCGGGCTGGCACAGCTCGATTACGGTCGCGGTAGCCAACTGGTCGGCAGCCAGGCCATTTCCAAAGGCGAATTCGACCGACTTTCGGCGGTGCTGAAAAAGAGCAAGGCCACGGTCAATCAACTCAAGGCTGCGCTCGGCAAAAAAAGCATCATCGCGCCGTTCAGCGGCACCATTGGCATTCGTCAGGTGGACGTTGGCGACTACATGGCCAGTGGCACCATGATCGCCACCCTGCAAGACCTCAGTAGCCTGTATGTCGACTTTTTTGTGCCCGAGCAGTCGGTACCGAAGATTGCGCTCGGCCAGCCAGTGCAGGTCATTGTCGCGGCGTATCCGACCGTGGAGTACCCCGGCACCATCAGTGCAATCAACCCTAAAGTCGAGAACAGCACCCGTAACGTGCAGGTCCGCGCCACCCTGGCCAACCCCGATGGCAAGTTGATGCCAGGCATGTTCGCCAGCCTCCAGGTGCTCCTGCCCGACCCGCAACCGCGCATCGTGGTGCCGGAAAGCGCGATTACCTACACGCTCTACGGCAACTCGGTGTATGTGGCCGTACCAAAGAAAGCCGAGGATGGCAGCCTGGTAAAGGACGACAAGGGCCAACCGGTGCTGATCGCCGAACGGCGGTTTGTCGAGACCGGCGAACGCCGCGATGGGCAAGTGATGATCACCAAAGGCGTGCAGAGCGGCGAGAAAGTGGTAACCGCCGGCCAGCTCAAACTGGATAACGGCTCACGCATTGCCATCAGCGACGACAAGACCCTGGCCGGGCAGAACAGCCAGCCACGCGCGGACTGATCAAGGAATTCCCATGGCTTTTACCGACCCGTTCATCCGCCGTCCGGTTCTCGCTACCGTGGTCAGTCTGTTGATTGTACTGCTGGGCTTCCAGGCCTGGAGCAAGCTGCCGCTACGCCAGTACCCGCAAATGGAAAACGCCCTGATCACAGTGACCACCGCCTACCCCGGGGCCAACGCCGAGACCATCCAGGGCTACATCACCCAACCGATGCAGCAAAGCCTGGCCAGCGCCGAGGGCATCGACTACATGACCTCGGTCAGTCGCCAGAACTTCTCGGTGATCTCGATCTACGCGCGCGTCGGCTCCAACAGCGACCGTCTGTTTACCGAACTGCTGGCCAAGGCCAACGAGGTCAAGAACCAGCTGCCCCAGGACGCTGAAGACCCGGTACTGAGCAAAGAGTCGGCCGATGCGTCAGTGCTGATGTACATCAGCTACTTCAGCAAGGAGTTGAGCAACCCGCAGATTACCGATTACCTGTCACGGGTGATCCAGCCCAAGCTGGCGACCTTGCCCGGCATGGCCGAAGCCGAGATCCTCGGTAACCAGGTATTTGCCATGCGCCTGTGGCTGGACCCGATGAAGCTGGCGGGATTCGGCCTCAGTGCCAGCGATGTGACCAACGCGGTGCGTCAGTACAACTTCCTCTCTGCCGCCGGCGAGGTGAAGGGCGAATACGTGGTCACCAGCATCAACGCCAATACCGAACTCAAGTCCGCCGAAGCCTTCGGGACGATTCCGCTCAAGGTCGATGGCGACAGCCGTGTGCTGCTGCGGGATGTGGCACGCGTGGAAATGGGCGCGGAGAACTACGACTCCATCAGCTCGTTCGGTGGCACCCCGTCGGTGTACATCGGCATCAAGGCGACGCCCGGCGCCAACCCGCTGGAAGTGATCAAGGAAGTGCGCAAGATCATGCCGGACCTGGAGGCCCAGCTACCGCCGAACCTGAAAGGTGAAATCGCCTACGATGCCACCCTGTTCATCCAGGCCTCGATCGACGAAGTGGTGAAGACCCTGTTCGAAGCGGTGCTGATCGTGATCGTGGTGGTGTTCCTGTTCCTCGGTGCCCTGCGCTCGGTGGTGATCCCGGTGGTGACCATCCCGCTGTCGATGATCGGCGTCATGTTCTTCATGCAGATGATGGGGTACTCGATCAACCTGCTCACCCTGCTGGCGATGGTATTGGCCATCGGCCTGGTGGTGGACGATGCCATCGTGGTGGTGGAAAACATTCACCGTCACATAGAGGAAGGCAAGACACCGCTCGAGGCCAGCATTGAAGGCGCCCGGGAAATCGCCATGCCGGTGGTTTCGATGACCATCACCCTGGCGGCGGTGTATGCACCGATCGGTTTCCTGACCGGCCTGACCGGGGCGCTGTTCAAGGAGTTCGCCCTGACCCTGGCCGGCGCGGTGGTGATTTCCGGTATCGTCGCCCTGACCCTGTCGCCGATGATGTGTGCGTTTCTGCTGCGTCACGACGAGAACCCCAGCGGCCTGGCCCATCGCCTGGACATGACTTTCGAACGCCTCAAGCGCCGCTACCAGAGCCTGCTCCACGGCACCCTCAACACCCGGCCGGTGGTGCTGGTGTTCGCCGTGATCGTGTTGTGCCTGATTCCGGTCCTTCTCAATTTCACCAAGTCGGAACTGGCACCGGATGAGGACCAGGGCATCATTTTCATGATAGCCAACGCCCCGCAGCCGACCAACCTCGACTACCTGAACACCTACACCGACGAGTTCGTCTCGATCTTCAAGGCGTTTCCCGAGTACTACTCGTCATTCCAGATCAACGGTTTCAACGGCGTGCAATCGGGCATCGGCGGTTTCCTGCTCAAGCCATGGGACGAGCGCAGTCGCACGCAAATGGCGATCCTGCCCGAAGTGCAGGCCAAACTGGGAAAGATCCCGGGGTTGCAGATTTTCGGATTCAACCTGCCATCACTGCCGGGCACCGGCGAAGGCGTGCCATTCCAGTTCGTCATCAACTCCGCCAATGATTACGAACTGCTGCTGCAAGTGGTCGACCGGATAAAAATACGTGCGAAGGAATCCGGCAAGTTTGCGTTTGTCCACGTTGACCTGGCCTTCGACAAGCCGGAAGTGGTGGTGGATATCGACCGCGCCAAGGCTGCGCAGATGGGGGTTTCCATGCAGGACCTGGGGGGAACCCTGGCGACCCTGCTGGGTGAAGGCGAGATCAACCGATTCACCATTGAAGGTCGCAGCTACAAGGTCATTGCCCAGGTCGAGCGGCCGTTCCGTGACAATCCGGACTGGCTGAACAATTACTACGTGAAAAACACCAAGGGTGAACTGTTGGCGTTGTCGACCCTGATCACCGTCACCGACCGTGCCCGACCGAGACAGCTGAACCAGTTCCAGCAACTCAACTCGGCCATCCTGTCCGGCGTGCCGCTGGTGAGCATGGGGGAAGCCATCGACCTCGTGCGCCAGATCGCCCGGGAAGAGGCACCCGCCGGTTTTGCCTTCGACTACGCCGGCGCATCGAGGCAGTACGTTCAGGAAGGCAGTGCCCTGTGGGTCACCTTTGCCCTGGCGCTGGCGATCATTTTCCTGGTGCTGGCGGCCCAGTTCGAAAGCTTCCGCGACCCGCTGGTGATCCTGGTCACCGTGCCCTTGTCTATCTGCGGTGCATTGATTCCGCTGTTCCTGGGCTGGTCGAGCATGAACATCTATACCCAGGTCGGGCTGGTGACCTTGATCGGGCTGATCAGCAAACACGGCATTCTGATCGTCGAGTTCGCCAACCAGTTACGCAAGGACAAGGGCCTGACCGCACGGGAAGCGGTGGAGGAAGCGGCGGCCATCCGGCTGCGTCCGGTCTTGATGACCACGGCGGCAATGGTGTTCGGCATGGTGCCATTGATCATCGCCAGCGGTGCTGGCGCGGTCAGCCGGTTCGACATCGGCACGGTCATCGCGACCGGCATGTCGATCGGCACACTGTTCACCTTGTTTGTATTGCCCTGCGTCTACACCTTGCTGGCCAAGCCGGATAAACCCTGATGCAGAAAAACCTGTGGGAGCGGGCTTGC
>RCUO01000918.1_pt1 | contig 12391 bp, 11 predicted proteins | sample 2166161 | NCBI WGS metagenome assembly RCUO01 (sample SAMN09932617, study PRJNA488358) | compost metagenome | feature: garden; material: soil; isolation source: compost soil in cyclohexanecarbonitrile-enriched culture | place: Germany: Experimental Botanical Garden Goettingen | collected 2016-01-27 | reverse complement strand
CCGAATTTATAGATATCGTTGAAATTGGAACACCTATCGTTATAAATGAAGGTTTGCATGCAGTGAAAGCAATTAAAGAGGCTTTTCCTGCTTTGACTGTGTTGGCAGATTTGAAAATCATGGACGCAGGTGGATATGAAGTGATGAAGGCCGTGGAAGCGGGCGCGGATATCGTTACTGTACTTGGTGTTTCTGATGATTCTACCATTAGAGGTGCAGTGGAGGAAGCGAAGAAAACCAATAAAGAGATTCTAGTTGATCTGATCAATGTGAAGGATATCCAAACAAGAGCGGCTGAAGTAGACGCACTTGGCGTAGACTATATCTGTGTGCACTCTGGATATGACCATCAAGCGGAAGGTAAAAATTCTTTTGCAGATTTAAATGCGATTAAGAGTGTGGTTAAGCAGGCCAAAACAGCTATCGCTGGAGGGATCAAGCTAAGCACACTTCCAGAAGTGATCGCCGCGAACCCTGATCTTGTCATCGTTGGCGGAGGCATCACAGGTGAAGCGGATCAAAAGGCTGCCGCAGCAGAAATGAAACGTCTAGTTAGTCAGGCTTAAGATTACAATGGATACAATGAAATACGCGCAGCAAATTATAGAGGAGCTCCAGCGCTCCATATCTCAGCTTGATGAAGAAGAGACTGAGCGAATGGCTGAGCTGCTGCTTCAGTCCAACAAGATCTTCGTGGCTGGAGCGGGCAGATCTGGATTGATGGGACGGGCCTTTGCTATGCGGTTAATGCATGTTGGTAAAGAGGCTTATGTTGTAGGCGAAACGGTGACTCCGGGGATTGAACAGGGGGATGTGTTAGTCCTCGGTTCCGGTTCCGGTGAGACGAAAGGGTTGATCTCTATGGCTGAGAAAGCCAAAGGGGTGGGTGCAGAAGTTGTTGCCGTTACCATTGCGCCGGATTCGACGGTTGGACGTTTAGCGGGCTACACAGTGAAACTGCCGGGATCTCCAAAAGATCCGGCCAGTGGAAGCTACAGCACGATCCAGCCGATGGCTTCTTTATTCGAACAGACGATGTTGGTCTTTTATGATGCTATTATTCTGCGAATGATGGAGAAGACGGGGCAGACGAATCAGCAAATGTTCGGCAAGCATGCTAATTTAGAGTGAACGTACAGAAACGAATGCCTTCCTATAAGGAGGTTATTCGTTTTTGTGTTAGTATGATAACAGGAGAGAGGAGGCACTTTAGGAATGGCAACCGAGATTAAAGATCGCATAAACTTGAAGGAAATTAACTGTGAGAAGGAATTAACGCTTGCGGTGATCGGAGGGAAATGGAAGCTGATTATCCTCTGGCATCTTGGGCTTGAAGGGACAAAGCGGTTCAGCGAGCTGAAAAAGCTAATTCCTCATATCACGCAAAAAATGTTGACCAATCAGCTTCGCGAGCTTGAAGAGGACCAGTTGGTTCTAAGAAAAGTTTACGCTGAGGTTCCACCAAAAGTAGAGTATTCCCTGACTTCATACGGCCAAAGTCTGCTTCCCGTCCTTCGATTGATGTATGATTGGGGTAAAAATTACGGAGAAAACGTGATCTGGAAGGACACGCCGCCGGAAGAAAGATGCTAATCGAATAGCCTATGAACATTAATAATCCCTGAGAGGTCTGGATCGGCCTCTACAGGGATTTTTTGGTGTTTTAAAGGAGTGATGCGGATAATGCTTTAGGCTTTCTGTTCGAATAGCTTAGCAATCTCCACGATAACATTTACCGCTTTTACCATATTGTCCGCAGACGCATATTCGAATTTGCCATGGAAATTCTCGCCTCCGGTGAAAATATTAGGTGTCGGCAAGCCCATGTAGGAAAGCTGCGAGCCATCTGTACCTCCGCGAATCGGGCGGATGATCGGTGTGATGTTAAGGTTCTCCATCGCCTCATGGGCAATATCGACGATATGACGCACTGGCTCGATTTTTTCACGCATATTGTAATATTGGTCCTTCATTTCAAGCACGATGTTCTCTTCGCCATGGATGCTTTTGAATTCTTCTACGACAGCTGAGAGATAAGCTTTACGTGCCTCGAATTTCTCACGGTCGAAGTCGCGGATGATATATTGCAGCTTGCTGAATTCAGGTGTGCCTTCTATAGAGCTTAGGTGATAAAAGCCATCATAACCGTCTGTATATTCGGGCGCTTCCTCAGCAGGGAGTCTGAGATGAAGTGCCATGGCGATTTTGGCGGAATGAATCATCTTTCCTTTTGCAGTACCAGGGTGAACATTAACGCCGTAGACTGAGATTTTAGCAGACGCAGCATTAAAGCTTTCATACTCTAATTCTCCGAGTGGACCTCCGTCTACAGTGTAAGCATAGGAAGCATTAAAAGCGGCTACGTCAAATTTATGAGGCCCGCGGCCGATTTCTTCGTCTGGTGTGAAGGCAACTCTAATCTTGCCGTGTTTGATTTCTGGATGTTGAATGAGGTAATGCATGGCGGTCATAATCTCAGCAATACCGGCTTTATTATCTGCGCCAAGCAGGGTCGTGCCATCGGTTGTAATTAAGGTGTGGCCTTTGTATTCCGCCAGCTCCGGAAAGCTCGCTGTGGACAATACAACATTCAGCTCTTTATTCAAAAGAATATCTTGACCATCATAGTTCTCGATAATCTGTGGCTTCACATTCGTTCCGGTAAAATCAGTCGCCGTATCCAAATGGGCTAAAAAACCAATGGTCGGAACATCCTTGTCCGTATTCGCAGGGAGTGTCGCCATAACATAGCCATGCTCGTCCACCTGGACTTCCTCCATGCCGATTTCCTTAAGCTCTTCAACCAGCTTGTGGGCCAGAACCATCTGTCCCGGAGTGGATGGGCAAGTCTCATTATCTTCATTCGATTGGGTATCCATTTGTGCATACGAAATAAACCGTTCTACAACCTCTTTCTTCACCTTGGGTCATCTCCTCTTTACTATTGTATATATATAGTATCACTTTCCATATAAGGTCTCATCCCTGAGGAAGAAGATTGAGGTAATATTTAAGTTTAATGCGGCAATATATCTTGTTTCACTAACTTCGCTGAAAGTAAATAACGGTCCGGTGCAGATCCCACATATGAAAAGGGATAACAGGTAATCAACGTGAGGATGGCCTTATCACTTGGCTTTATAGCACCACGTTCGTCCCCGTCAACAATTGTGCTGCCTGTTACTTCATAGGTAAAAGTCCCGTCCGTACTTTCCAGCTCGATAAGATCTCCAGCCACGAGTTCTCCCAGATTACGGAACACTGTATCGCGGTGGCCTGCGAGCACACTATTGCCGGTGGCACCGATAGCTGCGCTGCCTTTATAATGTCCGGCTCCCTTTTTTAGCTCGGGGCTTTCCGTGCCTTCTAGCACTGCGATCTTTTTGTTTAATTTGGGGAAACGAATCTCTCCTATGATTTCACCTTCTGTATAGGAATGAGCGGGGGGCGGCTGTTCCTTGGCTGAACTGACCATTCCCAAGGGAAGAGGGGTTTCTTCGGCAGAACGGGAGTGGGCGACTGTTTCCTCCCTCTTTTTTGCCCAATCATTTAAAGCCTGTTTAGCTTCGATCGGTGCTTTGACCACCTGTACAACCGAGTAAATCAACACAACTAAAGAGAGTATGAAGATTAGCTTCACGGCTAGCAAGACACCATTACGCTTCTTCATACTCTCTCACCTCCAGACTTATGCTGCAAAATGTGGTTATTTCTTCGATTTCAATCTGCGCATGATAATCACGCTGAGTACCGCAATGGCTAAGCTGGCAAGAATCAAGTTATACCAAGGCTCAGCGGTATTCGGAAGCTTGTTGCCAACCTCTGGTGCCCCCAGTGGAAGCTCATCATCAGGCAAGGCGATTTCATTGCTTGGCTGCGGTGTTGCACTGGTAGTTTGGCTGCCAGCACTTGGTGATGCTGTTGGCTCATTATCGCCTCCACCCAGTGGGATCGGTGCTTCAGTAACACTAATTTCATCTACTACTGTTGAAGCTGTAGGTGTTGGCGATGGTGTTGGTGTCGTTGATTGCCCTGGTGTGGCGACTGCCGTTGCAGTTGGTGAAGCGGTAGTTGTCGGTGAATCTGTCGGTGTCGTGGTTGGTGATGCTGTTGCTGTCGGCGAAGCTTCAGGTGTAGCTGTAGCCGTGGCAGTAGGTGTCGAAGTTGGCTCTATTGTAGGCGTAGTAGTCGCTGTCGGTGTTGGCTCAGGTGTAGGCTGAGCTGTGGCCGTTGCTGTCGGTGAAGGACTAGGTTCAGCGGATGGCTCCGGTCCTCCAGAAGCGGAGAACTCAAAGGCTACAGTTGTGGTTTTACCTTGATATTCGTTCCCTGCTTCCCACGGGAAAATTACATCCATTTGGATTACACTTTGTTCTCCCCCGGCAAGTGAACCGATGGTAACTCTTCCGGCAGCCTCGCTCATCACCCCTGAATAGATGATTACTCCCTCTTTTTCGAGTGTCATTTGGAGAATATCGTATAATTCTGCGTCTCCAGAGATGAATTTGAAGTCCACATAGTAATTAAAGCCCTCACTACCTGCGTTAATAATTGTGTATTCTGAGTTCGTTTCATCACCAGGCTGCATATTGTTCATGGTGGCTGTGCTTGTCGTATGCGAATTCACCGTAAGCTTAATGGTATCTTGCGCACTAACTCCGCCAGCATGCCAGATGACTCCTGCTAGAATAGTCAGGATATAAGCAGCTATGAAAGCCGAGCGATATTTCTTCTTCACTTTACTCGCTCCTTTCTCCTGAACCCCATATTAAATTTTGTAGACATCATTTGCGGGCTTCCGGCAAATTCTTCTCTTCTAATCGGATTTTCCATCAAACATTGTCGAAATAAGTGGTATCTCACAGAACCACTTCCTTGTGCGTATACAGGAATCTCCGTGAAAGCGGAAGGAGAGGGTAGAGATATACCGCCAATTCGTTCGTTATAGCGAATAACTAAAGTATAATCAAAATAATATCTAAACAAAAATGGGATATTAGAAGAAAATTCATCATATTTGATCAAATATCAATTCTATTAATGGGTTTACACCAGTTTTCTCTATTTAACTCTTTATTTTTATGTAATTCATTGTTTTTATTGTGTTTTATTGAGAACGATTATGAATGCAAAATAAAAAGGCAAGACATACATCTGGAATAGGGCTCAAACCCCGATACCAGACCTATCGTCTTGCCTTAATTATGATGATAAATTAGATTTCCTTCATAGCTTCGGCTACAATCTCATAAGAGCGTAGACGAGCGTTAGGATCATAAATTCCACCAGAAACAATCAATTCATCGGCCTGTGTCTCTTGCAGGATTTCTTGAAGCCGTTCTTTAATTGCTGCTTTATCACCAGCGAAAGAGTAACGCTGTTTCTCAAGCATGGCTGCTTTTTCTTGCATCGTCCATAGCCCCTCCATACTATCAACCGGTGGTTGTAACTTCCCCGTACGTCCGCGGATGATATTAAGGAATTGCTGCTGCTGCGAGGTAGCCAGTCGTCTTGCCTCATTCACAGTATCGGCCGCTGTAATGCCAACTCCGACCATCACATAAGGCTTGTCTAGTGCTGCTGAAGGACGGAAATTACTATGATAGATGTGTAAAGCCTGTAGTAAATACTCTGGTGCGAAATGGCTGGCGAAAGCAAAAGGTAAACCTAGTTTTCCTGCCAGCTGAGCACTAAAACCGCTGGAGCCCAGCAGCCAGATGGGGATATTCAAGCCTTCACCGGGAACCGCACGAACTCCGGCCGGTCGTGATCCTGCACCTGCAGGATCGAAGTAGGCTCTGAGCTCACTTAACTGCTCGGGGAAGTCACTGCCGTCGCTTCCGAGACCACGGCGTAGCGCACGGGAAGCCGGTTGATCGGATCCTGGGGCTCTGCCCAGTCCTAAATCAATCCGTCCTGGATATAGGGATTCGAGGGTCCCGAATTGTTCCGCAATGACAAGTGGTGCGTGGTTGGACAACATGATGCCTCCAGAGCCTACGCGTATGCTTTTTGTGCCGCCAGCAATGTGGCCAATTAAGAGTGAGGTAGCAGAACTGGCAACACCAATCATGTTGTGATGCTCAGCAAACCAATACCGGTGATAGCCCCATGCCTCAGCATGTTGAGCTAAAGCTAAAGAGTTATGAAAAGAGTCTGCCGCTGTGCCACCCTCCACAATAGAGGCTAAGTCCAGTACGGAGAATCGAATATCGCGCTGTTGCTTCAATGTAATCCCTCCTATAATAAACGCTCAGATAGTCTAGAGCAGTATTTGTAGCTGCGAATAATGCTACTCGCCTAGTATACCATGTAATAAAACTATATACACACTTTAAGTAAGTTATACGCACTTTGTAATGATTAGATAAGGAATAAGTATGTCTTTTAAATAAAATGTAAGCGCTTTAAAAAATCTGTTGTTATTTCTTAACGGGCTTGCTATAATCACATCGAAAAGTTACCTGAAAAAAAGGAAGTTATCGTTATGAAGCCAACCATAAGAGATGTTGCCAGAATGGCGGAGGTGTCGATCAGCACCGTATCGCGTGTTATGAATGCACCGAATACGGTCGTAGAGAGCAAACGGAATCGAGTGATGGAGGCTGTAGAACGTTTGCAATATCAACCAAATGCGTTTGCACGGGGCCTGATCTACAAGAAGTCTTTTACACTGGGCCTGCTGATTCCGGATATTGAGAACCTGTATTTCGCAGGGGTTATTCGGGGAATGCAGGATGCATGCATCAAGCTTGGATATAGTTTAATGATCTGCAATACGGACCGCGACAAAGAACGGATGTTGTCTTACATTGATAACTTCCATGAGAAGCAGGTGGATGGGATCGTGTTCGCCAGTGATGTCCTTTATCCTGAGACACATGACAAATTAGTCGGTTGTAGAATTCCTTTTGTGTTGGTATCCTCGCATTCTGATGAGTACGACATTCCATCTGTGGAGGTAGATGATGAACAGGCGGCTTACGATGCGGTAAAGTTTCTGATTGATTTAGGGCATAAGGACATTGGCATGATTGGTTTTAACCATGATAACTCCGTATCCGGCCCGCCTCGTTATGAGGGTTTTGTAAGAGCGTTAACAGAGTTTGGACTACAACAGAATATTGTGAAGAGCAAGTATGCCAATCACCGGTTCGAACACGCTTATCAAGCGGCGCATGAGTTGTTTACTGATTATCCCGAGCTGACTGCCGTTTTCTGTGTTGCTGACGAATTTGCAATGGGGACGATTTCTTATCTGAAGGATCGTAATATTCTAGTTCCGGGGCAGGTATCTGTGATTGGATTTGATAATTTGCGGATGTCGAGTATGTTCATTCCAAAGCTGACCACGATTGCACAGCCGATTTATGAGTTAGGTTATCGGGCGGCGGAGATGCTGCATGAATTGCTCACAACAGGTGGTGTCCAGGTATTGAATGAAAAGATGGAGCATAAGCTGATTGTGCGGGAATCCACGCGGGAAAAATAAAGGCCCTTTATTTTTGTGACCTTCTTCTGAAAAGCTTTTCAGAGCTATGTATCGGTCTTAATTAAAATTTAAATGTTAGGATAGAAAATAGTATGAATTCTTATGAAAAACATCTCATTTTCCGATTGGAAACGGTTACTAATTATGATAATATAAAAAATGTAAGCGCTATTATTAAATTACATTTGTGATGGAGTTTGATTTTAGGATATTTACCTGTCTTCTGAAAAGCTTTGCAAGGAGGTGATCTGCTACAAGCTGCTAATACATGCCAGGGTGCCCGGATGATTGAATAAGATGTTATCTCTATAACCATTAAAGGGGATGTACAAAAGATGAAGAAGATCTCAGGACGTAAAAAGTCGTTGGCTTTAGTACTGTGTTTATCCTTCACAATGACGCTGAGCGCATGCGGCGGAGGCAACAATGATGCGGCGCCTACAGATCCACCGGCGGCAACAGTCAGCCCAACAGCAGATAACACCGAGAAATCGACAAATGCACCTAGTGCTGAACCTTCGGGTTCCCCGTTAGATTTAGCGATGAAAGGTGAATATAAAGGGACTAAAGTAACAATGTTTGGCCCCTTCGTAGATGCTGACCAAGTGAAATTTGAGAGCAGCATTAAAGAATTTGAAGAGAAGACAGGGATCGATATTCAATACGAGGGCTCCAAGGAGTTCGAAGCTACAATAAATATTCGTGTGGACGGCGGTAATGCTCCTGATATCGCTGACTTCCCGCAGCCGGGACTGCTGGCGTCGATTGCTAAGACGGGCAAGGTTATCGATTTGACCAGCGTGCTGGATCAAGATAAATTGACGGCTAATTACAACAAGAGCTGGCTCGATATGTCTACGATGGACGGAAAAGACGGGAAGATCATGGCGGGGATTTGGAACCGCAGTAATGTAAAGAGCTTGGTATGGTATCCAAAGAAACAATTTGATGATGCAGGCTACAAGGTTCCTGAAACTTGGGATGAGCTGATGGCGCTGACGGAACAAATTGCTAAGGATGGCGATCCTGCCTGGGCTATTGGCATTGAGAGCGGTGCTGCAACGGGTTGGCCAGCAACAGACTGGGTCGAAAATATAATGCTTCGTACGACTACGCCTGAGAACTACGATAAATGGGTAAAAGGTGAACTGCCATTTACTTCACCAGAAGTAAAAAATGCTGTTGAAATCATGTCTAAAATTTGGCTCAACAAGGATTATGTTTACGGTGGCGCTAAGTCCATCGTGACGACATCCTTCGGGGATGCCCCAGCGCCAATGTTCACTGATCCGCCTAAAGCCTGGTTTAATATGCTTGGTAACTTTATTACAAGCTTCTTCCCTGAAACGGCAAAGGTTGATCAGGATTATGATTGGTTCTACTTGCCACCAATTGATGCGCAATATGGTAAACCAGTGCTGGTTGCAGGTGATATTTACGCTATGTTCAACGATCGTCCAGAGGTTCGTGCAGTCATGGAGTTCTTCACCACTGGAGAGTCGATTAAGAGCTGGGTACAATCTGGCGGCGTAATTGCTCCTATGAATGATGCTTCCCTTGATTGGTATACCTCTGAATCCGATCGCCGGATGGCGAAGTTGGTTCAAGATGCTTCCACACTGCGTTTTGATGGCTCTGATTTGATGCCAGGTAAAGTGGGTGCAGGCACCTTCTGGAAAGGGATGACCGACTATGTGAGCGGTACAGCGACACTGGATCAAGCCTTGGAACAAATCCAGTCCGGCTGGAACAACTAACCTAATATTTAAAGCGCACAGTAAAAAGAGGGGCAGTGGGAAAAGAGGATTGTCTGCCCCTCTTTTTGTTTTCTAACTAGTGAGTTCGATGCTTATGATAAGAGTTTTGCTCCGCAAAACTTATAGGAGGAGCTGGAGCTAATATGGGTGCACAATCACAGCCACAGCCACAAATGCCAACACAACCACAAGCTAGGCCAACCGTCAGCCTGAAGGCGGTAATGCTGTCCCTAGTTGTGTTATTAGCGAATATTGTTGTTAACGGCGCAATCTTTTTATTCTTCCGGGATTCCACATTAAATCCGCTGCTAACAGCGGTTCTGGCTGTCCTCTGGGGAGTTCTAGGTGTTTATCTGATTTACTATACGCTGACTTGGGCGGTTGAGCAGTACCCTGATCATATCCGGCGAAAGGTGCTGCCTTATATCTTTATTGGTCCGGCAGTGATTATTCTGGGCTGGTTACTGGTCCTGCCTGCACTGCGAACATTATATTTGAGCTTTTTTAATGCTTCTTCAGAAAAATTTGTGGGTCTGAGCAATTATGCAGCGATCTTTAGCGATCATCTGATGGCAACGGCATTGCGTAACAATTTACTTTGGGTATTCGTCGGTACGCTGGCCTGTGTAGCATTCGGGCTCTTAATTGCTATTCTTGCCGATCGCAGCAGCTATGAGAAAATTGCCAAATCGATCATCTTTATGCCGATGGCTATTTCCTTTGTAGCGGCAGGAGTCATTTGGAAATTCGTATATTACTATCAACCGGGTGACGAACAAATCGGGCTGTTGAACGCAATCGTTACTTATTTTGGGGGAGAACCCCAAGCCTGGACGAGTATGCTTCAGCCATGGAATAACTTTTTCCTCATTATCATTTTGATCTGGATGCAGACGGGATTTGCAATGGTGATTTTCTCGGCAGCAATCAAAGGGGTTCCTGACGACATTTTGGAAGCTGCACGAGTGGATGGAGCAAATGAGGTGAAGATTTTCTTTGGAATCATGATTCCATATATTTCATCAACCATTCTGACAGTGACAACGACCATTATCGTCTTTACGTTGAAAATATTTGACGTCGTCATGGTGATGACAGGAGGTCAATACGATACAGAGGTTGTTGCTACACAGTTCTACCGGCAATTCTTTATGTACCGTAATTTCGGCTACGGCTCCACGCTGGCTATTGTTCTACTGATCGCGGTGCTGCCTGTAATCATAATCAATCTACGTCAGTTCCGTAAGCAGGGGGGATTCTAATGGCTGGCAAAAAGAAGAGAAAAGGCAGCAAAACGATTGTAAATATCGTGCTGGGTGTGATCTGTTTTATTTGGCTGCTTCCGACTCTTGGGCTATTTATTTCCTCCTTCCGTCCGGCTGCTGACATTTTGCAGACTGGATGGTGGAAAGCTTTTCCCCATCAGGAGTGGAAGGCTGGAGAGACGATTCAGCTATCCAAGGATGTGGATCTTCGGGAGCCAATTGAGGTGAACGGTAAAACTTATACAGATGATGAGCTGAAGGCTGGCGTGAAGGCTGATGGCAGCCGGCTTATGTGGGAGAATCGTAGAGCACGTACCGTAAATGAACAGATACAAGGTTGGAAGATGACACCGGATCTCACGCTGGATAACTATAATAATGTGCTTTCCGGTAAGGAATACAAGCTGAAACAGGCTGATGGTAGTGAAACGGTGCAAAAAGGCTCCGGATTGTCACAGGCCTTCTGGAATACGCTAACGATTGCTGTTCCAGCAACAGTTATTCCGGTGCTGATCGCTTCTTTTGCTGCATATGCTTTTGCCTGGCTGCGGTTTCCTGGGCGCAGAATCCTTTTTGTAATCATTATTGCAATGCTCGTCATTCCGATACAGGTTGCGCTTATTCCAGTGCTTAAGGATTATACCGCACTTGGGCTAAACGGAAGTTATCTGGGAATTTGGCTGGCGCATACGGCTTTTGGATTACCGCTGGTTACGTACTTTATGTACAACTTTATCAGTCAATTGCCGAAGGATTTGTTCGAATCGGCTTTCATGGATGGGGCAAGTCATTTCACTATATTCAGTAGGCTAATTCTGCCTCTATCAGTGCCAGCACTGGCTTCTATCGGGATCTTCCAATTCCTATGGGTGTGGAATGACTATTTAGTCTCATTGATTTTTATCGGCAATCAACCGTCTGTGCAAGTTATGTCGATGAAAATTGCCGATTTAGTAGGCTCACGAGGCAACGATTGGCATTTACTTACTTCGGCTGCATTTATCTCCATGCTGATGCCGCTCGCTATTTTTTTCCTGCTGCAAAAGTATTTCGTCAGAGGGCTTATGGGTGGGTCGGTGAAAGGTTAATGATTTAGAACCCGAATGAAACTGTGATCAGGGGGAGCTTAGAGAGATGAAGATGAAACCATACGTACATCCGGCGGCGGTATATCCTTACCGGGAGTGGAGTCTTGATGAGGAAGCTTATAGTGAAGAGAACAATCAAAGAAGCGAGAGTATTTTTGCTCTTGGCAATGGATATATTGGCATGCGCGGTAATTTCGAAGAAGGTTACCACGGCAGCTCAGGCTCGTCTGTAACAGGCAATTATTTGAATGGTTTTTTTGATTCGGAGCCCATTGTATATCCAGAAGGAGCGTACGGATATCCATCCCGCAATCAAGCGATGCTGAACGTAACAGATGCCAAGATTATTGAACTGAGTATTGAAGGGCAGACCTTTCAGTTAAACAGTGGGCAAGTGCACCATTATGAACGAAAGCTGGATATGCGAAGCGGGGTTCTGCATCGGCAGGTAGATTGGGAATCTCCAGCTGGTCACCGGGTACAGCTTCATATCCGGCGGATGGTGACTTTGCAGCACAAACATCTGGCGGCGATAGATTATGAGGTTAAAGCGCTGAATTTCAGCGGAGTGCTTACCTTCACTTCATCCATCGACGGCAAGATCCAAAAACCTAAGGTAACGGATGATCCCAGATTGGGCTCGGGAGGCAAGGAGCCCAGTCTGCTCCTGGAGGATACCGGTCATGAACCGGTACAGTCCTTCTTATGGATGAAGCAGCGGACGCGGCATACCCAGTTTGCCTTATTAACAGGGGTAAGTCATAAGCTCGATTCAAGATCTGCGGATAA
>RCUO01000915.1_pt1 | contig 12432 bp, 10 predicted proteins | sample 2166161 | NCBI WGS metagenome assembly RCUO01 (sample SAMN09932617, study PRJNA488358) | compost metagenome | feature: garden; material: soil; isolation source: compost soil in cyclohexanecarbonitrile-enriched culture | place: Germany: Experimental Botanical Garden Goettingen | collected 2016-01-27 | reverse complement strand
GCCTTGGGCTGTCCCTGATATTGCCGCAGTGCCGCCAGTTTGTGCTCATCGTCAAGCTGGATTCCGTCATTATCAATGCTTCTGAACGAGCTGTAGACAAGCCCAAGCTCAGACGGACCCTTAACGAGTGCTGTCCGCAGCACCTCCAGAAAGGCGGGATCATAGACATTGTCGCTGGATACCCAAGTCAAATAGCGGATTTCCGGATCTCCAAGCAGAACATCAAACCCGGTATTCAGCGCGTGCGCCACTCCAGCATTATCAGGATAAGAGATAATTAATACCCGAGGGTCGCCGGCAGAAAAACAGCTAACCAGCGCTTCCATCTCCGGTGCCCCGTCAATAACAATGACCAGCCGGAATCCGCTGAAGGTCTGTTTCAGCACAGAATCCAGCGCCTGCCGCAGGAAATCCGGTTTCTGGATATACACAGGCATTACAACTCCAACATCCGCCAATCCTTCCGCCCCCTTTTTGAACAGCTTTGTTATTAGTTTATTGCGGAATTGGCGGATTGCCTGTGTGAATTGACCTCACTTCCTTGCAGACATATCAAAAAGCGGAAACGTCCCGAATGCAGGACAGTATCCGCTGAATGTGTAACTCACAGATTTCACTAGATTGGCAGCGAGAAAGCAGGTATTTCTGTAAATTCTGACTGCAGTACCCGTTGTTCAATGACCAGGTTCCCAGACTCGTCTAGACCGTAGGAAGAGAAGGCAACCACCGACAATGGATCGGTATTGTCAATCTGTACTTCATAGGCAACGTTACCCGCAATGAAGAACTCTCTGATGTCTGAGGAAAGCGGAGCAACATTATAGCTTGAGACATAAATCGGAGTCAGCGTAAGGGTTGACATCGGGACTGCAAAAATCTCGACCAAAATAGTAGCCGTCGCACTACTCAGGTTACGTGTACTGACCGCAATAAAACTGGCCGCTGTTCCGGTAACCCGGGTATTTGTAATAATTCCTGTTGAATAAGGCATCTTCATTCACTCCCTTTCTGTTTTATATCATTCTATTCCTGTTCACGGCTGCTGATTGAGTCATAAGACTGGGGGTGTTCGCGGGATTTTATCCAGCTGGTCATGTGTACACTCTAAACCTGTAAATGACCATATTATGTAACAAGTACATCAGACGTATAGTAAGGAGTGATTTCGTGACTAATTTTAACTTTGCGGTAACATCAGGGGTGTTTGCAAAGTTTGAGCCTTCGATTGCCGCTAATCTTCTGCTTCCGCAAGTCATGATTGCAGTGGCAGTCGACACCACTTCAGGAACCCCCCAGACCGGACTTTACCGCTCCCTTGACGGAGGAGCTAACTGGACATCGTCTACACTGCCGCTGCCTCCGGGGTTCACCGGAGCTGAAGCTCCCTTTGTCGCTTACGGGTTTCCGAATACCTTTGTAGTAACGGCCCATGTGTTCCCGGGTGCCTCGGATGGAACAACAGTTATTTATACCTCTACTGATAACGGGACCACCTTCAGCCCTCCTGTCATTGTCAACTGGGGATTCGGCACCTATATCAATAATGATGAGACCAATGTCGTTATGGACGCGGGTCAGTCCAGCCCTTATCTGGGTAACATTTATGTATCTTACAACCACCAGTTTAATGTTGCCAACGGCGGAAATTCTACCGCCTTCTTCAGCCGTTTGCAGGCCGGTGCGACCACCTGGAACCAGCCGATCATGCTCTCAAGCATTGATGATCAGGTAGAACGTCCGGACGTCGCAATTGATCTTGTCGGCAATGTATACGGTGCGTGGATCACAACCAATTTACCGTCCCGTTTCCTGATTAGATTATCACAGGATGGGGGAACAACCTTTGCAGATCCTGTACTGGTTTCACTGATCACTCCGGTACCGACTGTCCTTCCCGTTCCTGGCTATGCTTTCCGGGTATTGACCTTTGCAAATGTATCAACCGACCGCTCCAGCGGCCAGTTCAGCGGCCGTGCTTATGCTGTATGGCAGGATTTCCGGCAAGGGTACTCCGATGTCCTGATGTCGTTTTCCGATGATACAGGAACGACCTGGTCCAATCCGCTTAGTGTAACAGGAGCACCTGCCGGATCACAGAATTTTTTCCCGGCTATTGATGTTGATCCGCTGCTCGGTGTAGTCAATATCATTTACTACAGTAACCAGGTTAACGGGTTCCTGCTCGATGTATACGTAGCCCGGTCGATCAACGGCGGCCAGACGTTTACCAACACCCGAATCACTAATTCATCCTTTAATCCCAACGGTGTCAGTCCGACCCCGGTACCGCTCATCGGTGATTACATCGATATTACCTCGGTTCCGCCCGGCGGCTACATCGGAGCCTGGGCTGACACCAGCACAGGCTCGCTGAACATTGTTGCCGGCTATTCGGACGTAGTAATCACATAAAAACAAACAAGACCTTCCGGTCACCCGGCGGTCTTGTTTGTTTTACAAGAATTATTATTTATTCCTTCCCTGACAAGCCCTCAACAACCTTATCGATGTTCCACTTCATCATGCCCAGGTAGGTATCTCCTTCTTCACCTTCCTTGGCAACTGAATCCGTGAAGATCTTGGAGTGAACCGGCACTCCCGTTTCCGCGGAAATCGTCTCCATTGTTTTTGGATTGACACTCGTCTCCAGGAACAGTGCAGGAATACTGTTGTCTTCAATGATTCCAATAATCCGCTTCATTTGCTCCGGTGTTCCCTGACTGTCGGTGTTGATCTCCCAGATGAAGGCGGATTCCAGCCCGTAAGCCTTTGAAAAATATTTAAACGCCCCTTCACTTGTCACCAGAATACGCTTATCCTGCGGAATCTGCTGTACTGCATCCTTTGCATACTGATCCAGCTCGTTCAGCTCTTGTACATAAGCCTCCTGATTACTGAGATAGTATTCTTCGTTGTCCGGGTCGGCTGCGATCAGCCGTTTAGTCAGGACATCAGCATAACGGACCCCGTTCTGCAGATCCAGCCAGGCGTGGGGATCAACCTGCGTTTCCTTGCCTTTTTCCGTCAGATAGATTGGTGCCACCTCATCCGTCAGGGCAAACGAAACATCTGTTTTGTTCGTCACATCAAGCAGATCCTGGAACCAGCCCTTGCCTGTCTCCAGATTCAAGCCGTTATAGAAGATCAGGTCTGCTCCCGAAACCTTGCTGGTGTCAGCAGGCAGCGGATCATACATGTGAGGGTCCGTTCCGACAGGTACAAGACTGTATACCTCCGCTTTATCGCCGGCAATATTTCTTGCCATATCCGCGATGATCGAATAAGTCGCTACAATCTGCAGCTTATCCTCTCCCTCTCCCCCCGTGGCAGTATTAGTATTTGTATTAGAGCAGGCGGCAAGCAGCAGGAGCAACAGTGACAGCGGAAGCAGAAGCATTTTTTTCATTTTGTTTTCAATCCTTTCCCCAGGAAATTGTTTTTAGGCGAACAAATAAAGGAGATCACAAACAGTGCCATTCCGGTCAGAACAATTGTGGCGCTTGTAGGCAGGTTATAACGGAAGCTAATGATTACACCGGCTATCCCGGATACCGCCCCGGCTGCCGAAGCCAGCAGAATCATGTGAAACAGCGTCTTCGTCCATAAATACGAGGTGGCTGCCGGTATGACCAGCATCGCAATAACCAGCACAATCCCAACCTGTGATAAGGAGGATACCGTCACTACCGACAGGAGTGTCATCAGCAGATAATGATAGAAGCCTGTTCTCAGTCCATAGGCCTTGGCGACCACCGGGTCAAAGGAGCTGATCAGCAGCTCTTTGTACAGCAGGGTAATCATTGCGATAACCACCAGCATGATGATAAAGGACTGGGTCAGCTCCGACTGCGGAACTGCAAGAATATTGCCGAACAGAATATGAGTCAGGTCCAGGCCGCTTCTTGCAAAGGTAATCAGGACAATACCGAGTGCAAAAAAGGAGCTGAGAATGATGCCGATCGAGGTATCGCTTTTGATATTGCTGCGGCTGGTTATAAATTGAATCAGAATGGCTGCCAGCAGTCCGAACAGAGATGCACCAAGCAGAATGTTGATCCCCAGAATATACGACAGTGCCACTCCCGGAAGGACAGCATGGGATAAGGCGTCGCCCATCAGCGACATTTTGCGGAGTACGATAAAGCTGCCCAGCACCCCCGACACAATACCCAGAATCACCGCAGACAATCCGGCATTAAGCGCATAGACCGGAATATCCAGCCAGCCCGATAGAGCGTTAATCATGGCCGTCACCTGCCCCTTTAATCATTACATTGCCAAGGGAAGCCCCATACGCACTACGGATATTTTCAGTTGTAAAGGTGTCTTTCACATCTCCAAAGGCAATCAGCTTTTTGTTGAGAATAATAATTTTGTCAAAATAGTCCTCGACCTCATGAAGGTCATGATGCACAACTAGTACTGTCTTGCCTTCCTCGCGGAGCTGCTTCAGCAGCTTGACGATGATGGTCTCACTGACCAGATCAATCCCGACGAACGGTTCATCCAGAAAAAAGAGCTCTGCCTGCTGGGCAAGCGCCCTGGCTATAAAGACCCGCTGCAGCTGGCCCCCCGACAGATTGCTGATCTGCCTGTTCGCCAGATCACTGATATCCACCATAGCCATGCAACGTTCCGCGGTCTCCAATTCTTTCTTGCCTGGACGCCGGAAGAGCTTTAAGCCCGGGTAAGTACCGGTCAGCACTGTGTTGCGTACCGTGATCGGAAAGGTCAGGTCAATATCATTCTTTTGAGGTACATAGGCAATACGCCGCTTCCAGCCGGATATATCCGTCCCCTCAATCTTTACGGAGCCGCTCCGTTTTTTGACAACCTCCAGCAGCGCCTTGATAAAGGTTGATTTACCTGCGCCGTTTGGCCCGATGATGCCGACTGAATAACCCAAAGGGATGTTCAGATCTATGCTCTCCAGAACCGGATTGCCGAAATAATCCACGTTCAAATTGTTGATCTCAATCACAGTATCGTCTCCTGTCTCCAGATTAGGGTTTTATGTAGTTTTCTGCCCCGTCTATCCATTTGTTTATGATGGACAAACATTTTCATTATTGTTAACTTTTTTTCATAGAACAACTTTTGTTTCCTTCGGGAAACTTTTATTCTTAGGTACAATATATTTAACCCAAAGAAATTTGTCAACATTATTTTAAATTTTTTGGATTTTTCAGCTCAAAAAACAGTCCGTCGATCAGGCGGCTGGGCTTGCAGATGCACAGTAGTAATAGTAATAATAAGTCCGGGATTATCCCATTTTAATGACTGCCTTAACAACCTCTTCCTTGTTGCCGATGACAAAATCAAACGCCTTCTGGGATTCTTCGAAGCTGAATTCGTGTGTAACGATGCCTTTGACGTTGATTTTTCCGCCTGAAATCGCGCCGATTGCGGCGGGATACAGGTTGCGGTAGCGGAAGACCGACTTTATGTCCGCCTCTTTGAACATAATCTGCATGAAATCAAAGTCTATGATATCCTTAGCCGCAAGGCCTACAAGTACTATACTGCCGCCCCGTTTGACCAGATATGGTGTCTGTTTCACCGTATGCTCACTGCCAGCCGTTTCGATTACTTTATCCATCCCCTGTCCATCAGTCAGAGCAGCGATTACTTCGAGTACATCTTCCTGCTTGGCGTTGATAACCTGCGTAGCGCCGAGGCGCTTGGCCGCTTCCAGCCGTTTCCCGATTATGTCGACCACGACGATATCCGTAGCCCCGAAGGCTTTGCAGGCCAGCAGCGTAACCAGCCCGATACAGCCTGCACCCAGAATCACAACACGGTCACCCAGCTTGATGCCCCCTTGGGAGGCGGCATGCAGTCCTACGGACAGTGGCTCCACCAGTGCTCCTTCTTCCGAGGACACGTTGTCCGGCAGCTTGAACGCCATATTTTCCGGGAATGCGATATAGTCCACCAGACAGCCGTGATATGGCGGGGTCGCCAGGAATTCGACATCAGGACACAGATTATACTTCCCGCTCTTGCAGAACTCGCATTGGCCGCAGGTAATTCCCGGCTCCAGGGCTACCCGGTCTCCGACCTTCAGATGCCTGACCCCGGAGCCAAGCTGTACCACCCTGCCTGCGCATTCATGACCCAGGATAAAATCCCCCTCAACCACAAAATCACCAATCCGGCCATGCTCCAGATAATGCACATCCGAGCCGCAAATGCCCACATATTCCAGCTTGACGATAACCTCGCCCTCCGCTGGCACCGGCATCTCTATTTCTCTCATTTCCATTTTCTTGAGTCCGGTCATATAAAAGGCTCTGTTCTTCATTATGATTTCTCCTCCATATATTAGACTATAACTTCCAACGCTTCGGCTTTCGCAAGCAATACGCTATGTTGAGATAAGCTATTACCTATTCCGCGTTCTTTACTAATATACTTTTATAAAACATATTAAATAAGATTATATCCAGAATTACTTTGAAGTCAACAAAAATCCAATATAGATGTAACCGGATTCAATTCCTGCTGTAAAATAAACACAAAAAAGCCCCATGCGCAGCAGACTGCACCGTTATTCCGGTACATTTCTGCTGTTGCTGAGACCTAAGTGATCAGATATTATCAATAAATCCGGACACAAGCTCCAGTGCAGCACCTACTGCTGTGGCCTCCAGCTTGTATTTACAGACCCGCAGATAGGAGCCGTCCGCTTCGAAGGTGTTCTTACCAGCTAACAATTCTTGAATGGTACCGATGTACTCTTCCATGTAAGCCCCGGCGTAGCCGCCCAGAATGACATCGCAATCGTAGAGCATCCGCAGATTGTTGATTGCCACCACGAGATAGACAAGATATTCTTCCCAAAGGGCCGTCTGCGGCTCATGACCTGTGCGCAGCAGCCGGAAAAATTCAGAGATGCTGCCCTGTGTGCTGTCTGATAGGATTTTGGCCGAGCAATAAGCATCCATACAGCCCTTCTGCCCGCAGTAGCAGGTATGTCCACCAGGTACAATCGTCATATGGCCGAATTCACCGCTGCGGTGATTCTGGCCGGCATAAATCTGGTTATCAACTATAATGGAGCCGCCCACACTGTTGTTCAGAGAGAGATAGACAACATTATTCAAGTCCTGCTCCCCCCACAATTCGGCGAATCCGGCTGCATTGGCATCGTTGCTCAGTACACATGGGTACGGAATATGCCCGGCGAACTGCCGGACATTCCCCCCTTCGAAATCAATGACCGTGGCATAGCTTACCGTCTGGCGGTCTGCTTCGAGAATTGCAGGCAGTGCAATGCCAACACCGAGGATTCTGCCAGGGTCAATGGCGCACTCGGCTATGAAATCTCCTACCAGCCTGCCCACTCCCTGAAAATAAACCTCATTGTTGGCAAAAGGATACTGGTGACGGACATTCTTCACGATCCTTCCGCTGAGATCAATAGCAACAATTCCTACATGGTTCCGGGTCACATCCAGCCCGATGCTGAATTTAGCCTCACTGTTGCAGGCCATGGCCTTCGCCTTCCGTCCCCCGGTGGATTCGAACAACCCTGTCTCCATAATCAGCTCACGTTCCTGCAGCTCTTTGAGATTCTGGGTAACCGTTGGAAGACTCAGGTTCACTGCCGAGGCAATCTCCTGAATGGAAGTCGAAGGATTATAATACAGATAACGGTATATGGCATTCCGGTTCATTTTTTTTACGTCCATGCTATTCAAGCGCTGTGCTGCCATATAACAAATCCTCCGGCTTTTATAAATGTATTTCCATAATATGCTGCATTCATCATAATACATCTTTAACCGGACTTGCAATGAATTGGAGTGGTCCAAAGATGGAGCGGACATGATCAATGTTATTCCTGCGCAAAATGGCCCCATCTGAGCCGCCAGCGGAAAAAAGCGGTTCAGATGGGGCTATCCAATTCATCTAATGCAAGTACTTACCGGTAATGGACTCTGCGGCTTCCGCAATCCGGTCAGGTGTACCTTCGTACACAATCTGTCCGCCCCGGCTGCCGCCGTCCGGCCCCAGGTCGATAATCCAGTCAGCCTGGCTGATAACCTCCAGATTGTGCTCAATCACGATCACAGTATTGCCGGCATCCACCAGCCGGTCAAGCATCTCCTGCAGATGGCCGATGTCAGACATATGCAGCCCGGTCGTCGGCTCGTCCATCACATAGATGCTTCCCTGCTTATGCAATTCACTGGCCAGCTTAATACGCTGGCATTCACCGCCTGAGAGAGTGCTGAGCGGCTGGCCTAACGTAATATAGGTCAGGCCGACATCGCTAAGTGCCTGCAGCTTCCGCCGTACCTCCTTCAGTTCAAAGAACTCCAGTGCCTGCTCCACAGTCATCTCAAGAACTTCAGCAATCGACCGGCCATTCAGCGTGTAAGCAAGGACCTCTTCTTTGAACCGTCTGCCCCCGCATACCTCGCAAGGCAGCTTCACTGTATCCAGAATACCCATATCGGCATACACCACACCGAGTCCCTGGCAATTCTCGCAGGCCCCCTTGGAATTGAAGCTGAACAAGCCGGGACTGACCTTATTCGCTGAAGCAAACGCTTTGCGCACATCATCCATGATGCCGGTATAGGTTGCCGGATTGGAGCGGGTGGATACACCGATAGATGACTGGTCAATCACAATAGCCTCCGGATGCAGGCTTAGAAATACATCGTTAATCAATGTGCTTTTACCTGACCCGGCAACTCCGGTAACCACCGTTAACACTCCAGCAGGTATATCGACAGAGACATTCTGCAGGTTATGCAGCGAGGCATCCTTAACCGGCAGCTTTCCGCTTGCCTGCCTGAATTGCTGCTTCAATTGCAGCGGGCGCTTCAGATGTGTACCTGTCAAAGTTCCGGACTCCAGCAGCCCCCCGTAGCTGCCTTCGAATACAATATTTCCGCCTCGGCTCCCTGCCTGCGGACCGACATCCACGATATGATCCGCCACCCTGATGACATCGGGATCATGCTCGACCACAATCACCGTGTTCCCTTTATCGCGCAGCTTCTGCAGCAGCTCGTTCAGGCGGTGAACATCCCGGGGATGCAGTCCGACACTCGGCTCATCAAAGATATAAGTAACATCCACCAGACTTCCGCTGAGATGCTTCACCATCTTGACCCGCTGGGATTCTCCGCCGGACAGGGTGTCCGTCTCCCGGTCCAGCGTCAGATAATCAAGCCCGATGTCCACCAGATGCTGCAGCCGTTCGTTCAGCGATTTGACGGCAGGCGCTGCTGCCGGATCACTGATCTCCTGAATAACGCGGCTCAGACGGCCAACCTCCATTGCAGACAGCTCCGCAATGTTGCTGCCGTTGATTCTGCAGCCGAGTGCCGCCTGGCTGAGCCTTGCCCCATGACAGCTCGGACATTTTCCTTCCGTAATGAAGGGGGCTACCATCTTTTGGGTTCGTTCAGACTTCATTTTGACATCCTGCCTGATATATTTACCGGTGAACTTTTCAAGGACGCCCTCTACAGTAATATTGGTGGCCTTACCCGCAAAATCCATCTTTACTTTTCTTGCCTTGGCGTAGAGCAGCTGATCCAGCTCCGCTTCCGTATAGTCACTCAGCTTCTTATCAAGGTCAAAATCTCCGGCCTGGACAATCATATTAAACTCCCAGCCGCCTACCGAATAGTCGGGCAACAGTATTGCGCCATCGTTCAAAGACTTCGACAGATCAAGCGCCTTGTCCATATCGACTCCTAATCTTCTGCCGATCCCGCTGCATTCAGGACACATGCCCTGCGGATCGTTGAAGGAGAACATATTGGCCGGGCCGATATGCGGCTGGCCGACCCGTGAGAACAGCAGGCGCAGGATAGGAGAAATATCAGTAACCGTCCCCATAGTGGAATGGGAGCCTCCGCCCAGACGCTTTTGATCCACGATAACTGCCATACTGAGGTTCTCGATAGCGTCTGTATCCGGCTGCGGAAATTTAGGCAGAAAGGTACGCACGAACATACTGAAGTTCTCATTCAGCAGCCGTGAGGATTCCGCGGCAATCGTATCAAAGACAATCGAAGACTTACCGGAGCCGGAGACACCGGTGAAGATTGTAATTTTCCGTTTGGGGATGCTTAGCGATACATTTTTGAGGTTATTTTCCCTCGCCCCTGAAATAACGATATACTCTTGACTTGACCCGCTCATATTAAGCATCCCTCCGGTTGGTGTTAGTTACAGCAGACACAGGTATTGTACCATTAACTGCCGGAGGAAATCCGGTTCTGATCTAATCTGCAGGATTGAGTATCGCCAGCACCTGATGGTCCTCCCACACGCCGTTAATCCTAACATTACGGACAGCGATGCCTTCCTTGTGGAAGCCAGCCTTCTCCAGGACACGGATTGAACCGGGATTCTTAGGGGAAGCCTCCCCCGTAATCCGGTGAAATTTCAACTCCTCAAAGGCGTATTGCACAACAATGGTCACCGCCTCTGTCATATACCCCCTGCCGTTGTAATTCTGGTCCAGGCTATAGCCGATCATGCAGCTCTGTAAAGCGCCTCTCACTACAAAAGACAGGCCGACACTGCCGATCACACTGCCATCCTCCCGCCGGCAAATCACGAAGTCATACCTCCGGTCTGTCTCACGGTCTGACTTGCTGTTCACAATAAGCTGAAGCTGATATTCCTCAGTATAAAATTCATCAATGGCGTTCGGAGAATATTTCTCGAAAAATGCCCGGTTTCGCCTGTAAATATCCGTTAGAGCCGCAGCATCGGCTTCCTCGGGGAAACGGACATATATTTGCTGATCCACTGTCTTGTCCACTGTCTGCACCACCTGCTAAATATTAATAATAAATCTCTCAAGATTATACGCCTACTGCAATCCGGCAAAATATCCGGTTACAACTTCACGGAAATCGCAGGCTGCCGGCGAAAGATATCTTCCTTTATTCCACAGAAGAGCGATTTCTCTCACGAGACTGCTGTTATCTACCTGAAGATAACTTACCGCTCCGCGTACATCCTGTGCCGTTCCGGGAATAAAAGCAATGCCGATTTCCGCTTCCACCAGCTGAATCAGCCTCGACGGCTCATCTCCTTCATACACATAATGCGGGGTAAATCCCTCTGCGCTGCATACGGAATCAGCCAGATCCCGGGTTCCGTAACCCTTTTTAACACCGACAAAACATTCATCCTTCAGTTCCGCCAGGCCGATAACAGACCTCTCTGCCAGCCGGTGCCCCTTCGGTACTGCAACCAGAAGCGGGTCAATATATACAATCCGTGTCTCAATCTCCTCCGCTTCAAAGGCTGGTGAAGACAGGCAGAAATCCACTTCGCCCCTCTGCAGGCAGTCGGTCATCTCCCGGGTTGTCAGCATCTGGACATGAAAACGAATGTCCGGGCGCTTTTGACGAAAGACCCGCAGAATATTAGGGAGCGCACTCGCCGCGGTCACAGCGAGCTCGAGCGTATCCGGTTCAAGGCTTGCAAGGGATTGAAGCTCCTGCCTGCCCTGGGTTAGTTCAAACAAAGCACGCTCCGCACGCTGTAAAAATCTGCTGCCATATTCATTCAGCTTCAGCCGCCTGCCGTTCCGGTCGAAAAGCGGAACACCAAGATCCTCCTCCAGCCGGGCAATGGTTCTGCTCAGTGAGGATTGCGTAACATGCAGGCTCTGCGCAGCCTCGGTAACATGCTCTAACCGGGCCACCGTTACAAAATATTGCAGTTGCAGAAGCTCCATAGCGCCTCCCTTCATTCCTTTCAGTCACTGAAATCATAACATAAAATGCATTGGAGTAAATATTGGTTTTCAGATACGATGACTATACATTAATTAAGGGGAGGGCTTTAATATGAAGGTAAACAGCAGGTGGTTACTGATTGCAATTGGACTGGGAGTCCTGCTGAATCCGCTGAATTCTTCTATGATCTCAATTGCGTTAATCAGACTGCAGGAAGTCTATCAGCTTGATTATACTTCTGTATCCTGGGTAGTGTTTGCCTTTTACATTGCCAGCAGTATCGCCCAGCCGGTTATGGGCAAAGCCAGCGACCTGTTTGGCCGCCGCCGCATTTTCCTCGCGGGACTTGTTGTTGCGTTTGCAGCCTCCATGCTGGCCCCCTTCTCGCCGGGATTTGGCTGGCTGATTGTTTTCCGTATTATCCAGTCCGTCGGGACAAGTATGATGGTTGCAGTCGGAATGGCCATTGTGCGGGTACATATTAAGGAGAATCAGGCTGCTGCCTTGTCTGTGCTGTCCGTCTTTTTGTCAGGTGCTGCGGCAGTCGGACCTTTTGTTGGAGGCGTTATTATAGCCTGGTGGGATTGGAAAGCCGTTTTTTGGGTCAACCTTCCCTTTACAGCTGCCGGCTTTGTATTGGCCTGGAGGAGTATTCCTGAGGATCATCCGGAGGCGTCGTTGCTTAAAGACCTGCCGTTTACTAAAT
>RCUO01000914.1_pt1 | contig 12443 bp, 10 predicted proteins | sample 2166161 | NCBI WGS metagenome assembly RCUO01 (sample SAMN09932617, study PRJNA488358) | compost metagenome | feature: garden; material: soil; isolation source: compost soil in cyclohexanecarbonitrile-enriched culture | place: Germany: Experimental Botanical Garden Goettingen | collected 2016-01-27 | reverse complement strand
CGACAAGCCACTGCATTACCTGCAACGCCTGCGCATCGAAACCGCCAAGGGCTTGTTGTCCGGCAGCCGCAAGAGCATCAAGACCATCAGCTATGAGGTGGGCTATGACGATGCGAGCTTCTTTGCGCGGCTGTTCCGCCAGCACACGGAGCTGTCGCCGAACCAGTATCGACAGCAGTTTCAGCAGGCTGCATAAAATCCCGCAAACTTGCTCTGGCTGCATTTCCACGTTCACGCGGGAATGCAGCCAGAGACGCTCTGCGCTCCGCTTTGACATGCGATAAAAAAGGTCATGGAGTGCATTCCCACGCTGGGCGCGGAAACGCCAGTGACCTCCATACAGCGTCTTTTCTTACGATAAAAAACGAATATAGAGCATCAACTTATCTCGTCCGACTAATGTACGCAGGCCATCCAGAGCTTCAACATCTTCCCCTTCAAACACCATCAGGGAAGATCAAAGGTGACTATCGGATCAAGCTACAACTACCCTTCATACATCGCCAAAGAGGCCGCCCGAACAAAGCGTTCGGCTAAAAACAAATGGGCAGCTCGCTTTCCCAATCCGCCGGATTTGTGCTTTGACTATCGTGCACTGGTAGAACAGGAAAACGGCATCGCCAGGGCAACTGACCCGCAACATAAAATCTGCATCATCGGCGCCGGCGTCACAGGCCTGACCGCCGCCAGAGAACTTTATCGCTGCGGCTTTACCCATATCACTCTCATCGAACAATCCAGACGCATCGGCGGCAGGCATCTGACCGTTCCCGGTAGCCGAAACTCAGCAACAAGTCATACACCGTTTGAAATGGGTGCCATGCGCATGCCCTTCTTCAACCGGGCGGATGAGCCGCCGACAGAAGGTCGGTCGCTGATGGCTTACTACGCCAATCAATTTGAATTGGCGTTTTCAGACTTCGCCAACCCCGGTAGCCAATGGGTTGGCTCGACAGGCATCTATCTCCGGGAGGGCAGCATGGGCGGCGGATCGGCGCCGCAAATGTTGATATGGAAAAACGAAGACGGCGAAACACCGCCTCCCGGCGATGAATTGCAAAAGGTTTATTCCAAGTGGAAAACCTTTGCCGATCGCATGACCCGCCACGTTGCGGAGCTTTATGCGAGCCAGGAATGGGAAACCACATGGGCTTCTATCGTCGAAAAATACGAGAGTATCTCGTTCCGCGACCTGGTCAGCATGCCAGCACTGGAAGCTTGGGATGGCCGCTCACCCGGAGATTTCGGCGGAATGGGAATGACTGCGCAAGAGTCCGCAATTTTTTACGCGATAGGTATCGGTGACGGTAGCTGGGGAGCTTTTTACGACGTCTGCTGCCTCTACCCTCTGCGTACCGCGATTTTCGGTTTCAGCAGCCAATTGCAACTGATCCATGGTCGAGTGGACTCAAACGGCGATCCACTGGATTCGCCCTACCTGAATAGCGAAGCCGTTTTTGACTCAATGGGGCAGAGTTTCGACAAGCCCCGCTACATCGGCCTCGCCGCGTTGGACGAATGCCTGCTGTTTGTGAAAGCCGACGAAACCGGAAAGTCCGTCTACGAACATTGCCTCGAAAGAAGCAATGGGCTTCTCACCGACTCATCCGTCACAAAACTGGAAAAGCTGACCAATCAAAAAATACGCGTCTATTACAACTGGAAACACAGTCAACCCGAGCAAACCCAGGAGCAATTTGATGACTTTGACTCGGTCATCATGACACTACCCTCCTGGCTGATTGAAACTCGAATCAAGCTCGAAAACTTCACCCGGGAGATGCTGCCTTTCGAGACGATTAACGCCTACAAAACCGCACACTGGGAAACTAGCTGCAAAGTGTTTGCACCGCTGAAGAAATCATTTCTCTCGAAAAACAAAAACATCCCGCAAGCCATCGTAACCGACAGTTTTATCCACGATGTCTATACCTACCGCTACAACGACAACTACAGCTATGACTGCATCCTGCTGAGTTATACCTGGGAAGATGACGCAACCAAGCTCGCCTCATTCAGCGATAAGGAATTGGTATCAAAATGCGCCGAAGAGCTGGATCGCATACTCATGAACTCTACCAATATCCAGGAGAAAATTTCTCCCTACATCGGCATTGATCAAGCGGTGGTTCAGCGTTGGGTCACTGATAAAAATGCTCTGGGCTGTGCCAAGCTTTACCGACCGGGCACCTACTACGATGCCGTCGGCCTGATGAAGTACAACCGGGACCTCGCTCATGTATCAGGCTTGTATTTGTCTGGCGAATCATTTTCCGTCGATGCCGGTTGGACGGAGCCATGTTTTCGCGGTGCTGTCGATGCAGTGATTCATATCTGCAACAAAACCGCCGCGACCTTCAATGGCGGATTTTCCTTGAGCGACTACCCGCACTACCAACTCAAAACCTGATCACATCCCCGCTCCAGAGCCATGCACGCAATACATGGCTCTACCTCTCGTGCCTGCCACCCACTGCCATCAAACATCACGCTGATCCACTTTAGGACAAGGACTACGACCTAAACGGAAGTAGCTGACTTACACCCCATTCCTGATTCCCCTCTTATACACACGCCATTTAACAGCTTGAAAAACAATAAAAAGAGGAACGACGGAATGACTGAGCCAACAAGCCCTGCTCGTGTAGCAGTCGTGCAATTCGATCCACAAGTCGGCATCGAAAAATGTGCAGGTAATCTGCGTAGCAGCCTGGAATTGGCGCTTGAAGCGGTAAACGGCGGTGCGAATCTCATCGTTCTGCCCGAGCTTTCCAATACCGGCTATTTCTTCAGCAATCGGCAGGATGCCTTCGCCCATGCCGAAGCGGTTCCCGACGGGCCAAGCGTGCGGTGCTGGATCGACTTCGCCCGCGAACACAACGTTTACCTCGTGGCCGGTCTGGCCGAACGCGACGGCATGCGACTCTTCAACACCGGCGTTCTGGTGGGACCAGACGGTTTTATCGGTAAGTACCGCAAAGCCCATTTGTGGAATCTGGAGAAGCTCTGGTTCACCCCAGGCGACCTGGGTTTCCCGGTTTTCGACACACCGATCGGCCGCATCGGGCTGTTGATCTGCTGGGACATCTGGTTCCCGGAAGTGCCACGGATCCTCGCCCTGCAAGGCGCGGACATCATTTGCAGCCTGAACAACTGGGTCTGGACACCGCCGCCGCTGTTCGACGATGCCGGTAAGTGCATGGCGTCTTATCTGACGATGACCGCCGCTCACGTCAACAACGTGTTTATCGCTGCCGCCAGCCGGATCGGCGAGGAGCGCGGCGCGCGCTACCTGGGCTGCTCGTTGATTGCCGGAACCAACGGCTGGCCGATTGGCGCCGTGGCTTCGGCAGACAGGCAGGAAATCCTGTTTGCCGATGTCGACCTGACCAGCTCCCGCAGTGCGCCCATCTGGAACAACCTGAACGATCTGCATCGCGATCGCCGATCCGATCTTTACGATCAGATGCTCGGCTACACCCAACACCCTTGCCTCCCACGTTGATCAGGAGGCCTATCGCATGGAAGTTACAACCGACAAAAACCAACCATCGCGCAAATCACCGATTGATAAAGCCGTCGTCCTGCTAATAATCGGCGCGACACTGCTGATCGTCTGGCTTTCTTTCAGCAACCGTACTTTCTGGGGAGCGCATTGGCCCGGCTACGGCGACATGGTATCGCTGCTACCCGAACCGAGTGCCTGGTTGCGCTGGGTGTTAGGTGACATCAGCGAGGTGGCTTTCTACAAGCACGAGTTCGCCTCGATCGGTCTGCTGGCGGGCGCATATCTGGCTTACTGGGCGAATCGAACGGGGAAATCCTGGCAAGGATTTGCCATCTCTTATGGAACGGGGCTTTGGCCCTGGCTGGTCACCAGCTCGTTGCTCGGGCTGCTGCTGAGCAATCTGCTATGGGGCTGGACGGTGACAGCCACAACCTGGCAACCCACATTCGTAGCATTCGTCTCGCTGCCAGCAGCGATGGTGTTGATGTTTGGCGGAGGCTGGAAGGTCACGATCAACGGCGCACTCATGGGCGCCGTACTCGTCACACCGATGTGCCTGCTGATCGTCAATTACGTGTGCCAACCGCTGGCCCTGCCTGCGGTAATTGGCAATGTACTGGGCATGGCGGTTGCCAGCGTCCTGGCGTTTCTGTTCTGCCGCTATTGGCCGAATCTGGTGAAATCCAGGCCTTCGCAAACGCCCCCCACCTTGATCGCCACCGCCAAGGCGCCCGACTATGGCGTCATCTGGAGCCTGCGCCGGATTCTGGCGGACTTTTCCGAAGCACCGTTCTTCGGCAATGAGCTGGCCAGCCTTGGCCTGATACTGGGTGCATTGCTGGCGTACAGTTTGAACCCTTCAAGCCCCGCGTACGGATCGGGCCTGTTACTGCACATCATCGGTGCGCAGGCATTGGCCTCGGCCATCGGCCTGCTGATCTGGCGTCGACAATGGATGTTGCGCGGCTGGTATCCCACTTACATCCCGCTGGTTTCAGTGGTGCCCGCGGCGATTCTGGCCTATGGCGGCAGCTGGCAGATTATCGTCTCAAGTGCACTGCTGGGGGCATTGCTCGCACCACCGCTGGCCTGTGTGATTGCCAAAAAATTACCGGCCGACATGCACGCCTACATCGCCAATGTACTGTCGATGGCCATCAGCACACTGCTGATCGTGCCGCTGATCGGCTTTCTGATCGCTGATTAATGTCCCGGCCATTCGGCTATATCGCGGCCTCAAAAGCGGATAAAGCCACTTTTCATTACAAACAAGCGAGGTATCCCATGGACCTGCCCAAACTGTCCATCGTGGCACTTGGCGGCACGGTAAGCATGCAAGCGAGCAATGCCGGTGAAGGCGTCATCCCGACCGTCAGCGGCGAAGCCCTGCTGACCTCCATACCGGAACTGACGACGCTGGCCCGAGTCACCGTTGAGACCCTCGGCCTGCTGCCCAGTGCATCCCTGGATTTCGAGTTTTTGCTGGACGTATTGTCCTGGGCTGAGTTTCAGGTCAAACAGGGCGCCACTGGGATCGTGATAACCCAAGGCACCGACACCCTCGAAGAGGCCGCGGTGTTTTTGGATTACCTGTGGCCCTACGACACCCCCTTGGTGCTGACCGGCGCCATGCGTTCCGCAGCGCAGCCAGGTGCCGATGGACCGGCCAATCTGCTGGATGCATGTCGCGTTGCCCTGGCGCAGAACAGCCGGCAGCGCGGCGTCCAGGTCGTGATGAACGGACAGATTCATCAAGCGTGCAGCGTACGCAAAACCGATTCGCTGGCATTGCAGGCGTTTTCCTCTCCGGTCGTGGGGCCCGCAGGCCTGCTGCTGGAAGACCGTGTTCGCTACCTGCGCCCGCCGGGGCCACGCACGGTGTTGCCTTTGCCGCAACAGACCACACAGAAAGTTGCGCTGCTTGAGGCCTCACTTTCGGCCGACACCCTGCTACTGGAGAATATTTTCGCACTCGGTTACGACGGGCTGGTGATCAGCGGTTTTGGCGCCGGCCACATCTCGCAGCGCTGGGCGACAAGAATTGGGCATATTACCGAACGAATCCCCGTGATCATTGCGACCCGAACCGGTTCCGGCTCCACCGCACGTGCTTCTTACGGTTTTGACGGCGGTGAGATGGACTTGATCCGCAAGGGTGCATCGATGGCGGGTTTTCTATGTCCGCGAAAAGCCCGGATTCTGCTTTGGCTGCTGCTCGGTTGCCAACGGCAGCACGAGCTTGCGCGGTATCTCAACGAAGGCATTTGACTTCAAAACAATGTACAAACCTGTGGGAGGGGGATTGCGCTGACAAAAAAGGCCTGCATTTGCAGGCCTCTTTCATTTTCCGAATCACTCTACCGATTTAAACGCTTATGGCTTGTGCGCCCGGGCCAGGAATTCGTGGGATTGCATTTCCAGCAGACGACTCAGGGTACGCTGGAACTCGAAGTTCAAGCGCCCGCCGGTGTACAGATCCTTGAGTTCGACTTCGGCAGAAATGATCAGCTTCACGTTACGGTCGTAGAACTCGTCGACCATGTTGATGAAGCGTCGGGCGATGTCGTCGGTGGTGACGCTCATCTGCTCGACATCGCTGAGCAGCACGGCGTGGAAGATCTTGCCCAGTTCGATGTAGTCGTTCTGGCTGCGCGGGCCGTCGCACAGTTCACGGAAGTTGAACCAGGCCACGTCATCGCAGGTGCGCAGGGCACGGATTTCGCGGTTTTCGATCATCAGCACGTCATTTTCGACCGCTGCCGTGCATTCCGGTGTCAGTGCACGGAAGCTCTTGCGCAGGCTTTCGTTGGCGGCTTCGTCGAGTGGATAGTGGAACAGCTCGGCCTGTTCGAGGTGACGCAGACGATAGTCGACGCCGCTGTCGACGTTGACGATCTCGGTATTCTGCTTGATCAGCGCAATGGCCGGCAGGAAGCGCGCGCGTTGCAGGCCGTCCTTGTACAGGCCATCCGGCACGATGTTCGAAGTCGCGACCAGGGTTACGCCGTTCTTGAACAGTTCTTCCATCAGGGTGCCAAGGATCATGGCGTCGGTGATGTCGGAAACGAAGAATTCATCGAAGCAGATGACCCGGGCTTCGGTGGCGAAGCGCTTGGCGATGATGGTCAGCGGGTTTTTCTCGCCGCCCAGGGTTTTCATCTCTTCGTGCACGCGCTTCATGAAGCGGTGGAAGTGGGTGCGGGACTTTTCCTTGAAGGGCAGCGCTTCGAAGAAGGTGTCCACCAGGTAAGTCTTGCCGCGACCTACGCCGCCCCAGAAATACAGGCCCTTGACCGGGGTCTGATCCTTCTTGCCAAACAACTTGCCCAGCAGGCCCGGCTTGTTTTGCTCGGCCGCGACCAGATCGTCGTACAGGCGCTGCAAATGACGCACGGCAGTTTCCTGCGCGGCGTCATGGAAGAATTCCGGGCGTTTCAGATCAGCTTGATATCGTTCTAGGGGCGTCATAATTCGTTAGCAAGGCAACAAAAACGGGCCGACACTGTAGCGACGACCCCGAGGAATGGCAATCGGCCCTTGGTCGGGCCGAACCGTTGTTTATTCCTGAACCGGCGTCAGGGCAATGCGCAAGGCTTCGATGGCAGCATCACGGGCGGCGCTGTCGGCAAACGCCGGGCTGTCGGCAACGCACTCGCCTTCCAGCCAGACGCTGAAGCCCAGGTCTTCACTGCGCACGTCCAATGCCTGGCCCGCTTGCAGTTGCTTGGTCACCTGCCCGGCGGTTTTACCGTCGGCGAAGTTGCGCGACAGCAGCAGTTGTTCGCCATCTGCCGCCAGCAGACGGAAGCGGAAACTGCCGTCGTCTTCACGGAAGCTGACAAAACGCGCAGCCTTCACGGCTTTCTTCTTGGTGGTCGCCGCCACTTGAGTCTGGGCAACGAAGGAGCGCAGGCCCACCGCTTCACGCAGTTCGTTGAGGAAGGGTGTCGCTACCGCACGGGCCTTTTTCGCGCCGTGTTGCAGGATGTCCTCCAGATCCGCCGGGCGCTCGATCAGCTGGTTGTAACGCTCGCGGGATTCGCCCAGTTCGTTGTCGAGCAACTGGAACAGACGATTCTTCGCCTCGCCCCAACCCAGGCCCTGCAACAGTTCGCTGCGGAACTCGTCGGCTTGCGCCGGGGTGGCAAACGCCTGGAACAGGGTGAACAGGTGCGAGTTGTCCGGATCCTTGGCTTCGCCCGGTGCGCGGGAGTCGGTGACGATCCGCGAAATCGCGTCCTTCATCTCTTTGGCACTGCTGAACAGCGGGATGGTGTTGTCGTAGCTCTTCGACATCTTGCGACCATCCAGGCCTGGCAACGTGGCGACGCTCTCTTCGATCAACGCCTCGGGCATGGTGAAGAACTCTTTGCCCTGGCCAAACAGGTGGTTGAAGCGCTGGCCGATGTCCCGCGCCATTTCCACGTGCTGGATCTGGTCGCGACCGACCGGCACCTTATGCGCGTTGAACATCAGGATGTCCGCAGCCATCAGCACCGGGTAGCTGTACAGGCCCATGGTGATGCCGGCGTCCGGGTCTTCGCCGGTCTCGACGTTCTTGTCCACGGAAGCCTTGTAGGCGTGGGCGCGATTGAGCAGGCCCTTGGCGGCGACGCAGGTCAGCAGCCAGGTCAGCTCGGGGATTTCCGGGATGTCGGACTGGCGGTAGAAGGTCACGCGGTCGACATTCAGGCCACCGGCCAGCCAGGTCGCAGCGATTTCCAGACGCGAGCGCTGGATGCGCAGCGGGTCATCGCATTTGATCAAGGCGTGGTAGTCGGCCAGGAAATAGAACGAATCGGCATTGCTGTCGCGGCTGGCGAGGATCGCCGGGCGGATGGCGCCGGCGTAGTTGCCCAGGTGCGGCGTGCCGGTGGTGGTGATGCCGGTGAGGATACGGGTACGAGTCGTCATGGGTAATCGCTTGTCAGACTGCAATCAATTCGAGAGACGCGGCAGGATCAGATCCTTGAGATCGGTCAGCTTGCCATGAAAAAAGTGTCCGCATTCTGCCACTTTCAGCAGCTCATGGGGACGTTCGAGCTTGTCGGACCATTGGTAAACGATTTGTGGATCGATCACTTCGTCGGTTTCCGGCTGGATCAAGGTCAGCTCGCCCTGCTGCGGCAGTTGATCCTGGTCCCCCAGGCGCATGACCGCCGGCGCGACCATGAACAGGTGCTTGAGCTGCTCGCCCTTGGCCTCAAGGCGTCCGCCGAGACTTGCTGCAACAAAACCGCCGAAAGAAAAACCGAACAGGGTCAGCGGCAACTCCGGGTGTTTGTTGCGAAACCATTCGGCGACAGCCTGGGCATCATCAACTTCACCGGTACCCATGTCGTGGGAGCCCTCGCTGGCACCAACGCCACGATAGTTGAAGCGCAGGGTGACCAGTCCGGCGTCGCGCGCAGTGCGCTGCAGGGTCGAAACCACTTTGTTGAGCATGGTGCCACCCTGGACCGGGTTTGGATGGCAGATCAGCGCCAGGCCGCGAGGCTGCTCGTTGTCCAGGTAAAGGGCTTCCAGTTGACCCACCGGGCCATCAATCACTACAGGGGTTTCGCGCATAAGCAAGGAAGGAACTCCGTGACCTCGAATCGGGTCGACTCGTCTAGCAAATTGTCTGTGGCTGTCTATTGCGAGTGAATCGCGGTATACAGCGCAGGTTCGAGCCGTTAACGTAAAGCAAAGCCGTTTATAGAGGAAGGACTCGTGGAACACTCGCTCTTAGTTTGGTTGTTACCGACTCTTGCCCTGGTTGTGGGTGTCGCCATTGGGTTCCTGATCGCTCGCCTTGCGCCGAATGCCGCGCCTAGCAGCACGCAACGTCAGCTGGACGATATTCAGGAACGTTTCGACAGTTATCAGAACGAGGTGGTGACCCACTTCAACAGCACCGCGACACTGGTCAAGAAACTGACTCAGAGCTATCAGGAAGTGCAGGATCATCTCGCCGAGGGCGCCAACCGCCTGGCCCTGGACGAACAGACTCGCCAACGCCTGCTGGCTTCCCTGCACGCCGACGCGGCGCAGGCACCCCGTGAACGCCTGACGCCACCGCGCGATCAGGAGCCGCCTCGCGACTACGCACCAAAAGCCCCGAACGCACCGGGCATGCTCGATGAGCATTACGGCCTGAAGAAGTAAACAGGTTTCAGGTGTGACAAAGCCCCCGGACGAGTGATTGTCCGGGGGCTTTTTATTTCTGTCTGTTCCAGATTTCTGTTGCCTGGTCTGGCCTCTTCGCGAGCAGGCCCGCTCCCACAGTGGTCGATGTCGTACACAAAATCTGCATTCAACACATAACCTGTGGGAGCGGGCTTGCTCGCGAAGGAGCCGGATCTGGCAACACAAAAAAGCCCGCCCGATCTGTTGAGGATAGGGCGGGCTCTTTTTACGCCCGGGGTTCAGTCAGGCGCTTATGGGTACTGCTGAACTGTACCTTGCTGCTGACCACCATACTGCTGGCCCGGAATCGCCTTGAGGTTGACCTCTACACGGCGGTTCTGCGCCCGGCCATTGGCGTCGCCGTTGCTGGCAACCGGGCTATCCGGACCGGCGCCACGAGCGCTCAGATTGGCACCGCTGACACCTTGCGAGGTCAGGTAGGTTGCCACGCTCTGTGCGCGACGCTGGGACAGGTCCATGTTGTGCTGGCGGCTGCCGGTGCTGTCGGTGTAGCCCACGATTTCGATCTGGTTCTGGTTGAACTCTTTCAGCGAGCCCGCCAGGTTGTTCAGCGGCTGATAGAAACTTGGGGCAATGTTCGCCGAATCGGTAGCGAACGTGATGTTGCCCGGCATGATCAGCTTGATCTGGTCGCCCTGGCGCTGCACTTCAACACCGGTGTTGGCCATGCTGGCGCGCAGCTTTTTCTCTTGCTGATCGGCGTAGTAGCCGTAACCGGCGGCGGAAGCACCGACCACCGCAGCACCGATCAGTGCGCCCTTGCCACGGTTATCGTGGTTGATCGCAGCACCGGCCAGCGCACCGGCCAGAGCGCCGAGACCACCATACTTCGCAGTCTTGCTCATGCCTTCGGAGCCGCTGTCCGTCTGCCCCTGAGCCTGGCCTTGACCGCCGTAAGGGTTGGGCGAGGCACAACCGGACAAAACGGCCATAGCCGTAGCGACAATAATCAAACGACGCGTGGTGAACATGTATAGCTCCTACTTTTTTGCATTCTGTGGTGCAACGGACCAAGGCACAGCCTTTGCGGGTGTTGGATCACTTCCGGGAACAAAAATTCCGCTCGTTACAAATCAGGCCCGTACAAAGGGGTTTTCACGCATTTCATCGCCCAGACGGGTGTCCGGACCATGCCCCGCCACCACCGTCGCCTCTTCGTCAAGGGTGTACAAACGCTGCTTGATCGAACGCACGATGGTCGCCTGATCGCCCCCCCATAAGTCGGTGCGCCCGACTCCGCGACGAAACAGCGTATCGCCGGCAATCAGCAACCTGGCCTCGGAAAACCAGAAGCTCATGGAGCCCGGCGTGTGACCCGGTGTGTGCAGCGCCACGCCACAACCGCAGGCCAGTTCTTCATCATCGGCCAGCCAGCGATCCGGGGACGGCACCGGGGTATAAGGAACGCCGAACATCTGGCACTGCATTTCCAGGTTGTCCCACAGAAACTGGTCTTCCTTGTGCAGATGCAGGGTCGCGCCGGTTTTCTCCTTGAGTTGACCGGACGCCAGGAAATGATCGAGGTGCGCGTGGGTGTGAATGATGCTGACCACTTTCAGCCCCAGGGCGTCGAGCCGCGCCAGGATCAGCTCATGATTGCCACCTGGATCGACGACGATGGCCTTTTTCGTTACCGGATCGCCGATGATCGTGCAGTTGCACTGCAACGGGCCGACGGGGAAGGTTTCGCGAATGAGGGTGGGTTGCTGGGACATCGGCGGGGCCTGCTCGATAAACGGGGGATGAGTGATTTTCTCACAATTGAGTATCCAGCCAATGGCCGCGATGTGTAACGTGAAAAATCCTTAACCCAGTACCCCCAATTCCTTGGCTCGCGCCACCGCCTGCGTTCGTCGCTCGACCCCGAGCTTGCTATTGATATGGCTGGCGTGGGTCTTGACCGTGTGCAGGGAAATAAACAGCTGATCGCTGATTTCCTGGTTCGAACAGCCCTGGGCGATCAATCGCAGAACCGCCAATTCCCGCGTACTGAGTTGCTCCGCAGCCGCGCAGGGTTCCGGTCCGGGGCGAGCAGTCAGCGCCGGCAGCTTTTCACTGAGGCTCAGGGAAACAGGGGTTGGCGAACACTGTTGAAGCTGCCCACGCAGCCAGTCCGGGTGCTCGGTCAGCAAACCCTCGAAGGGTTGCAGCACGCCTCCGCCAGCGGCGTCCAGCGCCTGGACCAGTGCCTTGCGTGCTTCCGGCTCCCGTCCGCTGCCCAGCAGCAACGCCACTTTCTGGGTCAGCGCCATGGCACTGAGCATCTGCCGACCGCTTTGCTGGCCATGTTCGAGCAGCGCATTCAATCGCCCTTCAGCCAGCATCGGCTGGCCCTGGATGACGTCCAGCAAAGCTTGCTGCAACTCGATATGCAGCGGCAATTGCGGATGGAACTCCGGCGGTGCCGCTCCGTTTTCGCCGTTGTAAGTCTGCCCCAGGCGCGCCAGCCAGGCTTCGGCCAGATCGGTACGCCCCTGGGCCAGCCAGAGCTCACATTTGACCAGGGTGATCATGGCCAGGTAGTAGATCGGCGGCACGTCCCAGATGTGCATGAGCCGCTCGGCTTCGGCCAGTTCGGCAAAGGCTTTGGCGAACTCGCCGCTGCTGCCTTCCAGCCTGGCAATCACGCAGTGACCGATAAGCACGCTGATGTCACGACAGGCGCGCGCCTCGCTCAGGCCGGCCTGCAAGCGCACCCGCGCCAATTGCGGCTGCATGCGCAGGGCCAGCAAAAAGCCTTCGTACA